>JGI12269J14319_10001403_pt1 | contig 24025 bp, 18 predicted proteins | sample PeaSoiSIISIP2007_FD_14319 | JGI IMG/M metagenome (IMG submission 14319)
GTGAGCTGCTCTACCTCTGAGCCACATCGGCATGTGTAAGTGTTGATATCAAGCCATATCCGTTAAAGAGCAGATCATTCTCGACTTCGATAGTATAACATAAGTAAGTCGGTTTGTTAAGAAAAAATCGATAAAATAAAGGAAAAAAATAAAACGTTTGTCCCGAACCGATCATCACCGGACAGACGTGACAAAGAAATACTAATAAATTATAATGCTAATCTAGAAATTAGTGATAATCTTTCATTTTATGGAAATAATATCCTCCTAAGGGGGAGTAGCATGCTAAGCAGACGGGAATTTTTGAAATTAGTTGTCAAAGGAGCTATCTTCGGTAACTTTTATCAGCTCATTTCCCCTCCACTGGCACAAGCGGTAACAGCAGGCGAGATCAAAAAACTTCCCGTGGTGATGATTGAAACGGGTACTTGTACTGGAGATAGCATATCCCTTGATAATATCTGGACGCCAACTTTCTCAGATATCCTCTCCAACATTGTGGACTGGCGCTATGATTGGAGCATGATGCAGGCTCACGGAGATGCTGCCTACCAAGTTCTTAAGGAAACGTATGAAAAGATGCCTAATGAATATGTTCTCCTCGTCCAGGGATCCATGATCCAACGTGACGATGGTCATTATAACCACGTTGCTTATGAAAACGGCAAACTAATTACGGGACTGGAACTTGTTCGCCACCTGGGGCTAAAAGCGAAATACGTTGTTGCCATTGGAAGCTGCGCCACTTTCGGCGGCGTGGTTGCCGGTTACCCAAATCCAAGCCAAGCAACTGGAGTACAGAACATTTTACCCGAACGCAGAGTCATTAACATCTCCGGTTGTCCCGCCCATCCAGATTGGATTATGGGAACCCTACTCCATTTAGCCTTATACGGTGAACCCGAACTTGAAAAATACGGGCGTCCCAAACTATTTTATGGTGAAACCGTCCATAACCGCTGCCCCCGTAGGCATGATTATGATCAGGGAATTTTCGCCACGGAAATTGGACAAAAGGAATGTCTGTTTCGGGTTGGTTGTAAAGGCCCTGTCACCTATGCTGACTGCCCGATTCGCCGTTGGAACGACCGCTTAAATTGGCCAATCGGCTGTAACACGCCATGTATCGGGTGTACTGAACCAGGTTACCCAGACTTAATGTCGCCATTTACCGCTCACTCACCCGATGTCCCCTTCCCCGGGGGGACTAAAGTCGCCACTGACAAAATTGGGCTTGCTGTTTTAGGCTTAACCTCCGCAGCTATTGTGGGACATGCTGTCACTTCTCTCTCTAAGGGACGAATCCAAAGGAATTTGCTTAAGTCCTCTGTCAAGGTTCAGCTTCGCCCCTCCGTTAAAAAGGCAAAAACTCATCATCAGTATAGGCTAAAGAAAACTTGAAACGAGGAGTGAGCCTTCTGGAGAAAAAAACCATCTTCCCCATATCCCGAATTCACAATCCTATGTTATTAGAAGCTTGGCTCGAAGACGGGGAAATAAAAGACGCCTTTATTTCTGATACACTTTATCGAGGGTTCGAACAAATTTTAATAGGACGTTCCGCCATGGATATGCCTTATTACACGCAACGCATCTGTGGTATTTGTTCTTCCGCTCATGCTATTACAGCTGCACTCGCAGTAGAACAGGCTTTAGGAATGCACGTCCCCCCCAATGGGCTGTTAGTACGCAATCTGATTCTCGCCAGTGATTTTATTCAGAATCATATTCGTCACCTTTATTTGTATGCTTTACCGGATTATTTCCGTGGTCCCGATCTAGCTCCGTTTATTCCTCATTCAGAATCAGACCTACGTTTATCCAGTAAAGAAAATACCACAATGACCGAACACTATTTCAAGGCCATAGATATCTCTCGTACTGCCCATGCTGCCTTTGCAGTTTTTGGAGGCAAGGCCCCTCATGGTCATGGGATTGTTCCCGGTGGGGCCAGCATGGAAGTTGATGCCGATAAGGTGAGCCGTTATCGCGGGTATATAATGGAGATCCTAGGCTTTATCGACAATGTCTTGCTTCCCGATATTACACTGATTAAGGACCGTTATCCCGAGTACATCGACCTGGGAAAAGGGATCGGGAATTATATGTCGGTCGGGGGCTTTCCAAGTCCGGAGGGAAATACATTTTTCTCTCAAGGTGTTATCCTACAAGGTAAACGGGAAAGCTTTGATGAAAAACATGTGACTGAAGATGTTACTTATGCTTGGTACAAACCCCACGGCCCTCTCCATCCCATGGAAGAGGACACTGTCCCCGACCACGATCGACCTAACGGGTATACTTGGGTTAAATCTCCCCGTTACCGTGGTCAACCTGTAGAAGTGGGCCCATTGGCACGAGCTATACTTAACAAGGAAGAGATCCTAGGACATGGAGCTCTTGCCCGAATCTGGGCACGCTCACTGGAACTCAAAAAGATTGCGAATACTACTCTGGCATGGCTCAATCGCCTTGAACCTGGATCAGAAACCTTTGACGGAAAAACGGAGCAAGCCTCTGGGGTCGGGATAGGTCTCCATGAAGCCATGCGTGGGTCCCTAGGGCATTGGATATCTGCCAAAGATGGACGGATCACTCACTATCAGATTATTACCCCTTCTGCCCTTAACTTCGGTTCACGTGATGAAACAGGAACGCGAAGTGTCGGCGAAACGTCGTTACTCGGACTAAAAATCCAATCAGAAGATCTAAAGGAAGCGGGCCGAGTCATACGCTCGTTCGACCCTTGCTTTTCCTGCAGTGTCCATCTTATTGATGGAAAGAAATTATACGCCTTAAAAATCCCCGTTTAATTTACAAACTTATTTTATACGGTGCTAATCGAACTCATTTAAAAGCCCTATGTGCAATGTTGGAGTAAGGGTAATGAAAAACATGAAGCAACATGCCAACCTGAATAAATCTATTCTGAGACAACTTATAAAAAGAGCTACGAAAGATCAGTTTATCCCTTTTCAATCGATTTGGGTTAGGGTTTTTCATTGGGGATTCGCTTTTAGTTTAACCGTGGTCATTTTGACCGGTTTGGAATTACATAAGCCAGCAAGTTTTATTGCTTTAAACTATGGGAACGTATTGATGAATCATATTGTCTTCTCCTGGTTAGCCCTCGGATTTGTAGCGATACGTATTGCGGATGCTCTCATCCGACAGGATCATTCTTTAATCCCGGGATTTCAGGATTTTAAGCGCTTTCCTAAGCTCATGGCTTACTATTTCTTCTTGCGTTTTTATCCCCCTCCAAGCCGAAAATATAACAGCGGACAACTTCTGATCTATTTCTCGTGGATCTTTCTCTTTCTAGTTGCTAGTCTCCTTGGCTTAACTTCTTATTGGCAAGGGCAACATCTGATTTTTGTGTGGCGTATGGTGGGGGGGTTTCAAGTCCTTCGTTGGATAAAATTTACTATTTGCATTTATTTTCTGGCAACGATCCCTCTCCACATTTATCTCAGTCTAACCGAAAATATCAGCCGTCTTCAGGCTATGATCACTGGCTACGAACGGAAACCCCCTCCCAATAACAGTTAGGAAAATTTTCCTTTCATAATATGATACCTTTTATCTTGAGATTGGGTATAATGGAGGGTAGAGTTTATACACGGAAGGGACGATAAATTTTGACATTACATATTCATTTTGTTGGCATAAAGGGTACCGGGATGAGCGCTTTAGCTCAAATCAGCGCTCAAATTGAAGGTGCGACCATTACAGGATCTGATGTCGAAGAAAGTTTTTATACAGACAGTGTCCTGCAACGTGCCCAAATTCCCGTTTTGAGTTTTTCGCCTAGCAACGTGGAAAACGCAGACTTAGTGGTCACCTCTGCAGCTTATACCAATCAACATCCGGAGATTGCGCGAGCAATGGAGCTTAATATCCCGATATTGACTTACCCTCAATATCTCGGGCGTTTACTTTCCAAAAAACGCGGTATTTCTGTAACTGGGACCCATGGCAAAACTACGACAACCGCCATGATAGGTCTTGTCATGCTCCAAGCTAAATTCGATCCGACCATCGTTGTTGGCAGCGACGTTCCTAGTATTGGTGGAAATGCCCATTCCGGCAAAGGGGAATTTTTCTTAGCTGAGTCTTGTGAATATCGGCGCCATTTTCTCAATTACTCTCCGGAGCACCTGATTATTACCAACATCGAATTTGACCACCCCGATTATTTTAATGACCTAGAGGATGTTATTTCGGCATTCGCTGAACTAGCAAAAAAGGTACCTGCACACGGGCATATTTATATTTGGGCTGAAGACCCAAACTTAAAATCTATTGTAGGATGCGCGCCAATTACGACCTTTGGTCTCTCCGAATCTGCGGATGTTCGGGCCACAGAGATCGTATTCAAAGACGAAAAAAGTTCTATGAAAATTATGCTTAAAGGGCAGTATGTCGGGGATCTAGATCTTTATATCGCCGGAAGGCATAATATTGTCAATGCCTTAGCAACAATTGCCCTATGCCATGAGATCGGTATCCCTATTGAACAAATCTTACGTAGCCTGAGCCTGTTCAATGGAACGAAACGTCGCTTTGAACATATTGGTAGTAACAAAAATGGTGCCTTAATCGTCGATGACTATGCTCACCATCCAACGGAAATCCGTACTACGCTTGAAGGAGCCCGTCTCTCGTTCCCAGATCGACGCATCCGCGCCATTTTCCAGCCTCATACCTTTAGCCGAACAGAAAAACTCTTACTAGAATTTTCTCAAGCTTTTCAGGGAGCTGATGAAGTTGTTGTCGCTGACATTTTTTCCTCCGCCCGTGAAACTGAAAACCATACCGTTTCTGCTCTAACCTTAGCCCAGTTGATTCAGCAACAAGGTGTTCAAGCTAGCTACATTGGAACGTTGGATGAAATTAAAGCCTATCTTGCCAAAACCATCGCACCCGAGGATCTCGTCCTTACTTTAGGAGCAGGAGATATTTATAAAGTTGGGTTAGTAATTGTCAGTTAATTCACCCCTAGTCCCTAAAAAAGGTTAGCCATCAATACGATGGCTAACCCTTTTCCTATGCCTTAAACTGCCGCATTCCTTCTAGGATCTCTTGCCAGCTGTGACAGCGTGTTATACCCTTCGGGAGTTGTTTCTCCTGGTTATAACTGGCATCTAACAATAATACTGGAACTCCGCTCTCAGCGATTGCTTTGGCATTCACTTGATAATCCTCGATAAAGACCTCGATTCCCCATTGCTTAATGAGATGAACTTTACTTTTAAACCCTGAGAAAAGAACGTGTTTGTGAGGAATTTCATACATAGTAAGCCAGCGCACTGTAAGGTCCTTCTCTTCCGGTGTTCGAGCGGTGACATAGATCACTTCATGCCCTTCTCTGAGAAGGGTTTCAATCCCTTCTTTAGCACCTGAAACAGGTTTGGGCATCATAAACAAACGTTCCACATTACCCACAAAAAAGTTGTTCATATCATCTCTCGGAACATCAAAAACCAAATGCATATCATAATCGCTAACGACCGTGATGTTCTTGCCATAATGCAGATTCAATTCCTGTAACCAAGCCGGATAACTATCGGAAACGACCCCGTCAATATCTACTCCAATCCGCACGTTAGTCTATCCTCTCTAGTTTAGGGAGCTCAAGACTGGGCGGAAGTTGGCGTTTATGTTCACTCTGGCGATGTAAGGTTTCTATGCGTTCTTGTACGTCAGGAGCGACCTCTTCACCTAGTAAGTAACGATCAATCAAATCATAGGTTAGCCCCATTTCTGATTCGTCCGTCTGTCCGGGCCAAAGTCCTGCCGTAGGTACACGGGTAGCAATGTTCACCGGAAGTCCCAACATCCTTGCCCAAGCGCGTACCTCCGTTTTTGTGAGCGAACTAATCGGCAATATATCCACACCGCCGTCACCATATTTCGTAAAATACCCAGTATAACTCTCTGGGGCATTATCTGTCCCCACCACCAGATAATTCAGAGCATTTGCCACGGCGTACAGCGTAGACATACGTAAACGGGCCTTTAAATTCCCTTGGCTCAGTTTTTCCCCCACAAGTTTGCACCCTTGATTTTCCAGGCCCCTCTTGACTTGTGCAAATACCTGCGAATGGACTTCACTTAAGTCCACTTCCAAAGGTCTTAAATCAAAGCCTTCCGCTACCCAAAAGGCATCTTCTTTATCGTCTGGATTCGAATGACTGGGCATAACCACTGCAATACAATTATCAGGAAATGCTTGTTGACAGAGCCCTGCAACCACTGCAGAGTCAACCCCCCCAGAGATCCCAACTACAACTCCATTCGCTTGAGCCTCAGCGACCTTTCCACGCAACCAGTCCACCGCTTGATTGATACGGCCTGTCAATTCATCATCTGTCCACATCACACTCTACCTCCTAATTATGATTATTTGCTTTAATATCTTTATGGATCGTTAAGAGCAACTGTTGTTTTAAATCAAAAAGATTGGCTGACAAATCGACAATATAACGGTGCGGATTTGTTAATCGTTTCACTTCATCCCAGAAGGTATTTAATTCCTTTCGAGCATAATTCTGAATATCTTTGAGCTCAGGTAATTCGCAAACCCGCTTTCCACCTCTAAACACAGGGATTAAAAGTTCTCTAGTCCGGAAATTGGTTAATGTTTTTTGTTTCCAAGTCTGAATGGGATCAAATATTGTCAGGGGATTCCCCTCTGTGAAAACTTCGTTTTCCAGAGCAATGACATCAGCTAAGGCTTTTCCCGCCCGGTCATAAAAACGAACTATTTTTTTAATTCCCGGGTTTGTAATCTTGGAGATGTTTTCAGAAACTTTTAGACGTGGGTTAAAAACACCGTTCTCTCCTTCAGCGGCCAATTTATAAACTCCCCCTAACGAAGGGCTATCTTTGGATGTAATCAGATTCGTCCCTACACCCCAAGCATCAATTTTTGCGCCTTGGGCACGAATGGCGAAGATAGTTTCCTCGTCTAAATCATTGGACCCCACGATAATCGCACTCGTAAGTCCCGCTCCATCGAGCATACGCCGAGCTTCCCTCGACAGATACGTTAAATCTCCGCTATCTAAACGTATTCCTTGGAAATGGTGCCCCGCCGCTTCCAGTTCAAGCCCGACCTTAATAGCATTCGGGACTCCAGATTCTAGGACACTGTACGTATCTACCAGCAACAAGCAACTATCCGGAAACGTATGTGCAAATGCTCGGAAGGCCTCCAGTTCCGATGGAAAACACTGGATCCAGCTATGCGCTTGGGTTCCTGAAACAGGAATACCGTAACGCTCTCCTGCTAGGACATTCGACGTAGACTGACACCCTCCGATGTAAGCCGAACGTGCTCCCAGAATTCCGGCGTCTGGTCCCTGCGCTCTCCGTAAACCAAATTCCATTACTGGCCCCCCATCGGCTGCTGTCACAACCCGAGATGCCTTGGTAGCGATTAAACTCTCAAAGTTAACCAAATTCAGAATAGCGGTCTCGAGGAGCTGAGTTTCAAAAATGCGCCCTTTTATGCGAAGAAGTGGCTCATACGGGAAAACAGGCGTTCCTTCTGGAACCGCATCTATATCCCCCGTAAAATGAAAGTTACGCAGTTCCTTGATAAAGTCCTCATTAAAAAGCTTTAGACTTCTCAAATATGCCAGATTTTCTTCAGTAAACGTTAGATTTTCGAGATATTCTACGACTTGTTCGAGCCCTGCGGCAAGAGCATACCCCCCTTGAAACGGAAGTGTGCGGAAGAAGACATCAAATACGGCTTCCTTATGACGACATCCATTGACTAAATAACCCTGCATCATCGTTAATTGATAAAGATCTGTTAGCATTGTTAGATTTTCCATTGACAAATAGCCTCGCTTCACACTCACACCGTAGTTTGTTTAATGATTCCTAATCTATAGCATGCAATATCTTGATGAAATCATGCGTGAGAATTTCGACTTCTCAACTGAGATTTCCTTCTTTTAGCCTGAAGTAAAAATTTAAAGGAGGCTCCTCAACGCTAAAAGGCATATTATGTCGCAATGCCAAGAATCTTCTGGGGAGTTATCCACAGGTTATTTTCGTTTATCCCCCGTCTCTATCTGCTTATCCACGTAAAAACCGACTTTTTTTGATATTGTCCACAGAGTTGTCCACACTATGCACAGCTTGATTAAATATTCAGAGTTTTTCGGTCCAAACTCAGAACGCAGTCCTCTCACGAGCGCAACGTCTTTATGCAGAATAGCAAGCTTGGTGAAAAGCGACCGACCTACGTGCAAGTCGGTGCAAGTCGGGGACGGTTCTTGACTTGCATACTTCGGTTAAAGCGACCCCAAACACAAGACGGTGCACATGAAATGTGCCGTCTCCTAAACATCGTCACCAAACATGAATTCTCAACTACTCAAAAGAAGAACCCTATGTTTCCCCGTTTCACTTTCCAAGTCCCCTTAACACCTCACGACTAATTCGAATTCCCTCCGCAACGGTTTCAGGCGAAGGACCGCCTGTAATCTTTCGAGCGCGAACACAATGCTCTATCCCAATGGATTGATACAGATCCTCTGCGAAGATTGGGGAAAGAGCCTGATATTCGCTTAAACCTAACTCCTCCAACCCAATTCCTTTTTTACTACAATGTAAAACAATCCGACCCACCAACTCATGCGCTTCGCGGAAAGGGACCCCTTTCTTAGCCATATAGTCGGCTAGATCCGTTGCATTCGTAAACCCGCCTTTTGCCCCATTGGCCATCGTATCTCGGTGTACCTGCATGGTCCTTAGCATCGGTTCTACCACCAACAAGCACTTCTGAATCGTATCCACCGCATCAAAAACCTGTTCTTTATCTTCTTGCATATCTTTGTTATAAGCGAGCGGAAGCCCTTTCATAACAGTTAAGAGGGCAACCAAGTCACCATAGACGCGTCCAGTTTTTCCCCTCACCAATTCTGCCACATCTGGATTTTTCTTTTGAGGCATGATACTTGACCCGGTGGAATACCCATCATCCATGGAGATAAAGTGAAATTCTCCGCTAGACCAAATAACGAGTTCCTCACACAGGCGGCTAAGGTGCATCATCAAAATGGCTGCGGCTGCTAGAAATTCCAAAGCAAAATCCCGGTCGCTCACCCCATCCAAGCTATTTAAGGTCACTCCCTCAAACCCTAGTTCCTGAGCCACTTTCTCACGATCCAGCGGGAATGTCGTTCCAGCCATAGCCCCTGATCCGAGTGGGGAGCTATTCAAACGTTTCCGTGTATCACTGAGCCGACCGAGGTCGCGCAAAAACATTTGCACGTAAGCCATTAAATGATGGGCCAACGTAATCGGCTGCGCTTTTTGTAAATGCGTGTAACCGGGCATCCAGGTTTCAAGATGCTCTTCCGCTAAATGCAGAAGCGTTTGCACTAACTGCTCCACTATGTTCTTGGTTTGGTCAATCTCTTCCCTCAAATATAGCCTTAGATCCAAAGCGACTTGGTCATTTCTGCTACGTCCGGTATGAAGTTTTTTCCCTACCGCCCCTATTCGCTCGGTTAAAAGCTGCTCGATATTCATATGAATATCTTCCGCACCAATCTCGAACTCCACGTTTCCGGCCTGGATGTCTTCTAAGATCCCTCCTAGTCCTTCAATTAAATGTTTTGAGTCTTCTTCAGAGATAACTCCAACACTGCCCAGCATTCTCGCATGGGCGATACTCCCGAGGATATCTTGTTTGTATAGGCGTTGGTCGAAGCGAATTGAAGAATGAAAATCTTCTACCAATGCATCAGTTGTCTTTTCAAAACGTCCGCCCCAGAGCTTCACTAACATCTTCCTTTCATAGTTGATAACACTTTTCTTATCCCTTAAGTGTTATCTCAATATCTTAACCTTAATTTCATCGACATGTCTAGAATCAGCACGTAAAATGTGCCCAGTAACGAGGGCCTTCATTAATTACCTCAACCGTAATTCTTTAAATCTCCTTACAGAATCTTGGAAATTTATACTTTGTTACTGTATGAAGAAAGCGCCGGATACCGGCGCTAGTCCTCGCTCTTATTTACGCAACCCTGATTGTTTCTCCATTAAAGCCCTTACTTTTAATGGTAACCCGAAGAGATTAATAAATCCGCCCGCATCCTTTTGATCATAGACGCCGTCCTCACCAAACGTTGCATAGGCTTCATTATAGAGAGAATAGGGAGATTTCACACCCGCTGACGTGCAATTTCCTTTGTATAATTTCACCCGCACTGTACCCGTGACGTTTCTCTGGGTCACATTGACGAAGGCATCTAAGGCTTCGCGCAACGGAGAATACCATACTCCGTCATAAACAATTTCAGCATACTTTAAAGCTAATTGTTCTTTGTAATGGAGGGTAAGACGATCAAGCGTGAGATGTTCCAAGGCCTGATGCGCCATGTAAAGGATCGTGCCGCCCGGTGTCTCATAGACACCGCGTGATTTCATCCCCACGAGGCGGTTTTCAACCATATCGACAATTCCGATCCCATTTTTTCCGCCTATTTCATTGAGGGTTTCTAATAAAGCGACTGGAGCTATTTTCTGACCATTTAAAGTTGTTGGCACTCCTTGTTCAAACCCAAGTTCGAGGTAAGTCGCCTGATCGGGCGCATCTTCAGGGGAAACTCCCAGTAAATAAAGGTCCCGTTTGGGTTCGTTCCACGGATCTTCCAAGTCTCCACCTTCATGACTTAAGTGCCAAAGGTTGCGATCCATACTATACGGGCGATCCTTCGTTACTGGAACGGGAATTCCACGTGCTTCGGCATAGTCAATGCAATCTTCTCGGGACTTAAGATCCCAAATCCGCCATGGAGCAATAATCTCCAAATCCGGATTAAGTGCTTTCACACTCAGTTCAAATCGAACCTGATCATTCCCTTTGCCCGTTGCGCCATGGGCTATCGCCACGGCGCCTTCCTTCTCGGCAATTTCCACTAAACGACGAGCAATCAGAGGACGGGCAAATGAGGTCCCTAAAAGATAGTTTCCCTCATAAACAGCCCCAGCCTTTAAAGTTGGAAAGATAAACTCCGTGAGAAATTCTTCTCTCAGATCTTCAATATACAGTTTACTGGCACCGCTTTTGGTTGCCTTTTCCTGAAGGGGAGCCAATTCTTCCCCCTGCCCGAGGTCCGCTGCCATGGCTATCACGTCATACCCATACGTTTCCTTAAGCCAAGGGATAATAATGGAAGTATCCAACCCTCCAGAATAAGCTAAAACAACTTTTTTCATATCTGATCTCCCTTTTTTCCTTGAATTATTAACTTATCAATTATAGTATACATCTACAGCGGAAACTATTTGTTTCCCGGGAATGAATGCAAACAGGTGCAAACAGGGACGGTTCTTGATTGCATTCAAATAGCACAAACAGGAATGGTTTCCACTTTCATGCATCAACTTGCGTTCTTTTCTTGCAAGTTAAGGACTGCCTTCGACTTGCCTTCTCCCTAGATAACTAATGCCATAACGGCCTTTTGAGCGTGCAGACGGTTTTCTGCTTCATCAAAGACGACAGACTGAACTCCTTCAATAACATCGTCTGTAATTTCCTCTCCACGGTGGGCCGGAAGGCAATGCATGACGATGGCAGATTGGTTCGCACGTTTCAGCACGTCTGAGTTGATCTGATACCCTTCAAAAGCTATCATACGCGCTTTTGCCTCTTCCTCTTGACCCATACTAGCCCAAACATCTGTATAAAGCACATCAGCGCCTTGAACGGCCTCTAAAGGATCATCGATTACTTCCACACTCCCGCCGTTAGCTTTGGCATCCGCTTGGGCCATGGCAACAACCAAAGGATCCGGCTTATAGCCCGGAGGAGAAGCGATAACGACCTGCAAGCCCATCTTCGCTCCACCAAACATCAGCGAATGGGCCATATTGTTCCCATCTCCAATGAAGGCTAGTTTCAAGCCAGCTAAGCGTCCTTTATGCTCCTGAATAGTCATGAGGTCTGCTAGAACCTGACAGGGATGAAGAAGGTCGGTTAGTCCATTAATAATTGGAATCGTGGCAAACTTAGCCAAATCTAAGACTTCTTGATGACTAAAAGTCCTAATCATGATTCCGTCGACCATCCGGGAAAGAGTACGCGCCGTATCAGCGATTGTTTCTCCTCTTCCCAACTGAATATCCCGTCCGCTCAGAAAGAGTGCATGCCCTCCAAGCTGATACATCCCTACTTCGAAAGAAACCCGGGTCCGTGTCGAAGACTTCGTAAAAATCATCCCCAAGGTCTTGCCTTGCAAACTTGTATGAGGACGTCCAGCTTTTTGCTCTGCCTTAAGTTCTCTAGCTACATCTAAAACGCAACTTAATTCATCTTGTGAAAAATCATGAAGCGATATAAAGTCCCGTCCCTTAAATATAGACCGGTCGATTATGTTCATATGTCACCCATCCTCTCTTTATGTATTATTATACTTTTATATGTATAATAATACAATACCAAAGTAACTATTTTCAGTATACAATGGTACAGACATACCTTCAAGCCACCTTCTTTAGGAATCCGTTCGAGTTATAAGATGAAAGTAAGGCGACCATTTGGTACAATATCAAAAAGAAATTAGATTCTATTGACTTCAAACCAATATTTGAGGGTATTTAAGGAGGAACATACATGACTTGGTCCGAACGTATTAAATTGGCTTGGGTGACCTTTAAGAGAGAAGCTCTCCCCTTGTATGGCTGGACCCTTATTTTCACAGGGGTCGGTGTTGTTCTTATAGTTGCCATGGTTATAGGGGTTTTAGCCCAACTTCGCCTATCAGGCTGGTCTTTTCCTCACGCTTATGGCGGGTCCTTTTCACCCGGGATGCCTGTCCCTGGAATACCTCCGACTCCAGATTTCACTCCCAATGTTGGCCCATTCAGTTCATCAAATCAGAATCCCTTTGGTACCTATGGTGGACCATTGAGTAATCTTCCCCATCTTCTATCAACGGTTAGTAGCTTAGCCGGAACTTTTTTCCTAATTCTTGTTGTTGGTTGGTTAATCGGATCCGCATTTTATACTGGGTTATTTAACTTGACCGCTAAGGCTTATCACGAAAATGTTTCCTTTAAAGATTTCAGTTTTACAGGTTTTTCCCGTATCCTCGGCTGGCAAGGTGTCCTCCTGTTGATCAAGGTACTCCTCACGATCATTGGGTTAATTGTCGCCCTTTCCTTAAGCCACTTTCGTGTTGCGCTCGTGGCTTTCTTGATATTATATAGCCTCCTTATTACTGCTGTCGTACTATTTGCTTTACCCTGGCTTTTCACATCTACCATTTACCTCTTAGCACACAAGAATGAAGGATTTTGGGATGCTCTTCGAGGCAGTTGGAGATTTTTCAGAAGACACATGGGGGTACTTTGGGGATACATAGGAACCGTTATTTTAATTGAGATGGCGCTACTAGTTCTCGGACGAATTTCAGCAGGACTCAATGGAATAGCTACCCTCGTGGTTAGCCCCTTTATCGCAGTCTTAGCGATTGTTTGGGTATTATCTCTAGAAAATGACGAATATCCCCCCTATGCCGTTCCTATAGCAACTTCACCCTACGATCCTACACTGACTAATCCCGATCCCGATACCCAAACTCCCACCGAAAACCCTCACATTTCCGATGCTGACACTCTGACCTCAACTACCCCATCCTCTGATCAACCTATATCTCTCAAAAAACCTGTCCTTGATTTGTCAAATGATAAGCCAAACTTCTGTCCTTCTTGCGGGAACAAAAATACAGGCACTGTCTACTGTCCTCAATGTGGGATAAAACTCAATAGCCCAATGCAATAACATAAAAACTTGCATAGTAAGGTGTCAATAAAAAGAACACAAATAAAAGCTCCTACTTGACAAACTGAACTGTCGAGTAGGAGTTTTTTCTTTCCCTATCCAAAACCAAATAATTCCTTCTTCATTTGATCGCTTTTAATTTAACAATATCACTCCAATTATTGGCGGTAATCAATTCAATTGCAGATAAGTCCTTACGAATAGCTTTCACCTCGCCATTTGTTTCCGCTATATCGATCATCATCTTATCATGCTCAGCTTTATTGACCTGAGCGAGATGTTCTAAGGCCTTCAGGATTTGCGTATTTTCATCAACTTTGCTTGATACAGTACTAAGTTGGTTTGTTATAGTATCTACTTGGCTCGTTAGAGTACCAACTTGGCTTGCTATAGTATTAACTTGGCTCGTTAAGGCGTCAAATTTACCATTAAAATCTTCTCTTAAGCCTTCTATGGCCTTAAGTATTCTACTTTCCATTCGTTCGCCTTCTTTCAATTCCATAATAATACTATTATAGCATAGCCAATCCTGGATATCATTGCCTTGTTTTTACTTTCCTGTCTTTGTGTCATTGACTTAACCAGCTCTATAGGGCTGGCCCAAGCGTACCCGATCCCCGTCGAGCCAAGCTTTAGAGGAAGCTTCTCTGCTTAAGGAGCTCCTTAGCTAAATCGTATCCATGAGTGCACATCATCTCCAAAAATGCAACGAAGAACCGTCCCCTTTTGCATGCGTCAAGCGAATAGCAATGCAGCGAATGCGAACGCGCTACAACGTCAAATACTCCTGCAGCGAAAGCACCTCTGGCGTAGTTTGACTCCTTATCTCTTGCAACGCACGTACAACGGCCTTCGCTGTATCCATGGACGTAAAGCAGGGAACTCCATGTTCGGCTGCTAACCTCCGCAACAAATAGCCCGTCCGTTCTGGTGCTTTTCCTTTGGTAGGGGTACTAAGGATAAAGACAAATTCGCGTTGCCGAATGGCCTCCCGAAGAGCTTCGCTGGATTCACTCACCTCTTCAACCTTTACCCCACACAGTGCTAGGGCCTTAGCTGTATCCCCTGTTCCTTTGACGCCAAACCCCAACTGAGACAGTTGTCGAGCTAAGGTAATGGCTTCTGGGCGATCCTTTTCTGCTACTGACACCAAAATATTCCCCTCGTTCGGAAGCGGAATATTAGAGGCCGCAAAGGCTTTCGCCAGAGCGTGTCCAAATTGAGTATCCATGCCTAAAACCTCACCGGTTGATTTCATTTCAGGCCCCAATGATGTTTCGACTTTAGTCAATTTTTCAAAGGAAAAGACCGGAGCTTTAACCACTACAAACGGTACCTCAGGAGCAAGACCCTGCACATAGCCCATTTCCTTCAAGGTTTTCCCTAGGGAAACTTGAACCGCTAGGTTGACTAAGGGGATTCCTGTGACTTTAGATAGAATCGGAACGGTACGACTCGCCCTAGGGTTCACTTCAAGCACATACACCTTGCCTCGCACGACCACGAATTGAATATTGATAAGTCCCCTGATGCCAATGCCCTCGGCAATACGACAAGTAAAGTCCTGAATCTGATCAATTTCAGCGGGCGATAAACTTTGGGGTGGATAAACCGCCAAACTATCCCCCGAGTGGACTCCAGCGCGCTCGATATGCTCCATAATTCCCGCTATCACAGTGGTCTCTCCGTCTGAGACTGCATCTATTTCAACTTCTTTTCCTTCCAAGTACCGATCCACCAAAATCGGATGTTCAGGAGATAGATGGATTGCTCGCTTTAAATAGTCTTCAAGTTCAGTTATGTTCTCCACCACTTGCATGGCCCGTCCACCGATGACGTAGGAAGGGCGAACGATCACCGGAAATTCAAGTTCCTCAGCAATTCCTTTGGCCTGCTCTACAGCAGTAACGCTTCGTCCTTCGGATTGGGGAATTCCCAACTGACTCAATAACTGTGCAAAACGTTCCCTGTCCTCGGCCATATCAATCGCATCGACCTGGGTCCCTAAAATTCGAATTCCGGCACGATTCAGCGGTCCTGCCAAATTAATGGCTGTTTGTCCCCCAAATTGAACTAAAACCCCATCCGCTTTTTCCTTATTCAACACATGAAGTACATCTTCCAACGTCAAAGGCTCAAAATACAGTTTGTCTGCGCTATCAAAATCCGTCGATACCGTTTCTGGATTATTGTTGACCATAATGGATTCCACACCCGCTTCTTGTAAAGCCGAGAGGGCATGGACAGAGCAATAATCGAATTCGATCCCTTGGCCGATCCGGATAGGGCCTGAACCTAAAACGACGACTTTAGGACCGATGCTAATCGAAACCTCATCCTCTTCTTCATAACTCGAATAGTAATAAGGCGTTGAGGAAGCGAACTCTGCAGCGCACGTATCAACCGTCTTATAAACCGGCACAATTCCAGCTTCCAGGCGTTGGGCACGTACCTTATCCTCCGAGCGCCCCGTAAGCTTGGCAATCGCTAAGTCAGAGAAGCCCTGGATTTTAGCGAAATGTAATAATTCAGTCGTTAAGGGCTCACTTTGCAACCGCTGTTCTAAGAGAACAAGGTCTTTAAGCTTATATAAATAAAAGGGATCGATCTGCGTAAGCATCTGTACTTCAATAATTGTCCAATCCCGGCGAAACGCTTCAGCAATCGCAAAAAATCGTTCATGATCCGTGATCGCCAACTTGTCCTCGATCTCCATCTCTGTCCAGCCCCCAGAGGCTGCAATGCGAAGGCCTACGCTCCCGATTTCTAGAGAGCGCGCGGCTTTCAACAGTGCGGCTTCTAGGGTTCGTTCCATGGCCATCACCTCTCCGGTCGCTTTCATTTGCGTGCCAAGACGATGATCGGCGGCAGGAAACTTATCGAAAGGCCAACGAGGAAATTTGACAACTACATAGTCGAGGGCAGGTTCAAAACAGGCGCTGGTGTTCCCCGTCACCGGGTTTGTCAACTCTGGAAGGGTAAAGCCCACGGACAGTAGTGCCGCCATTTTAGCAATCGGATATCCGGTCGCTTTCGAGGCGAGCGCGCTGGAGCGACTTACCCGAGGATTGACTTCAATCACAACATATTCCCTGCTCAGCGGATTCAGTGCGAATTGAACATTACAGCCACCGTTTACCCCCAAGGCTCGAATAATCTTTAAGGATGATGCCCGCAGCAGTTGATATTCGACATCGCTCAACGTTTGCGACGGGGCAACCACGATACTATCCCCCGTGTGAATTCCTACTGGGTCAATGTTTTCCATATTGCAAATCGTAATACAATTATCAGCGGCATCCCGCATGACCTCATACTCGATTTCTTTCCAACCTGCCACACTCCGCTCCACGAGGCATTGTCCAATCGGGCTGGCCTGCAACCCTCTTTGTAAAGTTTCTTCTAGGTCTTTAGGGTTTTTAACAATTCCTCCGCCTGTCCCGCCCAAAGTATAAGCCGGGCGAATAATCAGAGGAAAACCCTGCCTGTTGGCGAAATCCTGTCCCTGTTCGAGTGTGGTTACGATCTCACTGCGGGCTACCGGTTCTCCTAACGAGAGCATCGTTTCTTTGAACGCATCGCGATCTTCTGCTTTGTAAATCGTTTCAGCATCACAGCCAATGAGGTCTACGTCATATCGCTTGAGGACCCCGCTGCGCACGAGTTCCATCGCTAGGTTAAGTCCCGTTTGCCCGCCTAAGGTGGGAAGCAGAGCATCCGGCCGTTCTTTGCTGATAATCCTCTCTAAATACTCAGGTAACAGGGGTTCAATATAGGTGATATCTGCCGTTTTCACGTCCGTCATGATCGTTGCTGGATTACTGTTAACCAGAACAACTTCTACCCCTACTTCGCGAAGTGCCTTGCACGCTTGAGTTCCGGCATAATCAAATTCTGCAGCTTGCCCAATCACAATCGGCCCAGACCCGATGACCAAGACCTTTTTCCACGCCGGGTTAAGAGGCATCATTAGCCCTCCCTTCCTGCATTAATTGCGCAAACTCCTCAAACAGATACAGGGATTCGCTCGGGCCAGGCCCAGCTTCTGGATGGTATTGCACTGAAAAAACAGGCAAATCCCGATGTTTAACCCCTTCTACGCTTTGATCGTTGAGGTTGCGGTGAGTTACCTGCAAGGGGGTCTGCTCCAGACTTTCTTCGGCAATAGCGTACCCATGATTTTGAGAAGTAATCGTCACTTTCTTCGTTAAAAGATCTTGTACAGGCTGATTTCCACCCCGATGCCCAAACTTCATCTTATACGTATCCCCACCCAAGGCGAGTGATAAAAGTTGATGTCCTAGGCAAATACCAAAGATAGGCCGCTTGCCTAGAAGTCCTCGAATCGTTTCGATTCCCACGCCTACCTCCTTGGGGTCTCCTGGACCATTAGAAAGAAAGACGCCATCTGGATGCAGCTCTAGAATCTGCTCCGCAGAGGTGGAATGAGGAACTACCGTCAAACGAAACCCACTCTCTTGCATTGCCTTCAGAATATTACTCTTAATCCCAAAATCAACGACCACGACATGAAATAAATCCTTCTCGATTTGGGCAGGGGGTAAGGAGTAGATTTCTGGGGTACTGACCTTAGCCACAACATCGGCCGGAACCAGCCAAGCTTGCAACCTTGGAATCAACGCATCGAGGTGCTCAAGCTCGGTTGTAATCACCCCACGTAAAACCCCATGTTCCCTAATCATCCGCGTCAGCGCCCGAGTATCAATCCCTTTAATTCCTACCACTCCAGACTGCGCCAACGTCCTGGAAAGGTTTTTCTCCAGCTGCCAATGACTCGGGTTACGGGCTGACTCTTTCACGATAAATCCCTGCACCTGGACCTTCTCTGATTGGTCATCCAACCTGTTTATCCCGTAATTTCCTATGAGGGGATAGGTCATACACACCATTTGTCCGGCATAAGAGGGATCAGTCAGTACCTCTTGATAGCCTGTCATACCAGTGTTGAAAACCACTTCTCCAAAAGCCTCACCTGTTGCCCCAAAGGACTCTCCCATTAAAACTTTGCCGGTCTCAAGTACGAGTGCTGCTTTCATCTTATCCCTCCCCGGGAAAAATCCTTATTCATCATAATCACTTCCAAAGTTCCTGAAAAACTTTATCCAAAATCTCTAAAGCCTTATCTATTTCTGGTTTCTCGACAATAAGGGGCGGAAGAAAACGCAAGATCTTGCCGCCAACGCAGTTGATCAGAAGTCCATTTTGCCGACAAGCTTCTACAAGCTCCGAACCTAACTTGGCAACGGGCCACCCTATGATAAACCCTTGTCCCCGAACGGGATCCCCGGTCTGATACTTATTCGCCAGTTGTTCAAGTCCCTTTTTGAAATATGCTGAGCGTTCCTGGACCCCTTCCAGAAAACCTCCTTCAAGCAGCACATCTAAGACAGCACAACCCACCGCAGTAGCCAAGGGGTTGCCACCGAAAGTTGAAGCATGATCACCGGGCTGAAAGGCCTCTGCTACTTTATCTGTGGCTAGCATGGCTCCAATTGGCACCCCACCACCCAAGGCTTTTGCTAAGGTCATGATGTCAGGTGCGACACCACTCCATTCATAGGCAAAGAGTTTTCCGGTCCGACCAACGCCGCACTGCACTTCATCAAAAATCAACAACGCTCCGAATTGATCGCAGAGTGCTCGCGCTCCTTGTAAAAACTCTTTAGAAGCGGGGAGTACTCCCCCTTCCCCCTGAATGGGCTCAATGAAAACTGCTGCCGTGTTTTTATTAACTTTAGCCTTTAGGCTCTCCAGATCGTTCAGTTTTGCATAAGAGCACCCTACTGGAAGTGGATCAAACCCTTCTTGATATTTTGTCTGTCCTGTGAGCGTGAGGGTTGCCAAGGTCCGTCCGTGGAACGAATTTTCCAGCGCAACAACCTCATATTTCTCCGCTCCGAAGTTTTTCTTAGCATATTTTCGCGCCAATTTGAAGGCCGCTTCATTCGCCTCCGCTCCGCTGTTACAAAAGAAAACCTTATCCGCAAAGGAGTGTTTCACTAAGCGCTCTGCTAAAGCAACTTGGTTCGGAATCCAATACAAATTTGAGGTGTGTAAAATTTCTTGGGCCTGTTCTTGAATGGCACGGACAATGGCAGGGTGGCTATGCCCCAGCGAGTTGACCGCTAGCCCTGTCAGAAAATCTAAATAACGCTTCTCTTCCGCATCCCAAACCCAGGCTCCGTCCCCTTTGACGATTGTCATGGGTAGACGACCATAGGTATTCATGACGACATTTTTTCCCAGCTCAATGATAGCCTCGGTTGATAAATCTTCTAATTGTTTCAATTTTCTTCCTCCTATCTATCCACGTACCACTTACCACTAATTCTGACCTCTGCATCTGTTCACTGACTTCTGGCGATAGGCGCTTAGCTATCGCCTTTGAACATCGTTCCAATGCCACCATCTGTAAATAACTCCAGCAAAATAGCATGGCTTTGGCGTCCATCAATAATATGCACACTTCCCACGCCACCCTCTAAAGCCGAGACCGCACACTCCACTTTGGGTAGCATTCCACCATGTAAAATTCCTTGCTCTACCAACTGATCGACTTCTCCTCTGGAAATCGTAGAAATGAGAGAGTCCTGATCAGTAATATCGCGCAGTATTCCGCGCACATCCGTCAAAAGGAGCAACTTATCTGCCTGTAGTGCCTCCGCTATTTTTCCTGCCACCGTGTCCGCATTGACATTATACGTTTCTCCGTTTTCTCCACTGGCGACGGGTGAAATGACGGGGATATAGCCTTGCCCCAGTAAGGTGTCCAAAATATCTGGCGTAACACTCTGGATTTCTCCAACGCAGCCCAAATCAACATCTTCCATTTCCCCTTGGCTATTCGCCATCTGCATGGGCTTCTTCACCGCTATGAGCAATTGCGCATCTTTTCCGGATAAGCCAACGCCCTTCCCGCCAAAGCGATTGAGGAGAGAGACCATCTCTGTGTTTAACTTTCCTAATAATACCATTTGCGCAATCTCCATGGTTTGCGCATCTGTGACTCTTAAGCCCCGAACAAATTGGCTTTCAATCCCCATTTTCTTCAACATGGCATTGATCTCTGGTCCACCGCCATGAACTACCACGGGCCGAATCCCCACCGAATGCAAGAGCAGCACGTCCATGATGACAGATTCTTTCAAGACCGGATCAATCATGGCATGCCCGCCATATTTAATCACGACGGTCTTTCCGGCAAATTTCTGAATATACGGAAGGGCTTCTACTAAAACCCGTGCTTTGCTTAAGCCCTGTTCCATCGAGGTCATCTTCAACACCCTCCAATCAGCTCCGATAACTTCCATTGATAGTGACGTATTCGTGGGTCAGATCACACCCCCAGGCCGTGGCTTGTTCTTCCCCAAGGTGAAGGTTTAAGCTAATCTGAACGTCTTTCAACCCCAGAATTTCCTTAGCCCTTTCTTCTGAAAACGCTACCCCTTTTCCCGCTTGGGCAACGATTAAATCCCCTAGTAAGATATCCACCAGACCCGGGTTAAACTCCGCTCCGGCATAACCTGCTGCCGTAAAAATCCGACCCCAATTAGCATCTTCTCCAAAGAGGGCGGTTTTCACCAAGCTGGAACCACAAATACTCTTGGCTATTTTTCGAGCATCGTCTTTTGTTTTAGCTCCGGAGACTGTGACTGCCATAAACTTGCTGGCCCCCTCCCCATCTCGGGCAATATCCTGAGCCAACTGGACGCACATCAACTTCACCATTTTCTCAAAGTTAAGCAAATCTTCCCCGCTCAGCGTCGTTCCGGAGGCTCCATTCGCTAATAAGAGGACCATATCGTTCGTGCTGGTGTCCCCATCGATTGTCACCATATTGAAACTTTCGTCGACCGCTTCGCGTAAGATACGCTGCAATTCCGAAGCAGCGAGGTTTGCATCGGTCGTCAGAAAACCCAACAAAGTTCCCATATTGGGATGAATCATTCCCGACCCTTTCGCCATCCCTCCAAGTTTGATTACTCCTCCTTGAGAACAAGGAAGTTCAAAAGCACGTTCTTTGACTATCGTATCCGTCGTCATGATCGCTAGGGCCGCCCGATGTGCTCCGTCATAGGCAGTCTCCTTTTGCCCACGAATGCCCTTGACCACATCCATGAGGAGCTCCGAACTCGCTACCCGAATTCCAGCTAAGACTTTGTCGAGCGGCATTTCGACCCCGATCACGCCAGTGGAGGCCACAAGCACATCCTCAGCAGGTACAGCCAGAAACATGGCGACAACTTGAGCCATCGCCAACGCAGCCTGATCGCCAGATTCTCCGACACAAGCATTGGCATTCCCACTATTGATTACAATAGCTTGGGCTAAACCATTCTGCAAATGACGCTGGGTTAAATAGAGTGGGTGTGCCTTGACTAGATTTCGAGTGTAAACGCCCGCAGCTTGCGCTTGAACCTGCGAAAAAACCAGCGCTATATCATATTTATCTTTATACTTGATTCCTGCCTGGACGCCAACCGCATAAAACCCCATAGGGGCAGCGACACCGCCTTCAACTGACTGCCAAATAGCTTCAACATTACTCACTAATTTACACTCTCCTACTCTGAAATTGCTCATTTTCATTCATCTCTTTTTTTATCGATCAGGGCCAAAGAGCCGTTCCTGAAATCCCTTGGCCTTCAGGCCATCCCATAACTAGGTTCATATTTTGGATTGCTTGGCCTGCTGCACCTTTGATCAGATTATCGATCGTCGCAATCATGACGGCGTTTCCAGTTCTTTGATCGACCGTTAATTGTAAAAAGGCATTATTGCTTCCACTGGCAAATTTCGTCTGAGGCCAAGATCCTGGCGGCAAAACATGGACGAATTCCTCAGCCTGATATTGTTCCAGCCAACACCTGCGCAGATCCTCCTCTTTGACCCCGTCCTGAACCGCGGCATAGATCGTGACTAACATGCCCCGCGTCATAGGGACCAAATGGGGTGTAAAGGTTACGGTGAGCGGCTGTCCTGCAGCCCGGGACAGTTCTTGTTCTATTTCCGGGGTATGACGATGACTTGCCACCCCATAAGCCTTAAAGTTTTCATTGACCTCAGAGTAATGGATGCCTAAAGAGACCCCTCGTCCGGCTCCAGATACACCAGATTTAGCATCAATAATCAAAGAACCCGTCTTTAGCAAGTTATTGCGGAGTAAGGGAACTAGGGCCAATAAAGTTGCTGTTGGATAACAACCTGGATTGGCAACTAGAGATCTGCCCTTAATTTGCTCACGATAAAGTTCCGGCAAACCGTATACCGCCTCTTTGAGAAGCTCTGACGCGGGATGCTTGATCTTATACCACTCCTCGTAAATTTGGACTGAATTCAGTCGAAAGTCTGCCCCTAGATCAATGACTTTAATATTTCGAGATAAGAAAGTACTCGTTCTGGCCGCCGTCAACCCATGCGGCAGTGCACAGAAAAGCACATCCAGATCCGGTACATTTTCATCCTGCAAGATTCCCACATTTTGTCCCAACCAATGTGGATAAACTGAATCATAATCCTCTCCGGCTACACTGGACGAAGAGAGATACAAATCCTTCACTTCTTCATGGCTTTGCAATAGCCGCACCAATTCCTGCCCTGCATAGCCTGTGGCCCCAAGAACACCGACTTTCATATCATGTCCCTCCCTTGTTCGGATTAATTCCTTTTATAATTATACATTTCGACGCATAAAAATTCAACCTTTCCTTAAGAAAAACCTCGGCGGCGCATCGGTCCTTTTATTACTCGGATATCATATACGTAGGGGCACGACGGAATAAGGCACGATGCTTCGTGCCCCTACGAATTATATAACGGAAATATTTGTCTTTCATGCTTCTATAAGTGCAATTTCGCAAGCATAGGGGCCCACCCTGAAAATTTATACTTTCTAATATTAAAACCTAAAATCCTGCATTTTTTTATACCTAGAAGGAAAAACACTGTAAATACGCCTTGGGGAATTCTGAACGGGGAACCACAGATTACACTGATTACACTGATTACACTGATTACATTAAGAACGATTAGAAGATGGGAGTCAATGAAGAGGCACAAATTATTAATTATCTGAAAGCCACAGGGCTAAAACGAGGCCTTTTAATCAACTTTGGCGATCATCAATTGAGTTACAAGCGATTTGTAGTTTAGAGCCAAAATGTATTTATTCTGTGTTAATCTGTGTAA
>JGI12269J14319_10001404_pt1 | contig 23999 bp, 19 predicted proteins | sample PeaSoiSIISIP2007_FD_14319 | JGI IMG/M metagenome (IMG submission 14319)
AGGGTCCCATCCAAGTACCGCGACAGCGAGCGCGTCCTCGCCCGGAAGTGGCGCGACCAGCTCCCCATCCACACCAACCTGTCCTCCATGGACCGGTGGCTGATCGAGGAGGGCGCCGACGACGGCGGGCGCCCGGCCGGTGCCGGCGCCGCAACCGACGTCGACGAGGCTGGCGCGTCCCGGCCCGACGTCGACGAGGCCGGCCCGCCGGGCGCCGTGGCGGACCTGGTGAGCCGGCTGCGGCGCGAGCAGGTGGCCCTCGGTACCGAGCTCGAGCAGGCCCGCCTGCAGGTGGCGTCCATGAAGGCGAGCCCCTTCTGGCGCGCCCGCGAGGCGTACGTCGCCGTGCGGCGCCGCCTGCGCGGCCGTCGCTGATCGGCGGGGACGTGGCCGAGCTGCTGAGCGTGGTCATGCCCACGCGCGACCGCCCCGGCGACCTGGCCGAGGCGGCCACGTCGGTTCTCTCCCAGGACGTGGGAGCGCTCGAGCTCGTGATCGTCGACGACGGGTCGTCGCCCGCCACCGACGCCGTGCTCGACCGGCTCACCGCCGACGACCCCCGCGTGCGCGTCGTGCGCACCGAGGGCGGCGTGGGCCCGTGCGTGGCCCGCAACCGCGGCCTGGCGGCGGCCGGGGGGGAGCTGGTGGCGTTCTGCGACGACGACGACCGCTGGCTGGCGGGGGTGGGGCGGGCCGTCCTCGACCACCTCGACCTGCACCGCGACGTGGTGGCCGCCTCCTCGTGGCACGTCGTGCACCACGCCGACAGCGGCGCCGAGGCCGTGTTCCGCGGCCCGCTGCGCTACGGGAGCAGGCAGCTGCTGTGGCAGAACTTCGTGGCCCTCCCCTTCGCCGTGGTGCGACGCCGCGCCGTGTCGTTCGAGGTCGGGTTCGACCCGGACCTCCCGACCGGCGAGGACTGGGACCTGTGGCTGCGGTGCTCGCACGACGGGCCGGTGCATACGGTTCCCACCGTCGGCTACCGCTACACCCAGCACGCCGGGGCGAGGGTCACGCGGGCCGTGGCCGCCCAGATCACGGGACGGCGCAACTTCCTCGTCAAGCACGGCACCGCCATGACCGGGGCGTGCCGGCTCTTCCACGAGGTGGTGCTGGCCGGCTACGAGGACGGGCGCGCCGGCATGGTCCGCCTGCTCGGTCCGCGCCGTGGTCGTTCCGGGCGCGACGCGGCGGTGGTCGGGTTCCTCCTGGCCTCGAGCGCGGCGGCCGCCCGGGCGGGGCAGCGGCGCCGGGATCCCGGGCTCCAGGCACGCCTCATGGCATCGTTGCTGGCCCGGGGCCGGACGTAGACTCGACGGGGAACGGGGGGGCGACCTGGCTCCGCGGATCGTGGGGAGAATGGCGACGATGCGTGGTAGTGGGGTGGGTCCTGCGGCGGGCGGGCCCGACGGCGACCTCGGTGCCGTGCGGGCCGGCGCCCTCGGCGACGCCGGCGCGGTCGCCGAGCTCCACGCCCGGCTCATCTCCGACGGCTTCCTGTCGAGCCTGGGCCCACGGTTCCTGCACCGCCTGTACCGACGCATGGTCCTGTCCGACGGCTCCTTCCTGCTCGTGGCCGAGGGAGACGGTGCCGTGGTCGGGTTCGTGGCGGGGTCGACGGCCGTCGGCCGGCTCTATCGCGACTTCCTCGTGCGCGACGGCGTCGCCGCCACGCTGCGCGCCCCGCTGCGTCTCGCCACCGCACTGCCCCGCGTCCTCGAGACGCTGCGCCACGGGCGCGATCCCGGTGCCGACGGGCCGGGCCCGGGTGCCGAAGGGGGCGAGCTGCTGGCGGTGGCGGTGGACCCGCGCTGGCGGGGCCGGCGCCTGGGCGGCCAGCTGGTCGACGGGTTCCTGGGTGAGCTCGAGCGCCGGGGGGCGACCTCGGGCCGGGTGGTGGTGGGGGCGGACAACGCCGCCGCCGTCGCCATGTACCGCCGGGCAGGCTTCGCCCCCGCCCGCACGTTCGAGTTCCACCGGGGCGTGGCGTCGGTCCTCATGGAGACCGCCGTCCCGCCGGTGCGCGGCCGCCGGTGAGCGACGCCCTGGCGCTCGGTGCGCTGGCCCTCGTGGCGTCGATCGTCTTCACCCCGCTGGCCATGGTGGTGGCGCGGCGCACGGGCATCGTCGACCGCCCCGGACCGCTCAAGCCCCAGTCGGCGCCGGTCCCCTATCTGGGTGGGGTGGCCGTGTTCGCGGCGCTCGTGGCCGGACCGGCGTTCGGGCGCCCCACGGTGGTGGCGCCCCTGGCCGGGGCCGTCGTGCTGGGCGTGCTCGACGACCGCTTCCGCCTCCCGGCCTCGGTCCGGCTGGTGGGGCAGTGGGCCGTGGGCGCCGGCGTGGCCGCCACCGTCCCCACCCGTCTCGGCGGTGTGGGGGGCGCCGCCCTGGTGGCGGCGGTGACGGTCCTCCTCATGAACGGCGTCAACTTCCTCGACGGGCTGGACGCCCTGGCGTCGGGGGTGCTGGCCGTGGCGGGTGCGGCCTTCGCCGTGCTGCTCCACGGCGCAGGGCGCGACATCGCCGCCGCCGCAGCCGCGTCGTTGGTGGGCTTCCTCGTCTACAACCGGCCCCCGGCCCGCGTCTACCTGGGGGACGCCGGCTCCTACCTCCTGGGGGCGCTGGCCGCGGTCCTGGTGGCGTGGGCCTGGGCGCCGGGGACCCGCACCTCGGTGGGCGTGGCCGGGCTCGTCCTCGTGGCCGTGCCCGTGGCCGAGGTGGCCTTCGCCGTGGTGCGGCGGCTGCGGGCCCACCAGTCGCTCACGAGCGGTGACCGCCGCCACCCCTACGACCTGGTGGTGGCGCGCGGCGCCGGGCGCACGGTGGCGGCCGTGCTCTACATCGGGGTGCAGGCGCTGCTGTCGGGCGCGGCGCTGGGTGCGTCGGCCTCCCACGCGCCGGGCGTCGCCGTGGCGGTGGCGCTGGCCGCGGCCGTGGTCCTCGTGGCCGGGGCGGCCTGGGTCGGGGCCCTGTCGGGTGGTCCCCGGGTGCCGGCATGAGCCGCGTGTACCTGTCGCCTCCCGACGTGGGTGACGAGGAGCGGCGCATGCTGCTCGAGGCCCTCGACTCGGGGTGGATCGCACCGCTCGGGCCGCACGTCGACGCTTTCGAGGCGGAGCTCGCCCGGCGGGTGGGCGTCCCCTACGCCGTGGCGTTGTCGAGCGGCACGGCCGCCCTCCACCTGGCGTTGCTCCTCGTCGGGGTGGAGCGCGGTGACGACGTGCTCGTACCCAGCTTCACCTTCGTGGCCACCGCCAATGCCGCCACCTACGCCGGGGCGCGCCCCGTCCTCGTCGACAGCGACGAGGCCACGTGGCAGATGGCACCCGACCTGGTGGCCCAGGAGCTGGCCGACCGGGCCCGGCGCGGCACGCTGCCCAAGGCCGTCGTGACGGTCGACCTGTACGGGCAGACGGCGGACTACGGGCGTTTGGTACCGATGTGCGAGGAGTACGGCGTGGTGCTGGTGGAGGACGCGGCCGAGGCCCTGGGGGCCACGCACCGGGGCGCGGCGGCGGGGTCGTTCGGCGCGGCGGGGGTCTTCTCGTTCAACGGCAACAAGATCATCACCACGAGCGGCGGGGGGATGCTCGTGTCCGGCGACGAGCGCCTCGCCGGGCGGGCCCGTCACCTGGCCACCCAGGCCCGCGAGCCCGAGGCTCACTACGAGCACGTCGACATGGGCTTCAACTACCGGATGAGCAACCTGCTGGCCGCCCTGGGCGTGGCCCAGCTGCACGGCCTCGACCGGCGCATGGGGCGCCGTCACGACGTGAACGCCGCCTACCGCCGAGCCCTGGGCGGGCTGCCCGGCATCCGCTTCATGCCCCGCGCCGACTACGGCGAGCCCAACGACTGGCTGACGTGCATCCTGGTTGACCCGGCGGAGTTCGGCTCCACGCGCGAGGAGATCCGGGTGGCGCTCGAGGCCCTCGACATCGAGTCCCGCCCCACCTGGAAGCCGCTGCACCTCCAGCCCCTGTTCGCCGGCGCCCCGGTGCTCGGGGGCTCGGTGTCGGCGCGCATCTTCGAGCACGGGCTGTGCCTGCCGAGCGGTTCCAGCCTCTCCGACGAGGACCAGCAGCGGGTGGTGGAGCTCATCGGCCAGATGGCCCCCGCCTAGACTCCCGCCGTGCGCCGGGGGGGGATGGGCCAGGACCTGGCCGCGGAGCCTGTGGGCGTGGCCCGGGCGCACGACGATCGACCGGCGACGAGGTCGCGGCTCCATGACGTGGTGGGACTGGTGGTCACGGTGGCCGCCGCCGTGGTGGTGCTGCTGCCGGCACTGCGACCGGGGATCTCCCTCGGCCCCTTCGACCTCCTCACCCGCTTCGGCCTGACCCGCCAACCCGGCGCCCCCGTGCACAACGCCGTGCAGGCCGACCAGATCCAGCAGTTCGTACCGTGGATGGACCTGGCCTGGCACCAGGTCCACAGCGGCCACCTCCCGCTGTGGAACCCCGACAACGTCCTCGGGACGCCCCTCGCCTTCAACTGGCAGTCGGGGGTGTTCAGCCTGCCGGCGCTCGTCGGGTACCTGGTCCCGGTCCGCTACGCCTACGCGGCGGTGGTGCTCGTCAAGATCGTGGTGGCCGGCACCGGCGCCTACACCCTGTGCCGGGCGCTCGGGCTCGGACCCCTGGCGGCCACGTTCGGGGGGACCGCCTTCGAGCTGTCGGGCCCCATGATCGTGCACGACGGGTGGCCCCACACCGCCGTGACGTGCTGGGCGCCGTGGATCCTGGTGGCCGTGATGGGGCTCGTGCGCGGCCGGTACCGCTTCCGCTTCACCCTCGCCCTCGCCGCCGCGGTGGGGCTGGCCGTGTACGGCGGGCATCCCGAGAGCCTGATCGTCACGGGTGTGACGGTGATCCTGTTCGTGGCGGTGTACATGGTGGCGCGGGTCCGCGCCGGCGGTGACGGCCCGGTGCTGCGCCCGGTGCGCGACCTGGTGGTCGGGGCGGCGTGCGGTCTCGGGCTGGGCGCACCGCTGCTGCTCCCCGGGTTCCAGCTGGGCCTGGCGTCGGCCCGCCGTTACGGCACCGGCGCGGCCGCCTTTCCGCTCACGCACGTCCCCAACCTGCTGGCGTCGGGGTTCCAGGGCGACGACTTCCGCACCGCCGCCTACGTCGGGGTGGTCGTCCTGGCCTTGGCGGTGGTGGCCGTCAGGGTGGCGTGGAAGCGCCCCGCCGTGCCCGCCCTCACGGTGGTGGTCGTCGTCACGGCGCTGCTCACGTTCTTCTCTCCCGTCGACAAGCTGTTCGACCTGGTGCCCGGGGCCACCACCGTGACGTGGAGCAGGGCGGTGATGCTCCTGGCGCTCGCCCTGGTGCTGCTGGCCGCGGTGGGCCTCGACACCCTGGCCCGGCCGGCCGGGGACCGTGTCAGCGGCGAACGTGGCGCCGGGGAGCGTGTCGTCGGGGACGGTGTCGCCGGCGAACGCGTGGCGCTGGCGTGGGCGGCCGGCACCTTCGCCTCGCTGGGGGCGGTGGTGCTCGGCCTGCTGGTGGCGGGCCACATCGGTCTCGCCCCCAGCGTGGGCCGGCACCAAGCCAGCCTGGTGTGGCCCGGCGTGCAGGCCGTGGTGGGGACGGCCGCCACGTGGGCGTGGTGGTGGCGGGTGCGGCGGCCCCCGGCGCACGCGTCGCCAACCGGTGCCGCGTGGCGCGCCGGCGTGCCGGCGCTGCTGCTCGCGCTCGAGGCCGCCTTCCTCCTGAGCGCCGGCATCCCCTTCTGGTCGGTGAGCTCGACGTACTTCGCCACCAACCCGGGCGTCACCGCCCTGCAGCGCCACGTCGGATCGTCGCTCGTGGGCTACGGCGCGTGCCGCTCGTTGCGGTTCCTGACCGCCAACACGTCGGAGGTGGGCATCTGGCCCAACGCCAACATCGCCTACGNCGTGCACGAGATGGCGGTGTACGACCCCATCCTCCCCGACGCCTACTTCCGGGAGCTCAAAGCCCTCACCGGCCAACGCACCCCGCCTTCGCTGTCACAGCTGGGCATGTACTGCGCCAGCATCACGTCCGTGGCCGAGGCGCGCGTCTTCGGTGTCCAGTACGTGCTCGACCGCCCGACGCGCTTCGGGCCTGCCGGGGCCACCTTCGTCGGCAACGTGGGCGACGAGGCGCTCTACTCGATCCCCGGGGCGGCCCAGGCCACGTGGACCCCGGTGCCGGCGGGCGGCGGGGCCCTGCCCACCGAGGCGCCGGGGACGCCGGTGGCGGCGTCGCACCCGGACCCGGCCTCGTGGCGCGTGGTCGTCGACGCCCCGGCGCCGAGCATGGTCCGGTTCCGCCTGACCGACGTCCCGGGTTGGAACGCCACCGTGAACGGGCGGCCGGTGGCACTGGCACCGTGGGCCGGCGCCATGATGCTCGAGGCCCGGGTCCCCCCCGGTCACGACGTCATCGAGCTGCACTACTGGCCCGCCGGGTTCGCCACCGGCCTGGACGTGGGAGCGGCGGTGCTCGTCGGCCTCGTCGTCACCGGGGTCGGGGGCATGGCGCCGCGCTCGCGCCGACGCCGGGCGACGCCGGGCGCGTGAACACGCCCCCCACCGCTTCCCTCGACGTGGTGGTGGTGGCCTACGGCCCGGCCGACGCGCTGGCGCGGGCCCTGGCCTGCCTCGACGGCGCGTACCCGGTGCTGGTGGTGGACAACTCCTCCTCCCCCGCCACCGCCGCCGTGGCCCGGGACGCCGGGGCCACCTACCTCGACCCCGGGGCCAACGTGGGGTTCGCGGCCGGCGTCAACGCCGCCCTGCAGGCGCTGGCGCGCCACCAGCCGGCCGGTGCCGGGCGCGATGTGCTGCTCCTCAACCCCGACGCCCGCATCACGGCGCCGGAGCTGGCCCGGCTGCACGGCGAGCTGCGCGCCCACCCCGACGTGGCCTGCGTGGCTCCGGCCCAGCACGGGGCGGGGTCGGCTCCCATGCGGGCCCGGTGGCCGTGGCACACCCCGGCCGGGGCGTGGGCCGAGGCCGTCGGGCTCACTCGGTTTCGCCTCGATTCGTCGCGGTACTTCCTGGGCGGAGCCGTGCTCCTGCTGCGGGCCGAGGCGGTGGCCGAGGTGGGCCCGTTCGACGAGCGGTTCTTCATCTACAGCGAGGACGAGGACTGGGAGCACCGGGCCCGGCGCCGGGGCTGGCGCGTGCGGTACTGCCCCGACGTCACCGCCGAGCACGGTGGGGGCGGTACCGAGACCGACCGCGCCCGCCAGCAGTTGCGCCTGCACGCGGCGGTGGAGCGCTACGTCCGCAAATGGTACGGACCCGGAGGGTGGGCCCTGTACCGCCTGGGCACGCTGGCCGGGTTGGCCCTGCGCCTGGTGGCGTACCGGGGGAGCCGGCGGGCCGGCACCGCCCGGCTGGCCCGCCTCTACCTGCGCGGCCCCGACCACGTGGCCCGGGCGGACGGTGCGGTGCCCGTGCCCGCCCCCGGGGCGCGCCTCATGGGGCGCTGAAGTTGGGCCACAGGCCGAGGTCCAGGTCGGGGACGAGCCCCGCCAGCTCGGCCACGTCCTCGGTGTAGAGCGCCACCAGGCGGCGTCGGGCGTCGCCGGCCAGGGCCACCTTGTCCTGGAGCGTCGGGCTCGAGGGCCGGCGCAGGGCAGGGGGCTCGAAGCCGTCGTCGAGGCCGAGGAAGCGGTAGGTGCGGGCGATCTCGCCGGCGGGGTCGGCCACGCACCGCTCGTACTGCAGCACGAGCAGGCGACCGGCCGCCAGCTCCGCCCCCCACGCACCCAGGGCGGCGCCGTAGCGGCCGCGCTCGACCGCCTCGGCCGTGACCGTGCCGAGGTGCGACGCCGCCACCACGCCCGAGTGCGCCAGCCCCGACACGAAGCGCTCCACCGGGTCCCGCACCATCACCACCAGGCGGGTCTCGGGGGCGGCCTGGTCCAGCAGCGCCCGGACCCAGCGCTGGTAGAGGTAGTCGGGCGTCCACTCCCCCGCCAGCTGGCCGGGGGGGCGTGGGAACCACCGGTGGTAGGTGCGCACGTCGTCGGGACCGAAGGCGGCCGTGGCGTAGGGGGCGAAGAAGTGGCGCTCCTTGTGCACGTCGGACCGGTGGGCGACGCCGGGGTGGGCGTTGATGAGCCCGTACCACCACGTCGTGCCGGCCTTCTGCACGCCGATGCCGACGAAGTCGGGGGCGCCGACCACCTCGCCGGGACGGAGCTCCGGGGGCTCGCCCGAGAACCCCGCCTCCCACGGGGCGAAGGGGCCCACCCGGTGGCGCACGGCGTCGCGCACCGGGCGCGGCAGCCGGCGGCGCAAGCCGTCGGGGGCCCCGAACAGCGCCTTGCCGAGCGCCGTCCGCAAAGGCACGCCGTCAGGGTGCCACACCGCTGCGGCCGGCCACAACCATCGGCGCGTCACGGCGACCGGCGCTCGTTGCCTATGGTGGTCGCCGTGACACCGGGGGGTCGGCACCGAGGTCGTGCGGCCCCGAGCGGGGGCCCATGATCTACGTCGCCACCGTGCACGTGGCCACGGGGCGCTGGATCGACATCCAGCTCGACTACCTCAACCGCAACCTCTCCGAGCCGTTCAAGGTGTACGCCAATCTCCAGGACGTGCCGGCCGGGTTCGCCGAGAAGTTCGACAGGGTGATCCCGCTCCTGGGCGAGCACGCCGGGAAGCTGAACCTCCTGGCCGGGGAGATCGCGGCCGATGCGCGGCCCGAGGACCTGATCGTGTTCCTCGACGGCGACGCCTTCCCCGTGGCCGACCCGATGCCCGTGGTGCGCAAGGGGCTGGAAGAGACCGCGCTGGTGGCGGTGCGGCGCGACGAGAACGCCACCGACCGCCAAAAAATGCACGGCGACTGGTCCCCGGGCTACCCGTGGGAGCGACCCGACGGCACCCCCGCCACCGACGTGGGGGGCAACCTCCTGCGGGCGCTCGAGCGGGCCGGGGAGCGGTGGACGCCGCTGCTGCGCACCAACCGTGTCGACCTCCATCCGCTGTGGTTCGGGGTCTACGGCGACGTCGTGTACCACCACGGGGCCGGCTTCCGCTGGGCGGTGGGGCGCGTCGACCTGGTGAACCCGCCCCGCCTCACCACCCGGGCCAAGCACGTCCCGGGGCTGGGCCGGATGCTGCGCCGGCGCAACCGCGCCCGCGCCCAGCGGTTCCACGCCCGCACGGCAGCGGCGGCGGAGCGGCTCAGCGAGGAGATGTACGAGCGGATCCGGCTCGACCCGGAGTTCTACCGGGCCCTGCTCTGACCTCCGGGGTGGCCGGCGCACCGCCCATCCGTCCACGGCCCGGCCCGATCAGGGGACGTCCCACTGGCCGTAGTCCTTGGCGCCGCCGGCGGCCGGGTAGAACTGCACCTGGGCGACCTGCACCGACGTCTTGACGGAGAAGGCGATGCAGTTGGTGGTCGACTGGCCCGCGGCCACCTGGTACTGCACCTTGTCGTTGCCGCACTCTTTGAGCGTGGGCTTGGCCGGCAGGATGATGGTGCCGTCGCCGGCCACCAGGTTGGCGTCGGAGTCACTGTTGCCGGCCAGCCCGTGGCCCGACGTGTTGTCGAAGTGGAAGAGCACCGCTATGTAGCGGTGGCCCTTCTTGGCCGACCCGCTCGTGCCGTGGGCGGGGTCCACGACCTGCGTCAGGGTGATCTGAAAGGACCGTCCGGCCGCCGTCTGGAGCGTGAGGGTGTCCCCCACGTGTGCCGCCGTGCTCGATCCGGCCGGGTGGTCGATCGCCGTGGCCGAGCTCGAGCAGCCGGCCGCCAGACCGGCGAGCGCCAACGATCCTGCTGCAATGAGAGCTTTCCGCACATGGTCCCCCTGGTTGGACGAGCCGACATGTTAGGTCGGGCACCCCCGGTGCCACCAGGATCGTCGGGAACCGGGGGTGGTCGGCGTCAGAATTACACTGCCCGGGATGCGCCACCGGGGGGTCACCCGCACTTGGGTGCCCGACGTCCTGGGCGTGGCGTGCACGGTCCTGGCCGTGGTGGCCGTCATGGCGCCGGTGCTGCGACCCGGCGTGCACCTCGGGTCGTTCGACCTGCTGTCGCGGATCGGGCTCACCCGCCGGCCCGGGGTGGCCGTGCACAGCCAGTTCCCCGCCGACCAGGTCCTGTACTTCGTCCCCCTCACCAACCTGGCGTGGCACCAGGTCCACCAGGGGCACCTGCCCCTGTGGAACCCCGGCAACGTGCTCGGCGTGCCCCTCGCCTTTACGTGGCAGTCGGGCGTCTTCAGCCTGCCAATGCTGCTCAGCTACCTGGCGCCCCTGCACCTCGCCTACACGGTGATCGTGCTGTCGAAGCTCGTCATCGCCGGCACCGGCGCCTACGTCCTGTGCCGGGTGCTCGGCACCGGCGCGCTGGCGGCCGCCTTCGGGGGCACCGTCTTCGAGCTGTCGGGGCCCATGGTCCACTACGCGGGGTGGGCCATGACCAGCGTGACGTGCTGGGCGGGGTGGATCTTCGCCACCGGCGTGCTGCTCGTGCGGGGGCGCCACCGCCTGCGCCACGGCATCCTCCTCGCCCTCGCCCTCGCCGGCGCCGTCTACGGGGGGCACCCCGAGAGCCTGCTGGTGCTGGCGGTCTCGCTCGTCATCTTCCTGGGCGTGCTCATCGCCGTGCGGGCCCGGGGCAGCGCCGGGGCGGTGCGCCGACCGGTGCTGGACGTCGTCGTGGCCGGGGCGTGTGGCCTGGCACTCGGCGCACCGCTCGTCCTTCCCGGCCTGCAGGTGGTGCAGGCGTCGGGGCGCGAGGGGGCCTCGGGCGGGGCGGCCTACTCGCTCACCCACCTGTCGGACCTCGTGACGGGCCTGCAGGGGACCGACTTCCGCGTCCCCTCCCCCTACGTCGGGCTCCTCGCCCTGGTCTTCGCCGTGCTGGCCGTGCGGCTGTCGTGGCGCCGGCCCGAGGTCCTGGGTCTGGCGGCGGTGGCCGTGGTCGGGCTCGTCCTCACCTTCCAGACCCCGATCTACTCGGTGATCCAGAGCGCGCCGGCCGTCGGCCAGGTCACGTGGAACCGCGACGTCATGCTGCTCGGCCTGGCGGTGGCCGTCCTCGGGGCGCTCGGCCTCGACGCCGTGGTCCGCCGGCTCGACCCCGGGGTGGTACGCCGCTGGACCGTGGGCGCGCTGGCGGTGGCGGGGGTGGTGGTGGCCGGGGTGTGTCTGGCGGTGGTGGCCGGCGCCCAGCACACCGGGGCCGGCAGCGCCTGGGGCCGCCTGGGGGTCGCCGGCGCCGTGGTGGTGGTGGGTCTCGTCCTCGTCCTCGCCACCGGGGTGGGCGACCGGGCCCGGCCGCCGACCGGTGCCGGGGGGCGCCGGGTCCGGTGGGCGGCGGCCGGCGTGGTGGCCGCCCAGGGCGCGGTCCTGGTCGTGGCGGGCGCGTCGTCGTGGTCGATCAGCGCCGGTTCGTTCCCCGTCACCGCCGCCGTCCGCACCCTGGAGCGCACGGTGGGGTCGGCCACGGTGTCGATCAACACCTGCCGTCCCCGGCCCTTCTCGCCCCCGTACTCCACCGAGACCGGCATCCGCCCCAACGCCAACATCGCCTACGGGGTCCACGAGTTCGCCGTGTACGAGCCGGCCCTGGCGAAGGCGTACTACGCGTCGTGGGAGGCCGTGAGCGGGCAGCAGCTGGCCCGCAGCCTGCGCCGGGTGGGCCTGTTCTGCCCCCAGATGACCTCGGCGGCCGAGGCCCGCATCTACGGCGTCGGGTACATCCTGGACCCGGCCCACACCCGGGCCCCCCGAGGGGCGGTGCGCGACGGGAGCGTGGGTGGCGAGGAGTTGTTCCGCGTCCCGGGCGCGGCGCAGGCCACGTGGTCACCGGTGCCGCCCCGGGGTCAGGCGCTCGGCGTCGACGCCCCCGCCACGCCGCTGGCCGTCACCCGGCCCGACCCCGCCTCGGTGCGGGTGGTCACCCGGTCGGGCACGCCGGGGATCCTGCGCCTGCGGGTCACGGCCCTGCCCGGGTGGAGCGCCACCGTCGACGGCCGGCCCCTCCCCCTGACCGACTGGGCGTCGGGCCTCATGCTCGAGGCGCGGGTACCGGCCGGCCGCCACGTCGTGGTGCTGCGCTACTGGCCCGGCGCCTTCAGCGCCGGGATCGCGCTGGCGCTGGTGGTGCTGGTGGGCTTCGCCGGCGCCACCACGTACGCCCGGTGGGGCCGGCGACACCATCGATCCGACGCCGTGGCGGGAGTGGGAACGTGAGTGGGAAGCCGACCAGCCCCAGGGGTCAGCGCCCGAGCAGCCACCGGGTGACGCGGGGCAGGTCCACGAAGTACAGGGTCATCCCGGCCGCCAGGAGCAGGACGCCCACGATGCCCGTCGCCCACACGGAGTCGCCGGCGCCGGTGAACGCCAGTGTGGTGGCGGGCATGGTCACCACCGGTGTCGGGGCGGGCGTGGGCGCGGGCGCGGGGCTGCTCACCGCAGTGACGATGGGCGCCTGCACCGGCGCGGGGAGGGCGAGCAGTTCTTGCCCATGGTGGCCACGTCCCAGTAGCCGTCCTCGTACAGTCCCCACTGCACCGAGTTGTCGTTGTTGTCGAAGCTGGTGCGGTGCGGCCCGGGTGGGTGCGCGATGCCGAGGTCGTAGGTGACGATGCAGACTTCGCGCGGGACGTCGGCGTAGCTGGCGTAGACGTGGGTGGAGCTCCAGACACCGGCGTCGTAGCCGTCACCGTTGGTGGGGATGTTGGACTCCACGAACTGGCCGCACGGCGCAGCCTTGTTGTACTGGACGTGGTCGTCGGCGTTGAGGGGGTCGATGCCCTGGGACCCGACGTTGATCACCGCCGTGTAGGGCGGCCCGGCGTTGGTGTGGTACGTCTCGGTGAACCCGGGGTCTTCGGGGTCGTTCCACACCACGCCCCATCCGACGCCGTCGCGGCTGTCGCACGGATGGTTCATGGTGGCGTGGAGGCCGGAGGTGGTGTCGCTCTCCACACCGAACGGCCAGATCCAGGTGCCGCTGGCCGTCACCGTCACGGTGCCGTTGGCGTTCTGCACGACACTGCCGGGACTGAGGATGGTGGGAGTGGTGGGGTTGGCGGCGTTGGCCATGGCCGCGGTGGCGCTGCAGGCGGTGGCCAGGCCCACGGTCATGACGACGAGGGCGCGCCCCATCCACGTTCGATAGCCGGCGCGCGTTCGCATCACGGGGCCGAATACCCGCTTCCGCCGACGGCGGTTGCCGAGGTCCTTCATCACCACCCCCGACGTAACCATAGGGGCGATGCGGGCACGGATCATCGTCACAATTGATGACCGATCCGGGCTTGCCGCGGGTGTACTCCCAGGCCCCGGAGGTCCTCGTCCGGGACGGGTGGCGCCCTCGGGCAGCCGTCAGGCGCGCCGGCGGCGGTGGTCCCGGCCCGCCGTCCGGGGCGGGGTGCCGGGGGTCCGGCGGCCCGAGGGTCCCGGACGGGGGACCATGACCGCGGCCGGAGCGGTGACGGGCTGGCCCGGGGTGCGCTGGCGCCGGGCCCGCCGGTGGCGGATCCCCATCGCCACCAGGTCGCGCAGGGCCCGGAGAGCCGACCCGAGCCGCAGCTTGGAGCCCGACACGTCGCGCCAGCTCCCCAGGGGGACCTCCACGAAGGCTGTGGGTGGCAGCGGGGCGGCCCCGCCGAACCCTCGTACCAGCCGGTCGAGCAGCTCCACGTCGAAGGCCCACGAGGACCGGAACGGCTCGGCCAGGGCGGCGGCGAACGTCTCGCCCACGCGGAACACCTTGGCACCGCACTGGGTGTCGTACACGGTGAACCCGAGGGCCCACGAGGCCAGCGTGGCGTAGCTCCGTCCCAGGTAGTGGCGCAGCGCATGGCGTTCGATGGAGCTGCCGAGCCGGGCCACCCGGCTGCCGAGGACGCCCGTCAGCTCGGGGCGGCCCTCGAGGGTCGCCACCAGGCCGAGCAGCTCCGCGGGGGGTGTGGCCAGATCGGCGTCGTAGTACCCCACCACGCCGGCGCCCCCCCGCACCGCCACGAGCAGCCCCCGCCGGACCGCCTCGGCCTTGCCGGCGTTGGCGTCGAGGGTGAAGACCTCGATGCCGTCGTGGGCCGTCATGCGGGCCAGCACGGCGGCGGTGGCGTCGGTGGAGCCGTCGTCGACGAACAGCAGCCGCACCCGGCCGGTGTCGGCCAGATCGGTGAAGGCCCGCTCGTCGAGGCGGCGCTCCTCGTTGAAGCAGGGGACGACCACCACCGGTGCCGCCGGCTCGTCCCGGGCCCGCCCGGTGGCGTCCATGCTCCTGGTGTCGGGCCCCATGGTGCCCGGGCCGGTGGCGTCGCGGCCGGTCATCGGGCCCCGTCCCCGTCCACCCGGCACAGGGCCCAGGTGCTCAACCCGGGCAGTACCGGCAGGTGCCGGATCCCCATGGCCAGCGAGACCCGGGCCTCGGCGTCCAGGGCGGCCGTGAGCGCCCGGGTGAGGACCGGCCCGCCGTGCCAGGCACCGATCCCGGTCTCGGGCCCCGGATCCGACGGGGGGCGGTAGCGCTCGCGCAGCACCTGGGCGCCGCGCAGCGGGAGCAGGCCGTGGAACAGGCCCCCGCGGGCCACGATCGACAGGCCGGCGGCCCCGAGCACCTCGGCCAGGGCGCCCGGCGAGTACCGCCGGAAGTGCTTGAGCGCCTCGTCGTGGGAGCTGTAGAGCGACTGGTAGGCGGGCACGCTCACGAGGACCCACCCACCCCGGGCCAGCGAGCCGTCGACCACGTCGCGCACGAACGCCACGTCGCGCGGGACGTGCTCCACCACGTCGAGCATGAGGATGCCGTCGAAACGGCCTGTCGGCCGGGTGGCCGTGAACTCGATCCCCGGCGCGTCGGGGACGGGCTCGGGCGACCCGTCGGCGGGGTAGTTGGTGTCCCAGCACGCCAGCCGCGTGGTCGGGGCCAGCACGGCCCGCAGCTGCTGCGCGAACCAGGCGTCGCCGGCGCCCACGTCGAGACAGCTCCCGGTGCCTTCGAGCACGCCCGTGCGCGCCACCAGGCGGAGGAAGAACCGGGCCCGGGCGACCTCCCACGGATGGCGGCGCACATCGCCGTCGGGCCGCTCGATCAGGTCCATCGGTCACTCCCCCCCGCTGCAGGCGGCACTGACATCTCATCACGAACCCCGCCTGCCGTCGTGCGCGCCGGCACCCTGCGCATCGCCGTCGTGCGCGCCGGCACCCTGCGCATCGCCGTCGTGCGCGCCGGCACCCTGCGCATCGCCGTCGTGCGCGCCGGCGTCATGCGCGCCCCTCGGTGCCCGTCGGCGACGGGCCGCTGCTCTGCGGCGGCGGACGCCAGGCGAGCGTGGCGTTGGGGCCCACGGTCTCGAGCTCGGCCGTCACCGACGGAGCCTCGGGCGCGAGCGGGGGCGCCACGAAAAGGTGGCTGGCGCCGCGCCGGTCGTGCAGGGCGTCGTAGACGGCGGCCGCGCCGGGGCCCGCGGTGGCCACATCGGTACGGGGCCGGGTGCTGTGGCGCAGCTCGGCGTCGACGAAGGCGGTGACCGCGGCACGGTCGAGCCGCCCGGGCAGCTCCATGCCGAGGGAGGCGAGGAAGTCCCCGGTCAGGCCGGTCCAGGCCATGGGGTCGGCCATGAGCTCGTCGTAGGACGTCACGAGCACCGGAAGGCCGGCGCTGTGGGCCAGGACGAGCCGGTTGTAGCGCTCCCACAAGGCGACGCCGAACGACAGCGGCACGCCGTGGCGCCGCTCGAGCGACTCCGCCACCTCGAGCGGGTGGCGGAACACCACGACGGCGGCGAGCCGGGGGCCGAGGGCGGCGCGCCAGAACGGCAGCAGGACCGAGGCCCGCGGGTCCTTCCACACCCACGGCACGCCGCGGTGCACCCGGCGGAACACCCGGCGGGCCTGGGCCCGGGTGGTGGTGACGGCGGCGGCGACGGCGTCGTAGCCCTCCCCCGCCGGCGGTGGGTACCACCACGTCCGTCCCATCTCGGCCAGCAGGGCGTTGTCGAGGTGCATGAGCGATCGGCTCTCGAAGTGCCCGTTCGGGTTCCACGGGCCGCGCACCATGTCCCCCGGAAGGCACAGCGAAGGTCCGAGCACGTTGACGAGCCGGGTGGCGGCCGACGTCCCGCTCCGGTGCATCCCGAGCACGAGCACGCCCCGGGGCGAGGAGCGGCGCCAGGGCACGCCGCGTCGCCGGGCCACGGGGGCGGTGGGCTCGGTGCTCATGCGTATCCGGCGCGCAGGGGATGCCCGGCACGGGCCCGCAACACCCAGGGGCCGCGGTAGGCGACGAGGAAGGGCCGCACCCAACGCGGCTCGGGCCACGAGGGGGGGTGGAAGTCGTCGCTGCGCGACGGGAGGCCCCGCACGATGTGGAGCGTCGACGCCGTGAGGCGCCGCACGAGCGCGGAGGCCGGCCGGCCGTGCACGAGGTCGTCGTGGACCGTGGCAGCGGCGGCCCCGGGATCGCCGGGCAGGTCGACACCCACGGCCCGCAGATCCGAGGCCAGGTGCTCCACGCCGGCCGCGGGCGAGGACACGAGGTCCTCGAACTGCACGCACACCGCCGGCATCCCCGCCGCGCCGGCCACCGCGGCCCGGATGTAGTGCTGCCACAACCCCACGGTGTAGAGGCTGGGGATGCCGTCGCGGCGCTTCACCGACGCCACCACGGCACCGGGATCGCGCAGCACGATGACCGCCACGGCCCCGTCCCGAAGCACCCGCCGCCACAGCGGCAGGGTGAGGCAGGTGCGGGGGTCCTTCCACACCCAAGGGCTCGAGCCGTACACCGAGGAGAACGTGTCCGTCAGGTCGGGGAGCAGGCTCGTGGCCCGCTCGGAGTGCTCCCATCCCGGGGCCAGCCGGGGCGGGAAGTCCCAGGACCGCCCGAAGGCGGCGAGGATGCGGTCGTTGCAGGCCACCAGGGCACGGCTCTCCCAGTGTCCGGCGGGGTTGTCGTAGTCGGTGAGCAGATCGTCGCGAGGGCCGATGTCGGCCCCCAGGAGGTTGAGGATCCTGGTCACCGCCGAGGTGCCGCTGCGGTGCATGCCGAGCACGACCACGCCGGGCACCGGCTACCCCGACCGCCCGTCGGCCACCGCGTCCCGGGCGGCGGCCGGCACTGCCGGCACCGTCGGCACGGCCGGTACTGCCGGCCCCGTCGGCACGGCCGGCACTGCCGGCACCGTCGGCGCCGTCCAGGCTCCGAGGTCGCGCTGCACGAGGGCCTCGAGCCGGCGGACCTCGGGGGTGAATTCCTCGACCAGGCGCGCCCGGAGGGCACCGTCCATGGGCGGGCGGGCCGCCCCCTTGGTGTTCATGGTGTGCAGGCGTCGGCGCAGGGCGGCGCGGGCGTGTTCGTCGCGGACCGCCACCCGGCCCAGCCGGCGCAAGCCGGGCGGGGCGTGGCGAAGCAGGTCGCGGAGCTTCGGGCTGCGCACCACCTTGTTGGCGTTCACCACCCCGAGATCGGGGCGGTGGTCCGGCGCCACGTCGAGGAACTCGAGCACGCCGCCGTAGGTGGCGGCGGCGTCGGCTACCAGGTCGTCGTAGAGGAGGACCCGCACCTGCCCCGGACCGAACAGCGACAGGTAGCGCTCGACCTGGTCGGTGTAGCGGGCGATGTCGCGGTACAGCAGCCCGAACACCTTGCGGCATGCCGGCGGCACACGTCCGCCGCGCCGACGCTCGTCCTCGGCGTCGAGCGCGACGGCGAACGAGGTGAGATCCTCCTCGCCCTGGAACACCATCTCGCTGTGCTGCGAGTGCATCTGGTCGACCGGGTTGCGCAGCATCACCACGATCCTGGCGTCGGGGTCGAAGGCGTGGATCTCCCCGGCGGCGAGCGAGGAGTACAGGTAGAAGACCGACCGGTCGGTCCGGAAACGGGCCTGGCCGTGGTCGGCGAACCATCGCAGGTAGGGCTCGTAGGCGAGCCGCCATCGGCCCCCGTCCTCCGTCCCGAAGACGAGGTCGCTGCCGAAGTAGCTGAGCTCCTTGCCCGCCACGAAGATGTCGGGATGCTGGTCCAGATAGCTGGCCAGTGCGGTCGTGCCCGCCTTGGGGGCACCCACGATGAACAGGTTCGGGGTGGGCCGGGACTCCTCGGCCGCGGGTCGGAGCGGGATGCGCACCGGTCAGTCCCGGTGACGGGCGGAGCGGGGCTGCTCGTGCATGTCCTCGATGGGGAAGCGGATGCCGAGGCGCCCCATGGCACCGTCGGAGAGGCCGAGCACGATGGTGCGCAGGCACTGCAGGCGCCGTCCCCGCTCGCGCACCACCGCCCGCGCCACCAGCTTGGTCACGTTGCGCGGGTACCAGCCGACACGGTGCATGACGTGCAGATGGAGGTACAGCATGTTCCGGGCCTCGTAGTAGTACTTCCACAACGGGACGCGCGCTTCCTGGCGCACCGCGTCGTGCTGCACCACCGCTCCGTCCACCAGCCGGCGCGGGTAACCGGCCTGGGGGATGCGCCAGTGGGTGTACTCGTTGTCCTCGGCCCACCAGAACAGCTCGGCCCGGGGAACGCCGACCTGCTCCACGATGGGGCGGGCGATCACGAACCCGCACCACGACCCCCACTCCCCCACCGCCCCGTCGGGCTGGATGGCGCGCGGGAAGCAGAAGGCGGCCTTGGGGTCCAAGCGGGCCTCGTCGAGGAGCGTCTCCAGGCAGTCGGGGTCGGGCACGATGTCGTCGTCGAGCACCCAGGCGTGGTCGTAGGCCGACGCCAGCAGCTCCTCGAAGGCGAGCGCCCAACCGCCCGCCGGGCCCAGGTTGGCGTCCGAGCGCACCACCGTCACCGCCAGGACGCCGCCGCCGTGTCGGGCCACCTCGTCGGCCCGCACCGGGGGCTCGCTGGCGTTGTCGACCACGATGACCGCTGCCGGCACCACGCTCTGGGCCGCCATGGCGGCCATGCAGCGGGCCAGGGCGGCGGGGGCGTTGTGCGACAGCACGAGGGCCACCGTCGAGGCCGCCAGCTCGGCCGGGGTGGGGAGGGTGGCTGCCGTCTCGGGGCCGTCGTCGGGCTCCCCGTCGACGGGCACGTCGGTCCACGCCGCGGTGGCCGGCGCCGGCCCGGTGGCGGCGCCGGTACCCGCTGCGGCGTCCGACGGATCGCGTTCGCCCACCCGGCGCAGGTAGCGCGGCTCGATCCCCAGGCGGCCCCGGACGCCGTCGACCAGGCCGCGCACGATGGCGGCGCGCTCGGCCCGGCCCGTGGCGAGCTGCAGCCGGCGCAGCGAGTACACGAGGTGCCACCCGTACCAGCTGGCCCGTCCGTGGCGCCGGGCCAGCTCGAAGTAGTTGCGGGCCAGGTAGTAGGCGCGCCACGGCTCGTCGGCGTCGGTGGGGCGGTGGTCGCGCAGCGACGCGTCGCGGGCCGCCGACGTCTGGCGGTGCGCCACCCGGCGGGCACAGGGCACGTCGACCAGCACCTCCATGCCGGCCCGCCGGATGCGGCTGTAGAAGTCGAAGTCCTCGAAGCCGAAGAACAGCTCGGGATCGGGGAGCACGCCGGCGTCCACCACCGCCCGCGCCACGAGCGACGCCCCCCACGTGGTCACGTCGACGGGGGCCAGCTCCCCGGGCCGGCCCCGGCGGGGCACGACGTTGACGGTGTGTCCCGACCGGGGCACGAACACCCGGCCGAAGGGGACGACGGCCCCCACGGCGGCGGCATCGTCCCCGAGCGAGTCGACGCGGACGAGGAGGTCGGCCACCCGCGGCGTCGGCAGGTGCAGGAGCACCATGTCGTCCTCGCACAGGTACGCCCAGCGGGTGGCGGGGTCGGCGAAGGCCTCTTCGAGGCCGCGGCGGAACCCGCCGGCCGGTCCGGTGTTGGTCGGCAGCCGCACCATGCGCACGGCCTGCTCCAGGGCAGGATCGTCGAGACCGCCCTGGTCGTTCACGACCACCACCACGCGCTCGGGGGCGAAGCCCTCGTCCTCGAGGAGCGATCGCACGGTGGCGCCGGCCAACCGGGGCCGCAGGTGCGTGACGACGACGGCCGTCACCGCCTCGAGCCCCGCCGGTGCGCGCCCGGTCAGGTCAGCTCCCACTCCGTCGGCACGTGCACGGGGGTGAGCACCATGACCCCGTTGGGTGCCTTGATGGCGACGGGCCCGAAGGCGTCGAACGACGCCAGGGGCTGCCACGGCAGCGACGCCGTCACGTCACTGCCGCGCGGCGCCCGCATGGCCCCCCACAGCGAGTACCGGCCCTTCGGGAGCGGCAGGCTCTGCATCCGGCAGCGCAACTCGAACTGCCCGGCCGGGAACGAGCTGGCGTAGCGGATCACGAACACCGGCATGGCCGTGCCCTGGGAGATGCCGAGGTGGAACGCCCCGAACATGGGCTCCTCGGACTCGGCCACGATCCGGACGTTGACCTCTTCGCCCGACAGGATCTGGCCGCCGTCGGGCCCGGTGACCTCCACCTTGAGCAGGCGCACGCCCGTGTCCTGGGTCGTGGTCAGCTCCGCCTGCTCACCCACGGACTGGCGGTACAGCGACACCACGTCGCGCGCCGGCCCGTCGGCGCGCACGTAGCTGTCGGCCAGCCACATGGCCCGGTCGCACACGGCCTCCACGGTGGGGAGGTCGTGCGACACGTAGAACAAGGTGGTGCCGTTGGACACCACCTGGCTGATGCGCTCGAGGCACTTCTGCTGGAAGCGGGCGTCGCCCACGGCCAGCACCTCGTCCACGAGCAGGATGTCGGGCTCGAGGAAGGCGGCGATGGCGAAGCCCAGCCGGATGGCCATGCCCGTCGAGTAGAACTTCACCTGGCGGTCGACGGCGTCGCCGATCTCGGCGAAGTCGATGATGTCGTCGAAGCGGGCCGTCACCTCGGCCCGCGACATCCCCATGATGTTGCCGTACAGGTACACGTTCTGGCGCCCCGACAAGTCGGGGTGGATGCCGCTGCGCACCTCGAGGAGCGCACCCACCCGCCCCACCGCGGTCACCGAACCGGCCGAGGGGAACGTGGTCTGGCAGATCATCTTGAGCAGCGTCGACTTGCCCGAGCCGTTGACCCCGATGATCCCGTAGGTCTTGCCCGGGTCCACGTGGATGTTGATGTCGCGCAGCACCCACCGGTACGGGCGCCGGTAGCCGCGCATCCACCGGCCGAGCAGCAGGATCTGGTCCTGGAACATCGGCAGCGTCCGGTCGGCCCGGAACCGCTTCCAGGCGTGGTCGGCCCGAACCGTGCCCTTAGCTAAGGTCGGCAAAGTTCACCTCGAGGCGCTTGAAGACCACGTAGCCGAGCACCAGGTAGCCCACCGACCCGATGGCGCCGGCGATGAGCACCTCCCATTGGGGTCCGAAGCCGAGCAGCACCGAGTCCCGGAAGTTGCTGAGCACGGCGGCCATGGGGTTGGCGATGCAGTACAGGACACGGAGCGCCGGGTCGGTGATGAAGGCCGCCACCAGGTGGTGGTGCTTCTCCACCGCCAGCGGCTTCAGCACGGTGATCAGCATCAACAGCGGCATCATGATGGGCACGATCTGCTGCAGGTCGCGCATGGTCACGATGACCGACGACACCAGGAACGTCAGGCCCAACATGAAGGGGATCTCCACCGCCAGGTACAGCGGGGACCACAACGAGGCGAGCTGGGGCGGATAGTGGAACTTGTAGACGGCGAAAAGGATCAAGAGCGGAATCGTGGCGATGAGGGACGAGAAGGCCGACTCGAGCACCTGCGACAGCGGGAAGCACTCCCGGGGGAAGTGGCTCTTGGCCATGAGCGCCTTGTTGGACACGAGCGAGTTGGTGCCACCGCCGATGGCACCTCCGAACAAGCCCCACGACAGCAGGCCGGTGTAGGTCCACAGCGCGAACGGGATGTGACCGCCGGGGCTGAACCCCTGCACGTGGCCGGCCAGGATGACCAGCATGAACAGGCTCACCAACGGGACGAGCAGGGCCCAGGCCACCCCCAGCACGGCCTGCTTGTACTGGGCCCGGATGTCGCGTTCGGCCAGCGTGAACATGACGTCCCAGCGCCGCATGAGCTCGCGGGCGGAATGCCACATGTCCGGCCGGTGCCGGTACATCGCCTCGTCCCCGGGTTCGTCGGGCACGAGCGAGACGTCGAATACCTTGAGACCGCCGTCCTCCTCGTCGGAGACGGTCTCCAGTGTGGTCGACAACGGGCTTTCCCCCCCCAGTGCGCTTCCAGTGCTCCGCCAACCCGCTCGGCCAGCTTACCGTGGACCGTGCCGGGATAGCTACAGATCGTTCCCCGTCACCGGTACCATCACCCCGTGCGACCAGGGGGGACACCCGCCGGCGGCGGGGAAAGGGCCACGTCGCGCCCCCGGGTCCTGCTCCTCATCAAGGGCCTGGGCCTGGGAGGCGCGGAGCGTCTCCTCGTGGACGTGGTGGCGGCACGGGACCGGGAGCGCTTCGAGTACGAGGTCGCCTACGTGCTCGCCGCCCAGGACGCTCTCGTGCCGGCCATGGAGCGCACCGGCGTCCCCGTGCACTGCCTGGGCGGGACCTCGAGCTCCGACCTGCGCTGGACCGGCGCCCTGCGCCGGCTGCTCGTGGACGGGCGCTTCGACGTCCTGCACAGCCACCTCCCCTACACCGCCGCCTTCGGCCGCCTGGTGGCGCTGAGCGTGCCGCGGGGCCGCCGGCCCGCCGTCGTGTACACCGAGCACAGCCTGTGGGACAAGGCTGCCCTGCTCACCAAGGCCCTCAACCGGGCCACCGTCGGGGTCGACGGGGCCCTGGTGGTCGTGTCGGCCACGGCCCGCGACGCCCTGCCCCCCCGCCTCCGGGCGCGGGCCCGGGTGGTGGTGCACGGCATCGACCGCACCCGGTTCACCGCCCTGGCCGCCCAGCGCCCGGCGGTGCGACGTCAGGTGCGCCACGAGTTGGGGGTGCCCGACGAGGCGGTCGTGGCCCTCACCGTGGCCAACATGCGCAGCGAAAAGGGCTACGACGTCCTCGTCGAGGCCGCCCGGCTGTCGGTGGCGGCCGGGACGCCGGTGCGCTTCGTGGCCGTCGGCCGGGGACCGCTCGAGGCCGAGCTCACGGCCGAGGTGGCCGCCAAGGGCCTCGGCGAGCGCATCATGCTCCTGGGGACGCGCACCGATACCGCCCGCCTCATGGCCGCGGCCGACATGTTCGTCCTCCCCTCCCACCAGGAGGGCCTGCCGGTGGCGCTCATGGAGGCCATGAGCAGCGGGCTGCCGGTGGTGGCGACGATGGTGGGCGGGGTGCCCGACGTCGTGACCGACGGGGTCGAGGGGCTGCTGGTCCAGCCCGGTCGCCCCGACCTGCTGGCCGAGGCCGTGGGGCGCGTGGCCGGCGACGACGCCCTGCGGGCCCGCCTGGCGGCGGCGTCGGCGGCCCGGTCGGAGATCTTCGACGTGGGCGGGGCGGCCCGGGAGATCGAGGCCGTGTACGGCGAGCTGCTGGCCCCGGCACCGGGGCGCCGGCCCTCGGCGATCGGACAGGCGTCCGACGGCACCCCCCTCGTGCTGCACGTCATCCCCACGGCCGCCCCCCGGGGGGCCCAGCGTGAGGCGCGGGCCCTCGTGACCGGACTGGACGTCCCCGGTGTGCGCCGGCACCGGCTCATGAGCCTCTTCGCCGGGCCCGACGGGGTCCCGGTCGACGTGGCCCTGGGCCACGACGGCGGCGAGCGCCCGGCCGTCGGGTTCGATCCCCGCCTGGTCCTGCGCCTCCGGGCCGCCCTGCGACGCCTCCGGCCGACGGTGGTGGTGGCCCACGGCGGGGACCCGCTCAAGTACCTGGTGCCGGCGCTGGCCGGGTGGCGCCTGCCCCTCGCCTACTACGCCACCGGGACCTTCGAGCACGCCGGGCGCCCGGCCCGGGTGGCGCTGTGGCGCGCCCTGGTGCGCCGGGCCGACGTGGTGGCGTGCGAGGGCGAGGAGGTGCTCGAGCAGTGCCGCGACCTGCTCGGGGTGCCGGCGGGGCGGTCGCTGCTCGCCCCCAACGGGCGCGACCCCGTGCAATTCCACCCGCCCGAACCCCACGAGCGCCACCCCGGGGACGG
>JGI12269J14319_10001408_pt1 | contig 23951 bp, 22 predicted proteins | sample PeaSoiSIISIP2007_FD_14319 | JGI IMG/M metagenome (IMG submission 14319)
CTGGGGGATCACGAAGATGGCGGCGAAGATTCCGTCCATGGCGACGACAGACACGAACGATTGTACCACTGCCGCGCGGGTGCCCTGGGGGACTTCGTGGCTGCTGATTCCCAGCGACAGTCCNTTCATGCAGGCCAGCAGCGCGATGGCCAGACCGAAGGCGGCCGGTTTGAGCACCATGATGGCCCCGTCCATCAGCCGCAAGGCACCGGAGATCTTCTCCAGGTAGAGGGGCAGCTCCATGTCCAGGCCCAGCGATCCGGGGAAGAGGTGGGCCAGGAGGTGGGCCACCACGAATCCGCCGAGGAGAGCGCTGGCGGTGAACAGGAGGGAGAGGCAGACCATCCCCACCGTGCAGCCGAGCACGGCCGGGAGCACCAGGAACCGGACGGGGTCGATGCCCATGCTCTCCAGAGCGTCGATCTCCCCGTGGACCTTCATGTTTCCGATGAAGGTGGCCAGGGCGGAGCCGGTGCGACCGGCGACGATGAAGGCCGTGAAGAGGGGCGCGAGTTCGCGCAGCACGGCCAGGACCATCACGTCGCCCAGGAAGTCGGAATTTCCCACCCTGGGAAGCACCGTCGCGAATTCGATCAGCGTCACGCCCCCGATCAGGGTGGCGAGGATCACGATGATGGGGACCGCCTCGACGGCGGTGTAGTAGGTCTGCTGCAGGAAGATTTCGCCGATCTGGCGGGCGGTGGCGGGTCTCCCCGCGAAGGGGCTGGCGATCACCTGGACCAGAAGCCGGCCCGCGCGGCCGGGAAGGGAGGTCTCCCAGAGCCTGCCGATCCATGCGATGAGGCCGACGATCCCCTCGACGATCCCGAGAGTCATGGAACCGGTTCCAGGGGTCCCGTCCGCAGGAGTCCCAGGATCCTGTCGCGCAGGGGATCCAGGCCCTGTCCCGTGCGCGCCGACACGAGGGGAGGAGGTTCCTCCAGCGCGAATTTCGCCGCCACCTCGCGGCGGACGCGGGTCTTCGCCGACTGGTCCAGCCGGTCGGCCTTGTTGAGGAGGACCTGGCAGGGCACGCCCGCGTCGAGGATGCGGCCAAGACAGATTTCGTCAACCTCGCCGTCCACGACCCCGGCGTCCAGGATGTAGAACAGGAGGACGGGTTGGCCGGATTGGGAGAGGTATTCCCCGACCAATCCCGCGAAACCGGCGCTCGCGGACACGCCCCCGCGGGCGAACCCGAAGCCGGGCAGGTCGACGAACCATCCGGCTCCGGGAAGTTCGAAGAAGTTGATTTCGCGCGTCCGACCGGGCGTCCGGCTCACGCGGACCAGTCCGCTCCTGCCCAGCAGGGCGTTCTGCAGGGAGGATTTCCCCACGTTGGACCGCCCGGCGAAGGCCACCTGGGGCAATCCGTCGGTCACGAACTGCGGAGTCCCGACGGCTCCCAGCCGGAAGATCGCCTTCTGTCCGAGCTTGAGGAACGGGTGCGTGTCGTTCAAGCGGGGATCCTTCCCTCGAAGGCGCGGAGGACCGTGAGGCTGTCGCTGTACTCCAGCTCCCCCCCCACGGGCAGACCTCGCGCCAGCCGGGTGACGACCACTCCCGACGGCACGAGCCGCTGCACGTACAGGGCGGTGGCGTCCCCTTCGGTGGAGGCCGGTGTGCCCAGGACCAGTTCGCGCACCTCGCCGGATTCCAGCCGCCGCCGCAGGGTGGGGAGGTTCAGGCGGTCCGGACCGATCCCGTCCAGCGGCGAGAGGAGGGCGCCCAGGACGTGGTAGCCGCCGCGGAAACGGCCGGAGGACTCGAAGGCGGAGATGTCGGCGGGTTTCTCCACGACCAGGACGATCCCGTGCTCCCGCCTCGGGTCCGCGCAGAGCGGACAGAATTCGTCTTCGGCGTAGTTGCCGCAGCGGGAGCAGGACCGGACGACGTCGCGCGCCTTCGCGATGGAGGTCGCCAAGGCCCGCGCCTGCTCTTCCGGGCAGCGCAGGAGATGGTGGGCCAGGCGCTGGGCCGAACGGCGTCCGACCCCTGGAAGGTGCGACAGCTCGCGCACCAGGCTTTCCACGGAAGGCGCCCAGTCCAACCGCTACTCCTCTCCCAAGGCCACCACCACGGAGTGGAACCGGACCTCGAACCAGTCGTCGAAGGCGTCGTTCGCCACGGCTGGGCGCCGGGCGGGATCTTCGATCCAGTGGGAGAGTTCCTTCTCGGCGAGGGCCTTCTTGTGGGGCAGGAGGAATTCCTCCAGTTCCTGGTCGTCCTCCGGGGAGGGGATGAGCACGACCGTCTGGCTGTCAGCGACCTGGAACGCCTCTTCGAGATCGGACTCGAGAGTGGGGTCCGCGCGCAGCAGGACCCGGCGGAACACCTCGGTGGGGACCAGCACCACCGCGGCCAAGTCCTCGAGATCTTCCAGTCTTGTCATCATGCCGCAAAGGTAGGCTTACACCCCCCCGGTCAGGATTCCCGCCCCGGCTCGCTCGGTGACCGCGACACCTCCGCCGCCTCCAAACGCTTGGCCAAGGTTCGCAGGAGCGCGGCCGAAATCACCGATTCCACCAGCACCGCGGCGGGAGCCCCCATCGGACCCAGGCGGGGAACGAGAAGCCAGGCCAATCCCAGTTGGAATGCCGTCATCCCGATTTCCACCGCGGAATAGGCGGCCACCGCCCGGCGCGACATCAGTCGAAGCGCCCATGGCAGCGCGAAGGCGCGGGCGATCTCGGCGAACGCCTGCAGGCGCAGCACGCCCGACGCACCCTGGAACCGATGGGCGTAGGCCATGGAGAGAAGCTGCGGCGCGGAAACAAGAACCACGGCGCCGAGCAGTCCGGCGCCGAGGAACGAAAGCGACCCGATCCGGGGGTCCTTGGACCGCGCCGCCAGCCGTGGCAGGGCCCAACTGCTGAAGGCGAGGGCCCATGTTCCGAAGAGGATGTCCGAAAGGCGGATGGCCGCCTGCCAGTCGGCGCCGGCTTCCAGGCTGCCACCCAGGACGATCTGGCGCAGCACGAGCTGGGCGGTGGGTCCCAGAACCGTGGTCAGAGCCCCCATGGCGAGCAACGGTCCCCACGACCGGAGATGCGGCAGGTGCCGCCGGAGGGGGAAGAGGCGGGGGATGCCCAGCCACGAGGCGGTGGCCGGGAACGCCACCAACCCGAACAGCATCACGCCGGGTACCAGCCCGAAGCGTCCCCTTCCCACCCACCCGAGGAGCCACAGGGCCTGCAACGGAGAGAGGAAGGCCACGAGCTGGCTGGCCCGGACCTGGTTCCCCTTGCCGATGGCGATGGCCTGGAGATTGGATCCCGCGGCGAGAAGACAGATTCCGACCGGAAGCAACCAGACCGCGCCCGGCAAACCCCGGGGGATCCAGATCGCACCGGCCCGGACCAGGACCATCATCGCACCGGAAGACAGGATGGCGAACGTCTGTCCCAGCAGGAAACCCTGCGCAGCGCGATCCTCTCCTCCCGCCCCGGCGGCGGCGACCGACTGCTGGATGGGGATCGCGAGGGCTTGGGAAGGCAGGGACAGCCCGAGGGTCAGGAGGTTCTGGAGGACTCCCAGCGCCAGGACCCCTTCCATTCCCAGGCGCACGGACACGAGACGCCCCACCCAAACCAGGACCAGCAGGCGGAACGCCTGGGAGGCGGCGACTCCGGCGACTTCGCGGGGGGGGAGGATCCGACGGATGCCCGGAAGTCGCGGGGAGAAGGCTCCATCAGCCATCGGCGAACGGATCCGCTCCCGGGTCGCATTCCCATTCGTCGACGACCACGGGCCGGCCGCCGAAGCCCTCCTTGAAGAAGAGGAGAGGGGCGTTGAGAAATTCCCCTCCGCGTTCGCAGGAGTGGCCGAAATGGAGCCAACGGTAGGGCGCGGCTGGCTCGCGGAGCATCCAGTCGACCAGAAGATCCGGGGCGCCCGCTTCGCGGCCCTCGTCGGAGGAGTGCAGGTATTGGAGATGGAAGACAGGATCGTTCAGGTAGACGAGGCACCCGGCCAGGAGGCTGTCTCCCGCGTAGGCTCCGTAGAGGCGGATGTGCTCCGGATGCCGGGCGCGCAGGAGGCGGATCTCGTCCAAGGTGTGGACGGGATGCAGGCCGTACTTGGATTCCAACCTGGTCTCCACCAGCGGCCAGAAGGAATCGAGGTCTTCGCTGGGGCGGCATCGCAGGTCCGCGTCCATCGCGTTGCGGATGCGGCGTCGGCGCAACCGTTGGAATTCGCGGTGGGCATGGACGTCCACGACGGTGGAGAGATTCCGGCCCGACAATCGCGCGCCCTGCCGATGGAGGAGGTAGAGAAGTTCCTCGGAAGGTTCCTTGTGGTGGATCCAAGGGATGGGTCGCCAGCAGGTTCTCCGGATCCCCAGCGAGGCGAGTTTCCTGTTCAGGAGACGGAACAATTCGACGACGTCCGGGGTCTGCAGTTCCGGAGAGAGGACGAGGCCGCCGTAGCTCAACCCCCGGTGGGACGCCCAGGAGTCCGGGCCGTCCACGTGTCCGGGGACGGCGGCGACCCAACGACCCTTGTGTCGCAGCAGGTAGGAGGCGTCCTCGAACCTTTCCGCATGGTAGTCCATGTACGAGCGGAGAAATTGGAAGTGGCCGTTGCGCGAATCGCGCACCGCCTGGTCCCAGGCATTCGCGAGCGAGGGGTCGAAGGGCACCAGTTCCATCAGGTGGCGGTGGCTTCGCGCAGGAACAAGGCGTGGTCCCTGATGTAGTCGGACTCCTGGAAGAACTCGGATGCCAGGACCAGGCAGACCGCGCCGCTGGAAAAATTCTCAAGTTCACGCCAGACCATGTTCGGGACCAGGAGTCCGTGCCAGGACCGGTTCAAGGAAACCTTGAGCCTTTCGGTCCCGTCGTCGAGCACCACGTCGAAGCTGCCGGACAGCGCGATGAGGACCTGTTGGAGATCCCGGTGGGCGTGGCCCCCGCGAACGGCTCCCCCCGGCACATCGTAGAGGTAGTAGACCCGACGGATGGGAAAGGGGATCTGGTGCTCGCCCTCGATGTAGGAGAGGTTTCCCCGTGGATCGTGGACGATGGGGAAGTCGATCAGTCGCACCCGTTGGTCCATCCGAGCAAAGATGCAATGCGCGAACACCCGAAGACGGGGAACGGGAATCAGGCGCGCAGGGTCCGCAGCAGGATGGCCCAAGCCATCCGGAATCTGAATCGCGACCTGCGCATCCAGCCGTAGGGGCTCCGCCCCGGATCGAAATTGGCGTTGGAACCGTGTCGCCGGTGCAGGATCAGCGGTGCCCGGAGAAGGACCACGCCGCCGCCGCGTTCGGCCAGAAGGCCCAGCCACCAGTCGTGCATGGGAATCCTCTCGGGCAATGGCAGTGCGCGAAGCAGGAGCCGCCGTCGGAATGCGACCGCGCACCCCAGATAGCCGGGCCTCCAGAGGTTGCGCCAGAATCCCACCGCGAAACGCCGGTCCGCGAGGAAGGATTCCGACAGGATCCGATCGTCGGGGCCGCCGACCCGGGCGTCGTGGATCACCATGTCCGCTCCGGAATCCTCCAGGGCCTTTCGGCAGAGGTCCACCTTCCCGGGTAGCCACAGGTCGTCCTGGTCGGACAGGAAGACGATCTCGCCGTCGCAGGCGGCCAGGGCCTTTTCGAAGGTGCCCGGTATGTCGCCGCGGGGCAGGCCGCGCAGGAACCGGATCCGGATGTCGCCGAATTCCTCCAGGATTTCCAGGGTCCGGTCGGTGGAACTGGCGTCGGCCACGACCAGTTCGTCGTCGACCCCCAACTGGGAAAGGATGGAGTCCACCTGGGCTCCGATCCAACGCTCACCGTCGCACGAGGCCAGGGCCACGGAGATCTTCATCGGAGCCATTTTCGGCCCAGACCGTACACGGTCGCGCCCGCGCTCCACCAGCAGCGCCAAAAGAGCGCCCTGGCCAACGAGGTTCGCGATGGAGACGTCGGCAGGACCCATCGCTCTCGCACCAGACGCAGGAGTTCGCGACCGTGGTTCGCCCAGGTGAACGGTTCCGCGAGAGTTCGGGAACGCTCCACGGCCCCAGCCAAGCCGCCGCCATTCCATCGTCCCAGGATTTCCGCAGCCTGGGCCACCGACGTGTAAAGATGTGGGCAGGTTTCGGGATGGGCACTTCCGGCGAAAGCCAGGCCCGCTGCGCCCGATCGTTGTCCCTCCACCAGGGGGAGATCGAAGGATTCGCAGCGGGAAGGCGCCAGGTAGACGGAAGCCTCGGCGTAGCGAAGCCCCAGTTCGGCGCTGGAGACGTCCCGAAACACCTCCCAGCCCGCGCGTCGCAGGTGGTGGTCCGCATCGCCCGGACCGGTCACGACGGCGCACAGCTTCCAGGGATGTCGCGGACCCAGGCGGGCGGGCAATTCGACCAGATCGCCCAGACCCTTGTACTGGTCCTCGACGGTGCCTGTACGCAGCACGGTCAGGAGGATGCGAGAGGAGGGACTCTTCTCGAAGTTCGGGTGCGAAAGGTGGTCCGCACCGTTGGGGATCACCCGCGCAAGGGGCAGGTTCAGGCGGTCCGCCAGCCAACGGCTGGGGCAAACGGCCAGTTCCGCACTTGCGCACTGGCGAGACCTCTCGGCGAGGGCGTGTCGGGCTTTGGTCGCCTGCGGCTCGGCGAGGACTTCGGGGAAGACCATCCCGTGCTCCCAATGGACCGGACGGAATCCGGGTCTTGCGGCAAAGCCCAGGAACGGAGGACCGTGGACGATGACCAGCCCAGCCCCGAGGGACCGGCAGATTTCCGGGAATCCCCAGGGAAACGGAGAGGAGCGCAGGACACGCTGATCCGCCTCCTTCGATTCGCGGAGGACCACCATCCGCACCTCGAAGCCGGCTTGTCGCAGGATCCGCCCCTGCGCCAAGGCCACCGTCGCCACCCCGTATCCGCTCTCCAGGACGGGCACGGCGACGACCACGACCGGCTTCGGGGTCAGGGACACACCGGCCTTCGGGGAAGGAGAAGCTTGGGCAGCCGCCGGAGGAACGAGACGTCCCAGGAGCCGAGTTCGGGGATCCGGCGAAAGGCGTCGACGCGCGACACGGACGCGATCTCGGACCACCACGCGGCCTTCCAGCGGCGGCGTGCGCGCCCATGGAGAGGATGGTCGCGGTAGGAATCCACGATGGACAAAATCTGCTCGTACATGAAGTCGGTGCGCGAGTGCAGGTTGGAACCGTGCTGGCGGTAGTGGCACGCCTCGACGTCGGTGACCGCGATCCGTCCGCCGCCGCGGGTCAGCGCGAGCCAAAGGGGAAGGTCCTCGATGGAGAACCTCGGATCGTAGCCGCCCACCGCCCGGAACGCCTCCGTGCGCAGGAGGACGCTCGCGCCGTGGATCTCCTGCAGTCCCAGGAATATTCCGCGGAAGTCCGCTTCGGGACGAGCGCGCAGGAAGCGGCCCAGAAGGTCCGGGGCCGAAACTCCGTGTTCATCCATGGCGCGGGCCTGTCCGGCGGCGGCCGCGAATTCGGGGTGGCGCTCGAGGAATTCCACCTGCGCGGCGAGTCGGCCGGGAGGCATCCGGTCGTCGCTGGCCATGGAGCAGAAATAAGCGGTGGGAAGTCCTTCGGAAAGCTCGCGCAGGGTGGGGACCAGTCCGCGATTTTCCCGCAACACCAGGGAAAAACCCAGTTCCGCGGCCAGACGGAACAGGATTTGGGGACTTCGATCCCCGCTGCCGTCGTCCACCACGCGAAGGTCGACCTCCACGCCCTCCTGGGAAAGCACGGACCGGATCGCTTCCTCGACGAATCGTTCGTGGTCGTGGCAGGGAATCAGCACGGAGACCTTCACGCGCATTCTCCGCGCAGGACCTGGCCGTTCCTGGAGAGGATCCGGACCTTCAGGATCCGCCCGGGCACTGCTCCCTGTGGCCTGGGGAGGACCACCTTGCGGAAATGCGGGGTCTTTCCGATCCACTCGTCGGGATCCCGTCGCGACGCCCCCTCGAGGAGGACCTCCTCCACCATGCCGGAACGTTCGTCGAGCCTCTGGAAGGTGTGTCGTCTCTGGAGCTCGATGATCTCGGCCAGGCGGGCTCCCTTCTCAGGCTCCGAGATGGTTTCGACCAGCTCGGCCGCAGGCGTGCCGGGCCGTGGGGAATAGGCGAACATGAACGCCTGGTCGAAACGAACCGCGTCCATCAGGGAAAGCGTTTCCCGGTGGTCCTCCTCGGTCTCGCCGGGAAAGCCCGCGATGATGTCGGTGGTGAACGCCACGTCGGGAATCCAGTTCCGCAAGCGGTCCAGGATGGACAGGTACTGGTCGCGACCGTACTGGCGGCGCATGGTCCGGAGCACGCGCGAGCTGCCGCTCTGCAGCGGGGCGTGTACGTGCGGACAGACGGAGGGGGTCTCGGCCATGGCCCTGCAGACCGATTCGGTGAAGTGCCTGGGGTGGGGGCTGGTGAACCGGATCCGGCGCAGGCCCGAAAGCTTGCCGAGTTCCCGCAAGAGGTCAGCGAAGGAAATGTCGGCTCGCCAGGCGTTCACGGTCTGCCCCAGCAGGTTGATTTCCGCCACCCCGCCGTCCACCAGGCGCCGGACCTCCTCGAGGATGTCGCCGGAATCCCTCGACCGTTCCGGACCGCGGGTGGTGGGGACGATGCAATAGGAGCAGTTCTTGTCGCATCCTCTCTGGATGGCCACGTGCGCGACGGCGGAGGAAGGCACCGCGGGGAAGAAACCCGCGTAGGTCTGCGAGGGGTCGTGGCCGAGCGCCGCCACGGGACCGGTCCGCGAGGCGCGTCGAAGCGCGGGGAGGAGCTGGTCGTAGTGGTCGGGTCCCAGGAGAAGGTCCACCTCGGGAACCCTCTCGAGGATGGACTCCCGGCGATTTTCCGCCATGCACCCCAGAACCCCCAGGCGCACGGCGGGGTTGCGCCTCTTGTGGTGGGCGATGGAGACGAGCTTGTCCAGCGCGGTCTCTTCCGCCTTTTCCCGCACCGAGCAGGTGTTGACCAGGATGAGATCGGCCTCTCCCGGATCGCGCGTCGCCAGGAAACCGAGGCCTTCGAGCATGCCCGACACCAGACCGCTGTCGTACTCGTTCATCTGGCACCCGTAGGTTTCCAGGAAGTAGCGTCTCGGGACGATCGGTGGCGTGTCGGGCATGGACCGTGGAAATCTAGCCGTGCCGACCGTGGCCGCACCCTTTGCGGTCCCGCGTGGCTTGGACGCTCGATCTATCTTCATCGGATGTCTGAACCCACGCCATCCCAGCTCAAGCCACGCCTACTGGTCGCCGCCGCGATCTTCGTCCTTGGCACCGTGCTGTTCGTTCCGTTCCTCCTTTCCGGGCCCGACACCCTGGTCTACGCCCAGGACCAGTTGCGGGGCATCGGCTCGTGGCAGCTCTACGCCGAGTACCTGCGCAAGGGGATCCTACCGGTCTGGTGGGGGTCGCAGCTGGGCGGAAATCCGGTCTACGAGTCCATGCCGGGTGAAGGCGTCTACCCCCTTTCCGTCCTGATGATGCTTCTGGGCTTCGGGGTGAAGCGGGTGGGAATCTCCATCTGGTTGCACACGCTGATCTCGGGGGGCGCGGCCTATCTCCTGGGAAGGCACCAGTTCAGGCTGGGCCGCTTCGCGTCGGTGCTTCTCTCCACCCTCTGGATGTTCAACGGCTACACCTTCTCCCTGATCCTGGGAGGGCACGTTGGCAAGTACTACATCCTGGCCGTGCTTCCCCTGGCCCTGCTCGGTCTGCTCCGTTTCATGGACACGGGCAGGTGGCGCTGGGCCGCGCTGCTGTCCGCGACCTTGGGATGGATGCTCTTCACGACCCACGTGCAACTGGTCTACTTCGCCTTGTGGGGCTTCTTTCTCCTTTGGCTGGCGGGGCTCTGGACGCTTCGCGGGAAGCCGAAGGCCTTGGCGGGGCGCGCCCTGGGATTCTGGATCGCCATCGGGCTCGGGATCGGATTGGGCGCTCCCATCCTCCTGCCCGCCACGGGATTCGTGGAGAAGGCCACGGTGCGCGGGGAAGGCAGCGGAAACCAGACCCTGGAACACGCCGGCTCCTGGTCGTTGGGTTGGGAGGACGTCCCGGCGCTCGTGGTGCCCGAATTCGTGGGCGTCGAACAGACCTACTGGGGACAGAATCCGTTCAAGCTCAACACCGAAGCGCCGGGAGTGGCGCTTCTGGTCCTCGGTCTCGCCGGGTTGTTCCTGGCGGGGTCCGTTCGCACCCGCACCGCGGCGGGGATCGGGGGACTGGCCATCCTCTTCGGGCTGGGCACCCACACCCCGATCCTCGGTCTCGCCTTCCGGTTCATCCCCCAGGTGGACAAGTTCCGTGCCCCGTCCATGATCCTGTTCTGGTTGGCGGCCGGAATGCTCCTTTGTTTCGGGGCGCTGCTCCAGGCGATGGATGCCAAGGAGGGCCGTGCTTCCGAAAAGCAGAGGAAGATCCTTCTCTGGCTGTCCGTCTCGCTCGCCGGGATCGGCCTGCTGCTCTCCCTGGCCCCCTCGATCGCGTACGACATCTGGACGGGGATCTTCCCCCCCGTTCCCGGAAATCCGAACCTCCAGAACCAGATCCTGGCCCAGGACTCCTTCCGCTTGGGCGCCTTGCGCGCGGGACTCGTGGCCGGCGGATGCCTCTTCGCCCTGAGGCAGTTCCTGTCCGGGATCTGGAAGAAGGAACTGGTCCTCTCCATCTGGCTGGTGCTGGGTCTGGTCGACCTGTGGTCCATCGACCACGGCTACCTGCGCACCACCACCATGGACCAGGTCTTCCCGGGCTCCAACGCGGCCCAGACCCTGGAGTCGATTCCGGGCAAGTTCCGCGTCCTCGACATCCCTCCCGGTGCCTACCAGCAGGGCTTCCAGGACTTCTACCATCTCGAGAACGCGGGAGGATTTTCCGACCTGGAATTGCGCTGGTACCGCAAATTCCGGGAATCCGGGCTCTTCCAGGGACTGGAGCAGGGGCCCAAGGGACTCTCGGGGTCCCATCTCCTGGACATCCTCAACGTGCAGTACCTCCTCTACAAGGATTCGCTGGGCCGGGAGAGCATCTTCCCGAACACTTCCGCNCTGCCCAGGGCCTGGGTGGCGCCCCGGTGGAGTTTCGCTCCCGAAGACCAGGTTGCCCCCCAGCTCCAGGCTCCCTCCTTCGATGTCCATTCCCAGGTGATCCTTCTGGATGCCGATCGTTCCAAGGTCGGTTCGCCGTCCCCGGACACCAGTTTGCATGGGCAGGCAGCCGCCATCGAGGTTTACACCCCGGGTTTGATCACCGTCTCGGCGCTGGCTTCCGCACCGTCGCTCCTGTTCCTCGCGGACTCCTGGTATTCCGCTTGGCACGCCACCGTGGACGGCAAGGAGGCGCCCATCCTGCGCGCCGACCTCGCGTTCCGCGCCGTCCCGATTCCGGCAGGGAAGCACCTTGTGGAATTCAGGTTCCACAATCCGCAGATCGCCAGGGCATGGGAAGTGGGTGGATTGGCCCTGCTTCTGCTGGCCCTTTTGGGTGCGGCTGCGTGCTGGCGGAAGGTCTGGTAGAGTTGGTGCGATCCTGGAGCGGCGATCATCCTCTCCGGCGTCGACACGGGGTCAACGGTTTTCCGCCATGCGGGGTCGAACCGGGGCGCGAAACCGGGGAATCTGGGCGATACTTCTCCTGGTAGGCTCTGGTCGAGCACCTTTTCAACCCGGGATCGGCATCCGATGAGGCATGGCGTGAAACTCAAGATTCCCACCCTGGTTTTGACCGGGCTCGGCAGCCTCCAGGCGGCCACCTACTACGTGAGTCCAGCGGGAAGCGACAAGGCGGCGGGAACCCTGGCCGCCCCGTTCGCGAGCTTCGCCCAGGGGCAGATCGCCGCGCAACCCGGGGATACGGTGTATTTCCGGGGCGGGGAATACAACTACACGGCGGCCACCACGACCTGTTCCAGCCAGACGGCGCTGGTGGCTGGCGTCGAGCTGAACAAGAGCGGGACGCAGGGGCACTTGATCCATTACATGGCCTACCCCGGCGAGACGCCCCTTTTCAATTTCGTTGGAATCAAGCAATCCTGCCGGGTCAAGGGCATCTGGGCCGAGGGGAACTGGATCCATCTGAAGGGTTTGGAGATCACCGGAGTTCCCCAGAACAACAATCTCAACCACGAGTCCTGGGCGGTGTGGGTTTCGGGCAGCTTCAACATCTTCGAACAGTTGAACATGCACCACAACATGGGGCCCGGCCTGTTCATCCAGAAGGGGGCCGGGAACCTGGGCCTGAACTGCGATTCTCACCACAACAGGGATTCGCTGACCTCCAACGGAGACGGGCAGAGCGCCGACGGATTCGGCGTACACATTTCGGTGGGCGACACCGGAAACGTGCTGCGGGGTTGCCGCGCCTGGATGAATTCCGACGACGGCTTCGATTGCATCAACGCCTTCGAGCCGGTGACCTGGGACCACTGCATCGCCGCCTACAGCGGCTACATACCCGGCACCACGACGAGTCTGGCCGCGGGCAACGGGAACGGATTCAAGGCGGGGGGCTACGGAGCCGATCCGCGAGCGATGCCGCCCAACGCTCCCAAGCACAAGGTGGAGAACTGCCTGGCCTTCAACGTCAAGGCGGCGGGCTTCTACGCGAACCACCATCCCGTCTCGTGCTACTTCTACGACAACACGAGCTACGGCAGCCATCCGGACTTCAACATGCTGGGCCTGAAGTCCAACGGAGCCAACGACTCGGTGGGATCGCCGATCACCGTCGGGACCTACCGCAACAACGTGGCCTTCGGCGGCAGCGCCCTGGTCTCGGACAGCAGCTACGACAAGCCGGACGATGCGGACAATTCCTGGACCTTGCCGGTGACGGTGTCCAACGCCGACTTCGCGAGCTTGGACACTGCGGGGGTCTTCGGCCCGCGCAAGGCGGACGGGAGCCTTCCCGACTTCCAGTTCATGCATCTGGTGAAGGGCAGCGACCTGATCGGTGCCGGCGTGGACGTGGGGCTTCCGTTCACGGGGACCAGGCCGGACCTGGGAGCCTTCCCCTACGCCGCGGTCACGTCCATCCGGGACCAGGCGTCACCGTCGGCGCCCAGGGCGTGGCGCGTCGAGTCCGGGCAGGGAGGAACGGCGAGCCTGGTGACCGATCTTTCCTGGCCGGCCCAATTGCGGATCGAGATCGTGGATGTGGCCGGACACGTGGATCGAGTGGTTTGCGAGGTTCCTGCGGGGCCCCACAGCTTGGCCATCCCGACGGCTGGACTCGCAGCGGGAATCCGTCTCGTGCATGTCCAGGGGCCGGGCTTCTCCCAAAGCGCCAAGGTCGTATCGAGGTAACGGCCGATCGGGGAGAGGGCCCTGGTACGGGTCAGAAGTCGGAACGGCAGGTGAGCCTCAGGAAGGGACCCTCCTCGAACGGCGACAGATCCAGTTCCGGCTCCCCCCACCTGGCCACGAAGGTCCAGCCGAGTTCGCCCTGGGCCGACCAGGAATGGCTCGGGGCCCAACGAAGGAGGCCTCCAGCGGTGAAGGCCAGATCCGAGCGGTCTTCCGACAGCGTCCCCGTGGAATCGCGCCAATGGTCGTTTGTCGTGGAGATCCTGCCGTCGAGATACGACTCCGGACCGTAGGCGAAGGTTCCGTGGATTCGGGTGAGCGCCGCTTGGAGGGTCGCCTGCAGTCGCGAGCGGGCGAGGGTCGCCTTCGAGGAATCGAAATCGGGAACCGACGGCCAAGCCGGATCTTGTCGCCAGCGAAGCGAACCGCCCAGATCCAAGCTCCCCGTCCCGCTCCGTCTGGTGGCGTTTGCGGTCCATCCGAGGTACCGGGTGAGTCGCCAGGAAAAGCGGGCCATCGGACCGTTTCTGAACTCCCACGCCCCGAGATGGGACGCGATCTGCCACTCGCCGGAGATCCCCGCTTCGGGAAGGTTCCGTTCCATCCAACCGCCCCAACCCGCGATGCTCGCGTACCAATCCGGTCGGCGGAATTCGATTCCCGTCCAGAGGTCGGCGTCGGCGTAGGGGTTGGTGCCTTCAAGCCACGAACCGCCCGAAATCCCCGCCAACAGATTCGTGGATCCGACGGAAGCGGACAAGGGGAATTTGCGTGTGAGGTCCAATCCCCCCAGGGCGGGCAGGTCGCGATCGGGGTGGAACACGCCTTCCGCGAGAATCGACCAAAGATCGCGTCGGGGGAGGGGCCAAGGTTTGGCAGTATCCGGGGGGGGGATGGTGGATTCCGGTTCGGGAAGTTGGAGGAAATCCAGCAAACCGGCCACGGCAGGCGACTCGACATGGGCCTCGGACCAGTCTTGCAGAAGATCGATGGCACCGACGGTGTCCCGATCGGACAACTTCTCCCTGGCCCGGCACAGGACCAGGGAGTCGGGAGTGGACGCGAGCAGCGAAAGCAGAGGGACGAGCAGCTGGATCATCGGCCTCCTGTATTGTAACCCGGTTGAGGGACCGACGAGTCCCTGGACGAGCGCCTCAGCTTGTCGAACTTCTTCTGGCGAGTGGCCTTCCGCTCCATCCATCGGGAACGCGCTTCGGGAGACAAGCGGCTCTGGTACTGGGCCTCCAAGGCGTGGAGTTCCTTCTGGTGGACGTTGATCAGCGCCCGACGCTTCTCCAGCCGCTGTTCCGGAGTCAGGTCCTTGCGTGCTTGCAGGAGGTGCGTCTGGACCTTCTGCCGTTCACGCAATTCCTGAAGCCGACCCTGGAACTCGCGCTCCACCGGGTCGGTGATGGCCGCCGGGTCCGGCTCCACGGATTCCGCAGCCCTTGCGACGGGTGCCGCCAGCAGCAGTCCGAATGCCGCCACTGCCCAGAAGGTTGCGGACTCACTGCTTTTGGACATCACTGCACCCCCCCTGGGATCAAAGCCCCGTTCGAGGTCAAAGCCCATGCCACCTTTCCACTGTCGCAACCATAGGCACGAAACGAAGAGGGAAGGAACAAAAAAGCGGAACCGATGGTTCCGCTTCATTTCCAATCTGTCGATTCTCTCGACAGGATCACTTCTTCTTGGTTGTATCCACCTTCGCCGTGTCCTTCTTCGGCTCGACCTTCTTGGATTCGGCCTTCTTGGTGGAATCCTTCTTGGACTCCATCTTCTTGGCGGTGTCCTTCTTGGACTCCATTTTCTTGGTGGTGTCCTTCTTTGCCGTGTCCACTTGGGCGGGCAGTGCGAAGGCGGCGAAGGCGGCGAGAGCGAGGATGGAGGCGAGCTTCTTCATCTGGATTCCTAGTGATGAGAGTGAGATGGTCCTCTCCTGGTGCAGGAGTTGGAGCAAATGTAACGCAATTGTAACCAAGTCGGCAATTCCAGATCTGATTCTCTCAATCTTCCCCCCCCTCGTACATGCCCAGCCGTTTGAGCAGATCCCTCAAGACCTTCCGGTCGATCGCCAGGATGGATGCGGCCTGGGTGAGGTTTCCCTCGGCGCGGCTGAGCGCCGAATCCACCGCTCTCCGCTCGGCGGTTTCCCGAATTTCCGCCAGGGTTCCCAGTGGAGGGGCGCCTTCCCGGAGTCCCAGGTGCTCCGGCTGGATGCGGCTTCCGCCCGCCTCCAGCAGGGAGCGCTGCATGCAATTCTCCAACTCCCGGACGTTTCCGGGCCAATCGTGGCGCAGAAGGGCCTTTTCCGCGGCACGGGACAGTCCTGCGAACGCCACACCGAATTCGGCGGAGGCCTTCTGGGCGAACACGCGCGCCAAGGGGAGCACATCCTCGTGCCGATCCCGCAACGGGGGAATGGACACCGTGGCGACATTCAAGCGGAACAGGAGGTCTTGGCGGAATTTCCCATCCCGGACCATGGCCTCCACATCGCGGTGGGTGGCGGCGACGATGCGCACATCCACGGGGTGTTCCTTGGAGGAACCGACGCGCCGGATGGTTTTTTCCTGGAGCGAACGCAACAGCGCGGCCTGCAGGTGCAACGCCAGTTCGCCGATCTCGTCCAGGAAGAGCGTCCCGCCTTTGGCGGCGTCGAACAATCCCTCGCGGTCCACCGTGGCCCCGGTGAAGGCGCCCTTTTCGTGGCCGAACAACTCGGATTCCATGAGATTGGCCGGGATGGCGGCGCAGTTGATGGCGATGAACGGGCCTTGGCGACGGGACGACCGATGGACCAATTGAGCCAACTTCTCCTTGCCCGTTCCCGTTTCACCCAGGATCAGCAGGGGAACCGTCGACGGGGCGAATTTGCGCGCCTGGGCCACCACCGTCTGCATGGCGGGCGAGAACGCGAGGAGTCCGTCTCCCTTCTCCGAGGCTCGCAGGGCCTCCAAGGAAGAGAGATCCTCGCGGTGGCGCCGGGCGGCCACCAGCACGCGCGCAAGGGTCTCCACCAAGCGCTGGAAGGATCGGCGATCCTCTTCCTGGAACGCCAATCCACTGCCGGTGCGATGGAGGTACAGGACGCCCAAGGGCGTTGGTTCGTCGGAGAGGCGCAAGGGGGCGCAAAGGATGGAGCGGATCTGGGACTCCAGGAGGGACGGCCCCGCCAAGGGCGCGTCGCTTCCTCCCGATTCCGCCCAGAGCACGGCGCCGGAACGCTCCAGGCTCGATTTCACCGCGGAACGCGAGAAGGTGGCCTCGTGTCCTTCCGGCCAACTGGAAACGACCTGTTGGAAACCGTCCCCACCCAGGACCACCCCCTCGTCGGCGGACAGGTGGAGGGCGGCGAACTCCAGCAGGCGAGGAAGGGTGGACGAGGGGTCGGGCGACTCCAAGAGGAGCTCCACGGCCAGAAGGACCGGTTCCAGGGATCCGGTCTTCGCCCGTGCTCGACCCAGTCTCCAGGCCCTCCCGTCGGAAAAGGCCAGGGTGCCGCCTTCCGAAAGCTCCGCAGGGAACCCGGGCTTGACGGGGTTTCCGTCCACCAGGACTGTTTTTGTCTGCGCCTCCACCACCACCTTGTCGGGAAGGACCAGCAGTTGCGCTTCGGTGGAGGCGAGCCCCGGGATGCGCAGATCGCTGCCGGGACCCGACCCCACCAGCAGAAGCTTCCGATCGAGACTCAGCGTCCCCGCGCCGGCGGGGCCTTCCAGGATCCAACCCGCGTTCATGGAGGTCCTTTCCTCGTCGATTTGGAGGAGTCCGAGATGGTCGGGGAGTCCGTCCTGGCGACCCTGGCCCGTCGCCGGACGACGGTCCGTCGGGGCACCACCCATGTGGTGTCCAGGAGGGACTCGCCCATGGAGTCCTCCAACTCCACGTGGTGGGTGCCGGGAGGAAGCTTGAGGAAGCCGTCGCGAGGGGCGGCATGCTTCACGCCGTCCACGTGGAGCACCGAGCCCGTAGGAGGAGGATCGAAGACGAGGACGTCCGAGGAGGAGGACGAATCGGCGAAATCGTTCTCGCCGACAGGGTGTTCGGCCGAAGTCGAAGCGAAGTCCGCCGAACGGTGGATCTTGTGGAAGACCGCCCAGGAGACGAAGCCGAAGGCGATCAGGGCAACGATGGCGGCGAGGACCCAAGGCAGACGCGAAGAGCCGGGGTTGGTGCGCAGGCGCTGGAATTCGCCCAGTTCCGAAAACAAGGCTTCCGGTTCCGGGGACCGCTCGATGCGCTCCCTCTGGATCCTCCAGGCCGAATCCCAGTCGCGCCGGGCTCTCGCATCCGCCACCCCCCGGGAGAGGAGATGCTCCATCCGATGATCCACCGCCAACTGGAGGACGCTGCGGGCCAAGGGGGGATCACCCCAATCCTTCTCCAGCAGACGCACCAGGGCGGCGGCGTCCTCGGGCCTGTTGGCGGGATCCGGCTCCAGGGCCAAGGACAAACCCCACGAGCGTCCCCGCGCCCATTTGGACACCTCGCCGGAAGCGACGGCCTGGCTCCAGCTCAGACGGGATTCGGCGCCCGGAGGGAGGGCACCCAGGACCCGGAGCCCCAACACGCCCAGGGCGAAGACGTCCCATCGTGGATCGGGCGATCCCCCTTCCAGTCTTTCCGGAGGCAGGATTTCCCAGGTTCCTTCCACGGGCGGCACGGCACCGTCGGGACTGGGCGAAAGTCCGAAATCGACGATCGCCACCTCTCCGTGGGGCCTGGCGATCAGGTTGGCCGTCGCGAGGTCTCCGTGCATCACCCTGGCGCCATGGAGCCGGGCCACCGCCAAGGCGGCCTGCAGCACGAGAGCCCGTCGGTCGGAAACCGACAGCTCCGCGGGAAGTTCGTCCAGCGGAAGTCCGTCGATCCAGGTCAGCCCGATCCAGGGGCTGGCGCCGACCAGATCTTGTCCGATCACCGCCGGCACCGGACCCCCCGCGAGCCTCGACAGCTGGTCTNCTTCCCGCCGGAGGCGGGCGCGGCCGGCGGGTTCCCCCATCTTGAGCACCACCCAGCGACCCGGATCGTCCTGCCAGCAGAGGATGGCCTGGCCCTCGCCGCCGTTGCCGATGAGGATGGGTGTGGAAAAACCCCGGGGCAGAGCTTTCACCGGGACCAGCCCAAGGAGTCGCGGACGGAAGCGATGTGCTCGCGGAACCATGTGTTCGAGGTGTCGCGCTTCTGGCCCAATTGCCAGTAGACGATCGCACCTTCCGGATCGTGGTCCAAGTCCGCGAGCTCGCCCAGGCTCATGTACGCGGGCAGATAACTGGAATCCCCCGCGATCGCCTGGGAAAACCACCTCTCGGCGTCNGCGATGTTTCCGCGGGCTCGGGAGAGGTTGCCCAGGAACTGGGCGGAAGCGGCATGGCGCGGATCGGCGATCTGGACCAGTCGGGCGACATGTTCGGCCTGCGCCGTGCGTCCCCTCTTCTGGAGCCAGAGACAGGCGTGGAAAAGCGCGTCGGCCCGGTCGTCCTTGGTGTTCTGGGTACTGTCCAGCCGATCCACGATGGCGAAGTCCCGGGCGGCCTTCAACCAATCGTCGACGGAATCGGTTCCGAAGACGGCCTTGTCGCGCGACCAGCCCAGGCGCGCCAGGGCCAGGCCCAAGCGAGCCTCCGCGTTGTTCGGATCCTTCTGCACGCAGGCGTCGTACAGGACCGTGGCGCGCGGCCAATCCTCCAGTTGCAGAAAAGCCTTCCCCTTGTCCAGATCGGGGTCCCGGCACGCCGACAGGACCACCAACGCCAGAAAAGCGATCGTAAGAACGAGGCGTCGCATCAGGGGGATAAGATATGTCGTCGTCCGCACTGTCCGCCCTCCGGTGGAAGGGAGGTTAAATATGCCCAACGTGGAAAAGGGCGGCGGCGGGGACATACCCCTCTACTGGATCGGGGGCTGGGCCTCGGACCTGCAGTGCTGGGGGGGGCTTCTCCAGGAGCTCTACCCCGGGTTCGATCTGCGCCTGGTGGATGCCCACACCGTTCTCCAAGGCGATGCGCGACTGGAGCGCATGCTCTCCTCGGCACCACCCGGCGCCTGCGTCGCGGGGTGGTCGTTGGGAAGCCTGATCCTGGAACGATTGCTCAGGGAGGGTCGGATCCCCCCGGAGGTTCCTGTCCTGTCCATCTGTCCATTCCTCGACTTTTGCGACCCCGCCGGGCCATGGAAACCGCAGGTCCTGGGGCGGATGGTGCGACGGATCTTCGGCGACGCGGCCGGGGTGCTGTCCGATTTCGGGGACAGGCTCGGACTCGAGGGGAAGGAACGTTCCGCATGGTTCCGGCAGGCGCTGGAACTGGGCGAGGAAAGCCTGGCGGAGGGACTGACGCTGCTCCAGAACCTGCGGTTCGAGAAGCCCTGGGCATCCCATCCCTCGCGGCTGTTCGCCATCAGTCCCGACGACCCGGTTTCGCCCAAGTGCGAGATTCCCGGGGACGCTCGGCGCGATCTCCCGATGGGGTCGGGCCACGTCCCCTTCCTGCGGCAGCCCGATGCGATGCGGAAGATCCTTCTGGAATTGGCGGGACGGGTTTGAATCGGGACGAGGAGTCCTTTTCCGGTCACGGCGACTGGAGAGCAAGTCGGTTCGGACGAGCCGCCCGCACCTACCACCGCAGCACGCCGATCCAAGCCGCCATGGCCCAACGGCTGGTCGATGCTCTGCCCCGGGATCTCCGTCCCGGCTCCGTCTTGGAACTGGGTTGCGGCACCGGGCACCTCACCCGAGCCCTGGCCAAAAGTTTTCCGCAAGCTCCGATCCTGGCGACCGACCTTTCCGAGGCCATGCTCCGAACCGCGCGCGAAAACTGGGATCTGCCTTCCCCACCCACTTGGCAACGCTTGGACGCCCGAAACCCGGAGCTTCGCGGCAGGTCCTTCGACCTCGTCGCCTCCAACGCGCTGGTCCAATGGTTTCCGGATCTGGGGGAGCACTTCCGAACCTGCCGTGAAGTCTGTTCCTTGGAGGGGCGTCTTGCCGTGTCCGGGTTTTGCGACGACCATTTTCCGGAGCTCGACCGGATCCTCACCCATCCACCCTTCGACTACCCGCGCGGTCCGGGGCATTCGCTCCCGACCGTCACCGCGGCCATCCAGGGGACGGGCTGGGAGTTGACTTCGCTGGTGACCGAGGAATGGCCGGAGTCCTACCCTTCGGCTTGGTCCTTCCTGGGCCGGTTGCGCGACAGCGGGGCCAATCGATCCCCGCCGTCGGGAAGAAGCATGGGGCGCCTGGGATTGCGCCAACTGTTGGATCACCTGGACGGCCAAGCCACCGCCGAGGGGCTCCAAATCACTTGGAAGCCCTGGTTCCTGATCGCGAGGGCGTTGTGAGCTACAGGGAATCCAAGGCCGCCAGCACCGTCGACTCGGTGAGGATCTCTGGCAAGGTGCGCTCCGTCCGTCCGTCGGACAGGATGTAGAAGGGGACGCCTTGGCGTCCGAAGGATTCCAAGGCCTTGGAGACGGTGGAATCGCGGGCGGTCCAGTCGGCCACGACCACGCGGACGTCCTTCTTCTTCAAGGCGCGCTCCACGGCGAGGGTGCGCAGGGCGACGCGTTCGTTGACCTGGCAGGACAAGCACCAGTCCGCGGTGAAGACCAGGAGCCAAGGCTTGCCGGAACTCCTCAGATTTCCCAGGGTCCCCTCGTGGAACGCCTCCACTGCGCTCGCCGCGGGAATGCGCACGACCTCCGCGGGGAGCCAACGGGTGGCGGCGGCCACCGACCCGCCCACCAGGACCAGGAACGCCAAGCGTGACAGATTCCGGCCCAGGGACGAATGGTGCGGAAGCGCTCCCCGTCCCAGGATCCAGGCACCCAGGGCCACGAAGACCCAGAGCATGGCGACCAGCGCGATCGCGTCCGAACCCGCCAGGCGCCCGACGATCCAGGCCAGCCAGACGGCCGTCGCCGCCATGGCGAATCCGAAGGCCTGCTTGAGGACCACCATCCATTCGCCCGGCCTGGGCAGGAATCGCCTGGCCGAGGGGACGCCGGAAATGGCGAGGTACGGCGCGGCCAGCCCAAGGCCCAGGGCGGCGAACACGGCGAAGACCCGGGCGTCCGGCAGAACCAACGCCCATCCGATCGCGGAGCCCATGAAGGGCGCGGTGCAGGGGGTGGCCACCACGGTGGCGAGCACCCCGGTCAGGAAGGAACCCAGGACGCCGCGCGCGGAACTCGATCCCAGGCTCGCGAAGGAGGCGCCGGGCTCGAACACCCCCCACAGGGAAAGGGCCATCAGCGCCATGAGAAGGGACAGGATGGCCACCGTGCGGGGCGACTGCATCTGGAATCCCCAACCCAGCGCCTCCCCTCCGCGGCGAAGCGCCACGAGGATGCCGGCCAGGACCAGGAAGGAGAGAAGCACCCCGGCGGTGTAGGCCAACCCGTGGAGAAGGTGCCGGTTGTCGCGGCCGGCCACCAGGCTCAAGGCTTTCAGGGAAAGCACCGGCAGGACGCAAGGCATCAGGTTCAGCAGCAGTCCACCCAAAAAGGCGAGCATCAAGGCGGGAAGGAAGCGGCCGGAGGAGGATGCCGACGGGACCGACGCGCCGCGCGCCGTGTCGGAAGGGCGAAAAGGCGATGGCGCGACGGCGAACTCCCAGCCCTTCAGGCCACCCCCCCAACCGTCGGGCCGGGACAGGACGCCGCGGACGGAATCCGGCACGATGTGCTGGAAAGGATCGCGCCGGACGCGGAGCCGGAACCCGTCCGGTGACCGGTCCAGGACCTGGGCCGGGGCGTTGTCGGCGAAACCCTGCCGGGAAGGGAAGAACCGCAGGGAATTCGGAGCCGTTCCCGGACCGCGTCCCACCAGGATCAGGTCGCTGTCGGAGAAGGAAGCCCGGACCGTCCAGCCGGGAGGGATTCCAGGGAGCGCGGCCTTGGCCGAGGCGAAGAGGCCCGAGGTGGTGTCCACGCCGACGGACGCTCCGATGGGAAGGTCCAAGCCGATCTCCGCCTGTCCCGGCACGCAGACCTCGTGGCACTCGAGCCATTTGGCGTGGGCGCGAAGGTGCACGGAGGTCGCCCCCGAGTCCACGCGAGCAGGCAGAAGGAGAACGACGGAATCCTGGAAGCCGTAGGTCATCAGCGGGGTCACCGCGATGGTGTCCGGGACGGGCCAAAGCAGGCTGTCCAGGCGGACGCCGTCCGTCCTCTCCCATTTCAGGGAAAGGGAAAAACCCGCGTCGCCCGGATTGCGCCAGTAGACGTGCCATCCGGGCTCCATCCGCATGCGGATTCCCAGGAGCAGATTCCGTCCAGGCTGGACCACCACGGGCTCGGAGAGCAGGTCCGCCCGCACATGGCCCGTTCCGTAGGACGAAACGGCGAGAGCGAGTCCGATTGCGACATGGAGCATAGGCCTCCAAACTACCCAAGTTCGACCGTTCCCCACCCTCTCCCCGGTGCCGAAGGCATCTTTTGCGCCCATGCGCATCCTGGTCCTGAGCTCCGTCTACGCCCGCCACCCCAAGGATTCCGAAGTGCCGTGGATGCGCGAATCCGTTCGCCGATTGCGCGAGGCGGGCCATGAGGTGGAGATCCTCGCCCCCTCCTGGAAGGGATTGTCCGACCACGAAATCGACGGAGTGCGCGTCCACCGGTTCCGGTACGCGCCGACTTCGATGGAGTTCCTCACCCATGACGAGGGCGCTCCGTCCAAGACCCGGGGCAGACCCTGGCTCCAGCTTTTGGCCATCCCCTACATCCTGTCCGGATTCATCGCCTGTTGGAAGCTCGCCCGGCGAGAGCGGTTCGACGTGATGCATGTCCACTGGCCCTTCCCCCATGGGCTGATCGCCCAGGCGGGACGGATGCACGGGCTTCCCGTGGTGCTCAACTTCCACGGCGCGGAACTCCTGCTCGCGCGCCGCCACCCTTGGATCCGGCCCGTCCTGCGTTGGTTGCTGGGGCAGTCGGAAGCCGTCCTGTGCAATTCCAGCTTCACCCGCGACCGGATCCTGGCTTTGCGCCAGGTGCCGGTGGAACTGTCCCCGTACGGGACGACCCTGCCCGAAGCTCCCGCCGCGCCCAGAACTCCTCGTCGGCCGCAGGACCCGTTCCGGATCCTTTTCGTGGGGCGTCACATCGAGCGCAAGGGCATCGAGCATCTGATCGATTCGATGGCGTTGTTGGACGGCGACCGATTCACCCTGGACATCGTTGGACACGGCGACCGCACCGAAGCCCTGCTCGCGCGCGCCGCGGTCACCGGCGACCCGCGGATCCGGTTTCCCGGGAAGCTCTCCACGCAAGATCTTTCCCGCGCCTACGCGATCTCCGACGTCTTCGCTCTGCCGGCGGTGGTGGATTCCAAAGGCGACACGGAGGGCTTGGGCGTGGTGCTCATCGAAGCCGCCGAGACAGGCCTTGCGCTGGTGGCCAGCGAGGTGGGAGGAATTCCCGACGTGGTGTTGGACGGCCAGACCGGGATCCTGGTGCCGCCCGGGAACCCCTTCGCGCTGGCCGAGGCCTTGCGCCTCCTCGCGGACGATCCCGCCCTTTCGGCGAGGCTCGTGGAAGGCGCCCGGGCGCGGACCCGCCAGTTCTTCTCCTGGGATGTGGTGATCCCGCATTTGGTGGGGGTGTACGGGAGGGTCCTGCGCGATCCGAAACGAAGGAATCCCGCCGCTGCCTGAGTGGCGG
>JGI12269J14319_10001410_pt1 | contig 23939 bp, 21 predicted proteins | sample PeaSoiSIISIP2007_FD_14319 | JGI IMG/M metagenome (IMG submission 14319)
GGCGGGTTTGTCCGGGGCGCGCCGGCCCGCCAGTCGGTAGGGGAAGTCGATACGTTCGACGCGCACGCCCGACGCCGACACGGACTCGTCGATGGCGACCAGTGCCGGTTGATCGCGACCGGCGCTCGCCCCGGGGGCGAGCACGAGGCCGGCCACGCCGCGCGCCCGCGTCTTGGCCGCCGTCGGAGGCGTGGTCTTCGAATCTGTTCTCGGCACCGGCTCATCCTGACGCATCGTGGCGCGCTCGTCCCGGTCGGGCCGAGCGGACGTTCAGGGTCGAGTCGACCGGTTCGTCACGCCGCGGGGCCGGTGGCGAATTCGATGGTGGTGCTCTGCTGTTTCCCCGATGTGTCGACCCAACCCAGTGTCACCTTCTGCCCGGGGTGGTGTCTCTGCACGATGTCGGTCAGGCCCGAGGCGCTGTGCACGCTCTGACCGGCCAGGGAATCGATCACGTCCCCTGGTACCAGGCCCGCATTGTCGGCGGGGGTGCCCCTCTCGACGGTGAGGATGCCCGCGCCGGAGTTGGACGAGGCGTTGTCCACCACGACGCCGATGAGCGCGGCCGCTCCGATGTGCACCGTGTCCGACGTCTGTCCGGCCATGATCTGCCTGGCGATGGACAGGGCCTGGTTGATCGGGATGGCGAATCCCTCCGTGCCGGCTTGGAACTGGAACCCGCTCGACGCCGCCGTGTCGATGCCCATGACCACGCCGGCGGCGTTGACGAGGGGCCCGCCCGAGTCCCCCGGCCTGAGCGCGGCATCGGTCTGGATGAGCCCGGTCAGCTGCCGAGATCGGTCACGTGGCCCGCGGCCACGCTGGGTGTGCCTCCCACGCCCCCCGCATTGCCGATCGCCGTCACCGCGTTGCCGACGGCCAGCGAGGAGGAGTTCCCGACGTCCACCGTCCTCAACCCCGAGGCGCCCTCCAGCTTCAGCACGGCGATGTCCTGGGTCTTGTCGGTGCCCACGACGGTTGCCGTGTAGGTGTCCCCGTTGCCGACGTCGGTGACGTTGATGCTCGTGGCGCCGTCGACGACGTGATTGTTGGTGAGGACCTCACCCGAGGCGTCGAGGACCATGCCGGTGCCGGCCGCCTCGCCGCCCTGGTACCCGAGTCGTGTGGTGATGTCCACGACCCCGGGGTCCACTCTGGACGCGATGGTGCCGGTGTCCGATGCGCCCGGTGGAGGGAGTGTGACGAGGGGCGAGCCCGACCCCGCGTCGTCGTGCGTGGTGCGTCCCACGAACACGCCGAGGAGGGCGACGAGGGTGACGAGGGCCGCCACGGTCAGGACGTGCAGCGGGCGGTTGCGAGCGGGTTGGCGCGGGGGCAGCCAGATGGGTGGGCCACCCCATTGTCCCGGCGCCCAATGCCCGCCCCCGCCCCAGGGTTGCGGTGGGGGCGGGGTGCCCCAAGGACCCTGAGACCCGGGGGGGAGGCCACCGTCGCCGCCGCCCGACCCGCCTGCCCCCTCGGTGGGTTGTGTGGCCCACACGTCGGGATAGCCGAATCCGGGTGGGCCCAGGTAGCCGGAGCCGGGAGGGTACGGAGCCCCCGGCGGCGGCACATATCCGGGAGCGCCCGGTGGAGGCGGAGGCGGAGGTGAAGGTGGGGGTGGCGGCGGGGGTGCCGCCGAGGGATCGGGGGAGCCGGACGGGGACTCCGGGACACGACGCTGCTCGGGCGGCTCCGAGGTGGCGTCCGGGTCGAAGGTCTCGCTCAACGACCCTCCTCACGGGGCTCGGGCAGCGGCTGCGTTGTCGTCTCCGTCCGAGTGGAAAGCTGCGACCTCGAGCTGCGTGCTTGGTGCGCGGCAGGTTCGGACCCGGTGTGACTCCTATTGTGCCCGCGCCGCAGGCCCTAGCCGAGCGGAATGTCTGAGAGCGGTGCCGGAGGGGCGCAGGGCCCGTCCCCGGCGGCGGCCGCCGAAGGGATCACCGCCTCGGTGACTCGACCGGCCGGGACCTCGAGGGTGAGATCGAACGACCCCGGGCCGCCCCCTTTGAGACGGAGCGCGTAGGCGCCGGGGGCGAGAGATCCGAAGACCCCTGCGTAGAGGACGCGGCCCCCGACGTGTCGGGCGCGCACGGCCGTGTGGGCCCCGAGCCAGGGCCCGTCACCGGGGCGGATCTCGATCTCCGCCCCGGCCAGGCCTTCGCTCGTGTACAGCACCAGGGCGCCGGCGTGGGGGCCGATGTCGAGCACGACACTCGCTGCGCCGCTCGGGCCCAGGGACCCTTCGGTCCCCGGGCCGCCGGCGTGGTGGTCGGCGTGATGACCGCCGTGGTGCGCGTGCTCGTGGTGGGCGGGCTCGTGATGGCGGTGGTCGGGGCCCGAGCCCACCGTCAACTCGCCGGGACCAAGAAGCCGCTGTGGGGCACCCCGAGGTACGGGAACGAGGAGAGGTAATTCTCGGTGCCCATGGCGCTGAGGTCGGCGGCGTTCGTCGTGAGGCCCTCGTTGATGGCGCTCGCGGCGCCGTCGGGCGAGAACGACGGGTCCACCAGCTTCAGGACCGCACCGGCCAGGCAGCGCAGCTCGATGGTGACCACGTCGTCGAACACGCGCCGGCCGTTGGGGAAGCCGGCGACGTCGTTGCCGAGCAGCCCCGTGTTCTCCGGGCTCTTCGACGGGGGGATCGCCATGTTGAGGCGGAGCATGTCGGCCTGCGTCGTCCCCGTGAAGTTCTGGAATCCCGTGATGAGCCCGGGTGGGATGCCCGTGAGGAGGATGGCGACGAGGTCGGCGCGGTTGGGTGCCGGTGGCCCTGCGTTGTACGTCGCCAGGTTCGGGAAGACCCCGGGGTAGAGGACGGGGAGGAGCTGGGCCAGCTGCGGGTTCGAGTAGAAGGACGCGAACTGGCTGTCGCCGGCGGGAGCCTGGGAGTTCCAGTAGTCCTTCTTGCCCATCGGGATCAGTACTTCGTTCACGAGCGGGTTGCCCAGACGTGACACCTGGACGTAGGGACCGGTGCAGAAATGCTCACCGAAGTCCTCGCGCACGCGCACCTTCTGGCGGTAGGCCGAGGTCCACACGCCGATGACCGAGTTCGACGACGATTGGTTCCTGCCCCAGTTGCTCCCGAGCTCGCTCTTGGGCAGTTGAATGGCGATGCTGTGGACGTTGAGGCCCTTGGTCGAGTTGACCCCGGCCGCCATCTGGCCCAGACCCGTGTTTGCGAGCCCGAAGGTGGCGTGGGCCTCCTCGAAGGGCCGCAGGATGCCGAGGTCGAAGATGGCTCCGAGGTCGACGTAGAAGCCCTCGGCGCGCTGACCGGCGAACACGCGGACGTCGTTGGGCAGGGTGTGCACCGCCGCGCCCGCCAGCGCGTTGTAGTCAGGGGTCGACAGCGGCCCGATGTTGCACGGTGGGCAGGCGAGCCCGGTGCCCAGGACCGTGTTCCGGGACCCTCCGCGGCTGTTGTCGACACGCGTCACCGAGTAGGTCTGGCGACGGTTCCAGTTCGGGTCGGTGAGCGACTGGATCGGCCCGGTGTTGTACAGGAACGTGTTCGGATCGGTCACCTGAGTCTGGAATTGGAACTCGAAGACGATGTCGGCGTCGCCGTCGTTGTCGTTGTCGATACTGATGGCGTAGAGCACGTCGTTGCCGAACTCGTAGAAGTTCGGGCCGCCGTCAGGCCCCTCGAGAGGGACGTAGTTGGCGATGATCGTCACGGTGTCGGGCTCGTCGGGGCTCATGAACGCGTACAGGTCGGTGCTGTCGGCGACCGGGTCCTTCGAGATCTCGGGCGCTTCACGGTGCGATGACATGGCTCACTCCAGTTGTTCGTAGGGGCTACTTGACGTGTCGGAGAGACGGTTGGTCGGGGTGCTTCTCGGTCAGCGGACGGCGCGTGCCAATTGGCTGGCGAGTTGGGGGTTGCGCACGATCACTTCTCGTGTGCCGTTGAACAGGCTGATCTCGCCGGTCGAGAGATCGCGGACATGGGCCACGAGAGGCTCGGAGAGATCGGCGGCGCCGGCGTCGGCACCGGCGACCGAAGCGTCGGCGGCCGGTGCTTCGGTCTCCCCGGCGCTGAGCAGTCCGGAGAGTCCCGGGACCGACGACAGCACTCCGGCGGCTGCCACCGCCATCGAGCCCCGGCCCAGAAAGGTGCGCCTGCTCACTCCCGCCATCTCGGAACCTCCACTCCGGAGTCCTCTGCTGCTCGACACCACCAGGGCTCGTGCGCCGGGCACTCGGAATCGATCGGTACGGTCCGGGATTCACGATTCGCGTCCCGGGGTCGACAGGTCTTCGGTGCCCACCGGTCATCTGGATGACGCGCATGTGGAGTTCGTCATTGTTGACGACACGGTTTCGACAGCACCGTGTCAACGACACGACTGCGACCGTACGGTTTCGACCGCACGGTTTCGACAGCACGGTTTCGATGTCACGGCCCCGCCACCGGAGACCGGGTACGATCCGGGCATGCTCCGAACCGACGTCGACGCCATCCTCGCCGAGGTGCTCCGGGACCGCCGCCTCCTCGCCCACCCCTTCTACCGCCGTTGGGAGGCGGGAACGCTCGACCGTGCCGAGCTGGCCGCCTACGCAGCGCAGTACCGGCACTTCGAGGCGGTTCTTCCCGACGTGCTCGAGCGGGTCGTGGCGCGCATCGACGATCCGACGGCGCGTGACCTCGTGGAGGCCAACCTCGAGGACGAGCTCGGCGTCCCCGCACCGCATCTCGAATTGTTCGAGGGCTTCGCCGCCGCCGCCGGCGCGCCGACACACGCCGACGCCACGCCCGCCACGGCGGAATTGGTGAACCTGTACACGTCCGTGGCAGACGAGTCGCCTGTGGCGGCATTGGCGGCACTGGCGGCATACGAGGTCCAAGCCTCGGAGATCGCGGCCTCGAAGGCGGACGGGTTGCGGGCGCGCTACGGCATGACCGACGCCGGCACGGTCTTCTGGGACGTCCACTCCGGGGCTGACGAGGTCCACGGCGCGTGGATCGTGGAGGCCCTGGCCCGCCTCGCTTCGAACCCCGACGATGTTCGTGACGCCGCCGACGCGGCCTCCGCAGCATGGTGGGCATTCCTCGACGAGCGCGAAGCAGCTGCCCCCGTTCTTCTCGCCTGCTGAAGGGGATCGGCGAGCCCGGGCGATCGCAGCGCCTGACGCCGCCCCGGGCTCATCGAGACGCGGGCCTGCCTCGTGACACCGGAGCGGCCCGTCAAGGCTCAGCGCTCCCGCCAGACCAAGGCGGGCGACAAGCTCGCCGACTACCGGCAGCGACGAGATCCGTCGGTCACGCCCGAGCCCGTCCCGGACGCGTCACGCCCACCGGGCGCGAGCGGCGACGGCAGGCCGGGAGCGTCCCGCATCTTCGTGATCCAGGAGCACCATGCCCGGGCGCTGCACTGGGACTTCAGGCTCGAACGCGACGGGGTCCTCGTGAGCTGGGCCGTCCCCAAGGGTCTCCCCGTCGACAAGAAGACCAACCACCTGGCGGTGCACACCGAGGACCACCCCATGGAATACGCCTCGTTCGCAGGGACGATCCCCGAAGGTGAGTACGGCGGCGGAAAGGTCTCGGTCTGGGACCACGGCACCTACGACGAACTGAAGTGGTCCGATCGTGAAGTGATGGTGGTGCTGCACGGCCAGCGGGTACAGGGAACGTACGTGTTGTTCGCCACCGACGGGGGACGCCGCGGTGCCAAGGGAAGCGGCGGTGCCAAAGGAGACGGTCGATCGTGGATGGTGCACCGGATGGACGATGACCCTGAAGGGTACGAGCCCATGCCGCGCGACATCCGGCCGATGCTGGCCACGCTGGGCACCTTGCCCAAGGACGACGATGCCTGGGCGTACGAGTTCAAGTGGGACGGCATTCGCGCCCTGTCGTATGTCGACGGTGGTCGTATCCGTGTCGAGTCGAGGAATGGCAACGACCTCACCAATTCCTTTCCCGAGCTCCGCGCCCTCGGCGAGCAGCTGGGGTCCCGGCGGGTGATCCTCGACGGTGAGATCGTCGCCTTCGACAACGACGGCCGTCCTCGCTTCCAACTCCTGCAGCCCCGCATCCACGCCCCCGACGCCGCCAAGGCCAAGCGCCTGGCGGCCGAACAGCCCGTCGTCTACGTGATCTTCGACGTGTTGTACGCCGACGGGGCCCCGCTCATGACCAAGCCCTACGTCGAGCGGCGCGACCGACTCGAGAGCCTCGGGCTCGTGACCAAGAACACCGAGCACTGGACCCTCAGCCCGCAATTCCCGGGGCCCGGCGCCGATGTGCTCGAGGCGAGCAAGGCGCAGGACCTCGAAGGGATCCTGGCCAAGCGACGCGACTCGCCCTACCTCCCCGGGAAGCGTTCTCCGAGCTGGACGAAGATCAAGAACCTCCTCACTCAAGAGGTCATCGTGGGGGGCTGGACACCGGGTGAAGGCAATCGCCGGGGCCGGTTGGGCTCGCTCCTGCTCGGCCTCCCCGCGGGAGAAGGGCTGCAGTACATCGGCCAGGTCGGCACCGGCTTCAGCGCGTCGATCCTCGACGACCTGGTGCAGAGGCTCGAGGCACGGCGATCCGATCGCAATCCCTTCGTCACTCCCGTTCCACCTCGCTACGAGCACGTGGCCACATGGGTGGAGCCGATACTGGTCGGAGAGGTGAGCTTCAGCGAGTGGACCAACGACGGCCGCCTCCGCCAACCCTCGTGGCGCGGCCTGCGTGACGACAAGGCGCCCGAGAAGGTGCGTCGTGAGTCCTGAGGGCCAGCGCGTGACCGTCAGTGTCGGCCCGCGTGAGCTGCAGCTCTCCAATTTGGACAAGCCGCTGTTCCCGACAGGGTTCACCAAGGGCGACATGCTCGATTACTACGCGCGGATCGCCCCGGTGATGCTCGCCCATCTCGCCCGCCGCCCCGTGACGGTGAAGCGGTTCCCCCAAGGTGTCGAGCACAAGGGCTTCATCGAGAAGAACGCCCCCAAACATGCTCCCGACTGGATCTCGACGGTCACGCTTCCTCGCAAGGGCACCGGTCGGTGGGGGAACGAGGCCCCCAAGGACAACGACCGGGACACGACGCAATTCGTCGTCGTGGACGAGCTCGCCGCACTGATGTGGCTCGTCAACCTGGCCTCGATCGAGTTCCACACCCCGATGTGGCGGTTGGGGCAGAAAGGCCAGCCCCGTCCTCCGGATCTCCTCGTCTTCGACCTCGACCCCGGCGCTCCGGCGACCATCTCGGAGTGCTGCCGGGTCGCGCTCCTGTTGCGAGACCGGGCCGTCCAAGACGACATCGCCCTGATCCCCAAGACCAGCGGTTCGAAGGGCATGCAGCTCTATGCCGGCATCTCGGCCAAGCGCTGGCCCGAGGACCGCACGAACACCTACGCGCACACCCTGGCCGAGGAGCTCGAGCAGTCCGCACCCGACCTCGCCGTCTCTCGGATGGCGAAGACGCTGCGAGGGGGCAAGGTGCTCATCGACTGGAGCCAGAACAACATAGCGAAGACAACCGTGTCGCCTTATTCTCTCCGGGCGCTCGACCGTCCTTCGGTGTCGACCCCGCTCACGTGGGACGAGGTCGAGGAGGGGGCCGAGCGCGGCGGCGAGAAGCTGCTCGGCTTCAGCCCCGAGAACGCGTTGGGCCGGGTCGAGGCCATGGGTGACCTGTTCGAATCGCTCGGCTCATGAACGACGCTGGCTCTTGAAGATCACGGTGTCGTGTCGGGGGTGCCGGCTCCGGCATTAGCCTCGGCCACGTCATGTCCGAGCCTCGCCGCGCCATTTCCGAGGACCAGACCAGCGGCGGTCTCACCCACCGCCAGGTCCTGATCGTCCTGAGCGGGCTCATGTTGGGCATGCTCCTGGCCGCGCTGGACCAGACGATCGTGGCGACGGCACTCCCGACGATCGTGGGCGACCTCCACGGGCTCAACCATCTGTCGTGGGTGGTGACGGCCTACCTCCTCACCACCACGCTGTCGACGCCGTTGTACGGCAAGATCTCGGACCTCCACGGGCGCAAGAAGGTCTTCCAGGTCGCCATCGTGATCTTCCTCATCGGCTCGGCGTTGTCGGGATTGAGCCGGAACATGGACGAGCTCATCGCGTTCCGCGCCCTGCAGGGCCTCGGGGGTGGNGGGCTCATGGCCCTGGCCATGGCCATCGTGGGCGACATCGTGAGCCCGCGCGAGCGCGGTCGGTACCAGGGCTACTTCGGCGGGGTGTTCGCCCTGGCCAGCATCGGGGGCCCCCTCGCGGGCGGGTTCCTGACCGACCACCTCACCTGGCGCTGGATCTTCTACATCAACATCCCGGTGGGGATCCTGGCGCTGTTCATCACGAGCGCCGTGCTCCGCCTGCCCGTCCCCAAGCGTTCGGCGGTCTCGATCGACTACACCGGGGCCGGTCTGATCGTCGCGGCGGTGACCCCGCTGATCCTCGTGACCGTGTGGGGTGGCCGGACGTTCCCATGGACGTCGCCGACCATCATCGGGCTCGTCATCGCGTCGTCGGCCATGATCGGCGCCGTGGTGTGGTGGGAGCGACGGGCCCGCGAGCCCATCTTCCCTCCCCGGGTATTCGTCAACAAGATCGTCCGGTCCGGACTGGGCATGACGTTCTTCGTGACGGCGACGATGTTCGCGGCGATCATCTACATCCCCGTCTACCTGCAACTCGTCGACGGCACCTCGGCCACCCGCTCCGGCGTGCTCCTGTTGCCCCTCATGGGAGGCATGCTCACGACGTCGATCGTGTCCGGGCGTCTTGTGACGCGCTTCGGCCGCTACAAGGTCTATCCGGTGTGCGGGACAGCCCTCATGACAGTGGGGATGTGGTTGTTCACCCACCTGGGGGCGCACACGTCGCTCGGGATCGCCAGCTCCTACATGGTCGTCTTCGGCATCGGCATGGGCATGACCCTGCAGATCGTCGTGGTGGCCGTGCAGAACGCCGTGGAGCGTCGCGACATCGGCAGCGCCACCTCGGCGGTGAGCTTCTTCCGCAACATCGGTGCCGCGTGCGGAACGGCCTTGCTCGGCACGGTGCTCGTGAGCCGCCTGGGGTACTGGCTGCCCCGTCTCGTCCCTCCCCACAGCAATTTGAATCTGTCGCAGTCCTTCACGATCACCCCCGATGCCCTGCGTGCACTGCGTCCGGCGGTGCGCAACGGCGTCGTCGACTCGTTCGTGCGCTCGTTGCACGTGGTGTTCATGGTGGGGATCCCCTTGGCGGGCCTCGCCTTTGTCTGTGCCCTCCTGCTCAAAGACGCCCCCCTGCACGACACGGTGGCCAACGGGCCCGGACCCGCCGAGCACGACGCCGCGGTGGGGGCGCCCCCCGCTCCGGCTCCGGCGGCGGTGCCGGCCGCGGTGCCCGCAACGGCGCCGACCGCGAACGGAGCGTCGGTGGCGGTCCCGGGCGCCACTCGGACGAGCGGGCCGTGAATTTCTTCTCGTTCCACCTCATGCCGTGGCCGTACCTGGCGGGTCCCCGTGAGTTCCTGGCGGCCAACGAGGCGGCGTGGGTGACGCTGTCGAACGCCAACTACGACCCGGGTCGTGGCAAGGAGCTCTACGACCGCTACATCTCGGAGCTCGTGATGGCCGAGGAGCTCGGACTCGACGGCGTCGTGGTCAACGAGCACCACCAGAACGCCTATGGGTTGATGCCGTCTCCGAACCTGGTGGCTGCCGCCCTCACGCGCGAGACGTCGCGGGTGAAGATCTGCGTCCTCGGCAATGCGCTGCCCTTGTACAACCCGCCGACACGTGTGGCCGAGGAGATGGCCATGCTCGACGTCATGAGCGGCGGTCGTCTCATCGCCGGGCTCGTGGTGGGGGGAGGCCCCGAGTACTACTCGACCAATGTGAACCCCACCGATGCTCGACCCCGCTTCCGTGAGGCCGTCGACCTCGTCATCCAGGCCTGGACGCGCCCCGGTCCCTTCGCGTTCGACGGTGAGTTCTACCAGCTGCCTTACGTGAACCCCTGGCCGCGCCCCCTGCAGCAGCCGCATCCGCCGGTGTGGATCCCCGGACTGGGCTCGCCGAGCACGATCACCTACTGCGTCGAGCACGGGTTCGGCTACATGGGGGTGGCGTACTACGCGCCGCCCGAGACCTTCGCCCGCCAGGCGCTGTCTTATCGCGACGCGGTGGCGGTGTCGGGGCGGACGTTCGATCCCGAGCTGCTCGGCTGGCTCACCACCGTGTACGTGGCCGAGACCGACGAGCAGGCCGTGGCGGAGGCGGGCGAGCATCTCGCCTACTTCCAGGGGACGCTGGCGGCGGGGTTCGTCGGTCCCGGCAAGGTGTGGATGCCGCCCGGGTACATCGACCCGCCCGCGCTCGTGCAGTTCCTGGCCGACCTGCGGGGGATGGTGCAGGGGCCGAGGCCTTCCGATGCCGCCGCCGCGGTGTGGAAGCGCTCGCCGTTGATCGGGAGCCCGGCCACGGTCCGGGAGCGGCTGCTCGCCTACGTCAACGAGCTGGGGCTCGGGACCGTGCTGGCGCTCTTGCAGTTCGGCTCGCTCCCCGCCGACCTCACGGCGCGCTCGACGCACCTGTATGCCACCGAAGTCGTGCCCTACGTGCGCGAGCACGCCGACAAACACTTCGCGACACAGGGGTGGGGGTGACCGTCATCGACCGGCGGGCCGGTCCCACCCGGGCCACGGTGCCGGTCTCGGGTCGCGACGTGACCGTCGTGCGGGGTGGCACCGGCACGCCCTTGCTGTACCTGCACGGGCTGTGTGACATCCACGCCGTCACGCCCGGCGACGTGTGGACACCGTTGCTCGCCCGGTTGGCGACGCGCTTCGACGTCATCGCCCCCGCCCTCCCGGGCTACAACGACAGCACCGGGCTCGAGGACCTCGACGACGTGGAGGATTACGTGTGGCACCTCGTCGACCTGGGGCAGGCCATGGGCCTCGGCCGGGTCGACGTCGTCGGGCACAGCCTGGGGGGCTGGTTCGCCACCGAGCTCGCCCTGCGGCGTCCCGAGCTCGTGAGACGCCTGGTGTTGCTCGATCCCCTCGGCGTGCACGTGCCCGGCGTCGAGGTCCCCCCGTTCTTCGGTGCGGTGGCGCCCCGGGGCATCGGCGGTGCGGGTGAAGCCCGGCGCCTGTTGTTCGCCGATCCCGACGGCACTGCCGCCACGGGGGCGCTGCCCGATGTCATGACGACCGAGCAGCAGCTGTTGTGGTTCGCGGGGCTGGCCGGGGCGGCGCGCCTGGGGTGGAAGGCCCCCCATTTCCAGAACCGGAAGTTGACCGAGCGTCTGGGCCGTGTGCAGGTGCGCGCCCTCGTCGTCCATGGCCTCCACGACCAGCTGGTCCCCGAGGAATTGGCACGGACGTGGGCTGCCATGCCGGGGGCGACGTTGATTGAGATCCCCGGTGCCGGGCACTGCGTCGCGCTCGAACACCCCGAGATCGCCGACGAGGTGGAAGGCTTCCTCGTCGGACCGGACTGAGAGAGGGCCAGTGGAGCTAGCGGGGACGTCGGCGGTCGTCACGGGTGGGGCGAGCGGGATCGGCGCCGCCACGGTGGCGCTGTTGCGGGGCGCCGGTGCGCGGGTGGCGGTGCTCGACGTTCAGCAGGGATCGGCGGCCGCCGAGCTCTATGTCCGTTGCGACATCTCGGTGGAGGAGGAGGTCGTCGCCGCGGTCGGTCAGGTCCACGCCGCCCTCGGCGGTCTGGACGTGGCTGTGCTCAATGCCGGTGTGGGCGGTTTCGGCTCGCTGTTGGACCTGTCGAGCGCGGAGTGGGACCGCGTCCTCGGCGTCAATCTGCGGGGCACGTTCATGTGCCTGCGCGAAGTGGGCAAGGCAATGGTGGCCGGCGGTCGCGGTGGGGCCATCGTGGCGGTCACCTCGATCTCGGGTTTCCTCGCCGACCGCATGATGGGCCACTACAGCGTGTCCAAGGCCGGCGTCGCCGAGCTCGTCCGGGTGGCGGCACGCGAATTCGGTCCCTTCGGCATCCGGGTGAACGCCGTCGCCCCCGGCACCACCGACACCCCGATGTTCGCGTCGACGAAACGTCTGCGCGGCTATCGCGAACGAGTCGCCGAGCGCGCCGCGCTGGGCGATGTCGGGACCCCCGACGGCGTGGCCCGTGCCGTGACGGCGCTCCTGGAGCTGGACTGGGTGACCGGCCAGGTGCTGGCCGCCGACGGTGGGGTATCGCTGTGGAGCCCGATCGATCCCGCCGAGAGCATGGGCACGTGACGGCGGCCCGGGTCCACCACAGCGCCATCCAGGTCCGCGACATCGACGCCAGCCTCCGCTTCTATCGGGACGGCATCGGGCTCGAGGTCCTCATGGACCACGTGTTCGAGGGCGACTGGCCCACCCTCTTCGACGCGCCGTCGACCACGCTGCGGTCCATCTTTCTCGGTGACCGGCGCCATCCCGACGCCGGGATCGTCGAGCTGGTGAGCTTCGACGTCATCAGCTCCTCGGCATCCCCCGCCGCATCGCCCGCTGGTGCTGTCCCTGCCCCTCCCCCGCCGCATCGCCCGCTGGTGCTGTCCCTGCTCCTGCGCCTGTCTCGACGACGCCGAGCGCCGGGTTCTTCCTGCTGTCGTTCTACGTGGACGTCGACGAGGTGCTGACCCGGCTCGCCGCGCTCGGGTTCGGCCCGGCCCGGCGACTCGAGCAGCCCGGAGCGGCGGGGCCGGTGGCCATGGCGTCGCTGTGCGATCCCGACGGGACGCGCATCGAGTTCGTGGGCGTGGCGGCGGGATAGCCAGACGGTGCTGCGCAGCGAGACCGGCATCCTCACCACCCATGCCGGGAGCCTGCCCCGGCCACGCGCCCTGGCCGAGCTCCACGGCCGGAGGAGCCGGGGGGAGGACGTCGACCCTGCCGAGTTGCGGCAGGCGGTGCGTGAGGCGACCGACGCGGTCGTGGCCGCCCAGGTCGACGCCGGGATCGACGTGGGCAACGACGGGGAGCAGGCACGCGAGAGCTTCGTGACCTATGTCCAGCACCGGATGACGGGCTTCGGTGGGACGAGCCAACGTCCCCTCATGGCTGACCTGCTCGATCATCCCGACTTCCTGGACCTCATCGTGCCGCGCCACCTGCGCCGGCAGGTGAACCTCATGGCCGCCCCGGCGGCGGTGACCGAGGTGACGTACCGCGACACGAGCGAGGTCGAGGCCGAGTGCGCACTGGTCGCCTCGGCTCCCTTCGCCGAGACGTTCATGACCGCGGCGTCCCCCGGCATCGTGGCGTCGGCCATGGAGAACCGGCACTACGCGTCCATGCCCGAGTACGTCCTCGCCGTGGCCGACGCGCTTCGCTCCGAGTACGCGACCATCGTCGGTCGCGGATTGTTGCTCCAGATCGACGCCCCGGACTTGGCCCTCGAGCGTCACACCCTCTTCGCCGATCGGCCCCTCAGCGATTTCCTGGCGTGGGTGGAGCTCGTCATCGGGGCGATCAACGGCGCACTGAGCGGGATCGACCCCGGCCGGGTTCGGCTGCACGTGTGCTGGGGCAACTACGAGGGCCCGCACACCCTCGACGTCCCGCTCGAGGACATCCTGCCGCTCGTGTACCAGGCCCACGTGGGCGCGTTCGTGGTGTCGATGGCCAACCCACGCCATGCGCACGAGTACCGGTGCTTCGAGCGCCACCCGTTGCCCGACGACACGATCCTCGTGGCCGGGGTCATCGACACCACCAGCAACTACGTCGAGCACCCCGAGGTCGTCGCGGATCGCCTGGCCCGCGTCGTCGCCGCCGTGGGGGACCCCCGGCGCGTCATCGCCGGCACCGACTGTGGGTTCGACACCTCGGCGGGGATCGGCGACATCGCCCCCTCGGTGGCGTGGGAGAAGCTCCGCGCCCTGCGGGCGGGCGCCGACCTGGCCACGGCGAGGCTGTACTGAGGTCTTGACGCGTGACGACCGCGCGTAAGGTGGTCCTCGACCCGGCGGACCGGCCCGGGCGAACAGCGGTGAGGTGTCGATGGAGTACGTGAACTTGGGCAAGACGGGCCTGCGCGTCTCTCGCGTCTGTCTCGGGATGATGAGCTTCGGCAACAACAGCGAGCGGGAGTGGGTGCTCGACGAGGACGCCGCCGAGCCCATCGTGCGCGCCGCGGTGGAGGGGGGGATCACGTTCTTCGACACCGCCGACACCTACTCCGGTGGTGCCAGCGAGGTGGCCACGGGCCGCCTCGTGGGCAAGATGCTCACGCGCGACGAAATAGTGATCGCCACCAAGGTGTTCATGCCGATGACACCGGGCGAGAACGGGGGAGGGCTGTCCCGCAAGCACATCCTGGCGGGAATCGACGCCTCGCTGACGCGCCTCGGGATGGACTACGTCGATCTCTACCAGATCCACCGTTGGGACTCCCGCACCCCGATCGAAGAGACGATGGGGGCGCTGCACGACGTCGTGCGGGCGGGCAAGGCGCGCTACATCGGGGCCAGCAGCATGTTCTCCTGGCAGTTCGCCAAGGCCCAGCATGTGGCCGAGCGAAACGGGTGGACGCGCTTCGTGTCGATGCAGCCGCATTACAACCTCCTCTATCGGGAGGAGGAGCGGGAGATGATCCCGCAGTGCATCGACCAGGGCATCGGGGTCATCCCGTGGAGCCCGTTGGCGCGCGGTGTGCTCACCGGCAACCGCGGCACGGGGGACGAGCGGCGGACGACCCGGTCGAGCACCGACCCCTTCTCCGACTACCTCTACAGCCAGCCGTCGGACTTCGCCATCGTGGAGCGTGTGGCAGAGGTCGCCGCCAAGCGCGACGTGCCGCCTGCTCAGATCGCGTTGGCGTGGCTGCTGCAGCGCCCCGGCGTGACGGCGCCCATCGTGGGGTCTACCAAGTTGAGCCATCTCACCGATGCCCTGGCGGCCGAGAAGCTCGTGCTCAGCCCCGACGAGGTCACCGCGCTCGAGGAGCTCTACGTTCCCCATCCCGTTCTGGGGCACTTCTGATCAGCGGCCGGGTGCCGCACCGACCGCGCCCGGATCGTCAGACCAGGATGCGCTCGTCGGGGGCCCGTACCCCGAGGACGGCCAGCGTGCGGCCCAGCCCCAGCATCATCCCGCAGCACATGGTGAGATCGGCGAGCTCGTCGTCGGCATAGGCGGCCCGGAGCCGGTCCCACAGCTCGTCGCTCATGTTGAGGTGGTCGAGGGCGAAGTGTTGGGCGAACTCCGCCGCCAGCCGCTCTCGGTCGCTCAGCGCCGGGCTGGTGCGCCAGTTGGCGACCTCGCCGTAGAAGCCCTCGTCGACCCCGGCTGTCTCCCCGTCCCGGGCGCGGGTGTCCTGGCAGACGACGCAGTCGTTGATGAGGGCGATCGTCCAGCGCGCCGCCTCGCGCTCGCGCACGGCGAGCTTGCTGTTCGTATAGACGGCCTCGGAGAGCGCCCCCATGCCTGCCGCCATCGCCGGGCGCATCAGCGCCCAATCCACATGCTCGCCGTAACCCCGCTCGGGAAAAGAGATCCGTGCCATGGCTGCACGCTACCCCGGCCGGGTCCGAACTGCCCGACCCGCACAGGGCGCGATGGGACGTGGACCCGTGGTCGTGAGGTCAGGGTGCCGAGGTCAGCTCGTCGATGCGCTCGAGCGTCTTCTCCATGTTGTGCCGGGTCTTGTCGGGGAGGCCCCCGAGCTTGAGGAGCATGCGCTGCTTGTCCTGGGAGAGGTCCCAGGTCTCCTTCACGCGCGTCCCACCCTCGACGGGTTCGAGCTCGTAGCGCCAGATGCGTCCGGCCGTGAACCGCCCGACGAGGCCCGGTGGTCGTGCCTGCCACGCAATGCGTCGGTCGTCCTCGAACTCGATGACGGTGTTCACCATCGAGTACGGGATCCCGAGCCGCATCGACATGCCGAACTTCGAGCCCAGTGCGAGCCGCTGGGGTGCGTCGGCCTTGGCCTGTTTCACCGACCCCGAGCCGTCGATGTCGGGATGGCGAGCGGGGTCGGCGAGGAGGGCGAAGATGGCGTCGGCCGGGGCCGGGATGACCTTCTCCACCGTCACCACGTCTCCGTCCATGGGAGCCTCCTCGGTCGCTGTCGTCGGTGCTCGGGTCTGTGCTCGGCTACAGCCGGTCGGTTCCCTCGCAGTACCTGGACCATACGAGATCGGCGGTCCGGTCCGCATCGAGCCCGGTGTTGTCGACCACGTGTCGCTCGAGCTCGCCGAGGTCCGAGAACTGCTCCCACATGTGGGCGGCGGGCTCTTCGTTGGAGAACGCAGCCGCCAGGTGCCCCGGGACACGCTCGGCGCGGTCCCGCACCGCTACGCGCGCCAGGGTCACGGTGAGATCGGGGCGCAGGACGAGGTAGTGCGTCTCGATGCCGTGACGGACCAGGGGCTCGGTGACGAGGTCGAGATACCAGGGACCGACCACGCCGTCGACGACCACGGCGTAGCCCGACGTGGCCAGCGCGGCCGCCGACTCGGCCACGGCGCGCAGTACGCCTCGGTTCTGCGCATCGGCGTCGAGCTGCCAGGGGGGTACGAACCCCTTGACGATCGTGGTCCAGAACCAGTCGGACTCGAGGCAGGCGGCGAGCTCGAAGCGCTGGGCCACGAGCCGGGCCGTGGTGGATTTCCCCGACCCCGGAGGGCCCGTGATGATGAGGACGACGGGGTGTTGCACGGGGGCTGCTCTTCTTCTGCGGCGCGTGACGACGGTGGGCGAGGTCTCCGGGACTGGGGTCGCCTCGACGCCGCCTACTTGAGGGCGGGGTGCTGGCGGGCGAGGAACGCCGCCAGGGCCTGGGGCGGCATGGCCCGTGCGAACTGGGCGCCGACGCGGTTGGCGAGGCCGGGGATCACCACGCCCTTGCCCTGTTCCAGCCCCAGCACGGCCACACGGGCCACCTCGGCGGCCGGGAGCCACATGATCTTGGGCAGCGAGTTCTCCGACTCCTCCGGGGTAAACCCCGCCGACTCGGCGAACTCGGTCATGACCGGGCCCGGGCACAGGGCGGTCACCGAGACACCCTTGTCGCGTAGCTCGGCGCGCAGCGACCGGGTGTAGGAGAGCACGAACGCCTTGCACGCCCCGTACCCGGCTTGACCGGGGAGCGGCTGGTAGGCGGCGGTGGACGCGACGTTGAGCACCGCCCCGCGCCCGCGCTCGACCATCCCCGGCACGAACATGCAGCACAGGTCGACGACGGCCTCGACATCGGTGCGGATCATCGCCATCTCGCGCCGGCGGTCGCTGCGGTACACCGGGCCGGTGGTGCTGAACCCGGCGTTGTTGACGAGCACTTCCACGGTGAGGCCGCGCTCGAGCAGGGTGTCGGGGAGCCGGCCCCGCGCCGCGGCGTCGGTGAGGTCGAGCGCGACCACCTCACTGCGCGCGCCGTGGGCGCCGTGGAGCTCGGTGGCGAGCTCGGTGAGGCGCTCCTCGCGCCGGGCCAGCAAGGTGACGCCGTGCCCCCGCTTGGCGAGCTCTCGGGCCAGGTCGGCGCCGATGCCCGATGACGCGCCGGTGACGAGAGCGGTGGACGTGGGTGAGGGGGGAGGCAGTGCCATGGCCCGATCGTAGGAGGCATGCGATGAGCCGTGCGTCGGCTTGGCGACCCCCCCATGGTCGGACAGGCCCCCGTGACGATCTTCCCGACAAGGGAGGGGGAGGGAACGTACCCTGGGCCGGTGCCCGGCTCACCGTCCGTCGTCGTCGTGGGCTCCGGGGCCGCCGGACTGGCCGCGGCCCTGGCCGCGTCGGGCGCAGGGGCGGACGTGCTCGTGGTCGAGCGGGCCCCCTCCATCGGGGGCACCACGGCGATGTCCGGTGGTGTGGTGTGGATGCCGGCCCACGGACGGGTGGGGCACAGCGCCTCCCACCACGACAGCGCAGACCACGACAACCCCGCCGTCGCTCTCGCCTATCTCGCCGCGGCCGCCACCGGGGATGTCGATGTCGATCTCGTCCGGGCCTTCGTGTCCGACGCCCGACGCGTGGCCGACGAGATCGAGCTCCGCACGCCGATCGAATGGGAGGTGCTCGAGCACTGGCCCGACTACCGCGGCGAGCTCCCCGGCGCCAGGAGCGGTCGGTCGCTGTGGCCCCGATCGATGCGGCTTCCCACGCACGTCGAGCGCCGTATCCAGGCCGCCTTCGACCAGCCTTCTCCGACCGCCACGGACCGCGATGCGCCCGCCAATGACGGGGTGGTCCTGCGCGGCCACGTCCGGGGCCGGGCCCTGGTGGGCGGTCTGCTCAGCGCGCTTGTCGACGCCGGTGTGGAGATCTGTACCGGGGCGCGCGCCACCGAGCTCGTGGTCGAGGACGACGAGGTCGTGGGTGTCGTCGTCGACGGGCGCCCCGTGCGGGGGCGTGTCGTGGTGGCATCGGGGGGCTTCCAACACGACACGGCGCTCGTGGGCGAGTTCCTGCCGGGATCGCCGATCGCACCCATGGGGCCGGGGGGGTGCCGCGGTGACGGCCTCCGGATGACGATGGCCGTCGACTCGGCGGTGGGGAACACGGCCGAGGGGTGGTGGATGCCGGCCGTGCACGTGCCGGGCGAGGAGATCGACGGCGTGGCCCACTACCGCCCCCTCCACAGCGAGCGCGCCCAACCGGGGGCGATCATGGTCGACAGAGGCGGGCGGCGCTTCGTCGACGAGGCCCAGAACTACGGCGACGTGGGCCGGGCCATGCGGGGCGCCGCCGGTGGTATGGCCGCGCCGTGCTGGTTGGTGTTCGATGCCGGCTACCGCCGGCGCTACCCGGTCGGCCCGCTCGAGCCCGGCACGCCCGACCCGGCATGGCTCACCCGCGCCCCCGACGTCGAGGCGCTGGCCACCATGCTCGGCATCGAACCGGGCACCTTGTCCGACTCGGTGACGCGCTTCAACGCCGGCGCGGTAAGGGGCGAGGACCCCGACTTCGGGCGGGGCTCGTTTCCCTATGACCGTTGGATCGGGGACCCGAGCGCCCTTCACCCCACGTTGGCACCACTGTGCGAGGCCCCCTTCTACGCCGTTGCCGTGCATCTCGGCTGCATGGGGACCAAGGGCGGCCCGCGCACCGACGACCGGGGCCGCGTGCTCTCGCCGCGCCGCGCCGCGGTGGCGGGGCTCTATGCGGCCGGCAACGCCGCCGCCAGCCCGTTCGGCACCGCCACCGCGGCGGGGGGCGCCACGCTCGGGCCTGCGCTGGTGTTCGGCTTCCGCGCCGGCGAAGCGGCGGCGGAGGACCCATGAGCAGCAGGAATCTCGACGGTGACGAGCTTCGCCACGGGGCGCGCCTCATGCAGGAGCTGCTCGACCACGACACCCGCCCCGTCCCCGCCGTCCTGCGAGCGGTCGGCGACGCCGCGCCGTCCACGTCGTCGGTCCCCAGACAGCGCTACACCAGCCGTACCGTGCACGAGCGCGAGGTCGACGCGGTGTGGCGCCGGGTGTGGCAGATGGCGTGTCGCGAGGAGCAGATCCCCGACGTGGGCGACAGCGTCGTCTACGACGCACCGGGGATGTCGCTGATCGTGGTGCGCAGCGCTCCCGCTGAGATCCGCGCCTTCCACAATTCGTGCCTGCACCGGGGCACTCGATTGCGCACCCAGCCCGGTCACGTCGACGAGCTGCGTTGTCCCTTCCACGGGTTCACCTGGAACCTCGACGGCACGTTCGCGGGCATGCCGTGCCCGTGGGACTTCCCCCACGTCGATGCGCCCACCTTCTGCCTGCCCGAGGCGGGAGTGGGGCGCTGGGGCGGGTTCGTGTTCGTCAACACCGACCCGGACGCGGTGAGCTTGGAGGAATACCTCGAGATCCTTCCCGAGCACTTCGCGGCCTGGGACCTGGCGGCACGTGTGCTCACCGCGCATGTCGTGCGCGTCGTCCCCTGCAACTGGAAGGTGGCGCTCGAAGCGTTCATCGAGAGCTACCACACCGTCGCCGTCCATCCCCAGCTGCTCAAGACCAGTGGCGACACCCAGACGCAGTACGACGTGTACGAAGGCGTGCGCCACGTCAACCGCATGATCACGCCGGTGGGGATCGCCAGTGAGCACGTCGAGGCGGTGGAGGAGCAGGACATCCTCGACGCCATGTTCCTGACCAAGGACGATCCGACGTTGCTGCCCGATGGCGCCACCGCCCGCCAGGTATTGGCCGAGCGCACCCGTCGCCAGCTGTCGGAGCGGACCGGGGGCGACTACTCCTCGATCACCGACTGCGAGGCGCTCGACGCCATCGAGTACTTCGTGTTCCCCAACTTCGTGCCGTGGGCGGGGTACACGACCCCCCTCGTCTACCGGTTCCGGCCCCACGGTGACGACCACGCCGCCACCGTGATGGACGTCATGCTGCTCGAGCCCGTGCCCGTGTCGGGGCCGCGACCACCGGCGGTGCCCACCCGCCATCTCGATGCCGGCCAGCGTTGGGCGGACGCCCCCGAGCTCGGGTACCTCGGTCGGATCCTCGACCAGGACACCGCCACCCTGGCCCGCGTCCAGCGTGGCCTCGAGTCCGCGGCGGGGCCCGATGTCACCCTGGCGCGCTACCAGGAGAGCCGGATCCGCCATTTCCACGCCACCCTCGGCGAATACCTCGGGGACTGAGCGGTGGTGGCCGCCGAGTCGGTGTGGGTCGCCGACGACTCCGAGCCCGTGCTCGACACCACGGTGGGGTCGATCCTGCGCGACGCGGCGCACCGCACTCCGCACACCACCGCCCTGGTGGCCGGTACTCCCGACCCGACGGCGCGCCGGCGCTGGACCTACGCCGAGCTCCTCGCCGACGCCGAGCGCGCCGCCGCCGCGCTGGCGGCGCGCTTCGAGCCCGCCGAACGCGTGGCGGTGGTGGCGACGAGCATCCCCGAGTCGCTCGTCCTCACCTACGCGGCGGCGCTGGCCGGTCTGGTGCTCGTGCCTGTGAACCCCGCCTTGCGCGCCGGCGAGCTCCGGCACGTGCTCGGGCAGTCGGCATCGGCCGGTGTCTTCGTCGTCCCCGAGTACCGGGGCCACGACCTCGTCGCCACAGTGGACGACCTCCGTCCCGACCTGCCGGCGTTGCGCGAGGTCGTGGTCTTCGACCGGTGGGACGAATTCTGTGTCACCGCGTCACCCTCGACAAACGTGGACCATGGCGAGGAGCGGGCGGGGCGGGCCATGGCCGAACGCGAGATGGTCGAACGCGAGATGGTCGAGCGGGAGAGGGCGGTGTCACCTGACGACGTGGCCCAGCTCGTCTACACGTCAGGGACGACGGGCTCCCCCAAGGGGGCGCTGCTCACCCACCGGGGCATGACCAATGCGGCGCGCTTCGGAGCGATGCGTTTCGGGATGCAACCCGGCGACGTCTATATCCAGACCATGCCGTTGTTCCACGTCGGCGGCCAGGTGGTGTCGTTCCAGCTGTGCCAGCTGTCGGCCACCGCCGTCCTGGTGCCGGCGTTCGAACCGGGGCTCGTCCTGGAGTTGATCGAGTCCGAAGTGGCCACGCTCACCTGTGGCGTGCCCACCATGCTGCTCGCCCTCGTCGGGCATCCCGACTTCCCCCGGCGCGACCTGTCGTCGTTGCGGGCGGTGAGCGGGGGAGGCGCGGTGGTGCCGGCCGAGCTGGTGGCCCACATCGAGGCCACGCTGGGGGTGCAATTCACGGTGGTGTTCGGACAGACCGAGGCGTCGGGGTTCATCTCCCAGACCCACCTCGACGACAGTGCCGAGGACAAGGGAGCCACCCTCGGGATCCCGCTGCCGGGCGTGGCCGCTCGCGTCGTCGACCCCGAGCGCGCCATGGTGGTGACGCGCGGCGAGGTGGGCGAGCTCGAGGTGCGCGGCCCCAACGTCATGGCCAGCTACCACGAGCTGCCCGACGAGACTGCGGCCGCGACGCGACCGGGAGGCTGGTTGCGCACCGGCGATCTTGTCACCATGGACGAGCGCGGCTATCTGCGCATGACGGGGCGACTCAAGGAGATGATCGTCTCGGGGGGCGAGAACGTCTTCCCGGTGGAGATCGAGAATGCCCTGCTCGATCATCCCGACGTGGCCCAGGTCGCCGTGGTGGGGGTGCCCGACGACCGTTGGGGTGAGGCGGCGGTGGCGGTCGTCGTCCCTGCCGCGCCCGCCGTCCTCACCGCGCCCGCCGACTCCGCCGCGCCCCAGGCGCCCCAGGCGTCCGAAGCAGCCACCCCGGACGCCGCCGCGCTCGAGGCGTTCCTCCGGGAGCGCCTGGCCGCGTTCAAGGTGCCTCGCCGATTCGTGTTCGTCGACGAGCTGCCCCGCACCGCGTCGGGGAAGGTCCAGAAGCACGTGGTCCGGGACCAACTCGTGAAGCGTCGGTAAGGACCGGCGTGGACCGCTCCCACGGGTACGGCCCCAACAGCAGGTACAGCCGCCGCCGGTTCCTCCAGGGCGGTGGCCTGGCGGCGGCGGGTGCGGCCTCGGCCGCGCTGTTCGGATGCGCGGACGGCGCGACGGGTCGGTCCTCGTCGTCCTCCTCCTCGTCCCCGTCGAAAGCGTCCCCGTCGTCGACGACGACCTTGGCCCTCGACGCGGCGGCATGGTCGACGCTGGCGTCGTCACTGTCGGGACGCCTGGTGCTGCCGTCGAGTCCGACCTACGCCACGGCCCGCCTGCTCTACGACCCCCGCTTCGACGACACCAACCCTGCCGCCGTCGCCTACTGCACGTCGCCGACCGACGTCCAACGCTGCATCGACTTCGCCCGCACGCACGGCATCGGGCCCATCCCGCGCTGCGGGGGCCACAGCTACGCCGGCTACTCGAGCGGCCCGGGCCTCGTCGTCGACGTCACATCGATGAGCACCGTGACGGTGTCGAGCCCGGCGGGCTCCTCGTCGCCCCGGGCGGTGGTCGGTGCCGGGACGCTCCTCGTCGACCTCTACAACCAATTGGCACCGGCCGGCGTCCTCGTGCCGGGGGGCTCGTGCCCCAGCGTCGGGATCTCGGGCCTGGCGCTCGGCGGCGGAGTCGGCGTGGTGGGGCGGAAGTACGGGCTCACGTGCGACGTCATCGAGTCGGTGCAGATGGTCACCGCCGACGGGCGCGTCCTCACCTGCGACGCCGAGACCAACGACGACCTCTACTGGGCGTGTCGCGGCGGGGGCGGTGGGAACTTCGGCGTGGTGACCTCGTTCACGTTTCGCGCCGCGCCCATCCCCGAGCTGGCGTTGTTCACGCTCGACTGGCCGTGGTCAGCGGCAGCCGACGTCCTGGGATCGTGGTTCGTGTGGCAACACGCCGGGCCCGCCGAGCTGTGGTCGAATTGCCAGCTCCTGTCCAACGGCAGCGCCACTCCCCAGGTGCGGACAGCCGGGATGCTCGTCGGCACGCCGGCAACGCTCACCTCGCTCGTGGCTTCGCTCGTCGCCGCGGTGGGGTCCCAACCCACCTACCGCTTCGTCGGGCCCGAGCAGTACCTCCACGCCATGCTCGTCGAGGCCGGCTGCGAGAGCCTGGATATCGCCCAGTGCCATCTGACGACGCGCAGCCCGGCGGGGACCCTCGACCGGGTCGCCTCGGTGGCGTCCTCGGCGTACGTCTCGGTGCTCCCGCCCGCCGCCGGCATCCAGGCGTTCGTGACCTCCGTCGACGATCTCGCCCAGACGCTGCCCGGGGTCGGGGGCGGGATCGTCTTCGACGCGCTCGGCGGTGCCATCAACGCCGTGGACCCGGGCGCCACGGCCTTCGTCCACCGCAACGCCATCAGCGGGATCCAGGCCAGCGTGGCGACGGGCACGAGCCCATCGTCGGTGGCCCAGGGCCGGTCCTGGTTGGCGCATTTCGCGGCAGCGGCGTCGAGCTATGTCGACGGGTCGGCGTACCAGAACTACATCGACCCCACCCTCGTCGATTGGCAGAACGCCTACTACGGGGCGAATTTCCCTCGCCTGGTGTCGGTGAAGGCGGCGCACGACCCCGACGACGTGTTCCACTTCGCCCAGTCCATCCCCACCCGACTCGGCACGTGGAAGGCGACGGCACCGTCCTGATCCCGC
>JGI12269J14319_10001414_pt1 | contig 23916 bp, 22 predicted proteins | sample PeaSoiSIISIP2007_FD_14319 | JGI IMG/M metagenome (IMG submission 14319)
TTGCCCTATTTTTGCGCCTGGATGGATTTCAATTCCAGTAAGAAATCTGGAGAGCTGGGAAAGCAGGCGCGGTAAGAGCACCAGCTTATGTTGATACAACCAGTGTGCCGTTCTGTGCAAAAGAACCGCATGAAACCCAGGATAACATAATATGACTTCCCAAATGCTTTTCGCTGCAGGATCTCTTTCAAAGATAACTCGGATATCCCTGCGAATCTGTCGAAACATCTTTAGCCCACCCCTTCCTCTCCCTAATATTGTCCATAAAACCCTTAAATAAACACAAAAAGCAGAACCCTTCGTCCAGAGACGAAAGATTCCGCGGTCCCACTCTGTTTGAACGAACATGTCGTTCCAGCTTATGACTTTATCGCAGTCGTTACGGATTGGCATACTTTGTGATTTCTGCCCATCAACTCTGAGACGCACTTCCAAAAGTTCCCTGCCGATGGCTTCCACTACCCCATCCTCGCTCGTTGCAGTTCCTCTTTGTACTCTTTCTCATCATCGCCAAATTTATATTAAATTATAAACTCCCGTGTATATTTTGCTTTAATTATAGGGCAGTATCAAATCACTGTCAATTAAGAAAAATCGGATATGCAAACCCAGCGCGATATATGCAAACGGGGACGGTTCTTTGTTGCATTTGCAAATGCAACAAAGAACCGTCCCCGTTTGCATCGTGGCCCTATTTTAAATAACGTTTTTCGGTAACTTCAAGCCGTTCCAGGACATTCTCGCGACCTAACAACGGGATGACGTCATAAAGTTCCGGTCCATGCATTTGCCCCGTTAAGGCCACCCGCACTGGCATGTAGACAAATTTGCCTCCAAGTTTTAACTCTTTCGTCATTTGTTTTAAGAGGACTTTAACCGTAGTTCCAGATAACAGTTCATCTTCCCGTATTTTTTCCCTGAATAATGCCAAAACAGCTGGTACTTGTTCTCCTCTCAAGACCTCCAGGGCTTCCCCTTCTGGCTTCAAGGGCACACCGCCATAGAAATAATGAATAAAATCTTTTACTTCTGCCAGATAGGCTATTTTCTCAAAGATCGCTTCAATAAAACTAATAAACCATTGTTGTTGTTCGGCAGACCGCTCCCCTGGAGGGAGAATGCCCATTTCCTGCACATGGGGCAAGGCAAGTTCAGCCAAGCGTTCAAGGCTGGCTTCTTTAATATAATGAGCGTTAATGTAATTTAACTTCTGGATATCGAAAACAGCTGGGCTCTTAGAAACACGATCCAATGAAAAAACCTCTGCTAATTCATCTAGGGTATAAAACTCTTCTTCTCCGGACGGTGCCCACCCAAGGAGGGCAATGAAGTTGACGATTGCTTCTGGAAGATACCCCTTTTTTTGATAGTCCATGACCGCGGTATCTCCATCCCGCTTGCTCATTTTTCCACCTTCTGTATTAAGTATGAGGGAAATATGGGCAAATGTAGGCGCTGATAATCCTAACGCTTGATAAATCAAAACTTGACGTGGTGTATTGGACAGATGCTCCTCCCCGCGAATAACATGCGTAATATTCATAGTAGTATCATCAACCACGACTGCAAAATTATAGGTGGGTATCCCGTCCGATTTGACGATTACATAGTCCCCAATTCCATCGCTCTCAAAAACAACATCCCCACGAACCTGATCCTCAATATGGATGGCTTGCCCTTCCGGCACACGGAAACGCACAACAGGTTTACGAGCTTCTGTTTCCAAAACTGCCCGTTGCTCCGAAGTCAAATGCCGACACTTGCCCAAATAACGAGGGGTTTCCCCCTTGGCAATTAAGGCCTGCCTTTCCTGTTCTAGCTCTTCTTCCGTACAGTAGCAATAGTAAGCGTGTCCACTGTTCAATAGCTTATTAGTATAGTCTTGATAAAGCGCTAAACGATCCGTTTGGCGGTAAGGACCATGTTCTCCTCCGACCTCGATCCCCTCGTCCCACTGAATATTTAACCAACGCAAGGCTTCCAAAATATTATGTTCTGATTCTCGGCTGGAACGTTCTAAATCGGTGTCCTCACTCCGAACAATAAATGTTCCCTTGTTTCTGCGAGCCCATAGATAGTTAAATAAAGCGGATCTTGCCCCCCCGATATGAAGTGGACCTGTCGGACTGGGTGCAAACCGAACGCGAATTCCCATAAATTATCCTCCAATCTTTTCTAAGTTTACAATTGCTTGGGCACCGATTCCTTCTCCCCGGCCTTCAAATCCCAAGCGTTCAGTTGTTGTCGCTTTCACTGATACACTTGATTCATCCATCTGCATAGCCCGCGTAAGATTCGAGCGCATCTGCGGAATATACGAGGCAAGTTTAGGACGTTCTGCCACAATGATACTATCAATATTTCCGACGCGATACCCCTGCGCTTCAATGAGTTCCATGACCTGCTCCAATAAAGCGAGACTCGAAATTCCACGGTAGCGAGGGTCATGATCCGGAAAATGGGTTCCTATATCTCCTAAGGCCAAGGCCCCTAAAAGCGAATCCATGATCGCGTGAATTAGAACATCCGCATCTGAGTGCCCAAGCAAACCAAGTTCATAGGGGATTTTCACACCTCCAAGAATCAAAGGCCTATCCGCAACCAAAGCGTGTACATCATAACCTATTCCAACTTTAATAACCAAACACCCCCCTAATCAATGTTCGTTGTTCGAACCACGAATATCGAATATCTAACTACGCTCTTCGCGCATCGATAAAATTCGTTCAGCTATCCACAAGTCCTCAGGTGTGGTTATCTTAATATTTTCTCGTGAACCCTCTACCATTTGTACAGGGTACCCCATCCGTTCTAGCAAAGATGCATCATCCGTACCATAATACCCTACGGATACTGCTTGACGATGCGCTTCTTCCAATATCCCACGATCAAAGATTTGAGGCGTCTGGACAGCCCGCAAACGTTCACGCGGCAGGGTTTCTATCACTTTACCGAATGGATCGATTCGCTTGATGGTGTCCTTGAGTTCGATCCCCATAATTGCTGCAGAGAACCCTTCCGTCTCTACTAAGAAGCTGTGAAACTCCTGTAATGTCAAAAGGGGCCTCGCCCCGTCATGAACCACTACCCGTTGAATAGTGGGACTTAGAGCTAGAACCCCTGCCTGAACGGAATCTTGGCGCTGCGTTCCACCAATACATATTGTCACAACCTTAGTAAACTTATAGTCATATACAAGTTCTTCGATGGTTGTAACATCGCTTTTTGCCCCTACAATAACAATTTCAGCGACGTAACTAGAATCTTCAAAGATTCTTACCGTATGAGCCAAGATCGGTTGTCCCATCAACGCTAAAAATTGTTTGTTATATCCAGCCCCCATCCGCTTACCTTGACCAGCTGAAGGAATAACGATCCCTATCTTAGCCAATCGCGTTCATCTCATCAATCGGACGAAGGCCCATCGGTTTTTTTTCCAGAGAACTTTTTGGCTTGGCAAAAATCATACGACCTGCCGCCGTTTGCAGAACACTTGTTACTAAAACAGAGACATTTTGCCCCATATAGCGTCGTCCTGAATCCACAACAATCATCGTTCCATCGTCAAGATAGGCGACACCCTGGCCAGGCTCTTTTCCTTCTTTCATCACTTGAACTAGCATTTCTTCACCCGGCAAAACAATTGGTTTAAGCGCATTAGCCAATTCATTGATGTTTAAAACTTTAACCCCCTGTAGTTCAGCCACTTTGTTGAGGTTATAATCATTGGTTAAAAGAGGAGATTCTAAAACTTGCCCCAAACGCACTAGTTTACTGTCGACTTCATTGATATCTTCAAAGTCCTGTTCATGAATATGAACTTTGATCGCAGTTTCCTTGGAAATTTGATTAAGAATATCCAGTCCTCTGCGCCCACGATTCCGTTTAAGCAAGTCTGAAGAATCCGCGATGTGTCGAAGCTCCTCTAGAACAAAACTCGGGATAAGCAAAACTCCTTCCAAAAACCCAGTTTTAACAATGTCTGCAATCCGTCCATCAATAATTACACTGGTATCGAGAATCTTATAATTCACTGGCTCTAGAACAGTATCCGCCTTACCTTCCTTTTGTTTGTCAGCTTTATCTGTTTTGTCTCCTCGATCGCGAAATCTTGGCAGGAAATTAAGAAAGCCCAAGACATCCTCTTTCCTTTTCATTCCAATTGTCAAACCCAGATAACCCAAGAAAATACTCAAGAGGACCGCTAAAAGTGGTCCGAAAAATGGAATAATGACAAATGCATTACTAAATAAACTTGAAATAATAAGTCCGATAATCCCCCCAACAGCACCACTCATGAGATCATGAGTGGGGACCCGGGTTAACTGCGAATCCATCCAACGCATTAAGGAGAGAAAAGAACGAATACTAGCCGGAGCAACTAAGAATCCACTGATGGCAAATAAAACAATCATAATAGTATATGTCCAGATCGGAGCTAAATTAAATCCTAGGGATTGTATAAGATTGAACCGTAGAAATAAATAATCAAGATAAAATCCCAAAGCCCCCGCTAACAGAGTGATGATCCCGCGTATTAAATTGCGAATCATCATTTCACCTCCTTTTAACTTATTGTGACTAAAAATCTTACCAATTATACTGTTGTTTACCATTAAATCTCAAAAAGGCAAGATTATGTCTTACCAACCCTTCAATTACGTGATATGACATAACATAACAGAAAGTATACGTCTTTGAGAGCACAAGTGCAACTAGCAAACCATCGTATATCTCAATACGAAACAGATATGTTTAAGCCAAAACTAAAGCCTTGGAGAGCCATTGTCTGACCGCTGCCTCTTCAGAGCCTTCCGTCAAAACAAGTTCACTAATCAAAATTTGGCAGGCATTTTCGTACATCTTTTTTTCCCCAGTCGAAAGGCCTTTCTCATTATCTCTTTGGGCAAGGCTGCGAACAACATTGGCCACTTCAAAAATGTTCCCACTCTTGATCTTTTCTAAGTTGGCACGATAGCGCCGATTCCAGGCTAGGGTTGCCGCCGTATCTTTGGTTCTTAGCACCTCTAACACATCTTTAACCATGGTCGGAGAAATTACCTGTCGTAAGCCAAGGTTCTCCACGTTATTCAACGGAATAAACAATTTCATATTCCCCACCGGTAAATGCATGACATAATATTGGCGTATTTCTCCGAGAACTTCCCGTTCTTCAATCGACTCAATAATACCGGCACCATGCATCGGATATACAACTTTGTCACCAACCTTAAACATTCGGCCACCCCCTTATCTATCATTATAGCAAGTAACCTAGCCCGGGTCAAAATTTTAAAATTATATCATAGAAGTCTTTAGCCTGTCAATTTCCCATTTTCACTCTTAAATCTATTGAAAATTGACAACAACCCGACCGTCTCGGTATAATAGAGATGGCAGAAAGGAGTGAGGATTGCACACATGGAACAACTCACTGACCAATTCCAAGGCATGGTAAAATCTCTATTAATCAGACATCAAAGCATTTTAGATATTTTGTCCAAAGGGCAAGAAACTTCAGCGCGTGTTAACCGAGCCGTTGTTAAATCGGTGACAAGTTGCGGTTGCCATGCAGTGAATGCGCATAAAAAATCCCTCCCCCCCGATGCAAACCTTTCCGATTTAAAAGAGCTCTTGGACAGTCAACTCGAAGGATCAATTTGCGATAACTGTCGAGACATCATAGAAGCAGAATTGGGTAAACAACTGTTTTATATAGCCGCTCTCGCCAACGCTTTAGACATCTCCCTGAGCGATGTCCTTTATCAAGAATACCAAAAACTTCAAACTTTAACCATTTTCAATTTGACATAAGCTATTTAGCTCCTGTATTGACAGGAGCTTCTTATTTTTTATTGCACTGATGTATTCATCTTCAAGTGCAGAATGACATCGTACAAGGTGTTAAGCTCTATGATTTCTACACTCTTGAATCTCGAAGCATCTTTTACAGTATTTTTTGCCACGTAGACTCGCTTGAACCCCATTCGGTCTATCTCTCGTATTCTAGCCTCGATTGCAGGAACTTTTTTAAGTTCTCCAGTGAGTCCTACATCCGCTACAAAAACTGTATCATTGGGAATAGCTCTATCTTTTACCGAGGAGACAATACACATAATAATTGCTAGGCTTACCGCTTGCTCTTTTAGTTGGAGCCCTCCCGTCGTTTTTATCACTACGTTTTTATCGTATAGATTAATCCTACCTCTTTGTTCAAGTATGGAAATCATTGTGTTTAGCTGATCTCTTCTTAAACACTCCGCAATTCTTGACGGATAGGGCGTAAACGACTTCGATACTAGACTTTCGATTTCTACGATAATTGGACGAGACCCTTCTTTTATAACGGTTAAGGCGCTTCCTGAAACCTTTTGCCCCTCTCCCCTTTGCGTCATAAAAAACTCAGAAGGGTTATCAATAGACACCATCCCTTGTTCGGTCATTGAAAAAAAACCTATTTCCCCAGTACTCCCAAACCGATTCTTCGAGCACCAAGCTCCTCTTAATTCTTCCCCAGTTTCTCCATTGAGAATTAGAACGGCATCGACCAGATGTTCTAACGCTCGAAGTCCCGCAATCTCATTGTCTTTCGTCATTTGCCCAACCATGATCACTGCTCTGGGTCGGCTGTTATTTTTCGCAATCTTTAAGAGTTCGTTAGCGCACTCCATCGTTTGAATAGGAGAACCCGACCGAGAATTATGTTCTTCAAGATTAAAGGTTTGAATACTATCTATGATAATTAAATCAGGGTCAAGTTCATCCACTGCAGCAAGAACATTGTTCATACTAGTGTCAGAGTATATCCAGATATTGCTCTCACTTCCGTTAAGAATTCTATCAGACCTACTTTTGAGTTGACTGGCGCTTTCTTCTGCCGAAGCATACAAAACCTTGTAACCTTTCGCAGCGACATCATCTGCCACTTGCAAAAGCAACGTTGACTTTCCTGCGCCTGGTCTCGCTGTCAGGATAATTATCGAGTCCTTTACGATTCCACCCCCCAGAACTCGGTTAAATTCACTTATGCTCGTCACAATTCTATCATTATTCCCCGATATGACTTCAGATAACCTCTTTGCCGAAGACTTTCTACTGTGCAGTACTGAAATCGTTTTAGGTTGACTCGTTAATTCTTCAAATGTATTCCATTCTTCACAGTTCTGACATTTCCCCATCCACCTTGGGCCTTCGTAACCGCAATTAGAACATCTATAAATAACTTTTATTTTCATACAATGCCCCACTCCTGTAGGGGCAATTCACGAATTGCCCCTACAGTTTTCAATTCATAAATTGCCCCTACAGGGAAAACTTGATTTTTCCATCCTCTGCTTCCACGTGAATAATGTCTCCAGCTTTGAATTCTCCTTTTAGTATTTTTTCAGAAAGAGCATCTTCAATCAAGCGTTGAATCGCACGCCGTAGCGGCCGTGCGCCAAAAACCGGATCATTGCCCTCTTTAGCAATGAGTAGAATAGCACTCTTCTCGACCTGAAGCTCCAAGCCATGCTCGCCCAATCGATTATTGACCTGGCGCATTAGTATTTCTGTTATTTTCTCCAAGTGCTCCTCTTGGAGAGCATGAAAGACGACCAGCTCATCAATACGATTTAGGAACTCTGGACGGAAGGTGCGTTTGAGCTCTGCCATAACCTGTCCATGCATATTCTTATAGTCCGTTTTTTCATCTTTTTTGGCCGCGAAACCCATGGCTTCTTTCTTTAAGAACGAAGACCCTACATTTGACGTCATAATAATGACCGTATTGCGGAAATTAACAATTCTACCTTTAGTGTCCGTCAACCGCCCATCTTCAAGAACTTGGAGTAGAATATTGAACACCTCAGGATGAGCCTTCTCGATTTCATCCAGCAAGACGATACTATAGGGTTTACGCCTTACCGCTTCAGTTAGTTGACCTCCTTCATCATGCCCAATATATCCCGGAGGCGCTCCTACAAGCCTAGAAACTGCATGTTTCTCCATATATTCTGACATATCAATGCGAATCAAAGCCTTTTCATCCCCAAACATCGCCTCTGCTAAGGCGCGACCGAGTTCGGTTTTTCCCACCCCAGTCGGACCTAGGAAGATGAAGGAACCTATGGGGCGCTTCGGATCTCTTAATCCTGCCCGCGCGCGTCGGACAGCCCGAGCAACTGCAGTAACTGCATCCTCCTGTCCAATCAGGCGCTGGTGGAGGATCTCCTCCAGATTTAGCAAGCGTTCACTTTCTTCCTGAGCTAGCTTCTTGACGGGTATCCCTGTCCAACTGGCTACAATTTGAGCGATGTCGTCCGCCGTGACCTGGGCACTTTCTTTGTAACGCTGATTCTGCCAGACCTCCCGTTGCTCAGCAAGCTCCACCCGTAATTTGAGTTCCTGATCGCGAATTTGGGCGGCTTTCTCAAATTCCTGGCTAGAAACTGCCGCTTCTTTTTCTTTCTTTAAGCGTTCTGTTTCTTCTTCCAGCAATTTTAAATCTGGTGGTGCGATGTAACTCGCCAGACGAACCCGTGAAGCGGCTTCATCCATCAAATCAATCGCCTTGTCCGGTAAGAAGCGATCGGAAACATACCGGTCAGACAGTCGCGCAGCCGCCTCAATAGCCTCGTCCGAAATTTTCACTCGGTGATGAGCCTCATAACGGTCCCGTAAGCCGCGAAGAATCAGAATTGCTTCATCTACAGTTGGTTCACCGACTTTGATGGGTTGGAAACGACGTTCTAAAGCTGAATCCTTCTCAATGTATTTTCGATATTCTTCTAATGTTGTGGCTCCAATGCATTGAAGTTCACCCCTAGCCAAAGCTGGTTTTAAAATATTTGCTGCATCAATTGCGCCTTCTGCCGCTCCCGCTCCAATTAGAGTNTGCAATTCATCGATAAAGAGNATAATGTTTCCGTCCGTCCGAATTTCCTCCATGACTTTCTTTAAGCGCTCTTCAAATTCACCGCGATATTTGCTTCCCGCAACCATGGCCGAAAGGTCTAACGTAATAACTCGTTTGTTTAAAAGAATTTCCGGTACTTTGTTACCGACAATACTTTGTGCTAATCCTTCGGCGATGGCAGTTTTCCCGACACCAGGTTCTCCAATGAGCGCGGGGTTATTCTTGGTACGCCGGCTTAAGACCTGAATCACCCGTTCAATTTCCTTTTCTCGCCCAATTACCGGGTCAAGACGGCCTTCACGAGCTTGCACTGTAAGGTCACGCCCAAACTCATTGAGAGCTGGCGTATTCACAGGGCCAACATTTTTTGAAGTGGATATGGAACTAGGCGCAGGTATTGCAGCCTCATCCAATTCCCCACCCAAGAGTTTAACCACCTGTTTCCATACCTTTTCAGGGCTCACGTTAAGATTCGCTAAGATGCGAGCCGCAATTCCCTCGCCTTCCATAATTAAGCCCAAAAGCAAATGTTCGGTTCCAATATAATTAACATCTTGCCGATGAGTCTCCTCATTCGCCAATTCTAAAACCCTTTTTACTCGCGGTGTTAATCCCACTTCTCCAGTAAAAGGCTGACCCACCCCAGCAATTTGTTCAACCTGACCACGGATTTTAACAAGATCCAAACCCATACCGGTTAACGCCTGCGCAGCAATTCCTTCTCCTTCTTGAATCAACCCCAGCAAAATGTGTTCAGTCCCCACAACTTGATGTCCCATCCGTTTGGCCTCACTATGGGCTATGGCTAAAACCTTCTCGGCACGTTCTGTATAACGACCTTTCATCATTTCTTCATCCTTTCTATTCGAGGCACGAGGCTCGCATTGTAATGAAAGCGATCATGTTCGTTTCGCGCCTCGTGTCTCGTGTTTCGTTTATTACGCCTCGGGTATCGCACCTCGGGTTTCGTGCATCGCGCCTCGTATAAATCGGGCCCGTTCTTCATCCCGTTGGTTGGAATCCAGTTCCCGATCGAGAATGTATTGCAAACATCCTGGACGGGTATCGACGATCAACGTGGCTAAGCCATCTTTGACCTTGGGCAATATCCCCATATCAGCCCCTAGCCGATCATGGGACAACAAATGCATAGCATCTTCCGAGGCGAGCAGTCGGGCATTTTGCAACGTCCCCCGAGCCCGCCATACTTTATCTTCTAAGAGCATCGGCATTTGTTGTTTAAGGAGCTCTCGCGCCTGAAGTTCATGCTCTACAATTTGTCCCGTCACCGCCTCTAAATGGGTTAAGATATCCTCTTCACTTTTTCCGAGCGTAATCTGATTGGAGACTTGAAACATATGCCCGAAGGCTTGAGAACCCTCACCGTATAGGCCCCGTACGGCTAAACCCAAACGCGTTAAGGCCCCAAGCACTCGTTGCACCTGTTTCGTGATAACCAAGCCCGGCAAATGAACCATGACTGAAGCTCGAAGCCCCGTACCCACATTCGTTGGACAAGCTGTGAGATACCCTTGGCTTTCTCGGTAGGCAAAGTCAAGTTTAGCCTCCAGTACATCATCTAAGGCCATCGCTAAGCGGTTTGCCTCCAAAAGCTGATTACCAGGCAGTAGTACTTGAACTCTTAAATGATCCTCTTCATTAACCATCACCGCATATCGGTGGTCAGGGGCCAACGCTACGCCACGCGCTCCAGTTGACCCACCCAAACTCGGACTAATCAAGTGCTTTTCGACGAGCACTTGATGCTCAACACTATTTAATTCTGTTAAAGATATATAAAGTAAGCGCCCAATATTCCCCTCTACATCAGTTAAAACTTGTGAAACGGTTTGTTCGACTTGAACAGCGTCTTCCTGACTTAAAACATGCGGGAAGGGGAACTTCTCCAGATTCCGTGCTAAACGCACCCGGCTGCTGATGACGACTGGAGAATCCGTTTCTTTCATCCAAGCGCTGTGTTGTAGGAGGAGCTCCTTACGCATCATGTTTTTCCCCTTCCTTTGATTGCTCAAGTTGACGAATCTGATCCCTTACCACAGCAGCCTCTTCAAATGCTTCTTGCTGAATCAAGACTTGCAACTTCTCTTTCAGTTTTCTCTCTTCCATGAGACATTTAATGGCAATACCACGTCTAGCTGGAATTTTGCCTACATTCTGACCTCCGCCATGAACACGGCGAAGTAACGGTTCAAGCTGTGTTTCAAAGGTTTCGTAACACGTACTACAGCCCAGTTTGCCGGCTTGAGTTATTCGGGAAAAGGTTATTCCACATTTAGGACAAGACACCTCAGAGGGTTGTTCTAGCGAAGCTGGATTAAATCCAAATAGAGCTTGTAAAAATTCCGGCACAATAGCGGGGTGAACTATAAAACTCACTTCATGCGTTTGTTTAGCACAGAGTTCGCAAAGAAAAATCTTATGGGTCTGTCCGTTCTCTGTTTTAAATAACTGCACTATTGCCTCCCTTTGTTGACATTGTTGACACAACATGTTAATTCCCCCTTTTAAGGCACATTCAATGAAATAACCAAGGCATCTTTGACTTGTTATTTCCTTTCATATGCCTAACAAATCGTCCCGGCTAAGCGTTGTCAAAATGATCTTCATGAGAAGTGCACGTAGCACGTCCCAATCCTTAAATTCTCCACCTAAAGCACCACTAGAAAGTACACTCTTTATCAGAGCCGCTTCCCGTGCCGTTACCACTTCCTCATCCACTAGCCTCTCGACAAGACCGTTCGAACGGTCACAGGAAAGCTGTTCCCCAATCAATTGCCGCATGACCTGTTGATAATGCCCTTCGAGACCCAACCCTAAACGAACAATCCGCAGATAACCGCCGCCCCCCCGGCGACTTTCAACTAAGTAGCCCCGTTCAATTGTAAAACGGGTATCAAGCACATAGTTGATCTGAGACGGGACACAGGAAAACACACCCGCGAGTTCACCGCGTTGTAGGATAATATACCCTTCTGAGGCTTGTTCCAAGATCCGTTTCAAATATTCTTCAATGCGATCCGCTAGGTTTCCCATTGTTGATGTTCTCCTTGTTAATTATATTTCTAAAATGATCACCGCTGAAACATTGACCTTCCCTGACCTTCTATCTATATGATACCTAAATTTCTAAGAATTTGCAAAGGATTTCTAAAAAAAAATTCAAGAAAAGGTAAGTTTTTTAGCCTACCTCTTCTTGAATTTAGACTAACCAAAAAGGAATCTAAACCTACCTCGAAAATACGACAAAGTAGAACCACGAAGATAGGGTCAGAAGCCCAACACTCCCTAGCAGCCAAATAACAGGTTGTCCTTCAAGTCGCTTTGAAGATTGCTCCTTTTCCTCTGATTGAACAGACCTGATTTTCTCGACTTGTCTCGCAACCGAATGTTTTTCTGGGATAGCTTCATTCGCCATTCGGATCCCCGTTCTTGACGAAGTCATACGCGAGGCCACATCAATCCATTGCAGTGAGCCTTGCAGTAAATGTTGAAGTTCTTCGGGACTTAGCCAAACGTTTTTTTCTTTCATAAAACCTCATGAACCTCCACGTATCTAAACTCGGAAGTCAGAGATCAGAAGCCAGATATGTCAGATCGTTGTATCCCACTTCTGATCTCTGGCCTCTGTTTTCCGACCTCTGGAGAAATATACATTAAGTTTGCCCATAATTCTCAGTGCTTAGTAAAAAACACCTTTCTTAATTAGATATGCTATTCGCGGCCAAAGGAAAAAATCCCTGCCACTAGTGCAGGGACGTTTGTCCTAAATGTCTATAAAATTCCTCTAAAGTTACTATGAATCTCTCTCTAACCCATAACTCTACAGTTGTTGCGATTATTTAACTAAAAAGATGACAATATGACCAACTATGTTCCTATTTAATGATCAGCACGGGACAACTCGCTCGCTGCAATACCCGTTGACTAACACTGCCAAGGACCGAACCGGTAATGGCTCCATAACCATGACTTCCCATCACAACCAAATCAATTGCTTCCTTTTTGATATGTTCTAAAATAATGGTTACAGGATGACCAGATTCCATCCTTTTACTAAGAACAATCTGTGAGCAATCAATTCCCGTTAGCGTTGCTTCTAACGCCAGTTCTCCGTTTTGATCAATTTGTTCTTGCGTCACGGTGATGCCATAAGAGATCGTATACCCCCAATAGGCTTGTGGCGTATAGCTAACATGGAGAAGTACTACTTCAGCTTGCATTGCTTGGGCCATTTCTACGGCTGCCTTTAAGGCGCGACGCGAGTATTCTGAAGCGTCTGTAGGGACGAGAATCTTTTTAAACAATTATATCACTCCTTTTTTACTTTTATTTTTGTCACGACAGGGGTTAGAGGTCCGATGCCGGAGGCCCGATGATCTATATACTTGACCGTTCTCTTCTATATTATCCTATTTAAACGCTATCCTCAACAAGCTCATCGTTCCAATTGGTCTTAAAGCACAGTCAGTTCCCGCGGGCTTACCGATAAATACCTTGCACCCATTTCGGCTTCGATGACAACCGTGTCTTCAATCCCTACAACTCCAATTCCTGGAAAAACAAATTTCGGTTCGATCGCTAGCACCATTCCAGGCTTTAACACTTCTTTAGATCCCTTGCTAATAGTCGGAAGTTCATCCAGCTCCAATCCTACCCCGTGTCCGACAAAACGAACCTGACTTGTCCCATAACCCATAAAATTTTTCTCATAAGGAGTATTTTCACGAACCCATGTTAAAATTTCCTCATAGATTTCACCGGCTACCCTCCCGGGAATTAAAGCAGCACGAATTTTCTCTTCGATCTGCCTTGCCACCTCGTAGGCCTTTGTTAGTTCCTCTGACAACGGGCCGAGACTCATGATGCGGGTTTGGTCAATCTGGTAGCCATGCACAACTGTCACCATATCTACAATGATCGGTTCATTCGTTTGAATTTGAGCCATTGTTGCACCATTCGGATGAGCAATCGAAACTCCTTGTCCGGTGACAGGCCCGTCAAAGCAACTGGGTACTGCAGCCCGAGCCCCCGAAGTGATGACACAGAAATGCAATTCAGAGTCAAAACCGCGCATTCGAACATAACCACCGTGTCCGAGTGCCCGCGCTTTTCCCTCTACTAACCCTTCTAACTCTACCTCCGTCATTCCCTGATGAAGGACTTCTTTGGCATACTCCAAAACCAAAGCATGGATTTGGGCACTTTTTTCAAGGCGAGCTAATTCCCACTCGGACTTTACTGCACGCTGCAAACGAACCTCAGTGGAAACATCCACAAACAAAACTTCTGGAAATGTTTTGCGATAGCGCTCAAATTGATTAACAGGTAGAACATCAAGTTCCAGCCCCAATATTCCCGGCAAAGGAAGTCCCGCTTCTTGAATATAGTTGGGAATCTTCGATATGCCTTTCAGCGGAATAACCTCCCAAGCGCTTTCCTGCTGGGCTCTGTCAAAATCCCGATAAGCAAGGACAATGGGCTTTCCTTGCTTTGGAATATAGATATGTACATTTTGGGCTGTTCCTGTATAATACAGGGTATCCGCCCGCTGAACCAACAGTGCCCCTTCAATGCCTTTTTTCTGTAAACTATCTTGAAGATTTATGACACGCTCTTGTAATTCTGTGAGGGGTACTTTCATTTCTCTCTCCTTCATTTTAAGTAATAGTCAGAATTCTTATTTTATTATCATTATGTTCAGATTCTCTTAACTTTGCAAGTTTTTAATATTTTCATTTTTAATTTTTTGCTTCTTGGTAAGATCCTAGCGAAGACTTCTCTTACGATTGGAAAAAAGTAAGCCAAAAGCCGAGCAGAAATTTAAATCTTACTCGGCTTTGCATTTTAATATACTTCAGGCAATTCTTCAAAATATCCCTGCGGATGCGCACAAGCTGGACAGCTTCCAGGTGCTTCCGGGCCTTCATGGATGTAGCCACAGTTCGTGCATTTCCAGACAGTCGGCGTATCTTTTTTAAAGAGGGTCCCATTTTCAATCCCATCAGCATAATGCTCAAACCGAGTCATATGGTGCTTCTCAACTTCAGCAATCTTTTGAAAGGCCCTCGCAATATCGGCAAAGCCTTCTTTATCTGCTATCGCGCCAAATGTTGAGTAAAGTTCAGCCCACTCTTCTCGTTCCCCCGCTGCCGCAGCCCTCAGGTTGGTCAGAGTGTCTTTTAAAACCAGTGGATAATCTGCATCTACATGAATGATCTGAGTTTCTTCTTGGTTATGTGCTATCAAAAGTTTATAAAAGACTTGGGCATGCTCTCTTTCGTTGGCCGCTGTTGCTTCAAAAACTGCTTGAATATGTTGATACCCTTCATTCTTCGCAACACCGGCAAAAAAAGAATACCGATTGCGTGCTTGGGACTCTCCCGCAAAGGCTTTGCTTAAGTTTTTAAACGTTTCTGTTTGATGGAATTTCATAAATCCACTCTCCTTTTCACCTAGTTTTTCAGTAAGCTCATTAAGTTATGCTTTCGAGGTCTTTCTAAAATAATCCTGCTTAAACTTAATTTTATTAATTAGTTTCCTCCTACAAGACTTCTGAAATTCCAAATTTGCAGGTTTTTTCTTTCGAATGTCGAATTAATGTAGGATTGATGCGTACTGTCACGCATATAGCGTTCAGCAAGATTTTGACAAGAGAAAGGAACAAACGACATGTCTCACGCTACTGCTCCGTATCTTTTTTGCCCAGTATGTGGTAAACCCCTCCAGAATTCTATCATTGACAACCACCCCCGAAGTGCATGTTCGAACTGTTCCTATGTCCACTGGGGAAATTTTTCTCTCGGTGTTGGAGGGGTTCTGTGGCACAACGACAAAGTCCTGCTAGTCCAACGTGGACATAATCCCGGCAAAGGCATGTGGACTATTCCTGGAGGATACGTGGATCAAGGAGAATCCATCGCGGCAGCCATCATACGCGAAATTCAAGAGGAAACTGGTATTAAATCTAAGCCGCTCTCTATTATTGGCTTACGCGATTACCCTGCTGAAAAACATGACACCTATATTATTTTCCTAATGGAATTTCTAGGTGGGACTCTTCTAGCGCAACCGGGGGAAGTCAGTGATCTCGGCTTTTTCACCTTAAAAGAGAGTTATGCCCTTCCCATCCCATCCCTAACTTTGAGTGCACTCGAAGCATCGCACTCCGCTTCCCAAGGTCTCCTAATTAATTCAGACGTTAAACTTTCCAGTAAGCTTTCAACACTCTATCAAATTCACTAGTCTATGAGATTTCCGCCCGAGCTTCCGGATCGAAGGGATTGGTTCTGGCTGCATAAGAGAACAGAAACGGATAATCTTCCTTAAGGTGAATCATATAGGTCAACCATTCAAGAATCAACAAACCATACGCTCGTCCAATATCCACCGAAAAGTGATGGTAATCTGCATCACTAAGTTGCTTCAAATCTTGTCGACTAACCAACTCTTCGGTTAAATGAAAGATAGCCCATAAGAGCTCTGTGAAGGATTCATGTTCAAGTAAATTGGGGTTTTCTAACATCCTTAAAAGAAAATCCCTTTTGCCCAATAATTTAGTTTTCAGCCCTTCAAGCTCACTGAGCCGACTGTTCATTTGAAACCCATCTTCTGCTAGCCGCTTTTTCATCCTCACAACCTTTTGGTTCCAATCGTCTAATAAGATTAGTCTTGCCGTTTCCACACTCGTCTGATCGTACTTAGAGAGACTTTGCAGCAACTCAACCCCGCTCTCACTGAAAAAGGCTCCAATAACCATATTGAGTTTTTTTATTCTCTGTCCCTTTTCCCGTTGGCTTAGAAGACTATCAATCATGATAGTCGACAAAAGGATATAAATCGGAAGAAAAGCTATTTGTGACAATAAGTCGCTTAAAATAGCCCATACGTCATGGAAAATAAGATTCTTGATAAAATAAATACTGAATGAAGCAACACTCAGTACCACTACCAAATAAATCTCCCACTTCTTCTGTCTCATTAATTTCCCCCATTTTCTCGCCACTTTATACTAGGTCGATCATGCCTGAGATGATTAATTAATTAACTTTCTTGCGTCCGTCCAACAAATGCCTAATTGCTACGATCGGATGGGATAAAAGCATCTTCGGGCCAGAATATCGCATGGCCTCGATAATCCTTTGACGCATTTCCGGCTTATAACAATGCACTGCACACTTGCCGCAAGTTGATTTGCTTTCTCCGAACTTACAATGAGTTAGCCGGTTTAAAGCATAGACTTCTAATGCTTGACATTCTGGACACAATCCACCTACTGAGTGATGATTATCTTTACAATAAAGCTTAAGCATTATTTGCAAGGTGTTTTTTTCACGCTCTAACCTATTTGACATTTTAGCTCCACTCCCATTAACCCGAACATTCTACAGGTGACACTTTTAAAAGGGGTAAATCACCAATGGCTAAGAAAACGAATAACAAATCGCGCAGGCCAGATAACACTGCGAAGATTCCCCTTCCTTATGACGCTGATAAAATCGGGAAAGATGTAGCAAAAGACCGGGTGTAAACCCGGTTCTTTTCTTTTTAAAAATCACTATTAGCTGAATAAATTGAGAAATTCTTTCGGAATATCCGTCTCATAGCGTACTTCCTCACCTGTTATTGGATGCTTAAAGACAAGCAGTCGGGCATGAAGTCCTAACCGGCCTATAGGGTGCTTGGTTGCTCCATACTTTTTATCTCCAATTACACTGTGCCCGATATCTTTCATATGGACACGAATTTGGTTCTTTCGCCCAGTTTCAAGGTTCACTTCCATTAGAGAATAATGTTTGTTTTTATTAAGAACCTTGTAGTGGGTCACTGCTTTTTGACCGTCATTAGGGGTTCGACTGGAGTACATCACAAAGGCTTTACTTTCAGTCAGCCACGAGGTGATCGTCCCTTGCTCTTGGGTCACCGTGCCTTCGACAACTGCTATATAACTTCGCTCTAAAACAGTCTCCTTCCAGGCATTTTGCAGCAATTGCTGTACTTTCTCACTTTTGGCAAACATCATTACCCCAGAGGTATCCCTATCCAGACGGTGCAACACAAAGATCTTGTTCTTAGGGTCCCTTTTTTTCACATGCTCACTTAAAATACTATAGGCTGTTTGTTCTTTTTCTGTAGCAGTGGCTATTGAAAGCAGTCCGGCCTGTTTTTCGATGATTATAATAAATGGGTCCTCAAATACTATATTTAGTCCTTGAGGTTGCTTTTCTACCAACACTTTTGTCCAATTCACGACTACTTCTTGTCCGATCTCTAGCGGATGATTATATTGAGTAACCACTTCCTTATCTATCGAAATCTGATGATGGGCCAAAAGGGCCTTAACATCGCTACGACTTTTACTGGGGAGCTCGGCAAGTAAAAACTTCATCAGCTCGGCCTGTTCATTGACTTTAAGGCACGTTTGTTTCTCCTTCCCCATCTTGGTTCTAAGCTTACCGCCAGGTACATGCATACTCTTACCCCTTACTTTATGGAATGTCTTTCAGCTATTAAGCTCTCCATGCAACACTAAATTTTCAGCCATTACAGCAATCTCACCCAATGATTTTGTCAAATTAATCCTCATATTACCAGTTACCCCGACACAGGTCAATAAACTTCTCGCCCTTACCCGAACCACTCTACCCTTTTAATTCATGCCCATTAGCCCCAGCTCTNTAGCTTTTNAGAAATAACTTGTAATAATCTTCTATGTTCTGTGCTGGTCCGATCTCTCCAGTTATTTTTAAAATTTCGATTGCAGCTTCAATTGTGCACAGATTACCTTCGACTGCACCTCTTCTCAGATCATAATTCGATGCATAGTTTGGCTCTAGTGAAGCTACCGGCAAACCTTTCAAAAAATCGCTTTTCCGAAATATTTTTCTTGCCTCTTTCCATGTCCCATCTAAGATTATAAAGGCTGTAATTCTATCTGTCCGTTTAAATTCCACTTTTCTATTTTCTAATTTCTCATTTTCCGTCGGAAATAATACAAATGTCGCATATTTCTCCATACTAATGTAATCAATTAATTGCTTAGGACTCTTTGTTCGTTCCCATAAGAAAATTTCAGTTGAATCTGGATTTATTAACCTTAATAATCTTGCAGTATTAGAAGGCCGATAAAACTCTCTTTCACTTGATAGAATCCAGAGCTTTGCTTTGGTACACACTGGCACTGATTTATTACAGATGCAGTTAATGATGGGTAATCCACACTCATTGCAACTTTGATATAAGTTGGTAATCCGTTTAACCTGATAACTTTTGTCCATCCTTATCCCCTTTGATACTCTTTTCTAGGCCATTTCCAACTTGACTGAGCTTCCCCCTCCGCCGGCTTCGGCTGAAGTAACAACCAAACGGCGAGCGAGACGATTTTTGAGTTCGGGCACGTGACTAATAATTCCGATCGTTAGGTTTTGCAAGTGAAGTTTCTCAAGTGTGTTCATTACTGTTTCGAGCAGGTTAGCATCCAGTGTTCCGAACCCTTCATCTAGGAAGAAAAACTCGAGCGGCGATTCTCCCCGAAGTTGGATTTGAGTGGACAACGCTAAAGCCAGCGCTAGGGCGGTGAGGAAGGTTTCTCCTCCTGATAAACTATTCACGGGTCGACGTACTCCGCCGTTGGCATCGTCACGCATGATGAAAAAAAAAAAAAAAAAAAGCATCCAAGGATACGTTGGTTAACTGTTCTTGAGCAATAAACTCAATAAAGGCATTCCCCTTAAAAACGGATTGTAAGGTTTTAAGTAAGCTCCGTCGGTGGTTTAAAGTCTGTCTTTCACCTTCAAGGCGCATCCATTCTCCATGCTCTCCACTTAGTTTTTCTAACCTTTGTCGGGCTGCCCCACATCTCTCACTCGCTTTTGTATGAGTCGCTTCCACTTCCCTAAGCCGAACCGGCCAAGCAAGCCATTCCTCAGGACGGAGGCTGCGTCCCTTAAGTCTCTCTTCACTGTCTTCACGTTTCTGCTTAAGCATCAGAACGTCTTGCCGAAAGGCCAAGATTTCTTGCCTCATCTTTAGTCGTTCAGCCTCGTCACATAAAGCGCTTCGTGCCGCTGCAACTGTCATGAACTGGGCCATTTTTAGACCTTGTTCCAGTTTGCACTGAGCCGCCTCCAACCCTGCTCTGGATAGTTCTAAGGTTTTATGGCTGACTGCCTGGGCTTGTTCCGCCTGGTTCGATACCCCTTTGGCCAATTCATAAACTTTCTTAAGCTTTTCTTCAGTTCCAGTTACAAGAGCCAATTCTTGTTTAACCTCTAGAGTTCGATCTAAGGCAGGCTTTCCCTCAGTTATGGCAGCACATTTGCTTTTAAGCTCTGCCATCTCCCGAGCGGCTTCACTTCCGACTGTCCTTAAATTCTGAAGTTCAAGCTCACAACCCGCCTTCTCCAAAATAAGCCGTTGCTGAGCCTCATCTGCTACCCGGACCTCCTCTTCAAGAGCCGATAACTCCTGATTTAGAGCCCTCAAAGTCCGATCCCAAGTGGCATATTGTTTTTGTAACAACGAAATTTCCGCAAGTGCTATACTCCCGCGCAAAGTGTCCAGACGATCTTTCCGCCGGGCCTGTTCCTCTAGCAACAGGTTTAGCCGATTATGCATTTCTTTACCCACGCCCCCTGTGGAAGCAATTTGGGCTTGAAGGTTATGTTGTTTTTTATCCACTTCTGCTAACGTTCGCTGAGCGTCTTCTAGCTGACCATTCAACTGCTCTTGATCTGTTTTCCATTGATTGGAGACGGTTCTGGCGTTGGTCAAATCGGCTTCTAGTTCACCTCGTCGGATGTTTAAGGCCTGAGTATCCTGATCACGGTCAGATTCCGGTAATTCTTGACGATAATTACCGATAGCCCGTTGCTTAGTTTCCACGAGCTCTAATTGGTTTTGTTCGAGCTCTAGCTTTGAAGACAGCTGCGCCTTGGCCACTGCCAGAGCAGTCGTGCCCTCTGTCCGTTTTTCCTCCAATTTCTGTAGTTCTCTGGAGACCTGCTCTAGCTCATTTCTCGCCTTGGCTAAAATCTCGTCCTCCAAACTCTGAGCGGGCATGGGGTGGTGAGCTGAGCCACAGACTGGACAAGGCTCTCCCTCAACCATAGTTTTAACAAGAAGCCCGGCAAGATTTTTTTGTTCTAATTCCTTCACTTCTATCCTTTTTCGCTCAACGAGAACTATGCTCTCCTGAACCGCAAACGAAATCTCACCCTGTTCTTTCTGACCTTGTTCTACATTCGCTAGAGATTTATGGAGATCCCGCGAAATTATAGGCAAGCGTTCTTGTTCATAGCTGCCTTCACGTTCGGCCCGCTCGATATTGGCGATAATATGTCGGTAACGCTCCAGTTCCTGCGCTCGGTCACTTAGTATTTCGTCATGAACTGGTGGATTTTGGCGCCTACTGATCAGTGCCTCTTTTAGCTTTTCCACGGATTCCTGAGCGCTTTGGACCTCAGCCACGGAGGTTTGAGCTTTCAATTGCTGTTCTTCCATTTCAATCGCATTTTTCTCACAGTCTCTTAACAAGCCGTCCACTTGTTTGGAGACGATCTCGTACGCCTCGAGAGCTTGAGCTGACTCATTAACTCGTGTCCGCTGCACAGGGTCTATCGTGATCTGAATTATTTGGATTTTTACTTCTTGCTGACGCTTTTCGGCTTCTGTCTTTAGAGCTTGAGCGGCTTGAAGTTTTTGTTCTAATTCTTTACGGGTTCGATCAAACTTGCCGTATTCAAGACGTGTAGCAGTTAATCGTTCGTTGCGCGCTTGGAGATCGTCTTCTAATCCTTTGGCTTGTTCAAGTTGTTCCAAACGGCGCAGACAATGTGGCTCAGACCCTAAGCGTTTAAGGTAACTCTCGGACCATTTCCCTTCCGCTGTTTCCTTAGCATGTCTAGCCTCTTTAAGTCTCACGTCTGCGTCTTCAACCTGACCAAGGGCCTCCTTGAAGCGTTCTTCTGAAAGACTGATTTCTTCCAAGATTGAGCGAATCGATTCCGCACGCTCAGCTAGGCCTAAGCACTCTGCCATTTTATCAACCTTAGTCTGTGCTACTGTATACTGAACCTCTTTTTGCTGAATAATCTGTAGCTGTTCTTGAAGACCCCATATTTCTTTTGCTTCATCATACAGTTGCTTGATGTTGGTTAATTCCTGAGCAATACTAACTGACTTTGCGATGGCATCCTGTAAGTCTGCCTCCGCCGCTTGGACTCGCTCTACTGAAGCATCCCCTAGACCCTGTTGCCGCTGTTCCACACCGTTTAAGTTAAATTCCGCACTTCCCAGTTGTTCTGTCAGTCGAGCTGAGAGCTCTCTGCCATAGGTTTCCAGGGAAAACAACCGCTCCAACATCTGTCTCCGATCTTTAGGCTTTATAGTTAGAAACTCCGCGAATTTCCCCTGGGGAAGAACAACCGCCCGAGTAAAGTCTTCCACCGAAAGACCTAACAAATCCTCCATTTTTTTCGTCATCTCTTCGGCTTTGGAAGCCAAAACGGTTTCAACCCCCTCAGCTATTTCTACCAGACGGCAGGTTGAAGCTTTTACTGTCCGATCCCCAGAGCGTCGATAAGCTCGTTCTGCCCGGTAGATTATCCGTTGGCTTCCCGAAGCTAACGAAAAAACGTATTCTACCGTAAGTTGGTCCTCCGCATGGTTAAGAATCCCTTGCGTATTGTTCGTCGCTCGTTCGACCGTACCGTAAAGCGCAAGCGTAATAGCATCCAGAATCGTAGACTTTCCGCTTCCTGTGGAGCCAAAAATCCCGAACACACCTGTTTCGCACAGTGTCGAAAAATCAATTTCCTGAACTTCCCTAAAGCTATTTAGGCCAGCTAATCTTAAGCGAATTGGCCTCATGCCGTCTCTGCCTCCTTCCGCCCAACCGTTTGAGGGAGGGATCTAATGTCAGGGTCTCCAAGTTTGATCGTCCCGTTTTCCTTGTAGCTCTCACCTTTTTGGTCAGGGTCAATTAAGGCTAAAAACATAGCCACTAATTCTTGCTCCGGCTCAGCCCCACCAGTTCTGTCTTGGTAAAACTTGCGAAAGAGTTCATCGATTGGCATCTTTGAGCGCGCCTCTCCGACGATTTGTTTCATTTCAGGAAAAACAGGGCGAATATTGATGAGCCGTTCCCGCTGACGGCGTAGACTGTGGATATCTTGAGAATTGAGAGCACTCGTCACAAAGACCTCTAAATCGATCCAAGCGTTAAGATCCTTCCCCTCATCTATCCAGCGCTGCACCTGTGCTAACCCTTCTTTAGCCTGCCATTTCACCAACGGATAGCCCGCACTCAGGAAAATTTCCCTAGTCGTTACTGGTTGACCGGGAAACCCCTCGACTAAAATCACGGACTTAGCATACCCTGTTTCAGAAAAGCTATAGGCCAGCGGAGAACCCGAGTATCGGGTCGGAACAGGTGCACCTTTGACGACCTGAGCACGGTGTAAATGCCCCAAAGCAACATATTGAGCGCCCAAGGGCATGGCTTCAACCTCAACCGTCGGTGCGCTTCCTAGTTGAATCGGCCGTTCTGACTCTGATTCCATTCCTCCCCGTACAAAGAGATGACTTACCCCTAGGTTAACCGCATCTGGTCGGAAGTTTTTGCCAAACTCAGAAAATAGTTGTTGTACACGCTTTGAATATTCCTGCCGGAGGGTTTCTTCATCTAAACTCTCACATAATACTTCATTAAGCCGTGACTCAGAAGGATAGGGAAGCATGGCAATGACAGCTGGGTCTATACAACTGGGAATCTGTAACTCCACCCATCCTAGACCTGCTGCGACCCTGACGACCTTTCCCTGATTGGGCCGCATTACGAAGCTAGGCCTTAACACTTCTTTCGGAAGGCCATATAAAGTAATACCGTTCCTGACTGCCAGCGGACTTGACGCACAGAGTCGTTCCGGATTATCGTGATTTCCTGCAATGGCCACTACGGCTCGCTTTCCTCCCGCCGACAACCGGTTCAAGGCATCATAAAA
>JGI12269J14319_10001417_pt1 | contig 23893 bp, 26 predicted proteins | sample PeaSoiSIISIP2007_FD_14319 | JGI IMG/M metagenome (IMG submission 14319)
CCTCCGCGCACTCGTACCTGGCCGTTATCTCTGAGACCCGCGAAGCCGCGCGATTGTTGCGCGGCCAAGGCAAGATGCTGCGGTCCGCGGCTCCGCGGCCGCTCGGCCACTAGGCTCCCGCCAGCGATAGGGCCGGCTGTGATGCAACGTTCTGGGTGCCGAGCGGGTCAGGGTAGTAACGGAGGACGATTGCCCGACGCAAGCCTGGCCAGGGACAGCTTCGGCGAGTTCGTCGCCGGGGCGCTACCTGGCCTGCTCCGCTTCGGTCACGTACTCACCGGTGACCCTCGTGAAGCCGAGGACCTGGTTCAGGAAGCGCTGGCCCGGTCGTTGCGCCACTGGCGTTCGGTGCGAAGCGCCGACGCCGGCCCTTACGTGCGCCGGGCCATGGTCAACTCCCATATCACCCGCTGGCGGCGGTGGGAAGCTCGGGTGCGGCTCGGGGAGGTGCCTGACTGGGGCGCCGACGACCCGGCGATGCGGCGTGGCGAGGACTGGGATCGGCTGCGCCGCGCGCTCGTCCGGCTCCCGGTGCGGCAGCGGACGGTCCTTGTGCTGCGCTACTACGAGGATCTGCCCGACGCCAGGATCGCGGAGCTGATGAACTGCCGACCCGGCACGGTGCGAAGTCAGGCGGCGCGCGGGTTGGCTTCGCTCAGGTCTCTGCTTGAGCCGGAGCCGGAGACCGTACCCGGGGGGGGCGACCTATGACCAGTGAGGACCAGCTGCGGCGACTGATGCGCGACCCTGGATGGTCGCTGCCAGCCTGGCCGGACGCGCAGGCGCGGGTGCGGCGGGCAGCGCGCCGACAGCGGCTGACCGCCGCGAGTGTGTGCGCCGTGCTGGCCGTCATCATCACGACGGCAGCCGTGGTACCGGTCGCACTGATGGGCCGGGTCTCCCGTGGAGTAACGCAAGGCCCGGTGCGAAACCGTGTTCCAAAGACCGTGCCTTCTCGGCCGGCCCGGCAAACGATATTTCCTCCGGTCGGGACGGCCGGATTCCCGGCGAGCATCTACCCGGCAGCCACCAAGCCACGGGCCGCAGCCGGCGCGCTGAGGCTGTGCCCCGACCCCGTAGGGCTGGAGGCCCCGGGACCGGCCACCCCAGCCGCCGCCATCTTCGTCCTGCGAAGGCTGGGCCAGGGACTTAGCAGCGATTTGCACCTCAGCGACAGGTCCGCTTGGCCGCTGCTCGTCACCATCTGGCAGTCTGGCGGCTTCCGGCTGCTCGCGCCGACCCGGACATCCGTCCGCTATTCCGGGCCGCTGCAGCCGAACGGCAGCGTGCCGGCCGGTCTTCAGCAAGCCATCGTCGCCGACTGCGGCGCGGGCGTGGCCCGCGCGACGTGGGTAATCGTCTACGGTCCGCCAAACAAGCCGGCGCTTGACGCGGTCATTCTCTTTCTCACCCGTCGCGGCCACATGCTCTTCTACAACACCGTATGAGCCTGGCACCCTGGATCGGACCGTCTGTCAAAGCGGGCAACCCCTCGGGATCGGACGCGCTCTTAAGAGAGACGAGCGAGGGCGGACAATGGATACTTCCCTGGTTCCCCTGGTTGGGCGGAGCGTACGCCGCGCACGGTTGCGAAGAGCGCGGGCGGGCTGGTGTACGTCGGGGCGTCCACCGGGATGGCCTCGGGCGAGTTCTACGCGTTCGGCCGCTGAGCTGCCTGGCAACTTATCGCCGGTAGCTGATGGCTTCCAGCGAGACGAAGGTGGCGTAGTCCTTGACGGCCGGCGACCTGGGATCGATCAGCCTGATTGTCCCGTCGGTCTCGATGGCCAGGTCGGCGTAGCTGCCACCGAACGTGGACACGATGGTGTACACGGCGCGCGCAGGCCGGGCGGCGGGGGCAGGGTGCCGATCAGGTTAGCGCCGGACCCGGAGCCGCTGGTCTGGGCGGCCGCGCCTTGCAGGTGCACGATGCCAGAGCTATCGGTGTACCAGGCGGGGGGCCAGGCCAATGAGAGCGGCGGCGGCGCTCAGCCAGGATGCGGGTCGCGTCACGGGTGGCCAGGCCGACGGCTGGATCTGGCTCATGGTGCGTCTCCTTGCCTGGTTGCTGCCTCCGGGCCGGAGTGACCGTCCGGTGGGCCGCTGCACGGGCCGGGTGGCTGTCAGGCAGAGGTACGCATCCGGGGAATCACGTNGTTCAGCCAAGCGCCCGCGCCGGGAGGCCCGCGACCCTAAAGCAGTGTGACGGCCNCCCGNGCCGNGTCCTTTTCGATCCGGCGCCAAGGGCGGCCGGCGGTGCGACCGATCGCCGTCATCGCAGGTTCCGCGGCCGGCAGGCAGGACAGTTCAACCGCATGCGCGGCCCAGCCGCATTCCCGGGCGGCGGCAAGGACCGCCTCCCGGTACAGCACGCCCTCGGCGGCATGCATCCAGGCATGCGAACGCAGCACATCCGCCAGGCGGCCCGGCACCGACACGGCCTTCACCACGACCGCGACGCCGAGCACGGCAGACGCCGCTGGCAGGCAGCTCGCCACCGCGCGCAATCCGGCCGCCGCAGCCTCCTGCGCGGCCCGCTCGACCTGGCCGATCATCTCCTCCGCCGCCGCGAGGTCCAGACCGACCGCGACGTGGTAGGGCTGGGCGGGCAGCGCGGCAGTCAGCAGCCCGACCTCCCGCCGCGTCACGAATCCGGGTGCCGCAGCGACGCCATTCAGTGCGACGATGACAGCCGACCCGGTCCTGGTCACCACGCCCACGGCGACTTCTCCGGCTGCCACCAGACCGACGGTAGCCAGCCTGCGCCATTCCGGCAAACACCTGCTATGGGTCGGCCACGGCACGGTTTAGGCTTGGCGGCCAGGGATGCGACCGGCTCGTTGGCCGGGCGCCTAGAGGTCGGCGGAGAAGACGCGGATGGCAACGACTGGCGTGGCTGTGGTAACCGGGGCAGGATCCGGACTCGGCCGGTGCATTGCCCGGACGTTGCTGGCGGCGGGGTGGCAGGTCGCGGTGGCCGGGCGGCGCGGACGCGAGCTTGATGAGACCACGGCCGCCGCCGCGTCGCCTGCCGACTCCGCGCTGGCCGTTCCGACCGATGTCAGCGTGCCTGAATCCGTCGCTGGACTGTTCGACGCGGTTCACCGCCGCTGGGGGCGCGTCGACCTGCTGGTCAACAACGCCGGCCTATTCGGCCCGACAGGTGCGGTGGACGAGATCTCCTGGTCGGACTGGCAGCAGGTGGTGGACATCAATCTCACCGGCGCGTTCCTGTGTGCCCAGCACGCGGTGCGGATGATGAAGGCCCAGCGTCCACGCGGCGGGCGGATCATCAACAACGGCTCGATTTCCGCGCACACCCCGCGGCCGAACAGCGTCGCCTATACCGCCACCAAGCACGCGATCACCGGCCTGACGAAGTCGATCTCCCTCGACGGCCGAAGGTTCGACATAGCCTGCGGCCAGATCGACATCGGCAATGCCGCTACTGACCTGACTCAGCGGATAAGCCAGGGTGCACTGCAAGCTGACGGTTCCGTGGTCCCGGAACCTACCTTCGATGCTCAGCACGTCGCCGACGCCGTGCTTTACATGGCGGCCCTGCCGCTGGACGCCAACGTGCAATTCCTGACGATCACGGCGACCAAGATGCCCTTCATCGGCAGGGGATGAGACGGCACAGTCCCGTTCGGCATCCCGCTCTGGTCTGCGCTGGTCAGCGGGGACTGGCGCGGAGGGGGCGGCCGGGCCGGGCATCGGTCACGATGTCGCCATCTCGGACCACGAAGGTGCCGTTGACCAGGACGTGCCGGATGCCGGTGGACGGGCGGGTGCTGTTGGTGTAGGTGGCCTGGTCACTGATCGTGACCGGGTCGAGGACGACGATGTCAGCGTCGCTGCCGCTGCGCAGCCGGCCCTTGCTGCGCATGGCTGGCACCCGGTCCTGCAGTTGTCGGGCCGACTGCAGGCTGCATTTGCTCAGCGCCTGGGACAGGCTCAGCGGTCCGCCGTCGCGGGTGAGCAGGCGCAGCGCCCGCGAGAACGTCCCGGCGGTCCGCGGATGGGTGATCGCGGTCTCTGGCAATGGCCAGCTCAGCGGGTCGTGCGCCGGCCCGGTCCAGGTCAGCGGCATGGCGTCACTGGCCACGATCGCGCCAGGGAAGGTCAGGGACCGCATCAGCAGCCGACGGTCGGCCGGGTCATCCTCGTCGAGAAGATCGATGATCGCCAGCCCGCCGGGATCGGCCTGCCTCAGCTCGCGCAGCCGGTCCGCGCTGGCGATCCGCTCGCCGGTCGGCGCGTAGGTGAGCGAGGACGGCGACAACCCGCGCGCGCCGAGCCGCTCTGGCGCGAGGAATGCGGCGCCGATGCCGGTCATGCCTGATCCGTAAGGGTAAGCCTCGGTGGTGATCCGCGCCCCGGCTGCCTGCGCCCGGCCGACCAGGTCAAGTACCCGGTCGATGTGCCGCTGCGAGGTGCTGTTGACGTGACAGTAATGCATCGCAGCGCCGGTCTGGCCGGCCGCGCGGACGATCTCCTCCGCGCCGTCGATGACGGCATCGGGGGCGATCTCGATCAGGTCACGCGCGTGCGTGAACGTGGGCAGGCCGGCTTCGGCAGCCAGCCCGGCGACCTGCAGGTATTCGGCCGGGTCGGTCCCCGGAGCGTACCCGAGGAGCACGCCGATGCCGAGCGCACCGTCGGCCAGGTCGGCCGACAGCCGGGCCAGCATCGCGGTGATCTCCGCAGCCGCGGCCTGGCGCTGCCAGGCCGGGCTGGAGATATTGGCAAGGAACGTGGCCAGCGTGCCATCCAGTGCCACTCCGGCGACTGCCTCCATCCTGGCCAGCGCCCACGACGTGGCGAAGCCGTAGTTGACCGGCCGGCCCTGCGCCGCCGCGCCGCGGTAAGCGGCAGCCACCGGACTGACGCCCGCCTCCAGCTCGAGCGCCGTCGTGACGCCATCGCAGGCTTGGAGCCACAGGCCCGCGATGTCACTGACGTGACTGTGCAGGTCCACGAATCCGGCAGTCACCACCAGACCGGCCACATCGAACTCGGCCCGCGCCGGTCCCAGCCCGGTCCCGATCTCTGCCACCCGGCCCGCCGCGACAGCGACATCCCGCACCGCATCAAGGCCGGACTCGGGATCGATCACCCGCCCTCCGCGCAGCACGATGTCCCAGTCGCTCACCTGGCGCCTCCCTTGGGCTCAGCTACCATCGGGGAACCCGCCGCGGGGCGAGACCACCGGATAATGCGGCAGCGTCTTGGGCGCGGGTAGCTGCGCCCGCCACCCATCCGGGTAGGGTTCGATGCCACGCCACAGCGGCGACTGGGGGGCGGGTTCGACGGTCAGCCGCTCGATCGAGTCCCGCAGGGCGCATACGGCCTGAGTGCCAAAGCGGTCTTCCCATTGGAGTTCGACTGCGTCGGCCCAGTGCAGATAGGTGTCCCGAGCATTGCGGCCCTTCGGAGTCAGCCGGGCCACCTTGAACCGGCTGCCTGCCGGGTCTGGCCCGACCACCAGGTAGCGATGCTCTTCGAGGCTGCCCAGGAAGTTGTCGATCGACATCTTCGCCACGCCGGTCAGCGCCGGAATTTCGTGCCTGGTCGTCCGATGCGGCATCTGATGCTCGAACTCGTTGTCGAACTCGATGGTGAACGCCACCAGCAACTGCGATACCACGGCCGCCAGCGGCAGGCGTGCACCGCTGCTTCGCGTGTCTCCCACAGCGGCGATCTTCCCATTCCGGAGACAACCCACAACCGCTCGCGGTGCCCGATGACCAACCGTCGCTCGCGGTACCCGATGACCGACCGCCTCTGACGCGTGGGTGCGGTGTGGGGCGAGGCGCCACTGCCCGCCGGCCCGGCGGGCAATCCTGGAAGAAACCGCAGCCCTGGGCGACTTCCTGGCCGATCGGATGCCGGCACTGCTGCAGGAGTGGCATGCGCACCGCGAAGCGCTGCGCGCGGCGGAGCGGCCGACCGGCCCAAAGGGCGACGGCCCCGATTGACTCGAACGTTCGCCCCCCCGGCGGCGAGCTGCCGCGACCAGAAAAGAGGAGACCATGCCTGCAACTTCGAGTCGGCCCGCTGTGCACGCGACCGGGCTGCGCAAGTCCTACGGTGACCACACCGTGCTTGATGGCATCGACCTGAGCGTCCCCGAGGGGACGGTCTTCTGCCTGCTCGGCCCGAACGGGGCGGGTAACGCGATGATCGGCCTGCTGCTGCTGCCATTCCTCAGCAGCGCCTTCGTGCCAACGCAGACCATGCCCGGCTGGCTGCAGGCGTTCACCGCGAATCAGCCGATGACCCCGATCGGCGAGACGATGCGCGGGCTGCTGATCGGAACGCACATCGGCGACAGCGGCGTGCTGGCCATCGTGTGGTTGGCCAGCTCCAAACAGTCGAACACCTAAGCTCACTAATCGAGGCCCCAGGCCGGCCCACAGACAGGAGATGCCGTGGCGAATGTGGTGGTCACCGGCGGGGCCGGCTTCCTGGGCTCACGTCTCGCCCGGGTACTGCTGGCCGCGGGCTCGCTCGACGTGGCAGGCAGCGGAGCGCGCCAGCTATCCCGGCTGACGCTCATCGACCGTTCGCCGGTTCCCGCGGATCTCGCCGCGGACCAGCGGGTGGCTGCGATCCGCGGCGATCTCGACGAACTGCTGGATCCCGCCCACGCCGGGCGGGGCGCGCTGGCCGGCGCGGACGTGATCTTCCATCTCGCCGCGGCCGTCAGCGGCGAATGCGAAGCGGACTTCGACCTCGGCATCCGAGCGAACCTGCGTGCCACCGAGTCGCTGCTCGCGTCGTGCCGCGCACTCGGCACGAACCCGGTCGTGGTGTTCGCGAGTTCCGCCGCCGTCTTCGGGGCGACCAGCGAGCAACCGCTCCCGGCGGTGCTGGACGATCACACCGCGCCGAACCCGCAGACCAGCTACGGCACGCAGAAGGTCATCATTGAGTACCTGCTGGCCGACTACACCCGTAAGGGGTTCCTGCGCGGACGCGCCATCCGGCTGATGACCATCAGCGTGCGCCCGGGGCGGCCCAACGCGGCGGCGTCGGGTTTCCTGTCGAGCATCATCCGCGAGCCGCTGGCGGGCCAGCGTGCGATCTGCCCGGTGGACGCGCAGACCGAGGTGGCGCTCGCGTCGCCGACCCGGGCCATCGACGGGCTGCTCTGCGCCGCCACGTCGTCCGACCGGGCCTGGGGTGGCCGGACCGCGGTCAACCTGCCGGCCCTCACGATGACCGTCGCGGACATGGTCACCGCGCTGGACCGGGTGGCCGGACCTAAGGTGACGGCGCTGATCGACTGGGTTCTCGACCCGGCAGTGGCCGCAATCGTAACCGGCTGGCCCGCCCGGTTTCGCTCCGAGCGCGCGGCCCGGCTTGGCCTGGCCGCTGACCCGGACTTCGACTCCGTCATCAAGATGCATCTGGCCGAAACCCGGTCAGCCTGCAGCGATGATCAATAAACGGCGGTCGAAGGGCTGCAAGAGCAGGATTCAGCGCACGGTGCCTGCTCGGTCAGCCGGTCTGCTTCGCGAACGCCTGCTGCGCCAGCGGGTGGCTGGGGTCAAGGATCAGCGGCTGACTCTGCGCCTCGGCCTGGCTGACCTGACCGGCGAGATCGGAGCCCGGAGTCGCATAAAGCACATGGACCCGCGCATCACCGGAACCAGGCGGACCTACCGGAGCTACGGCCGCCGGGTTGCCCTGAGCGTCGGTGACCCACAGCTGAAAGCTGTCCTGCTTGAAAAATGCGATCTCGGTAATGGGGCTCGGGTAGTGATGCACTCCTCCGCCGGTCGGCAGCACGCCGGTATGAGCCGGTGTCGGCAGCGGAACGCTGGCGTTGCAGATCGAGTCGGTCCACTGAGCGACTCCGGCCGCGTCGGTGATCGGAGTGTCGAGCAACTGCTGGATGCCCAGTTCCTGCGCAGCATCAGGAAAGGCGGCGTACAGACGCTTCGCGTTTTGCCGGATCAGGTCAACCTTGCCGGGATCCGCGCAGAACTGTGACGACCATTCCATGCCGACGAGATTCCGCACCAGGAACCAGCCCTGAGCATCCTTGAGCCACAAGCCACCGCCGTGGTGGTCCTCATATGGCGGCTGGCCATAGATCAGCGTGCTGACCTGGCCCGCCATCTGGGTCATTATCTGCCGGGAGTGGACGTACTCCGGTGAGTCACTGCGCTGAGGATGGCCAGGGATGTTGATCGTCCACGGCTGGTCCTCGTGTTCCTGATGATCTTGGGTCGGGTCGGGCGGGACTACGGGCTGAGTCACGATCACTCCAAATGCCGGCAAGGGTCCAGCATGACCTTGGTGATCAGCCGCGCGCAACCTGGGCGCCAAGATTCGCCTGGCCGCAGACCGGTGCTGCCGGGTCCGGGCGAGGCTGCCGAGTCCGGCCCGTGGGCGTGTCGGTTGCCTACCGCTTGCGCGCGACTCCGCAGAATTCGTCCACCTCGGCGGGCTGCCCGTTCGCCCCGCCTCGTCGGTGTCGGAGATGTGGTGCAAGATGCCCAGCAGCATGAGCGCGACAGGGCCGGTGAGGTCGAGGGTCCGCGCCGCCTCGGCAAGGACATTCGGCCACCTTGTCACCAGCCTCCCGGTCGGCGGCGAAGTTGTCCTTGCCGCCCAGCCAGTAGTTCCAGATCCGGGCTGAGTGCGACACCGTCCGCAGGGCCCAACCGGGGCATTACCGCCGGCCAGAGCTGCCGGGCAGCGGGGCGCCAGGGACCGTCAGCCTGCGTGGTCGATGCAGGTCCAGGTGACGGAACCGGAGATGGTCGGAGACTTCTGGCCTGAGACGGGTGCGTCCTTGAAGGTGAACGAGCCGGAGCCCTCTGGGTTGACGGTGAGCGTGGCCACTGACGCGGAACTCACGTCGTAGTAGGTGGCATCGTGGATCCTGACCCCGGATATGCCAAGCAGGTCGCCGACGCCGTAGCTGCCTGGGCCCTTCCACCGACCGCTGATCAGGGTGACGTTCACTGTCGCCGGGGCGGTGATATCGCTGATCGTGTTGGGGACCTGCCAGGTGTCGCCCCGTTACAACTCCCCCGACGGCGTAATCGAGCCGGTTCCGAGGACGGGCCGCTGCCATTAGTTCCGGCGCGCGTAAGCGCCGGCCGAGATTGCCGACGAAGCGACACCAGCGGACTCCCTGTAATCGCCTTGTAACGAGCCCTCATGACGATGGCACCGTTACCGCACTGGACGCGGTGACCGCAGCCATCGGCACAAGGACCGAACGGCGCGATTATCGACCGGCCGGTCGCCATATCGGCGGGAGCAGCGATCTCGGTGCAGAACTTGGTGCTGCGCGGCCTGCCCGGCAAACATCATCGGCGGCCCGAGCGATGCCGAATCAGGCAGCGCGGACGCTATGGCCATCGACTGACCCGCCGGTCGGCAGGCTCGGGTCTAGGCCGGCTTGCGGTGTGGCGCACCTGCGCCACACCGCAGAGTCAGTCCTCTAGTTCGACCTTGCCCTGCAGATATTCCTCCCGGCTGATGTCGCCGTGCGCGTAGCGCAGCCGCAGCGCATCCTGGGCTTCCTGCACGCCGGGTGGCACGGTGGCGCTGATCTGGCGCGGGCTGCCGCGATCCCGGTTGGTCAGAGCTCGTGCCACCCAGACTCCGCCGGTTACCAACAGCACCGCCAGGGCCAGGGCTAGCAGGCTCCACAGCAGAATCCAGGCGCCGCCCATCATTCCGCCCATGGCATCTCATCCCTCTCGCGGCTCATGGCCGGTTCTGTCATTCTGCGACGCAGGCAGCCGCACAAGTCGACTCAGCCCAACTCCGCCAGTGCCCGCGACCACATCCTCAGGCTCGCCGGCCAGCGCGATGCCACAAAGGGCCGGACGTCCCCGGCCGCAATGACCAACGACTCCGATCCAGGCGCCTCATGGATCTCGTTCTCGCGTGCTGCAAGCATCGAGCTATGGCTTCCAGACCCGGCGGGCGGACATCGGCATGACGAAGCACGCAGGCTCGCCAAGCAGTCCGGCGGCAAGATGCCAGCGGGTCAGGCGAGGGATCGTCCTGGGCCTGGTCGCGGGGTCAATGTCGGTCACCCTGGGCGCGTGCGCCTCGTCGCCGGCGAAGAGGTGCACCGCCTGGTGCTTTGCGCCCCGTTCACGCAAACGGCACGGTGGTGCCCTCGCAGGCAGCAATCCGTGCGCTCACCAAGATCCCTGGGGCAAGGCTGGTGCTCTACCCCGATGCCGGGCATGCGTTCTTGTTTCAGGAAGGGGCGACCTTCGCATTCCAGATCGAGTCGTTTCTTGCCGGGGGGCCCAGGCCTCTAAGCGTATCCAGCATGCGCCAGCAGTTCCTGGCCGGCGAAGCCTCAGTTAGCGCCGCGGCAAGCCTTGGGATTCGAGGCTCAAAGCCCTGCACTCCGACGCGACCTCAGCTCAGGTAACCCGGGTCGACCAGCCTTTCGCCAGCACCCTTACTAAGTTCGACAACCAACAACCACGACGAAAACCGCCGAGACTGCTCAAGCAGCAGCCGCCACACTGCGAACGGCCCTCGGGCTTCCGCCCGTGCACTGAGCGCATACCCGTGCGCTGAGCCCATAGCAGTTAGGTCCGCGTCGTCAAGCTAACTCGTCCTGGCGCAACCGAACGCCGAATCCGGTGGTGGCAAGTCGCAGCAGTACCTGACCAGGTGCTGTCAGGCTGGCGACCTTTGCTGCGGTGAGTTCCTCAAGTTCGGCCAAGACTGCGGCGTACCGGTCCTGACCTTGTCGCCGGGCCCGGCTCAGCGCGAACGCGTTCGCCCATACCTTCTTGCGCGACTCGCGAAGAAACCGCTGCGTGCCAACCCGGCTCAATGGCCGCAGCATGCGGTCAAGCAGTGGACCCGGGCCGGAGATCTTGACCAGCTCGGTCTCCTCGGCAGCTACCCGTGCGGCAAGCACCCGGTCAATCGTCTCGTGATCCGCTTCCCGGCGCGCCATCAGGACCGCGTCATCGAACTCGCTGTCGCTGATTACCCCGACGATGGCCTGCGGCAAGTCGAAGTTAATGTGAGCGTTCATCCCGAGCAGCACATGGCGCAGCGCAGGCAGTTCCCGTGCTGCGCCGAAGGCTACCTGCCACGGCCGGGAGGGCAGATGGCCCGCCGTCGCGGTCTCCAGGGCATCCACGTATAGGCCGGCAAAGGCGACATCCCAGCGTTCCACCCATTCAGCATCAAGGAAACCGCCGCGGCGGATCTCCTGGCTAGCCGCGATCGTCGTGCGGAGGTAGGTGGCATGGAAATACTGCCGCGGGTCATCGGCCGCTTGAAGCGGTTCTAGTAGTGCCTGCATATGGTCGATCAGGCCCTCGATCACGCGGCCAATATAACGGCCAGCGGCGCAGCGCGCTGACAGTCTAAGCCGGACCGGTGAGGTTTATTCCCATCGGATGCCCTAGCGGCGTACGCTGCGATAATTACCGGGCGCCGGGCGCCGGGCGCCGGGAGCTGGGGCGGGCGACATGGAAACGCTTATGGTGTTCGGCAGGTTGCTGCTGCTGGCTGCGAACCGGTCAGCGAGCTTGACGGAGGCCGCGGCATGGTAAGCCCGCCTGCTGACCTGGTCACCCGTGGAATGCGGCGGATGCTGTGGGTCGCGGCCGGCCTGGTGCTGGTGCAGGGAAGCATCCTGCTCGCCGCGCACGACAACACGGCCCGCTATTTCAGCTGGACGATCGCCGTGCCGGTAACAGCTGCCTTCCTCGGCGCTGGCTACCTGTCCGCTGCGGTGCTCGAATCCCTGGCGGCTCGTCAGAGCAGCTGGCAGCGGGCCAGGATCGCCGTCCCCGGCGTGCTCGCCTTCACCACGCTGACGCTGCTGGTGACCTTGGTGCATCTGAGCAAGTTCCACCTGGGCGGCGCCGCCGCGATGCTAACGCGTACGCTCACCTGGGGCTGGCTGGCGATCTACGTCGGCGTTCCGCCGGTCCTGGCCTTCTTGTGGTGGCGCCAGGCGCGAACCGTGTCCGGCACCGCGCCGGAGGGCCGACATCTGCCGCCGATTGTGCGGGCCATCCTGGGCGTACAGGGGGCCGTGATGCTGGCGCTCGGCGCAGCGCTGCTCATCGCGCCGGTCCAGACGGCCAAGCTGTGGCCGTGGCCGCTGACCGCCCTGACCGGCCGCGCCGTGGGCGCCTGGCTGGCCGGACTCGGCATCATCGCTGCTCAGTCCTGGTACGTCAATAGTCGTGAGGTCGCGGCCATCGCCTTCCCGGCCATCGTCGTGTACGCGGCGCTGCAGCTGGTTGTGCTGGCCGGGTTCACCGGCTCGATGCACTGGAACCACGCACAGGCCTGGTGCTACCTGGTCTTCCTGGTCAGCCTGCTGGCCGTCGGCGTGGTTGGCCTGACCGGCGTGGTCAAACCCAGCTGACTCCGCCTCCGCCGCGGTCAGGACGGTGATCAACGTCCGGCCGCCCAGGCCGTCCACGCCTGCAGCCAGGCCGATAGCAGCGGCTCGCCCACCTCCCGGCGAGCTATCAGGGCCGGTCCGGGCTCCTGGTCTGCCACAGATCGGCGTTGCGCCCAGTAGTATGCCCAGCCCTGCTGGGCCGGCTTACTCGGGACATCTTCGCCGCTGACCGTGTGCCGGAGCGTCTCATCGATAGCGGCCTCGCGCAGCCGGGGCTCGGTCGCGAACCACCCAGCCTGTTCCTGCAGATGCGTGAGGTGGTTGACCATGAGGGTCACGATCTCGTCGGCCTGGCGTTCACCGATTCCGCCGATGCGCGCCTGCTCGCGTACCGCTCGCTGCCACAGCGCATGCATGGTCGCGCCGTCACCAGCCCGGTGCCTGGCTGAGCGTCCGGCCCGCAACGCCTCGACCAGCCGCGCCTGAGCGGCCAGTGCCGCCTCGGCCAGCGCGCGGCACGCCGCGACACCGCTCGCCGGTTCCAGTACCGGCGGCGGCTGCCGCCGGTACTGCTCGGCTAGCCGGCCGAGCATTTCGCTCCGTCCATGCAGATACGGGGCGAGATCGACCACCTGGTCTAGCCGCACCGAGCCTGGATCGACACCGCGACCGAGAACGGTCAGGCTCAGCCCGCCGGCCAGCGCCTGCGCCGTCCAGATATTCCCATGCCGGACAGCCAGGCCACTGACGCTCTCGCTGCCGACGGCCAGGTCCATGGCGGAATAATCCGGCGGCTCGTCGGGGTCCTCTTCGTCGACACCAGCGTGGGAAGCGATGCGGTTTCGCTCCTGATCGATCACCCGGAGCAGCCCCGCCTCAGCCTCCCGGCCAGCCGCAGCAGCCTCCCGGCCAGCCGCAGCAGCCTCCCGGCCAGCCGCAGCGGCCTCCCTGGCTGAGGTGGTAACGATCATCCACGGCCCGGCGGGCTGTGCCCAGTCCCCGTAAGCCAGGCCGATGCTGTCCCACTCGCCGTTCACCCGCCCGGCCTCGACCAGGGCAACCGGCTGCAGCTGCGGCGCCGCCAGCCCGAAGACCCGGAACGGGGGGCGGGGCACGAGCTCGTCCGCATCCAGCCGGGCACGCTCGCGCATCCGCGCGACCCACTCGCTGCGGTCCGGCTCAGGAACACTGCGCATAACGACAGCCTCGCTTCCCCCAGCTGGGCCGGAAAAGCGCATGCGGCCCGTGCCAGTCGCCTGCTCAATCCACCATACGAGGATCCTTGACCCTTTCCGCCGGGACCTTCGGCCCTGGCCCGGTGAACTGGGCATACCTAGCCTTAATAGCGGGCTGATAGAGGGCTTGGCTCGTCAGGGAGGCACCCGATGCAGGAATTTTCCGTGCCAGTGGCATACGTCGTGAAACCGGATGACAACGTCACCGACGATGTCTTCAGCAATGCGGAGAACTGGCCAGAGGCGGTCGGTCTGAAGCTGAATGTAAAAGGTGCCTGGACACCGGTGACCTGGCGCGAGTTCGTCGGGCAAGTGCGCGACATCGCAGCCGGCTTCATCGGCGCCGGCATCGGTCCCGGTGACCGTGTGGGCCTGATGTCGCGCACGCGGTTCGAGTGGACACTCCTGGACTACGCGATCCTGACCGCCGGTGCCGTGACCGTCCCGATCTACCCCACCTCATCCTTGGAACAGGTCGAGTGGATCCTCGGCGATTCGGGTGCCGTTGCCGTGGTGGTCGAAACCGATGACCACGCCAAGATGATCGCCTCGGCACGGGCCAGCCTGCCCGCGCTTACCCACGTGTGGCAGATCGATGGCAACCAGTTCGGCGGCCTAGCCGACATCAAGGCGCTCGGTGCGCAGGTGACGCCGGATCAGGTCGAGGAACGGCGTAGGACCCGCGGCGCGGACGACCTCGCCGAGATCGTCTACACCTCGGGCACGACCGGCCGCCCGAAGGGCTGCATGCTGAGCCACGGCAACATCGTCGCCAACGCCCGCAACTGCATGCAAAACGACGGCTTCAAGAAGGTGTTCAACGAGCACCACTCGACGCTGCTGTTCCTGCCGCTGGCGCACAGCTACGCCCAGGTCATCCAGTACGGCGCCATCTACTCGCGCACCGTGCTCGGCCTCGTCGACATGGCCGACGCCGTCGCCGAGTTGCCGGCCTATCAGCCGACGGCCGTGCTGTCGGTGCCGCGGCTGTGGGAGAAGGCTTACAACAGCGCCAAGCACAAGGCCGACGCCGAGGGGCACGGCAAGATCTTCGCCAGAGCGGAGGCCACGGCCATCGCCTACAGCCAGGCGCTGGACGCCGGCGGTCCCGGTCTCCTGCTCCGCCTCGAGCACGCCGTGTTCGACCGGCTCGTTTACGGCAAGATACGTGCGGCACTCGGCGGTGACGTGCAGTACGCGTGGAGCGCGGCCGCCCCGCTCGGCACCCGGCTCGGACACTTCTTCCGTGGCAGCGGGATCAACATCCTCGAGGGTTACGGCCTGACCGAGACCAGCCCTGCGACCAACTCCAACACACCCGAGGCGCAGAAGATCGGCACCGTGGGTCGGCCAATCCCGGGCTGTACGATCCGGATCGCGCCGGACGACGAGGTCCTCGTCAAGGGCCATATGGTCTTCCAGGGCTACTGGAACAACGAGATGGCCACCAAGGAGATGATCGACGAGGATGGTTGGCTGCACACCGGCGACCTCGGCGTCCTCGACGACGAGGGGTTCCTTGCGATTACCGGGCGCAAGAAGGACCTCATCATCACCTCAGCCGGCAAGAACGTGGCGCCCACCGTGCTCGAGGATCGACTGCGCGCCCATTGGCTGGTCAGCCAGTGTCTGGTGGTAGGCGACGCGAAGCCCTACATCGCGGTGCTCGTGGCCATCGACCCGGAGACGTTCGCCCAGTGGAAGGCGGACAGCGGCAAGCCGGAGATGGCGACCGTGGCAGACCTTTGTGATGACCCCACGCTGAGGGCGGAGATCCAGGCGGCCGTCGACGACGCCAACAAGGCGGTGTCGAAGGCGGAGGCGATCAAGAAGTTCGCGATCCTCGGCGAGGATTTCACCGAGGCGGGCGGCCAGTTGACGCCGACGCTGAAGATGCGACGCAACGTCATCATGGAGCAGTACGCGGCTCGGATCGTCGCTCTCTACGACAACTGATGGGCCACAGCCTGGCTGACAGCCGGTCGCCGACACTGAGCTGGGCGATTCGCTCGCGGGTGCGGAGAAGTTCGGTGGCCCGTTCGGCCAGGTTGCGGTCGATGTCGGCGATCGCCACGGCGAACCGGTCGGGGTCGGCGGCGAGCAATTCCTTGATCCGGGCGAGCGGCATGCCGGTCACCGCTGCACGATGACTCAACCGTGAACCGATCACGACGGCTCGGCCCGCGTCGACGCGGCAAGTGCCCTCAGCTCGTCGCGGACGCCGGCGGTGAACACGTCGATGTCGGGGTGCATCTTGATGAACAGTCCGATCCGCCGCTCCGGCAGTCCGGTGAGGAAGCACATCTGCCACAGCGGCAGCGACCGGTCCAGGCGGTGGCCCCGCAGTTGCTCGATCGAGGACTGGTTCCGCACCGGGGATGTCGGCACCCGGGATGGCGACGGCTACCTGTACATCGCGGACAGGAAGGAGGACCTGATCATCCGCGGCGGCTTCAACGTCTACCCGCGTGAGCTGGAAGAGGTGCTGCTCACCCACCCTGAGCTGAGCCTGGCCGCGGTCGTCGGGGTACCGCACGACAGTCACGGTGAGGAGGTCAAGGCGTTCGTGGTCCGCGTCGACGGCGCGACAGTCACCGAGGCGGAGCTCATCGCGTGGTGCAAGCAGAACATGGCGGCCTACAAGTACCCGCGGATCGTGGAGTTCAGGGACAGCTTTCCCATGACCGCCACCGGCAAGATCCTCAAGCGGCAACTCCTCCAGCAAGCCGAACCGGCCGGAGCCCTGGCCCGATGATGCTGACCCGGCGGCGACCGATGCGGCTAAGGGCAAAGAACACGATGCCAAACGGCTGCGCGGCGTGCATCCCGGCGCAAACGCGGCAATGAACGTAGCCGCAAAGAACGTAAAGGGGCAGCCGTGAACGAGGACCTAGTGGCGCTGCAGGCCGAGTTTCCGGCCTACCAGATCTGGCGGGAATCCGTTCGCGGCCGATCCCGGTACGTCGCACTCCGCCGGGGGCAAGGGCTGGGCCCGTACACGGTGATCACACCCGACATCAGCGAGCTCAGGGATGCGCTGCGACCTAGTCGCGCAAAGGCCGTCGCGGCCGGGCTCGCCGTGACCCCCGCCGATCCCGACAGCTGACCAGACCAGCGTGCCGACCACTCGCGCGGCCTGACTTCGCGCGTGATAGCTCGGTGCGCGCAACCGCGCTGGCGCTGACATCTCGACGTCGTCCGCAGGTCGTTGTCCGGAATCGGAAGTGACCCCGCCGGTAGACTCACCGCCCATGACCCACCTGGACGAGCAGGGCCGTCCGGAACCTCCCCTCGTCGCCGACGAAACCGCCACCCTCCTGGGCTTCCTGGACTACCAGCGCGCGACCCTGGCGTGGAAGTGCGCCGGACTGGACGCGGCAGGCCTAGCGGCGACCGTTGCCGCCTCGTCGATGACCCTCGGCGGGATGCTCAAGCACCTGGCCGTCGTCGAGCACTATTGGTGCTCCCACTGGCTGCACGGGCGAGACGCGGAGCCCCCGTGGAACGCGGTGGACTGGGCCGCCGAGCCCGACTGGGAATGGCACTCGGCCGCGCAGGACACCCCCGAGCAACTCCTGACGCTCTGGCAGGACAGCGTTGCCCGCTCCCGCTCCCTGGTCACGGAGGCGCTGGCCGACGGCGGCCTGGAGCGGCTGGCGCGACGCGCCTGGCCCGACGGTCGGTCACCCAGCCTGCGGTGGATCTTGTGCCACCTGATCGAAGAGTACGCGCGGCACAATGGCCATGCCGACCTCCTCAGGGAGTCGGTGGATGGGCTCACCGGCGAGTAGCCACCAGGGGGACGGTCACGGTGGGGCCGGTCTTTAGCTGAGCCAAGCTCGGCCGATCGGCCGTTCAGGTCGCACAGAACAGTCTTCCTCGTCGCGTCAAGGCTCGGTCATTACTCGATCCGGGTCGCGATGGGCGTGCCGATCTCGACGGTCCGGCCGACCGTGCAGAGCCTGTCGTGCGACTTCTTCACCACGTCAGGCAGCACCGCCCGCGCCTCGTCACCGAGTTCGCCAGCCGGGAACGTGATCCGGAACGTCACCTCGATGCCGGTCAGATGATTGCCATCGCCGTCACGGACCTTGTCCGCGTCGACGCGCACGGCGAACGCTTCCGGTTCAGCCCGCCGCGACGTCACGATGTCGACATCGATGGCCGTGCACCCTCCGATTGCGCCAAGCAGCAGTTCCGTCGGGGTGAAGTCGGCGTCACTGCCGGTGCCGAAGGCGATCCGGCCGCCCCTGGTGTTAGTGACCGCGAACCTGCCGTTCGCGATGCGCTCGACGGTCACGGTGCGGTGCGCAGAGTCAGTCGCCATTCTCCTACCCTGCCAGACGCCCGCGGCGCTCCGACCAGCGATCCGGTCCGCGAGAAGGAAAGCGTGGCAACCGGCCGCTGCCCGAGGTCGCGTTGCGCCGGACCGTCGCGCCGCAGGCAGACCGCTCCGCCTGACCATATTGGTCGGCGAGTCTAAATACCTCTGAATTGTGCCGAGGTTACGTTCACCCAACTGCCGTGCAATCCAGAGTGACTTTCCGGATTAGACCGGAAGACTGGGCCATGATAAGTGGCCACATCGTGCGCTTTGCGCCTCTTGTGCGGCATAGAAACCGCTTACTTAGACTTACCCTGATGTCGATCTTTACCTTACGCTGTGGGGCGACATGCTGTCGGCGACGGAGATGCTGCCATGAATCAGAGCGGTTCTAAGCATCGTTGCCGAGTCATTGTCCGAGCGCTGGCGCTGGCGCGGATTCCGGCCGTTCGCGCGGGGCGCTCAGCGCGGGCGGTGCCTGCAACAGCAGCACTGATGGTCGTTGTGTTGGCGGCCGCGGGGTGTTCTGGCCAGCACTCCCCTGCCCGGCACTCGGCAACGCCCACAGGTCACACTCGCGCCATCCGCGTGGCTGCCGGGCACGCCGCTTCGCTGCGGCTAGCAGACGGCTGGGAGGTAACAATTCCGGCCGGTTCGGTAACCCGGTCAGGTACCTTCTCTGGCACCGCTATCAGCGCACCGGCTCCCGCGCCGCCGGGTATGGCGCTCGCCGGGCCGGTCTTTGACCTGAGCCTGGCCGGCCCAACGCTCGTCGGACCGGTCCAGCTGACAGTGCCCGTCCCGGCACCGCGGGCGACCGGCGTCCTAGCCGGCCCGGACGCGGCGCTGCTGGTCTACTACAACCCTGCCACCAGCCGCTGGCAGCCGGTCACGGCCAGCTACGATCCCGTGGCACGCACATTGACGGCAACCAGTCAGCATCTGTCGATCTGGTCGGTGCTTGTGCTGAATGCCAGCCAAGTGCTCGCCGCGGTCCAGAACGCGCTGACCGGATTCCTGGGCGTGGCGGACGTCGCTGCGCCGTCTTGCCCGGGTACCGCACAGCTGGCCGGCGCAGGGATCACGGTCGCCACCGCAGACGCTGGCGACCTGGTCAAGTGGTGCGCGGGAATTGCCGGACCCGGATCACCGCTGGTGCAGGTGGCGGACAACCGCAACTACGGGATGGAACTCGACTACCCCGCGAACTGGCGGCTGCAGCGCCTGGGCCCGCCAGATCCCCTCTTCGACCAGATCCTCACCTCGCTGCCAACGCTGAGCCTGCAGGCTTCCGGGCCTGGCACCCGGGTGATCACCATCGCCGCCGGTCACACGGTCGAACTCCGGCCCCCTCTGGTCGACGTCGACGAAGCGACCGCCACCGTCGGCGTCCAGTCGATCCTCATCAACGCGATCCTGTACGGCGTTGAGACTTTCGCACTGACCGACGGCTTCATAGCCAAAACCCTCGCCATCGCCGGAGTGAACGCCGCAGCAGCGGTCGCGGGAGCCTTCAAGGCCAAGGACTGCCTGACCGAATTCGACGCCCTCGTCCACGGTCCCGCGCCCGCAAGCCCGCAGGCCGATGGCGTGCTGTTCCGCAACGCTGCCGACCTGGCGACAGGCTGCCTGGATAAGGTCTGGCCGACCCTTTATCACGCCAACGGCGCGGATGCAGCGTTCATCGCGACTGTTCTGCTCTGGCTCATCGACGGGGTCAAGCTGATACTCGCTGATCTGCACGCCGCGATCGACACCGTCATGTACGCCCGCGGGTATCACATCTTGTACGCATCCCTGCCCACGCATTGGGCGCGGCTGGGCGTGCTGGCCGACCGCACCGCATCGGCTATCCAGAGCCTCGCGATCAGCCCGGTCAGCAGCACGCTCGTCACCGGCCACATCGACGGCAGCTCCTACCTGTGGAATATTGCCAGCGAGCGGGAGATCGCCACGATCACTCAGCCCGTCGCCAATAGCGTCTTCAAGGGCGACCAGGTCGAGTCGCTTGCGTTCAGCCCGGACGGCGCCAACCTCGCGACCGGGCTCGGCAAGGGGCTGATCGTCCTGCACAACCTAGCCACCGGGCAGACGACAGCCACCTTCAACGACGGCTACGGCCAGGGAGCGGCCTCTTCCCTGGCATTCAGCCCGGACGGCAAGACGCTCGCTGCCGCCGACCTCGGCGGCCGCGGCGCCTTTCTGTGGGACATTGCGACCGGCCGCAAGCTCGCCCTGCTCAGCGCCGGAATCGGCGCAGTCACCTCAGTCGCATTCAGCCCGGACGGCAGGACACTCGCCACCGGCGGCGATGGCGGCACCGTCCTGTGGGACGTGACCACCGGGCACAAAATCGCAATTTTCGGCACCTCCGCAAGCGGGCCGATCGTATCGGTCGCGTTCAGCCCCGATGGCAGCATGCTCGCCACCGGCGGCTTCAATGGCGCCGTGCTCTGGGACATCGCGACCAAGCGCAGAACCGCTACCTTCGCCGACCCTGCCACAACCAGCGCGGCCGACTCGGTCGCGTTCAGCCCCGACGGCGCCATCCTCGCGACTGCCGGAACGAGCACCTGCCTGTGGAACACGGCAACCGGCGCCAAGATTGCCACCATCGATATCACCGCCGACTCCGTCGCGTTCAGTCCAGACGGGCAGACCCTTGCCACCGCAGCCGATAACCACGTCACCTTGTGGGCGCCCGCCTGATGGGCTGCTATACCGCCGCCAGCAAGTCAGCCTTAATAGGACTTTAAGTTGCTTTTACTGAGGTAGTAACTAGCTCCTTGACAGAGCGCTATCTATGGCCCTACGGTCGCCGTTGCATCTTCTGCTAGTACCTGTAACTACTGTCACTGCCTATTGAGATGCTGATCCCGGCGCAGTCATGGCATTGACAAAGCGCTCGCCTAGTGCCGATCCCAGGATGTCGGCAGCAGCCTCATCAAGCGTTGGGCCATTCTTCTTCCAGTTCCACCGCCACGTTTCCGACTTCCCACTGACAGTTGTGAGAGTCAGTTTGCAGACCTTTCCGAGGCCACCCTTCTCAAGACGTGCGCCAGCCCACGCCGTAAGCGGAATGAACTCGGCGCCATCGACCGCCTTGGCGAGCGAGACCGCGCTTACGTCGCCTGCTGTCTCCGCCTGCTCGCGTTGATGCCGCATACTCCGGTGTACGCTGCTGGCCGTGACCGCCATGCCCAGAAGACCACGATTTTGGAGTGTCCGGTAGGCGAGCCCACCTTTGGGGGTCAAGCCCTGAATCAGGACCATCGCATCGTCAAAAACGTAGACGTCGAGGTCGCCGAGATGCCCGAGTCGCGGACTGCCGCTGAAATGCAGCATCCCGATTGACGTACTCATTCTGTGCCTCCCCTGGCCCGGTTACGGATTCAGCGGCCCGTCCTCTCGAACAACCCGAATTCTCCAGGGCCTCCATTCAACACGTTAGCGCTCACGCTCCCGATACAGCAGTGCCGTTGGACCCAGCACAACAGTGCCGTTGGACTCATCTCCGGTTCCCCGGGCGACAGCCTGTTTCGAGCGCCTAAGGGCAGGTAGCCATCCCTGCGGCTAGGGATGGCTAATTGGCCGCGGTTCTGGGCAGGCCGCATAGTCAGCGGCAGATCCGAAGTCCGGCATGTTGACCAGCCCGACGCGCAGAGCCCGGTCTCGGCAGACCCGGTCTCGCTGGCTCTTCTGGTGCGACTCTCCCGGCTGATCTACTGGCCGATCGCCCGGGTGAAACGGGCCAGAATCCTGCGCTGCGGCGCGAAGATCAGCATCGGGGAAGCTTCCCCGTCCGGATTCACTGGACCAGACCCGCGCGTTCACGATCGAACGCGAGATGAGCAGCTCGGCTGAGGAGATCTATCAGGCCTGGACGGAGCGATTCGACCTGTGGTTCGCGCGGCCGGGCAGCGTCCGGATGCGCGCTGAGGAGGGCGAGCCGTTCTTCTTCGAGACCGAGTACGAAGGCAAGCGGCACCCGCACTACGGCAGGTTCCTCAAGCTCAGCCCAGCCCGCCTCGTCGAGCTGACGTGGATCACGGGCAAACCGGGGACTAGCGGGGGCGAGACAGTCGTCCGGCTCGAACTGAGCAGCACTGGGGCCGGCACCCTCCTGCGGCTGACCCATTCCGGGTTCGCCGACGAAGCAGACGCCGGCCGGCATTGCGAGGCCTGGCCAAGGCTCCTTGGCCATCTCGATGACCAGATCTCCGGGGAACTGTGAAAGCAGCGGACTGCCTGGCGACTTCGCTTGCGGACAAGGCGGCTTTCGCCTCCAACCGCCGACCCGAGCCAGGGCATCGACTGTCGGCCGAGCGCCTCGATATAGGCACGCAGGGCGTCCAGCCCAGTGACCCTGCCTTGCTCGAGCTGAGAAACCGGTGCGTCTGCGTACACCGAGCGCCTGCTACTCACCGGCGGTCTGACCTGATCCTGTGTCTTGCTGTTCTTCTCTGCGGACCAGCCCCTACTGTCGGCCCTGGTCGGCGGTGGCGGGCGCGGTAGGCAGGTTCTTGCTGGTCAGGATCGAGGGCGTAAGCAGCAGGGTGCCGGACAGCGCGAAGACCGCGAGCAGGACCCACAACGCGGTCCGGACACCCAGGACGGTGCCGAGCAATCCGGCCAGCAATGCGCCGAGCGGGGCCGTGCCGTAGATAAGGAACCGCTGGCTGGCGGTGGCCCGGCCGAGCATGCCCGGCGGGCAGTAGGCCTGCCGGAAGCTGATCAGGATGACATTCGCCGCTGTGATGCCGGCCGTCACGATGCCTGTACCTGCGACGTAGAACGCAGCCCGCGGCCCGGTCGCCGTCAGCGGGATGAGCAGCCCGGACAGCCCGGACACCAGCACGAACAGCAGCAGGGCGCGTGCGGTCCCCACGCGCTGAGCCACGGGCCTGGCGACCAGCGCACCGAGCAGCCCTCCGGCGCTGCCCGCCGCCGTCAGCAGACCGACACCGGCCGCGTCGAAGTGCGCCACGCGGACCAGGAATACCACTGCGACGGCCAGGACTCCGCCATAGGCGAGATTGGCGACAGCCGGGAAGATAGCCAGGCAGCGCAGTAGCGGATCGCGCCAGATGAACCGCAGGCCCTCGGCAATGTCGGCGCGCACAGTAGTGCCGCGCGAAGCACGCTCACGCGGCGGCTCCGATGTCCGGATGGACAGCAGGCAGCCGGCCGAGACCAGGAAGCTGCCCGCGTTGAACAGCAGCGCTGTCGCCTCGCCGACCGCCTCAGCCGCCAGGCCCGCCAGCCCCCGTCCGCTGATGGACGCGACCGACTGGCTGCCCTGCAGCTTAGCGTTCCCCTCCATGAGTTCCTCGGCCTGCACAAGGACCGGCAGGTAGACCATGTAAGCCGTGGAGAAGAAGACATCCGCCGCCCCCGCCAGCAGCGCGACTGCCAGCACCTGGCCGACCGTGAGCACCCCGGCCCATGCGGCCAGGGGCAGGCTCCCATACAGCACAGCCGCGATGATGTCGCAGACGATCATCAGGGTTCTGGCCGGCAGCCGGTCAACCCAGGCGCCGACCGGAAGGCCGATGATGAGCCAGGGCAGGAACTCTGCCGCAGTCAGCGCCGACACGGCGAAAGTGCTCGCGTGCAGGACGACCACAGCGAGCAGCGGGACGCCGACTGCGGCCATGGAGCTGCCGATCCCGCTGATGGTCTCGCCGGTCCACAACAGCCGGAAGTTGCGCTGCCACAGCAGCCCGCCAAGCCGTCGGGTCGCGCTGGCTGCAGGCGGCTCGGTGATCTCCATGTGCTGGCCCGGTCTCGTCCGTCTCACTGGCAATCCGGATCAGTCTGCCTTAGCGGTTTGGCCGCAAGAAAGGCATTTTCGGGCTGCGGAGGCCCTGTTGGCTAATTCCGCGACACGCTGAGCAGCCTCCTGCGTGCTGATCATGATCGCGTTCATGATCTTTCCTGCGGTCGGCTTCCCCTTCCCCG
>JGI12269J14319_10001419_pt1 | contig 23866 bp, 23 predicted proteins | sample PeaSoiSIISIP2007_FD_14319 | JGI IMG/M metagenome (IMG submission 14319)
TTTTCCAGTTTGAATCTCACGGCATGCGCGACGTGCTTCGCCGCTATCAGCCCAGCTCGATCGACGACCTCACCGCCTTGAACGCGCTCTACCGCCCCGGTCCAATTCAGGGCGGCATGATCGACCATTTCATCGATCGCAAGCACGGACGCAAAAGCATCGAGTACGAACTGCCCGAGTTGAAGGAAATTCTTGAAGGCACTTGGGGCGTAATCGTTTATCAGGAACAGGTGATGCAGATCGCGAACCGGCTGGCCGGATACTCGCTGGGTGAGGCCGACCTGCTGCGCCGCGCCATGGGCAAAAAGAAGCCCGAAGAAATGGCCAAGCAGCGCGAGCGCTTCGTCGAGGGCGCAGTGCAGCGTGGTTACCCGCCCAAGAAGATCGAAAAGATTTTCGACCTGCTCGCCAAGTTCGCCGAATATGGATTCCCCAAAGCGCACTCGGCGGCTTATGCGCTGCTCGCTTATCACACCGCGTATCTCAAGACGCATTATTCGGTCGAGTTCATGGCCGCGCTGCTGACCTCGGTCACCGGCAACACTGATGACGTCGTGAAGTACATCAACGAATGTCGCGAGATGGGAATTGCCGTCGAGCCGCCAGACATCAACGTCAGCGACGCGAACTTCACGCCGCATGGCAGCGCTATCCGCTTTGGATTAGCCGCCGTGAAAAACGTGGGCCACAACGCCATCCAGTCGATTGTCGCCGGACGCAAAGAACTGGGGCGCTACCGTTCCATCTACGAATTTTGTGAGAAAGTCGATTTGCGGCTACTGAACAAACGGGTCTTGGAGTCGTTGATCAAGAGCGGCGCCATGGATTCGCTGGGCCGTCGCGGCCAATTGATGGCTGTCCTCGACAAGGCCATGGATCGCGCGCTGAAGACGCAGCGTGACGCGGAATCCGGCCAGCACGGCTTGTTTGGCGTCTTTCAGCAAGCGGAGACCAGCGTCGACAACGACCGGCTGCCCGACACACCCGACTGGGATGAGCACACACGCTTGACGGCTGAAAAGGAAATCCTGGGTTTCTTTATCACCGGGCATCCACTCGAAAAATACAAAGACAAATTGGAAGATCTGCGAGCACTGAGTACGGCCGATATCGCCGGCATCAAAGCGTCCACGGGGAAAGATGAAAACATCTGTACCGCCGGCATCATCACCAACCTGCGTGTGTTGAAGTCGAAAAAAGGAGATTTCTACGCCCAGGGCGCGCTCGAAGACATGTCAGGGTCAGTAGAAATGATCGTATTCCCGGAGGCGTACCGCAAGTTGCAGGAGAAGGTGAAACTCGAAGTTCCGGTGCTGGTGCGGGGAGGCTTGCGGATTGAAGAAGGCGTGAATCCGAAACTTACGGCCAACGATATTATTCCACTTGAAGACGCCAAGGTTCCATTGCCGCGCTCGCTACGCATCCGCATTCCGGTGGGGACGGCGAATGAGTCCATGGTTGACGAATTGCATGCCCTTTGTACGCAGCGAAAAGGTGAGGCAAAGGTGTTGTTTGACGTGGAACGTGAGGGTGATTTCATGGTGGTGATGGAGGCGGAGGGCTATAATGTCCATCCAGACCGCAATTTCGTCGCCCGGGTAGAGGAGTTATGTGGCCGCGGCGCAGTGCGGGTGATTGATTGATGTGCCTGTAGAAACATAGCTGGCTATGTTTCTACAAACGGACTGAGACATGCGGCGGAGGAGAGCTTCCATTCACAGGAGTGCTGGTTTGCAATCGGCAGCGGCCCCGGCGGCAACTAATGCGATGCTGGTGGTGACGGGCACGGAGTTTCTCCTCTCGATGGTCGAGGCCCGCTGGGCCGCCAGGAACGGTGATGGCAGGAAGATGGAGTCTCAACTAAGAGCGCAGCAGGAACTGGGAAGAATTGAGCAGCAACTGGAACGGTTGCAGTCCTTGCCCGGGCAGGACGAAGACGTTCGCAGCCAGATCCAGCAGCTTCACGATCGCATTCAAGACTTACAGGCTCAGGTGGCGGCACATTTCAGCGCCTGGCAAAAAGCAGAATTGGCAAGGAATCCGCAGCGGCCGCTCACCCTGGAGTACGTCGAGCGAATCTTCACCAATTGGAGCGAGATTCATGGCGACCGCGGTTTCGCCGACGACCATGCCATGGTCTGCGGCATGGCCCGTTTCCACGGCCATGAGGTCGCGGTGATCGGCCACCAGAAAGCCCGCGATACCAAACAAAATGTTTACCGCAACTGGGGCATGACCAATCCAGAGGGCTATCGCAAGGCCCTGAGGGTGATGAAGATTGCGGAGAAGTTCAAGCGGCCAATCTTCACTTTTGTGGACACGGTTGGCGCTTATCCCGGCCTGAGCGCGGAGGAACGCGGCCAAGCCGAAGCCATTGCCAGAAATCTGCGCGAAATGATGCGGCTGCAGGTTCCCATTATTACGACGATCACCGGCGAAGGCGGCAGTGGCGGCGCGCTGGCAATCGCGGTTGCGGATCGTGTGCTGATGATGGAGAACGCCATCTATTCCGTAATTTCTCCCGAGTCCTGCGCTGCCATCATGTGGCGCGATGCCAGCAAAAAGGAACTCGCGGCGCAAGCGTTGCGCATAACCGCCACCGACCTGGCCGAATTTGGCTGCATAGACGCCATCGTACCTGAACCCCAAGGGGGCGCCCACACCGATCACGAAGCCGCGGCGGCTCTGCTCAATGCGGTCTTGCAGAAACATCTCAACGAATTAACAAAAATGTCTACCCAAGAATTGGTCGCATCACGATATAATAAATTTCGCAACATGGCTCAGTTCCTGCGCGTGGAATAGAGGGAAGCAGGGTGCCGTATTTGCAAAACAGATACTGTGGTGCCTGGATTCCTCTGCCCAAGCCTGTTCGCAACCACTGCCGTGCCGTATAATCGTAAGTTCGCCTTATTACTCCAAGAGCAAGCCGAGCGGGCCAAAACCCGCTCCAGTCAAAGGAAGGACTAAGGAATGGCCACCACGGATGTAGCGCTCCACGATGCCTCTGGGCGATTGGAGCCGAAGCGCGTCGTCAACAATATGAGCATTCAGGTTGCGACGGTGAACGGATCGGGCTCGCAGAGTTCCAACACCGTGCTTCTGCGCAGTATCTTTCAGATGGGTGTCCCGGTTTCCGGCAAGAACCTGTTTCCCTCGAACATCGCCGGTCTGCCGACCTGGTACACCATCCGAGCGAACAAAGATGGCTACATCGCGCGCAAGAAAGAGATCGACTTCGTCATCGCCATGAACGCGGAGACGGCCCAGGAAGACGTGATGTCACTGGCGCCCGGTGCAGCCGTGCTTTACGACGAGCCTCTGAATTTGAATAATCTCCGCACTGATTTGATCTTCTATCCCGTACCGTATGACAAGCTGGTCGCGCCCGTCTGTCCAGAAGCTAAGTTGCGCAAGCTGGTCAAGAACATGATTTACGTAGGCGTGGCCGCGCAGTTGCTCGGCGTCGACATGGCCGAAGTAGAGAAGGCCCTGCGCAAACAGTTCGCCAAGAAAGTGAAAGCGGCCAATCTGAATCTGGCTGCGGTGCGCGCCGGGTTTGATTATGCTGCCGCGAACCTCACCAAGCAGGATCCCTACTTCATCCAGCGCATGGACAAGAACCAGGGAATGATCATTATCGATGGCAACTCGGCAGCCGCGCTGGGCTGTATGTTTGCCGGAGTCACAGTGGTGACGTGGTATCCGATTACGCCGTCGTCGTCTCTGGTCGAGACCCTGATTGATTACATGAAAGAGTATCGCATCGGTCCCGACGGCAAGGCGACATTCGCCATTGTGCAAGCTGAGGACGAACTGGCTGCGATCGGCATGGTTCTGGGCGCAGGCTGGGCGGGCGCCCGTTCGATGACTGCAACTGCAGGGCCGGGCATCTCGCTCATGGCTGAGTTTGCCGGGCTTTCGTACTATGCGGAGGTTCCCGGGGTAGTTTGGGACATCCAGCGCGTTGGCCCTTCCACTGGTTTACCCACGCGCACTTCGCAGGGCGACATTCTTTCAACCGCTTTTCTTTCGCACGGAGACACAAAAAACATCCTGCTTCTCCCCAATTCCGTGTCCGAGTGCTTCAGCATGGCGCAAGACGCTTTCAATCTCGCCGAGCAATTCCAGACTCTGGTGTTTGTCATGTCGGATCTCGATCTGGGCATGAACAACTGGATGTCCGACCCCTTCGAGTATCCCAAGGAGCCGATCAACCGCGGCAAGGTGCTCTCGAAGGAAGATCTCGACCGGCTTGGCGGATTCTCCCCCCCCCGTTACAAAGATGTGGACAACGATGGCATCGGCTACCGCACCCTGCCTGGCACCGAGCATCCGGCCGCTGCCTATTTCACACGCGGCACTGGACACAACGAGAAATCAGGCTACAGCGAGCGCCCCGACGACTTCGAAAAGAACATGGAGCGCATCAATAAGAAATTCGAAACGGCGCGAGCGTTTGTGCCGCGGCCCGAGTTGATGAGTGGCAAAGCCAAACCGAAGATCGGCATTATCGCTTACGGCACGTCGCATTGGGCCATCATCGAAGCGCGCGATCAGTTGCGTGACGAATACAGCATCGAAACCGATTACTTACGCCTCAAGGCCTATCCGTTCTCGCGGGAAGTCCACCAATTCATCGAACAGCACGACCGGATCTATGTGGTCGAACAAAACCGCGATGCCCAGATGCTCAGCATGATCAAGCTGGACATAAAACCGGAGTTGGTCACGCGACTTCGCAGCATTGCGCACATTCATGGGCTGCCGCTGGACGCGCGCTCGGTCACCGACGAACTCACGAGCATGGAGGGCAAATAACATGGCAACCACGACCACTCCCACACCCACACCCAAAATCAATCGCATCGGGCTGACCGTCCTCGACTATCGCGGCGGCAAGACCACGCTTTGCGCCGGCTGCGGACACAACGCGATTTCCGAGCGTATCATCGACGCCATGTACGAGATGGGTGTTCAGCCCGAGCGCGTCATCAAGCCCAGCGGCATCGGCTGCTCCTCCAAGAGTCCGGCATATTTCATGAGCCGTTCTCACAGTTTCAACGCCGTCCATGGCCGCATGCCGTCGGTCGCAACCGGCGCGATGCTGGCCAACCGTAAGCTGATTGCACTCGGCGTCAGCGGTGACGGTGACACCGCCTCCATCGGCATCGGGCAGTTCGTCCACCTGATGCGGCGCAACCTGCCAATCATTTACATCATCGAGGACAACGGCGTCTATGGCCTGACCAAAGGGCAATTCTCCGCCACGGCTGACCTCGGCTCCAAATTAAAGACCGGCGTGGTCAACGATCTCCCTCCGATCGATACCTGCGCGATGGCGATCACTTTGGGCGCTACGCTCGTCGGCCGTTCGTTCTCCGGAGACAAGCGACAATTGCACAGCCTGCTGAAGGCCGCCATCGCCCACAAAGGCACGGTCATGCTCGACGTGGTTTCACCCTGCACCACTTTTAACGATCACGAGGGTTCGACCAAGTCCTACAAGTACATGAAAGACCACGAAGAGCCACTGCAGGATATCGGTTTTGTTCCGGCCTTCGAGGAAATTAATGTGGAGTACGATCCCGGCACCACCGTCGAAGTCACCATGCACGACGGATCACGCCTGCGCCTGACCAAGCTTGAAGAAGACTACGATGCCACCAACCGGATCAAAGCCATCACTCGTCTGCACGAAGCCCACGAAAAAGGTGAAGTGCTGACCGGGCTTTTCTACGTCAACCCCGAAGCCCCCAGTTTCATCGACATGCTCAACATGACCGAAGCCCCGCTGGCAACTCTGCCTGAGTCGATGACCCGCCCTGGAAGGGAAGTGCTGGATCAAGCAATGGAAGACCTGCGTTAGAGCACTAGGCTTGAATAATGGGCGAAAATAGACTTGCCATCCCGGGCGAAGCGAGGGATCTGCATTCCGGGAACGGGCGAGCAACGACAGATTCCTCGCTCCGCTCGGAATGACAGTTTGTAATTGTGAATTACGCCTTCGGCCTGATCTCGGTGCCGAACGAGTATTCATTTAACGGCCCAAAGCGTTTCTTCTCCGCGTACAAGCGCCAACGCCGCCACACAATGCGCAGGCTTGCCATCACGGGAATCGAAAGATATACGCCCAACACTCCCGCGATCTCGCCGCCCGCAAGCACGCCGAAGATCGCGGCCAGCGGGTGCAATTCCATGCTTTGTCCCATGATGCGTGGGGAAATCACATAGTCCTGCACCAGACGCCATGCAATCAGGAAGGCGAGCAGCACCACCCAGTGCGAGTAGCTCATGAGCAGGGCTACGGCCAGGATCGCAACCCCGGCGACCAGGGGGCCGACCACCGGGATGAATTCCATCATGCCGCCCGCTGTCCCCAGTACCAGTGCATACGGCACGCGCGTGGCTGACATAAATGAAATGTAAACCACCAGCGAAAGCGCAGCGAGTTCCAGTTGGGCGCGGATGAACTGCGCCAGCATCTGGTTCAAGTCAGCGAGCACATCCTGCAGAAACTCGCGCTGGGGCCGACTCTGCACCAGCGACAATCCGACGTCGCTGAATCCCCGCCCATCCTTTAGAAAGAATATTGCCAGGATCGGCACCACCAGCAGAAGCCATGCTTGTTTAGCGACTTCCGCGACGCGTATGCCAACTTCCTGCGCCACGCTGGCAAGACGAGGATCAGACAAAACCTTCTGCAGCAGCTGGGTTGTCTCACCACTCCATCCGCGTTCTCGCCCAATATCCTGGGCCAGATCGCCGGAGCTGACTCGATCCGTCAGAGCCGGCCAGGACTCGCCCAGCCGTCGCGCCTCTCGCGCCGTTCGCGGACCGACGAAGAAGAAGAGCGTTGCCAGCAGAATGACGAACAGCAGATAAATCACGCCAATGGCGCGCCCCCGGCTGCGGGTCCACTTTTGCAAACGGGATACGGCCGGGTCGACCAGGTAAGCGAAGAAAATTGCGAACAGGAAGGCAATCAGCGTGCGCCGGGCGATGTACAAGAAGCCGAGTCCCAACGCAAAAAACAGCGTTGTCATCAATACACGCGCCGTGCGTGAGTCAATCAGGGCCAATGACGACCTAGTCTCGCACTACTTCCGTGTTCTCACCCAGGATCAAAATTCGTTGCAGTTTAAACTGATCGTCGAACCAAAGCGCCCAGTTGATCGACTCGCCTTTCAAGTCCAGACGGTTCAGTTCGCGTTCCACGCCCCCGAGTGTGATCTTCTCTCTACCGGCGAACTCCAGAGTCACAGGCATGGACGAACGCGAATGCGGATTCAATGCGCACCGAATTGCACAGCCTGCTTCAACGGGCACTGCAGCGCTCCCTTGTCCTGCTTGCAGCTGCTGGCCAGGTATTTCCAGGCCAGAACCTCTCTCTGCACGAAGGAATAATCGTCGAGTATGCTGCTCGAGGCGGGCAGCAAAAATGGCTGCTCCAGCTCTTTATCCGTCGGATGGCTCTTGAAGCGCTCGATCAGAAAATCCTGGTTGGGCAGGACCACGGCTTGCGACTGTCCCGGACTGATCTCTTTCCATTCATATTTCTGCAAAACGCCGCTCGGAGTCATGTCCCACTCGGAAGATTGTTGCGCCTTGTCGGTTCCTGCCTCGCTCTTAAACTCCGAGGTCACCAGGCTGCCATTGCTGTTTTGACGAACGGAAAAAGTCTCAGTGGCTACACGGTGCCCACTAATAAAGACGCCAAATGATCCCGAGTCCACCATCTGGGCAGCAGGCGTCTTGTCATCCTTATCAGAAGCTGCAGAGGCCAACGCCACCAGCAGACACAACCCCATGAGCGTAAGGATGCTCTTGAGCTTCAACTCCATCGCGTTCGACGACCACCGTCTTATTGCAGGCCTAGACTGCATGCCACCTCCACCGCGATCGTTTCCACATCTTTTCCGTTGGTCTCAATGCGGACGGCGGCTCTCGTGTAAGACCGCCGTCGCTTTTGATACAATTCGCGAAATTGCTTTGGGTCTTGCCGCAACGGACGCTTTTTCGGCTCTTCCTCGCATCGCCGCAACAATTCTTCTATCGGCGCATCCAGGAATACGGAATGTACCTTCGCTTTCTCGATCAGTGCCGCGTTCCCCCGCGGAACGAAGGCGCCTCCACCCAGAGCCACTACACGGGACGAGGAACCGAGTTCTCCCAGCAATTCGCACAACGCTGCAGTCTCGGCTCTGCGGAATTCAGCCTCTCCGGAATCCCGAAAAATCTGTTCGATGGTCCTTCCTTCTCGAAGCGCAATCCGGTCATCCAAGTCTTCGAACGGCAGACCCAGCCGGCGGCTCAGGGCTCTACCCACGGTAGTCTTGCCAGCTCCCATAAAACCTACGAGAAACACGGTTCGAGGTTCGCGCCGAGCAGGCGCACCGCCCGCGGGACGCGAACCCGTTCCAGTTGTCGCGGATCGCGATTTACTGCCACGGTTGTGCACCCGGCCAGTCCGATGATTCAACGCTTCTTAAGGTGGATTTTACCACTGAAGGAAAGCAACTTAACCGAAGATGCGGCCTCGCCCATCGTGCCTGCGAAGGCACTCCCGGCCCGGGCCACAAAAGAGGTGTGCTCGGGTTGCAGACGGAAGTCATTCTCCACTTGCCCTTGGACCGAGCGTGCGACCACTTCAATCGAGGCGTAAGCGGGAGCGATCGCCTCAATGTCGCCAGTGTGGCTGGTCAACGAGTAATCCCCGGCGTCACCGAAGTCCCCGTCATAGTGGATCTTGCCGCTGCTCGAATTCACGTGGACCAGCGAACCGTTTACCCCGTTCAGGGCTACGTCGCCACTGACTGAAGTGATTTCCACGTGTCCATCGCTGACGTTCGTGAGGGTCACGGCGCCGTTCAGAGTTTTTATGTGAACATGCCCGTTGCTCACATCACGCACGTCCACGGCAGCAGTACTGCCTTCCAGAATCACGTCGCCGTGGATCTTTTCCACATGCAACGGACCGGTCGTCGAATGCAGAGTCACGCTCGCATCCGCCGGCACCTGGACTTCATAATCCACGCGTCCGCTTTCCTCATCTGCGCCATCCAGAAGATGGGAGAAAACCGTAACCCGATTTCTCCGCTTGTTCTGGTCAATTTCCACTTTGCTGGAGTACAGAATTGCGGTAACCATCACCCGCTTCCCCGGACCAGGCTTGACCGAAATCGGCCCGTACGCATTGACGATCGAAATGCTGGCCCGGTGGCCAACTTTGAAATGCATTTCCGTGCGGGTTGTTTCGCCGGTGGCAAGAGCGGCGACCAGGAAGACCATTACAACGGCTAAGGTTGCGGACTTCTGCTTGCGGTACATAATCACATCTCCCCAATGCCGGCGGACGCGCCCCGCTGGCCCCCATAGACGGCTATTCTACTACGGCAGAGACCGGTCCATAGCCATCTCATAGACCATGGCCTTTTGCTCGTACGCATTCCTCAAATACTGCTGCGCGACTTCGTCGTTCGGATCGCTATGCGCCGACTCCTCCGCATCCCGGATATACGCATTCACCGATCGCAGGTTCGCTTCATACGCCGCCCGCATCGACGGCATCCGTGCCGCCACCGTATTCAGCAGTTGCTGATCGTCGCTGGCCATCGGTTGCAGTCCCGCGGTTACAACTCCGCCCGCCGGAGTTGGCTGTTCCGCCAATCGCGGCTGTCCCGTTCCACGTTGGAACATCAGTACTCCGAACGCAATCAGAAACGCCGCTGCCAGCGGTACCAGCCAGCGCAACTTCCAGCCCAGCAATGGAACCGGAACTCGCGACGGCTTCGTCTCCTGGCGGATCAAGCCCTCTTGCCGCAATGCAATTTCAATAGAATTCCATACCCACGGGCTTGGTTCCTCGGACGCTTTCAAGTACCGCGCCTGTTGTGCAATCGCGTTCAGATCCGCGACTAGTTCCGAACACGCCGGGCACAATCTCAGGTGTGCTTCCTGCTCAATACTGCTGCCGCTCCCAAGCTCTGGCAGGACCCGCTCAAACTCTTCACAGGTCATACGACTCTCCCAATGCCCCTCTTGTATCGTAGCTTCTCACGGCTTCGTGGCTTTTTCAGCTCTGCTCGTTTTGAGAAACTCTCGTAACTTCATCCGCGCTTTGTGCAATTGTGACTTGCTATTGCCGATTGAACATCCCACCATCTCGGCAATCTCATTGTGCTCGTAACCCTCAACGTCATGCAGCAAAAAAATCATCCGGTATCCCGGAGGCAGCGCGCCGATCGACTGCTGCAATTGCATCCGGTCAATGGACCCGGCCAAACTCAAGTCTTCCGCGCCCGGCTCTTTCCTCGGTCCTTCTTCTTCCGTCTCCATGGTCTCCTCGAGCGGAACCACGGGAAGACCCTTCTTGCGCAACTGCATCAGGACGACATTCACCGCCATCCGATGCAACCACGTCGAAAATGCCGACTCGCCGCGAAACGTACCAATCTTTCGGAACAACTGCAGAAACGCTTCCTGCGTTAAATCCTCCGCTGCCGCCGTATTGGCGGTCATGCGCAGGCATAACGAATAGACGCGGCGTTTGTGCAGGTTGTAGAGCGCCTCGAAGGCTTCTCCATCCCCCTGCTTTGCCCGTTCGATTGCCTCGGCTTCAGAAAGCTTGTTGTCCCGCTGTTTTTTCGCGTCCGTCAAGTCGTCTTTTCCGGCCGCACTCTGTCAGATGCGGCGTAAATGTCTTTTCGTTGTACTGCTTGCAGGTACTTACTCAGACCCTTCGGCGGGTACCCTGATGCCCGTAACCTTAGTCACCGATCCCAGTCATCCCTTCCCCGTATAACATCGCCTCATTGCTTGTCCTTATAGATTCGGCACTTGCGGGAAACGACCCAAAGAACCACGGTACCCCGCCCTAAGCCGACTTCGTCGTTATAGTCTCTAACCCGTGCCCATGAGGCCCGGTTTCCCGTTCATGCAACAAAAAGGCAAAAAACACCCCCAGAAAGCCCAAAATAGAGAAAATCCACATGCCCAAATGGTACCCGCCCGGATTCTCCGCGCTGGCATTGCCGATTTTATTGGTCCAGCCGATCAGCAAGTTGAACCCGAACAGCCCAATATTCTGGATCATCGTCATCAACCCATACGCCGTTCCAAGTTTCGACTGGTCAACGATATACGCCACCGAAGGCCACATCACCGCTGGAATCAGCGAGAACGCCACTCCCATCATGGCCATCGGCACATACAGGTTCACATGCGTATAGGCCATCATCAGATAAACCGGAATCAGCAACAGGGAACCAAACATCATCATGAGAGCCCGCTTGCCCACCCGGTCGACCAGAAGCCCAAACAGTGGCGTCGCCACCATAGCAAATACAGTTAGCAGACTGGACAGGAATCCGCCAAACTCTCGCGACGTATGGTGTGCCTCCATGAAGAACTTCACCGCAAAAGTCTGGAACGGGAAGATGGCCGAGTAGAAAGTAACGCACAGCGCCACAATGAACCAATAGCTCACTCCAAACTTGAACAAGTCGGCGAACACGACTTTGTCGGTTGACACCGCGCCCAGGCTGTAAACCTCCTCCGCATGCACCTCCATGATCCAGTAAATAACCACTCCGATCACACACAAGGTAGAGACACCGAGCGCGATCAGAAAGGGCCAGCGCCAGTTGGCATAGGCCGCGCGTGCCCACGTGGGAGAATTCAGCGCGGCAAACGTGCCCAGCCGGCAGATGGTCAGGTTAAGGCCGAAGGCGAAGCTCAGCTCTTTGCCTCTGAACCACCTTGCCAGCGCCGCGGTTACGGCCACATTCAACGATTCTGCTCCCATGCCAAAGATCAGTCGTCCCGTAGCCATCATCCAGAGGTGCCCGGTCGCCGCCGTAATCGCCGGACCAACCACACAAAGGACACCGAAAATCATCAGCGACCTTCGCAAGCCAATCCGATCGATGAGCAGTCCGCCAATTACCACGGTAAATATGTTGGGAAAGCTGTAAATCGCTTGCAGGAAACCAATATTAAGGTCAGAAAAACCGAGCTGCTGTTTTAATACGCCAGGGGACTCAGCGCGTCGTAGGCATAGTAACTTCCGAACATCGCCAAACTGAGAAAGATCAAGACCATCCAGCGGTAAACGCGGGAAGGCTCAGGCCGCACCGATTCAGGCATCAACACTCCTCGTGAAGGGACAAACTAGGTTGACCAACGCGAACCCAAGAAGATAGCAGAAGCCACCAAACTTAGCACCACTAAGCCTTGCCCGACCATACCCACCTGGCCCCGGACGCCTCGTCCGGGCCACCAGGCAAGGGGTCGCCCGCAGCAGCCGCAAAGCGGCGCAGGAATGCAGCCCACGGCCCAAAGCCGTGGGAAAAGCGGAAACTTCGGCAAGCCCCAGCGGGGCGGGAGAACACCGCGCCGCTTTTCCCCCACCCCCCACTCCGTGATAAAGTGGTCCATCTCGCGGCTGGTAGGCCTCAAAAAGCGACCAACCAGAAGCCGCTCCGAAGGAGTCATATATGGGGCAGGTTTACGATATCGTGAAGGACCGACGAGTCTATTCCACCGACGCCGACAGCACCGTGCTCGAAGCCGCCCGTTTCATGATGGAACACAGCATCGGCGCTCTGCCGGTGCTGCGCAACGGAGAGATTGTGGGCATCTTCTCCGAGCGCGACGTAATGAACCGCGTAGTCGCCGCCGGACGCATGCCCGGGACCACCAAAGTTTCCGAGGTCATGACCGCCAACCCAAAATTGATCAACGTGGACGAAACCATCGAGAACTGCCTGTTCCTGATGCGCGAGTTCGGCTTCCGCCACCTGCCGATCACAGACGGCAAGCAACTAAAAGGCCTGGTATCCCTGCGCGACATCCTGCTCCGCTACGTCTCGCAAAAAGAAGCCGAAACCCGCCGCGCCGCCAGCTAAATGAACCGATAGATGGATGGAGGACGGGCGTCCCCGCCCGTCACGGCGCAAGCCGTGGGAGAAAGCAGGAAACGAACCAGCCCAGCGGGCCGAAAGAAACGTTCCCTGTCACACAAAAGCGGGTGCCCCGTCCTTCTCGCGTTCTGTGCGAGAGGGCGGGGCTTTTGACTTAAATCCGGAACGACTTAAATCCTAAATCCGGAAATACAAAATCCGGGGATAGAACATGAGCTCATTTTACCGCGGCATTTCAAACGACAACCCACTCTACCGCTCCACCGCCGCCAGCACGTAATCCGTCAACAATTTCTCCGTCTGCTCGTGCATTCCCTTGCTGTTGTAGTTCGTGCTGGTGATGACGACCACCATATCCAGATCCGGCAACACCACAACCTTATTTCCGCCGTTGCCTGACATGAAGTAAGCCGGATGCGCCTGCTCTCCCGCCTTGAAGCTCTTCAGCCACCACAAATAGCCGTACAACGTCTGATCGTCAATGCGGACATGGGGCTCGGTCGAAACCTTCACCCAACTTTCAGACACAACTCGCTTGCCATTCCAGACGCCGCCATTGGCATACAGCTGCCCCAGCTTCAGCAGGTCACGGCTTCGCAACGCCAGTCCGCCCCCAGTCTGCGCCTCGCCCAAAGGCGAGAACTTCCAATCCGCTTTCTCGATCCCGAGCGGATCGAACAGATTCTTTTGAGCAAACTCCTGCACCGGCATTTTCACCGAACGCTCCACCACCTGCCCCAGCAGAAAAGCCCCCGCAGTGCAATAACTGAAACTGCGCCCGTACGGAGAATCCTTCGGTTTCGTCACCCAGGGCGCAAATCCCTTGATCGGCAAATCGAGGGCGAACTTGGCCCAGTCTTCAATCAAGTACATCCGCTCCTCATTGCCGCGGGAAAAATCGTTCCAGTCATCACACTCCAGCAGCGAACTCATGGTAAGAAAATCTTCCGCGGTAATCTTTTCCTTGCGCGCATCGGGGTTCTGCAACGGCTGTTTATCGCGAAAGAACGGCAGGATCGGAGTATTCACGCCCGCCAGCGACTTTTGATCGATCGCGATTCCAACCAGCATGCTCGTGATCGATTTCGTCGCCGAGCGTGTCTCCATCAGCGTGCTTGCATCGGTGCCACCGAAGTAGCCCTCGTAAGCCAATTTCCCGCGACGCGCAATCACCACACTGGTAATCTTCTTGAACTGTTCCCCCCGAATCGCGCTTTCCATCTCAACCAGCTTGCCAGCGGAAAGCCCGATGGCCGCAGGACTGGTCGAAACCCATCCATCCGAAGTCTTAACGTCCTCGGCAACCGCCAAGCCAACTGCGAAACACATCACAGAAACCGTTGCCAGCAGCACCGAATCACGCGCTCTCAAACCATGAATCACAAAACACCCCCGCTTGACAGACGTGTCAGCTCACAATTCGTTAAGAGAAGCGATCGAATGGTTCCCTTGGTAGTAATGTCATCCGGAGCGGAGTAGTTGATTCGCAAAGCGAATCAGCTACGCAGTCGAAGGACCCCTGTAATGCCTACATTGAGCTTGGGAGCGGGTGCTTTTCAGCAAACGCCTTAGCCGCCGAGAGATCCCAGCCACTTCACCGGAAGATGTGCAGCTAGCGCATTCGCCAGGCGCGCGTCCGCAGTCACCAGTTGCGATTTCGAATCGAGCGCCAGCGCGACATAAAGCGCGTCATACACCGCCCGATCGAAGGCCATTGCGATCACAAACGGCACCCGCCAGCAATGTATGAGAAGAAACGGTCGGAAAGCCGCGATCCCGCATGGCCAGAAGGGCGCTCTCAGCCGAAGCTACCGTAAGCCTTTTCTGGCGCACCGCCTTCCACAAGATATTCCCCAATTCGGCCCAGAACAAATCCGGCACCACAAAGCGCAGCTCGCCAGCAGCATAGCGTTTCAGCATTTCCAGCGCTTCCTGCGTAAGCGTTTCGCCACGCGAAGGAAGAACCCACTTAGCCGCCACGCTGGCATCGATGACATAGGTCGTCACCGTCCACGATCCTCGCGCTGCATCTCTTCACTGGCAGGAAAGCCGGCAGCCGAACGCGTCCGCTGTGAACGCAGCCGCTGTGCCTGCCTCAGAAACTGCTGTCGAGCCTTCCGTTCCGCCGCCGTAACCACATTTTCCGCCAGCAACGAAAGCACTTCCGCCGTGATCGACTTGCGTCCCAGCCGAGCCCGCTCCCGCAGCGCCTCATACAACTCATCCGGCACGTTCTCCACATAAAGCGTAGCCATTGCTATCTCCTAGCAATAGTCTAGCATATGCCTAGACGACACCCTGGCGCATTCAAAGGACCTCCCGCAAGCCGCGGAGCGGCGCAAGAATGCAGCCCACGGCGCAAGCCGTGGGTAAAGGTATGTGCGAGACCAGCCCCAGCGGGGCGAAAGACATTTCGAACGCATCATCCTGCCCACCCCCCGCACCCTCATAGCGATTGACACTTTCGCCGCCCCTGCACAACAATAAGACCAACACCCAATCATCATGAGCGGAGACAACTTATGGCTGACGAAGGCGAACACCTTGCCGAGGTCCACACTGCGTCTGAAGGCACCGCGGCTAAATGGATAATGTTATTGCTGGCAGTCCTCTATGTCGCGGGCTCACTGTATTTTCTGTTTAATCTGCGCGAACGCATCGACCAACTGGGCAAGGATCAAACCACCAGCAACGGCCAGATCGCCGACCTCACCAAGCGCATGCAGTCTGCCGAAGCTGATTCCGAAACCCTGGCCACGCAGCTGGGCATGACCAAGAAAGAACTTGCCGCCCGCTCCGCCGAATTACAGCGCGAGCAAGCCGCGCAACGCGCCTCGCAACAACAACTCGCCGAGCAGCAGAAACAACAGATCAGCCAGGTGAACGGCGAAGTCGCCAACGTGAAAACCGATGTCGGCGGTGTCAAGACCGACGTGGCCTCGACTAAAGCTGAACTCGCCGCCGCCGAAGCCAAGCTGCAAAGCGCCGTTGGCGACCTGGGCGTGCAGAGCGGTCTGATCGCGACCACCCGCGGCGATCTCGAAGTGCTGAAGCACAAAGGTGATCGCAACTACTACGAGTTCACGCTGATCAAAGGCGCCTCGCCGCAGCCGGTTTCGACAGTCAGCTTGCAGTTGAAGAAGACTGACGTCAAGAAAGGCAAGTTCACGGTCAACGTCACCGCCGATGACAAGACCATCGAAAAGAGAGACAAGAACATCGCCGAGCCCATCCAGTTCTACACCGGACGCGACCACCTGCTCTACGAGATGGTGATCTGGTCCGTGGATAAGAAACAGGCAGTGGGATACTTGAGCACGCCCAAGGGCGCGCCCGTGCCAGTGACGACGACTACGGGCCAGTAGCTGGCGATGTTTCCAGGCGTACACGTTCTTCTCGCAATCTTTGTGCGCACGGCAGTGATCTACGCTGTCGTCCTCGTCGGCGTGCGACTAAGCGGCAAACGCGAGGTGGGCCAGATGACGCCCTTCGATCTCACCCTCCTGCTGCTCCTCAGCAACGCAGTGCAGAACGCCATGACTGGACCGGACACGTCGCTCGCCGGCGGCGTGGTCGCCGCGGTCACTCTGCTGGTGATGAATTATTTTGTCGCCGAAGTCTCTGGCGCGAACCGACGCTTCCGAAAATTTGTTCAGGGCCAACCCAGCCTGCTGGTGCACGATGGCGAAGTCATCAGCGCACACATGGCGAAAGAGCATGTCAGCATGGATGAGTTGCAGCGCGCGTTCCGCGAGCATGGGATCGCAAGCTCTCACGACGTTGCCCTGGCGGTGCTGGAAGTCGATGGCTCGATCAGCTGCTTAAAGTATGACGACCTCAACCCCAACGCCAGCAACCACTTGGCGCAGCGGCGAAAGATCCTTCGCAAGCATCAGTGAGGGCGTTGTGTTCCACGTGGAACATTCTCGTCAATAGCTATTAGCTAATATACGATCTAAGTTGTAGACTGCGCTAGAGGTAGCGGAGCTACGTCTCTACAGGGCGGGGATTTACTTGGTTAGGACTAAGGGAACCGGTTGGTCGTAGGGTTGGATTGTCACCTTCAGCGACTTGCGGTTGGCGAATGCTTCTGGAGTCACGGGGAAGGCTACGATGATGGTCCCTTGAATGTGGCCGCCGGGATTGATTTTGGCTTCGCGCTCTAGCGGGGCGAGGGCATGTTGTTTCAGGGTGGGGAAGGCCTGGAAGTAGCGGTCGAAGTCGGCGGGGGACGCGGCGTCGTCGGTGAAGCTGCCGGTGGTGGTGTCGAGGTCGGCGTTGATGGTGTGAATCCAGTAGGGCTTGGTGCCGTTGTTCTGGAAAGAGACGTTGATGGCGACCATGATCGAGTGTTGATCAGGAATTTCCACCGAGACCACGTCGTCGATCGAGCCGGTGGTTGCGGAGTGCGGGCGCTGCGTCAGGCTGGCGATCAGAGCGATGACTGCGATGACGGCTACGCCGATGAGAACGATCTTCAGCGGGGGCAAATTTTTCTTGGCATTGCCGAATTCCTCGCCGATGTCAAACGGAGTACCGGGGTTCTCGGGGGGTGTCGGAGAAGGGGTGCTCTCAGTCATAGGCCGGTTTGAATTGTAATCGCTTTGCGGAGGAAAATCTGTGGCCATCCCCGCTGGTACGGTTTGCGCGGGCGGGCAGCGGGGTGATGCCAGCACCCGCCCCTTCGCAACGAACGCGAAGGAACGGGGCACCCCAAACCTAGTTTTATTGGCTAAGGCCCGGGCCACCGGCCAGCCCGGGCGCCGAGGCGACTGACAAGGAGAATTAAGTATTGCTGGTTTTCTGCCGATATGATCCTTGGCGACCCAACGGGATGGAGTGTTGCGGGGCAGACCGTTCTGGTCGTTGATGACGAGCCGATGTTTAGCTGAGCAAAATTAGGTTTTTATGGCAGAGGCGACAGGGATGAGCCTGAAATCGATTAGGGTTTTGCTGCTGGTCGAAGACAACCCGGGAGACGTTCGTCTCTTGCGAGAGATGTTGGACGAGGAAGGCGTGCGCGACACCCAACTGACACATGTGGAGCGGATGAGTGATGCCGAGAAGCATCTGGCGAAACACGCGGTTGACATCATCCTACTTGATCTGGGGTTGCCGGATGCGCGAGGAGTGGGGGCGGTACGGCGGGCTCATGCTGCTGCGCCCCGCATCCCGTTGGTGGTGCTGACTGGCCTGGACGACGAATTGATGGCCACGCAAGCCTTGCAAGAGGGCGCGCAGGATTATCTCATCAAAGGCGAAATCGAAACCCGCGGGCTGTTGCGGTCGCTGCGCTATGCGGTCGAGCGCAAGCTGATGGAAGAGGCGTTGTTCGTCGAGAAGGAACGCGCCCAGGTGACGCTTAACTGCATTGGGGAAGCGGTGGCCTGCACGGACCTGGCGGGAAACATTACCTTCCTGAACCTGGTGGCGGAAAAAATGACGGGGTGGCCGCGGGAGGAAGCGGCAAACCGGCCTCTGGCTGACGTTTTACGAATATTGGACGGGGCCAGCCGCAAAACCATCCCGAATCCCATGGAGATGGCGGTGGAGCGGAACGAAACCGTGCATCTTCCGTTGAACTGTATCCTTGTTCGGCGTGATGGGCTGGAAATTCCGATCGAAGACTCGATCGGGCCGATTCACGACCGGGAAGGGAAGGTGACTGGAGCGGTCATCGTTTTTCGCGATGTGAGCGCGGCGCGGGCGATGGCGCTGCAGTTGGCCCATTCGGCCCAGCACGACTTTCTTACTGGCTTGCCCAATCGCCTGCTGCTGAACGACCGGGTGGACTACGCCATCGCATTGGCGCCGCGTCATGAGAAGAAGGTTGCGGTGCTATTCCTCGATCTGGATGGTTTCAAGCACATCAACGACTCGCTGGGGCATCCGACCGGCGACAAGCTCTTGCAATCGATTGCGCAACGGCTGGTGGGTTGCGTGCGCGCGTCGGATACGGTCAGCCGACAGGGAGGCGATGAATTTGTGGTGTTGTTGTCCGAAGTGGACCATCCGGAAGATGCCGCGCTAGCGGCGAGAAGAATGTTGCAGGCGGTGGCCGAAGCCCATGCGGTCGACCAGCATGATTTGCACGTTACGACGAGCATTGGGGTAAGCGTTTGTCCGGATGATGGGATAGATGCGGAAACCCTTATCAAGAACGCCGACACGGCGATGTATCAGGCCAAGGAAAATGGGCGCCAGAGCTATCAGTTCTTCGAGCCCGCGATGAACGTGCGAGCGGTGGAGCGGCAATCCATCGAGGAGAGTTTACGGCGCGGTTTGGAGCGGCGGGAATTCGCGCTGCATTACCAGCCTAAGGTTAATTTAAAGACGGGCGAGATTACCGGAGCGGAAGCGCTGCTGCGCTGGACGCATCCTACGCGCGGGCCGGTGCCTCCGGGACAGTTTATTCCGGTGGCGGAAGATTGTGGCCTGATTCTGCCGATCGGCACATGGGTGCTGCGGGAAGCTTGCCGGCAAGCACAGGCGTGGATCCATGCAGGGTTGCCGATGGCGTCGATTGCGGTGAACATTTCTGCTATCCAGTTCCGGGAGGCAAACTTTCTGGAGGGTGTATTTGCCATCCTCGACGATACGGGTCTGGATCCGAGATCGCTGGAGCTGGAGTTGACGGAAAGCGTTCTTATGAAGCATGTCGAGGACACGCAGGGCATTCTCAACGTACTGCGAGCGAGGGGAGTGCAGGTGGCGGTCGATGACTTCGGCACGGGGTACTCGAGCTTGAGCTATCTGCGAAAGTTCCCCATCGATGCACTGAAGATCGACCAGTCGTTCGTGCGGCAGATAACGACCGCACCCGATGAGACTACGATTGTGACGGCGGTGATCAGCATGGGGCGAAGCCTTAAGCTGAGGGTTGTGGCCGAGGGCGTGGAGACGCGGGAAGAACTGGCGTTTCTTCAGGCGCGCGAGTGTGACGAGGCGCAAGGATACTATTTCAGCCGGCCGGTGCCGGCGGAGCAGTTTGCCAAGTTGCTTGAGACCGGGGTGCCGGAGATGGTTCTGCGTTGAAGGGCACGGGCGATGACGCCTGCGCCTACATTTTCTTCATGGCTTTGCTGAATTTTTGGGCTGGGAGGGTGTTGAGGACATCGTCTTTGGTTAGCCAGGCGCGGCGGGCTTGCAGGATGCCGTAGCGGATTTTGTCGAGGTGCGAGGTGTGATGGGAATCGGTATTGATCACGATCTTTACGCCGTATTGTTTGGCTAAACGAAGATGGCGGTCGCAGAGGTCGAGGCGGTCGGGGTAGGCATTTAACTCCATCGCGACTTTGCGTTGAGCTGCGGCTTTCAAGACTGCGTCGACGTCGAACTGGTAGGCGTCGCGACGGAGCAGCAAGCGGCCGGTCGGATGGCCGAGGAACGAGGTGTTGGGATTTTCCACGGCCTTGAGCAGGCGGTTGGTCATCTCGGTGGGACTTTGGTTGAAGTGGGAGTGGACGCTGGCGATGACCAGATCCATCTGTTCGAGCACGGAATCGGAGAGGTCGAGGGTGCCGTCGGCGAGGATATCGACTTCGATTCCGGCGAAGATTCGGATGCCGTCGAGTTTATTATTTGCGGCGCGAATGCGTTTGATGTGTTCGACGGCGCGCTGGTCGTCGAGTCCGTTGGCGAAGGCAAGGTTCTTGGAATGGTCGGTGATGGCCATGTATTGATACCCGTGAGTGCGGGCGGCCTCGGCCATTTCTTCGATGGTGTTGCGGCCGTCGGTTTCGACGGTGTGCATGTGGACATCCCCGAGCAAGTCGGCTTGCGAGATGAGCGCAGGCAAGGTGTGTTTTTCGGCAGCGTCGATTTCGCCGAGGTTTTCGCGCAGTTCGGGCGGGATGTAATCCAGGTTCAGCTTGGCGTAAATCTCTTCTTCGGTTTTTGCGGCAACGACTTTTTCGTTGTCTAACTGAGCCAGGCTGTATTCGCTTAAAGTGTAGCCCATCTTTAACGCACGCTGGCGCAGGGCCACGTTGTGGGCCTTGCTGCCGGTGAAGTACTGCAGGGCTGCGCCGAAGGAATCGGGCGAGAGCAGGCGGACATCCACCTGCATTCCGCCGCGCATACGGAAGCTGACTTTGTTTTCGCCGCGGGCGATGATGTCCATCAGGCCGGGCAGCTTGATGATATGGTCTATCAGCTTTTGCCGCTCTTCATCGTCGCAACACGCTTTGCCGGTTACCAGGATGTCGAGGTCGCCGACGGTTTCACGGCCTCGGCGGAGGGAGCCGGCTGGCGTGATTTTGTCAATACTGGTTTTGTCCCCGCCGGAATAATTGCGCAGATGCTCGATGATTTTATCGGCTTGCGCTTCTGCTGTGTCGAGGAGAAAGCGTCCGGCGATGCGGCGATAATCCTGAATTGCTTTTAGCAGCTTCTGCTCATGCTTTTCGCCCATGCGGGGCAGGATGCGAATTTTGCCTTCCTGCGCTAATCTCTCTACGCCCTCGGGATCGCAGACTTGATAGGCGCTCCAGATCAGGGCGATGGTCTTGGGACCGAGGCCTTGAATCTTGAGCAGGTCGAGCATCGACGGGTGATATTTCTTGAGTAGTTCGGCGTGCAGTGAGAGCTTGCCGTCTTTGAACATCTCCTGCAGGTTTTGCAGCATTCCTTTGCCGATGCCGGGGATGGCCAGAACTTTCTTGGGCTCGGCGATCAGGTCTGCGATTTGCTGCGGGAAGGCTTCGATGGCCTCGGCGGCGTTGCGGTAGGAGCGGATGCGAAAGGAATCCTGGCCGTCGATTTCGAGCAGGGCGGCGGTTTCGAAGAGAATGCCAGCGATGGCTTTGTTGTCCATGCGAAAACAAGATTACAACCTATCGGGCATGGAAGTCTTTTCGTGCCTGTGCTGGGCGGCGCTACCGCGCCCGTTACTCGGTGAGATTGTAGATCAGGCCATTTGGATCTCTGATGTAGCAGCGAGGGAAATCCGGCTCGTCTTTCACTACCTTGCAGCCCTTCTTGGTCAGACTCGCTCGCGCTTTTTTGACACTTTTGACGGTGACCTCGAAAACCGGCCCTAGGGCAGGGCCTCGCTCGATGAAGAAATTGATGTTGTCCCCGTGGAGACTGATCATGTTTGGTGACTTGTCCGTGATCTTGAAGCCGAGTTCCTTGACGTAGAAGTTCGCGGCCTTCATCGGGTCTTTCGCTTGAATCAGAATGTCTGTGCCAAATGTGTTTGCCATGGGCCTCCTAGCCGAACGTGTTTTCTGGCGGGCCTCAGTATGCCTCGGTGGCGCGTGCGACCCAAGAGAATATTATCTTGAAGATCGCTGCGGACCGTGTTTTCATGCAGGGACGTTAAGTGTCAGGAATCCGGGAGGATAAACGATGATGTGCGAGAGAGAGAATTTGAGCACGCTGGCCAAGGCGAGGTCGCGCCGGCAAGTGATCGCAAGTGTTGCCATGGGGTTTGGCAGTCTGGCTGCGGGATCCAGGGTTTGGGGACAAGGGCAGCAGCCGCCGAAAAAGGATGTGCCAATCAACCCAGACAACGGGACGCGCACTTCTCTCCACCAGGAGGTCAGCTTCAAGGCGACGCCTCAGCGCATTTATGAGGCGCTGCTTGATGGGAAGCAGTTCGCCGCGATGACGGGGCTGGCGGCCGAGATCGATCCCAAAGCTGGCGGGGCTTTTTCCATGTTCGGGGGATTGATTGTTGGGCGGAATGTCGAACTTATTCCTAATGCTCGAATCGTGCAGGCGTGGCGCCCTACGCATTGGGATGCCGGCGTCTATTCGATCGTCAGGTTTGCACTGAAACCGCAGAATTCCGAAACCCAGCTGGTTCTGGATCACACGGGTTTTCCGGAGGGCGAATTCGACAACCTCAACACGGGATGGAAGCCGAGATATTGGGAGCCGCTTAGGAAAGCGCTTGCTTAGACGGAGTCTTTGGACTACAGAAGGTGGTCTCGGTTGGGAACACGCTGCACTGAAAAGTGTGCAAGAGTATTGTGTGAAGAAGCGGTCCGGTGTATATTACCGCTCTATCGGAAACCGAAAAAAGTCAGAAGCGAAGTTTTCCGATGTGCGGTCACCTGCTGCAGGTCAGTTCGCCGCTGATTGAACGGACTCGATTGCTGCGCATTACGAATAATCCAATAAATTATCTCTACTCAGTGGTGCAGCCATGAGGGACTTGGAACGCCGCCAAACACCGCGAACGACGATAGGGAACGCATTCATCAACATCGAGCCGAACAACGGCGGAATCGTGCTGAATGTCTCAGATAGTGGACTTTGTTTTCACTCTTTCGATCCGGTGGAGCGAAACGGGACGATCCGTTTTTGGTTTCTAGACAACAACCATCGAATCGAAGCCGCTGGCGCACTGGCGTGGATGGATGAAACGCAAAAGGGAGGCTTGCGCTTTACGGCGCTGCCCGTGGAGGCTCGCGAAAAGATTCGCGATTGGATGAGCCAGGCGATCCCGCCGCTGGGGACTGGGCAGAAGGCCGCTGCTGCGAGCCTGGCGCCACGCGTATTCCCCACCCTTAGCGAGAGCCGACCCGAGATAAAGGCTGTGTCGGTTGTTTCTGGCCCGCTTGAGGTGGTTGCGACCGAGTTGAAACTGGCAAAGCCTTCGAGCGGATTTTCGCGAGGTTTGGCTACCGGGCTTCTGGTCTCAGTGGTCGTGGTTGCGGGAGTCTTATTTCAAAGCTATCGGCGAGAGATTGGAGAGTCGCTCATCCGCCTGGGAGAGCGATTTGCGTCGAAGCCTCAGGCGGAGACGTTGACGGCGTCATCGGCTGTGCCAACCGTATTGGCCGCGGCTCCGTCAGCAGCGCCAAGCGCGGAGACGTTTTTGCCTGCACCCCAAAAAGTAGTGCCGCCAGCGGCGGCGATTCCGGTTCCGCAGCCCCAGAAGGCTCAGCCCAAACCCGAGAAAGTCGCATCGCAGCCCGTGGCAAACCCAGTTG
>JGI12269J14319_10001422_pt1 | contig 23852 bp, 20 predicted proteins | sample PeaSoiSIISIP2007_FD_14319 | JGI IMG/M metagenome (IMG submission 14319)
CGTCCCGCCGCAAACGCTGGCTGAACCGCCACTGGACCGCGGCGGGGTTGTGCGAATCCGGCCTGGACGCGGCGGGCGCCGCGCTTTTCGCCGTTCTTTTCGCTGTACAATGGCGCGATCTAGCCACAGGCGCGAGCCGGGAGAGCGCGTGAATCTCGAGCTGACCGAAGAGCAAAAGCTGCTACAGCGAAGCGTCCGGGAGTTTGCCGAGGCGGAGGTGAGGCCCCTCGCGAAGGAACTCGACGAGACGGGCCGCTTCCCGCGCGAGACTCTGCGCAAAGCCGCGGAGCTCGGCCTGACCGGCATCACCGTCCCGGAAAAATACGGCGGCGCCGGGATGGACCATATCTGCTACTCGATCGTGATGGAGGAAATCGCGCGGGTCTGCGCCTCGACGAGCGTGATTCTCTCGGTGCAGAATTCGCTCTTCTGCGGCACGCTCGAACATTTCGGCACGGAGGAGCAGAAGAAGAAATTCCTCGTGCCGTTCGCGCGCGGAGAAAAAATCGGCTGCTACGCGCTGACGGAGCCGCAGGCGGGCTCGAACGCCGCGGCCCTTGCAACGAAAGCCATCCGCAAGGGCGACCGCTACGTCATCAACGGCACGAAGGCGTGGATCACCAACGGTGGCGCGGCCGACGCGGGAGTCATCTACGTCAACACGCAGCCCGAAAAAGGCGAGAAGGGAATCACGGCGCTGCTGGTCGAGAAGGGCACGCCGGGATTCGCCGTCGGCAAGGAAGAAAAGAAGCTCGGCATTCACGCCACGGCTTGCACGGAGCTTTCGTTCACGGATTGCGAAGTGCCCGCCGGGAATCGCATCGGGAACGAAGGCGACGGCTACAAGATCGCGCTGACGACGCTTGACGGGGGGCGGATCGGCATCGCCTCGCAGGCCACGGGAATCGCGCAGGGCGCGTACGAGGCGGCGCTCGCGTACGCGCGCCAGCGGCAGGCTTTCGGGCATCCCATCGCCGAGTTTCAGGCGATCCAGTTCATGCTCGCGGACATGGCCACGGAAATCGACGCGGCGCGGTTGCTCGCGCGACGCGCGGCGTGGAAGCAGGACTCGGGCGCGCGCTTTTCCATGGAGGCCGCCATCGCGAAGCTCTTCGCGAGCGAGATGGCCACGCGCGTGACGCACAGAGCGATTCAGATTCACGGCGGCAACGGCTATAGCAGCGAATATCCCGTCGAGCGAGCCTATCGCGACGCGCGCATCACCGAGATCTACGAAGGCACGAGCGAGATTCAGCGCCTCGTGATCGCATCGTGGGTTTTGAAAAGCCAATAGCTTTCACTCCGTTGTATTCTTCGAGCGTGCTTCCACTCGATTGCGGGCAGGAATTCGATCCGGCGCGCGACGCCGAATTCTTCGCAGGGCTGCCCGCGCGGCCCGGCGTGCTTCTCATCGAGATGCGTGAAGCGGGCGCGCGACCGCATCTCGTCCGGACCGCGGATATTCGCCGCGCCGCCGAACGCCTCCTGAGCCCGCCGGACGCGGCCTCGAAGCGGCTGAACCTGCGCGACGTCGCCGCTCGGATTCGCTACCGCGTCACCGGCTCGAAATTCGAGCAGACATTTGCGCTCTATCAGCATGCGAAGCAGATTTCCCCGGGACGCTATCGCGATCTGCTGCGCCTGCGCCCCTCCGCGCTTCTGAAAGTGAATTTGAAGAACGAATATCCGCGCTGCTATGTGACGCGGCGGATCAGCGCGGACGACGGATTCTACTTTGGGCCGTTCGCGTCGCGCCGCTCCGCCGAGGCGTTCGCCGAAGGCTTCCTCGATCTTTTCAAGATTCGCCGCTGCCAGATCAAGATTCGCCGCGATCCGAATTTTCCCGGCTGCATCTACTCGGAAATGAAAATGTGTCTCGCGCCGTGCTTCGCGGGGTGCACCAAGGAGGAATACGACGTCGAAGTTGGCCGCGTGCTCGAAACCCTCGATTCGACGGGCGCGGCGCTCACGGCGAAATTCGAGCGCGACAGGGAAGCGGCGAGCGAGGCGCTCGATTTCGAGCGTGCCGCCGCGCTGCACAAGCGCCTTGAAAAAGTCTCCGCCGCTTTGCGCGGCCTGCCGGAGCTTGCCAGACGCATCGAGGACCTCGACGCCGTAATCCTCGCGCCCGCCGCCGAAGAAAAGACCATCGCCGTGTTTCCGGTTCGTGGCGGGCTGCTCGCCGAGCCGATCTTTCTTGATTTCGGCGAGCTTTCGAGCCAGCCGCGGTCTGTCGAGGCAATCTTGCGGCAGGCGTTGCAGCCGGCGTCGAACGCAAGTGAGAAAAGAGGGGAGCACGCGGATGCAAGCCGGCGCGGCCAATACGGCTTGCGCGCGGTGCCACCGGAACTATCCGAGCACCTCTCGCTCATCGCGCGGTGGTTTTACTCGAAGCCGCGCGAAGGCGAGATTCTGTTTCGAGAAGACGACTGGCCCTACCGCCGGATTCTGCGCGCGTGCGGAAGGCTGCTGGCGCCTCCGGCCGCGCCGCCCCCGCCGTCTGCTGGAGGGCCTCCGAAAGCGTAGGGGAATCCGAGAGATAATCGCGGGCACCGCCGCTCCCCGTTGCGTCGTACAATTGCAAAAGCATGGCCGAGAGTAATTCAGCCAAACCCGCGGCTCCGGCAGCGGCCGCAAGCCGTTCCCGATTCCAGGACACCGTTCGTTCGCTGAAATACCGCAACTTTCAGCTTTTCTTCAGCGGCCAGTTGATCTCGCTCGTTGGAACCTGGATGCAGAACGTCGCGCAGTCCTGGCTCGTCTATCGCATGACGGGTTCGTCGCTTCTTCTCGGCATCGTCTCGTTCGCGGGACAGATTCCCGTGTTTCCTCTGGCGCCGCTTGCCGGGATGGTTGCGGACCGCCTGAATCGCCGCAAGGTGGTGATCGCGACGCAGACGGCCTCGATGATTCTCGCCCTCATTCTCGCGTTCCTCACGCTCACGGGCCGCGTGAAGGTGTGGGAGGTGATCGTCCTCGCGGCGTTGATGGGGGTCGTGAACTCGTTCGACATTCCGGCGCGGCAGTCGTTCCTAGTGGAGATGGTCGGCCGCGAGGACCTGATGAACGCGATCGCGCTCAACTCGTCGATGTTCAACGGCGCGCGGATCATCGGCCCCGCGATCGCGGGAATCCTCGTCGCGAGCATCGGCGAGGGCTGGTGTTTCTTCGCCAATGGCGCGAGCTACATCGCGGTAATTATCGGCCTCCTGATGATGCGCATCCCTGCGCGGAGAGCCGAGCGCGAGCTTGCGTCGGCTTTCGAACACATCGCCGAAGGATTCCGCTTCGTGAGCCAGACGGCGCCGATTCGCGCGATACTCGTGCTGCTGGGTCTCGTGAGCGTTGTGGCCATGCCGTACACGGTTCTCATGCCGATTTTTGCCGCGCGCGTGCTGCACGGGAACGCCCGGACGCTCGGCGTTCTGGGCGCGGCGACGGGAATCGGGGCTCTGGGTGGCGCGCTCGTACTGGCCGCGCGCACAAAAGTCACCGGCCTCGGGCGCTGGGTGGCGATCGCCTGCGGCAGCTTAGGCGTAGGCCTGATTCTCTTCGCGCTTTCGCACTGGTACGTCCTTTCGGTGATTCTGCTCGTGCCGGTGGGATTCGCGATGATGACCCAGCTGGGCGCGTCAAACACGCTGATCCAAGCGATGGTTCCCGACCGGCTGCGCGGGCGCGCGATGGCGGTTTACTCGATGATGTTCATGGGCATGGCGCCGCTCGGAGCGCTGCTTTCCGGCGCGATTGCGGATCGCGTGGGCGCGCAGTGGACGGTCGGGATGGGCGGGGCGCTCGCCGTCGCCGCTGCAATCGTCTTCGCGCGGCACCTGCCGAAGATTCGCGTCGAGGCGCGCGAGCTCCTCAGCGCGCAGGGATTGATCGAAAGCGATCCGGCGCAGGAGATAGCGGCGCGCGTCGTCTGAGCTTTTCTTGGTCGCCGCCCGCCCGATTCCGTTCTGCTATACTGCGCGCGCTTTTCAATTTTCGCCGCGAAGCGAGGCCTGAGTGTCCTCTCCCGTCCCAATCGAAAACAAGCGCATCCCCGGCCGCGCCACGCCGCAGGGCACCCTGCGCTACGCCGCACGATTCCAGGGACGCGCCGCCGCGGGGCATTTCCGCGAGGCGCCGGGCGGGCTGGTGCTTTCCTCGGTCGGTATCGGGACGTATCTCGGCGAGCCCGACGAGGCGACGGACAAAGGGTACGCGGACGCCGTGGTTGCCGCTGTCGAAGGCGGCATCAACGTGGTGGACTCGGCCATCAACTATCGCCTCCAGCGCAGCGAGCGCTCGATCGGCGCCGCGCTGAAGCATCTCGCCGTGAAGGGCTTTTCGCGCGAGGAGATCGTGCTTTGCACGAAAGCGGGCTTCCTGACTCCGGACGGCGAAATGCCGGACGACGCGAACGAATATTTTTCGCGCGAGTTTATCGAGCCCGGGATTTTTCGTCCCGAAGACATTGCCGCCGGCTGCCACTGCATGGCGCCTCGCTACCTGGCCGACCAGCTCGACCGTAGCCGGCGGAATCTCGGGGTCGAGTGCGTGGATGTGTTCTATCTGCACAATCCGGAAACGCAGTTGAGCGAGATTCCCGCGGACGAATTCCGCCGGCGGATCAGCGAGGCGTTCCAGTTTCTTGAATCCGCCGTCGCGGCTGGAAAGATCGGAGCCTACGGACTCGCCACGTGGAATTGTTTCCGCGAGGATCCGAAATCCGCTGGCTATCTTTCGCTGGCGGCGATGGAGGAAATCGCGCGCGAAGTCGGCGGCGCGGAGCATCACTTTCGCTTCGTGCAGTTGCCGCTGAATCTGGCGATGCCGGAAGCGCTCCTGCGCCCCAATCAGGTGGTTGCAGGGAAGACGATGGCGATGGTGCAGGCGGCGCGCGCGGTGGGGGTTACTCTGGTGTCGAGCGCGGCGCTGCTGCAAGGCCAGCTAACGAAGAATCTGCCGCCGTACATCGGCGCGGCGCTTGGGCTGAAAAACTATTCCGCGCAGGCGCTGCAGTTCGCGCGGTCGGTGCCGGGGGTGACGACCGCGCTCGTCGGGATGAGCCGCGTCGAGCACGTGCGCGCCAACCTTGAGGTTATCGGCGTCGAACCCGCGCCTCGCGATCAGTTCCTCAAGCTGTTCGAACCGCCCGGTTAGGTTTTTCGAGCGTCATGCTTGCGGTTTGTCTCCATCGAGCCACTTGCCAATCGCCGTGCCGATGGCGTCGAGATGTCCGGTGAAAAAATGGTCGGCGCCTTCGACGATCACCAGCCGTTTCGGTTCCGGCAGCGTCGCAAATAATGCTTCGACACTTGCGCGCGCGCCGAACTGGTCGTTCCCGCCCTGAATGATGAGCTTCGGCTTCGCGCACGCGCGCAGGTAGGAAAGATCTAGGTTGTCCACGGGAAGCCCGAGCCCGATCACTTTCGTGACGCGCGCGTCTCCGCAGCCCACGCGCAGCCCCACCCATGCCCCGAAGCTGAAACCTGCCAGCAGAATCGGCCGCGCGGGGAATTCCGCCGCCATGTAATCGAGCGCCGCGCGGACGTCGTCCTGCTCGCCCGTCCCGCGGTCGTGCTCGCCCTCGCTCTGCTCCGTTCCGCGAAAATTGAATCGCAGCACGGGCGCCCCGCGCCGGTGCAGCGACTTCGCCGCCTGATAGACAACTTTGTTGTGCATCGTGCCGCCGTAGAGGGGATGCGGATGGCAGACGACGGCCGCGAATTTCGGATCGGGGTCCGGAGTAGTCCAGAGCGTCGCTTCGAGACGCCCGGCGGGCCCTGCGAGAAAAAGACTGCGATGGAAGACTGCGGCCATTAGCGGGGCGCCGGAAGAGTTTTTCGTCCCTTCGCCGCTCCGTTCGTCCCGCCGTGCAACCATTGCACGGCCACGGACGTGAAAATCGCGCTCGCGCCCAATCCCGGATCGGCGAGCGGCGCGGGCCCCGGCACGTCCTCCATGCCCTGCACGCGCACGACGCGCCCGGCGATCTCGCCCGTCCTGGACCATTTTCCCCAGGGGACCTTTGCGACCAGCGTGTCTCCGGCAGCGTAGATGTGCGAGGTTTCAAACCGCATTCCGGTCTGCGAGATGTCCTGGGTCATGGACTCGTCGGGCCAGGGAGTTCCGGCGAGGCGCACGAGGACCGGGAGCGCCAGGGGAGTGCGCGGGAAGCTTCGCTGCTCTCGCATGACGGGATGCGGCAGCTTGGTCGTCGGCGGTGCGAATTGGAGCGCGATGCGATAGCCGCCCTCGGTTGTGCGGTCCACGCGGACGATGCGCGCGGGCGTTTCCGGCTGCGCGGAAACGCTCGCGGCCGGATCGAAAGGGAACACGACCCACACGCGGGCCGGTGCGTCGCAAGGCTCATTTCGGTGCACGAGCAGCCCTTCGCGGGACACGTCCTCCGTTTGCACCACTTCGAGGCGCATCCCCAGCGGTTCCTGCCAGCGAATCCTCGCCGGAAGGCTGAGCTGCGCGCGGGGGTGTTTTCGTAGTTCGACTAAGGTTATGGGCCTGTGCATCTATCGACATCGTAGCGGCAGCGCCCGTCCAGATCAATCCTCACGCGGCCCGCAGATGCTATTCCCAATGGGCGCGCCGGGAGAGTCAAAAAAACGCCGTTGCGCGGCCGGGGGAGCGATGGTAGCTTGGCTCAGTTCCGAGGAACGGGAGGCTCCGTGGAGAACGGTGTGGAGCGGCGGGCGGCCCGGCGTTTTTCGATGATGCTTCCCCTGAAGGTGCGATTCTCAATGGGCGACAGCGTCACGGAAAAGCCCGGCGAGACGCGCGACGTCAGCTTCCGTGGCCTCTATTTCCTGATCGAAGCGTCCCTCGAGACCGGCAGCTCGATCGAATTCGTCCTCACGCTTCCGCAGCAGATCACTCTCGCTGGCGACGTCCATATCCGCTGCTACGCCCGAGTGCTGCGCGTGGAATCCCACAACGGGCGCCGCGGCGTGGCCGCGCAAATCGAGCGCTACGAATTCCTCCCCGCTTCGGCCTGACGCGGTTTCCATTGGGGTATAGTGGCGCATGAGTTTGATAATCCCTGGATGAACGACTGTGCTGAATGCAAAACTCTTCTCAGCGTTAGCGGGCATCATACTTCTCATTGCCTTGCTTGGCAGAATGCATGTACTTCCGCACATGAACCTCTGGTTGCAAGTCTGGAATTTCTCGCTCGGCCCGCTTTACTGGCAGCTTTTCGGAGCGTTAGTTTGCGCAATTTTCGCCGTGGCCTATTTTGGCGTTGCTCGATTGACGCGGCGTGCTCCCAACCAGATGATCGGACTGGTTGTTTTTTTCTTAGTCGCCGTTCCGTTTGCTGTCTGGCTGATTTCGGGCTTCCTCACCACGACGGGTTCACCGCCGAACCGTCGCCTCGCAATGGTTCTCTTTGCGGCAATTTTCAGCCTTCTTTCGGGTTTGGTACTTTCGGTGGTGAATCTAACATGGGTTCTCTTGCGGAGTAACAAACCACCGAACTCCCGATAAACGCAGCGCTAATCGAAAACTGACCACCTGTCGAATTTCCTTCTCTTATCTCGCTCGCTGAAGCAAAATTTATGTCTGGGGACTTCGCATGGCACGCCACACCCTTCTCATCGACGCCGACGACACGCTGTGGGAAAACAACATCTTCTTTGAGAAGGCGATCGACGATTTCATCACCCGGCTCGAACATCTCGGCTACACGCGCGAATACATCCGCCACATCCTCAACGAGACCGAGCGCCGCAACATACGCCAGCACGGCTACGGCGTGCGCAGCTTCGGGCGTTCGCTCGAGGAGACGTATCTGAAGCTGGCCGGAAATTCCGCGCGGCGCGAGATCGTCAAGAACATCGAGGAACTGGTCCACGAGCTGGAAAGCACGCCTCCGCACATTCTCGACGGCGTTCCCGAAACGCTCGCCTACCTCGCAAAGCATCACCGGCTGATCCTGCTGACCAAAGGAGAGCCGGCCGAGCAGGCGGCCAAGGTGGAGCGCTCCGGCTTGCAGACCTACTTCGACGCCATCGAAATTGTGCTAGAAAAGGAATCGGAAACCTACGGGCGGATGATCGAGCAGTTCAAGATCGTGAAGTCGCACGGCTGGATGGTGGGCAATAGCCCGCGCAGCGACATCAACCCGGCGCTGCAATCCGGCCTGAACGCCGTCTTCATCCCGCACTCGGCCACGTGGGAGCTAGAGAAGTCGGAGCTGGAAAGCGGCACGGGAAGATTGCTGATTCTGGCGGCGTTTCGCGAGCTCCGCACGCATTTTTGACGATGCGCGTTTTCCGCGCCCCGAACGTTGTTGCGGGGCGATGCGTTTCACCTGCCAAATTGTCCGCGATGTCCGCACCCTCGCTGCTTCCCGCCGATCCGCTTCGCAGCTAACATCGAATTCCGATCGAGGAGGTTCGCACGGTGCCAACCGACTATCGCCGCGAATTCGCAGATTTCGAAGGCGTGACGTATCTGAACGCCGCAGCACAGGGCGCCATGCCACTGGCCGCTGCGCGGGCAGCGGAGACCGCGCTTGAATGGAAGAAGCGGCCCGACAAAATGCCGGACACCGCTTATTTCGATCTCCCGGATCGCATTCGCGAAAAAGCCTCCCGCGTGATCGGCGCGCGTCCGGACGAAATCGCCGTCACGACCGGCGCGAGCGCAGGGCTTGCGTCCGTGGCCGCGGGAATCGACTGGAAGCCGGGCGACGAAGTGCTGATCGCGCGCGGCGAATTCCCGGCGCACTTTTCAACCTGGCTGCGCTACGAGCAGGCGGGGAAGCTACGAGTGCGGGTAATCCCGCCGCGAGGCCGCTTCATTTCCGCCGACGACTACATCGAGCACATCGGTCCGCAAACGCGCGTGGTCTCCGCCAGCCTGGTGCGATTCGATAACGGCGCGCGGCTGGACGCGCCGCGGGTGGCGCGCGCGTGCGAACAAGTGGGCGCTGCCCTTCTGCTCGACCTCTCGCAGTGCGCCGGCGCGATGACGATGGATATCCGCGCTCTCGGCGCGGCGATGGCCGTCTGTAGCGGATACAAGTGGCTTCTGGGGCCTTATGGCACGGGGTTTTTCTGGATTGCCGGCGAATGGCTCGAGCGTCTGCCGCTCGGCGCCGTTTACTACCTGGCTCTGGAAGGTGCGCGAAATCTCAGCACCCTCCCACTCGAAAATTTGCGTCCGGCGCCGGGCGCGCGCCGCTGGGACACGCCGGAGACCGCGAACTTCACCAACCTCGCGGCGTTCGATTCGTCACTCGACCTTCTCCTGCGCATCGGCGTGGATGTCGTCGAGCGCCACATTGATGCGCTCGTCGGCGAAATCATCGAGCGCCTGTCCGGCACGAACTGCGTGCTCGCCTCGCCCGAGGAACGCGAGAGGCGCGGCCCCTACGTGTGCGTCTCCGCGCGCGATCCCAACAATACGGCCGCGCTCTATGAAAAATTGCGCGCCGCCCGGATCCACGTCAGCCTGCGCGAAAACGCGCTGCGCATCGCGCCGCACATCTACAACACGCCGGAAGATATCTCACGCGTGATCGAAGTCTTGTCTTCGTGAGGTCTGGCGAGGATTACCGCGGGCCGTAGTCTCTCGGATCGATGTACGTGAAGGGTATGTGGATGACGGCTTCGAGATCGACGGGCACTCCGGCGCGCGTGCCTGGACGGAACTTCCACAGCGCGAGCGCGTCGATCGCATTCCGGTCGAGCTGGGGATCGAGCCCCCGCACCACCTGAATGCTGTCCACCGATCCATCCTTGCGGATGATGGCGTAGAGCACCACCTCGCCCCGCACGTGCCCCTTGATCAGCTCCGGCGGATACTTCGGGTCCGCCTTCTCGACGGGGACCGGCCCCGCCACTTGCTCCTTGTGCTTGAAGGGCGGGCCAATCTCGTCGTCGAGCTCGGCAAAATTCAAAACCCAGCTCCCGCTCGCGCTGGTCAGGTTCGGCAGGTTGACGTGCAGCGTGTACACCTCTTTGCCCGAGAGAATTTTTTCAGGCGGCAGGCTCGGATCGATGGACGCGACGTTTGCGGGGCCTCGCCTCGTGTTGGTCGGAGGCTCGTACGGCGTCGTCGGCCTTAGGATCAATCCGCCGGGACGCCTCGCCGCCGGAGTGATGCCTCCGCCCCCGCCGCGCGCTGTTCCGGGGCTGATGCTCACCGCGGCTGGAAGCGAACCCGTGCCGCCTGCTTCGCCCACGCCGATCGTTCCCGCCGTCGAGCCGGCGCTCCCGCTCGCGGCGGAGCTTGCGCTCGCGGACGAGTTCGCCATATCTCCGGGAGCGCCGGGCTTTGCTCCCTCGGGAGAGATAGAAATGCGCGCGGCCAGATTTCCCTCGGGCACGCTGACTTCGGGCGCAGGCGGCGCCGGCGTGGCGGAAAGCGCAATCAAGCGGCGCAAGCTCGCATCGCCCTCCGCAGCGGCGGCTCCGACTTCCGGCGCAGGGCCGGCGTCTGCTTGCGACTGACGGCGCGCGATGACGGGCGCGGACATCGCGTTGAGCCTGATTTGAGGCCGGGGTATCGCGATCGGCGATGGAGCAATATTCAACGGCCCGGAATTCTTTTCCAGGTTCGGTGCCTCCGGCGCAGCCATGTCGCGGACGGCGCGCTTCTGGATGCGCGGCGTCGAGTCCTTCGGCGAGAGTTGCAGGTGCGGCCTTGCGATCTCCACCGCGGACCACTGCACGATGTTGGGCAGCGGCGGGAGAATCTTTGGCGGAGCAGGCGGCGCGTCGGGACGAATCAGCGTTTGCCGCGGATGCGTCACGCGCACGGGAATGGAAAGAATCGTCTGCCGCGGATGATAGGCGTCCGCGCCTCGATTATCGGGTGGTTTGGGAGCGTCTTCCGATTTCTTGGGAGGCGCGGCTGGCTTCGCCGGAGCAGCGCGCAGCTTGATCGGCGGCAAATCCTTCGGCTCGCCGTACCACGTCAACTCGATTTGCACGGGCGCGAGCGTTGGCGTGTGCTCCGGCAGGAATCCCCAGATGGGCAGGATCAGAATCCAGACGACGATCGCATGCCAGAGGCACGCCGCGAGAAAAGCCCGGCCCGGCGGTTTGCCGCGAATCCATTCAACGCGAAACCCGGGGCTTTTCGCCTCATCGCTGTATTTTGGCGGCCGCGGTCCCGTGAAGAGAGCACGCAAACTCGACCAGAACACTTCGCTTGACGGTTCCCAGTCGATGGCCAGATCGAGCCGGGGCAGGCGCGCAAATGGCGGCAACTCGACCAACGAATCTGCCAGCGAATCGAGTTGTGCGGAGGGGGGCACAGGGCGGCCATTATACTCGATAGGATCGGATGCACCCGGCATGCCAAGCGGCTGCAAGACCGGTCCGAACTGATCCGTTAAGGAGTCGCGCCTTTGGCCGTGAAGTAACCGCTGCATTTTCTGCGACGCCGTAACTTCGCGGTTCTAGTGCTACTAAACCCCATGTTTAAGCCTCGCGCTCTTGGCGCGCAATGGCCTCTTCAAGCCGCGGCTGCCAAGCGGTAAAAACTTAGCGCCGCATCTCCCTGCTCGACCAGGCGCGTTCGTTCGAGCCGCTCGAATCGCTCCGGCAGTTCCGTCTTGCGGCGATGTTCGACGATCACGAGCCCGCCGGGCGCGATCAGATGCGAGGAATCGAGAAATTCGAGGACGAGCAAACACTCCTCGTCGCGTTCGTACGGCGGGTCGAGAAAAATGAAATCCGCGATCCGGTGACGCGCCGCGAGTTTTTCGAAACCTCGCACGGCATGCGCCTCGATCACTTCGGCTCCCGAGCGTATCCCGAGCGCTTCGAGATTCTGGCGCACGAGCCGCGCGCTCGCCGCGCGTGATTCGATGAAGACGGCCTCGCGCGCCCCGCGGCTGATGGCTTCGATGCCGATGGCGCCCGTGCCCGCGTAGGCGTCCACAAAGAGCGAGTCCTCGACTGCCGGCCCGAGAATATTGAAGAGCGTTTCGCGGAGGCGGTCGCTCGTCGGCCGCAGGCGCAGTTTCCCCGGGCCTTTCAATTGCCGGCTGCGGAATTTGCCCGCGATCACGCGCATTGCTTCATCCTGCCTTTTATCCCACCGACGCCAGCTGGTATCGCTTTTGCCAGATCGGGCTGAGCGATTCCAGGCGCGCGACCACTTCGTTCGCCCGGTCCGGATTCTCCGCCAGCGCGAACGCCTCGCGCCGCGCGAGTTCGAGAATTTCATGGTCGCGCAGCGGCTGCGCGAAAGAAAAGGCCGCGTCGCCGTGCTGCCGCGTCCCGAAGAATTCGCCCGGCCCGCGCTGCTTCAGGTCCCGCTCGGCGACTTCGAATCCATTGGTCGTGGCGACCATCGTCTCGATGCGATCCTTCGCGTCTCCTGTGATCGATTTCGGCGCGACGAGGATGCAATGCGACTTTTCCTTCCCGCGCCCGATTCGGCCGCGGAGCTGGTGAAGCTGAGCGAGACCGAACCGCTCGGCGTGCTCGATCACCATCACCGTGGCGTTCGGCACGTCCACGCCGACTTCGATCACCGTGGTCGCGACGAGAATATCGAGTTCGCCGCGGCGGAATTTGTCCATCACAGCGTCTTTCTCTTCGTTCTTCAGCCGCCCGTGCAAGAGGCCCACGCGCATTTTGGGGAACACGTTCTTCGCTAGCCGCTCGTACTCCGCCGTCGCCGCCTTCAGCTCCTGCTTCGACTCCTCGATCACGGGATAGACGACGAACGCCTGGCGGCCGCTCGTAATTTCGCGGCGCAGAAATTCCCACACGCCGGGCAATTGAGCATCCGGCGTCCACCGCGTCTCGATCGGCGTGCGCCCGGGCGGCAGCTCGTCGATCACGGAAAGGTCGAGGTCGCCGTAGAGCGTGAGCGCGAGCGTGCGCGGAATGGGCGTCGCGGTCATCACCAGCACGTGGGGCGACGCGCCTTTTTCTATCAGCCGCTTGCGTTGCAGCACGCCGAAGCGGTGCTGTTCGTCCACGATCACGAGGCCCAGCTTCTGAAACGTGACGGGATTTTCGATCAGCGCGTGCGTGCCGACCACGAATTTCGTTTCGCCGCTTTCGACGCGCTCGAGCGCTCGCGCGCGTTCAGCGTGCTTGCGGCCGCTCACGATCAAGTCGACGCCGTAGCCCGCGTGCGCGAAAATACGCCGCGCGGAGAGAAAGTGCTGCGCGGCCAGGATTTCGGTGGGTGCCATCAGCGCCACCTGATAGCCGTTCTCGATCACGATCGTCGCCGCTTCGAGCGCCACGATCGTCTTCCCGCTGCCGACGTCGCCTTCGAGCAGCCGGTGCATCGGATACGGCCGCTCGAGGTCCGCCGCGATTTCCGCCAGCACTTTCTTCTGCGCGGCGGTCGGCTTGAACGGAAGGATGCGCTTGATCGCTTCCCGGACTTTTTCTTCGCGCACGCGCATGGCGATTCCGTGCTCGCGGTGGTCCCTCTGCCGCCGAAGCGCCAGCGCGAGCTGGTAGTAGAAAAATTCCTCGAAGATCAGCCGCAGCTGCGCGGGGCTGCGGAAGCTGTTCAGGAGTTCAAGGCTTTCGTCTTTTGGCGGGAAGTGCGCGTAGAGCAGAGCCTCGCGCCGCGTGGGGAATCGATACCGCTCGCTGATTTCGCCGGGGAGCGCGTCCGGCACATTGCCGTCGAAATTGAGCAGCACGTTGTAGATGATCCGCCGCAGCATCCGCGAGCTGATTCCGCCGATCGCTTCGTAAATGGGGACGATGCGGCCCACTTCGGTCGAGTCCGCGGGCGCCTGATCGCTGCCTACCAGCTCGATCTGCGGATTCACCATCTCGAGGCGCGCCGGGCGATACGGATCGGCCTCCGCCTTGCCGTGCAGGACGAGCCGCTGCCCCTCCTTCAGCCGGCCCTCGAGATATGCGCCGTGAAAAAATCGCGCGTGCACCGAGCCCGTCTTGTCGAACACCGTGACGTGAAACACCGGCCCGCGCCCGCCGCGGAATCGGACGGTGTTTCCGCCGCCCGCTCCAACCTCCCCGAGGATCGTGTGTACCTGTCCGGGCACGATCTCTGCGATGGGTGTGAACCGAATGCGGTCCTCGTAACGGAAAGGGAGATAGCCGAGCAGATCGCCGACGGTCGCGATGCCGCGCTCCTCGAGCGCAGCGGCGCGGTTGGGGCCCACGCCACGCAGATATTTCACCGAGTTAGTCAGCGCGACGGTCATGCAGATGATCGTATCGCGGAAAGGAAGGGCGGCTACTCGCCGTCCACCGAAAATGCCAGCAACACGTTGCCGGACGCGCTCCCTTGAAAGAAGTATCCCGAGTTGACGTACAGCATCCCTCCGGCGACGACCGCGCCGGGTCCGTCGAGCGAGCCACCCTTGGCTTTGACGCCGTTGACGGTCTTGTATTCCCGCATGGTGTCCACATCCCAGATGATCCGGCCGTCCGAGGCTGAATACGCTCGCAGATGGCCATCGACGCCGCCCGAGAAAACTACTCCTGGAATCGCAGTCACCGCCGCCGACTGCGCGGGGCTACATCCCGGCCGGTCGCAGTCCGGATGCGGCGTGTGCCAGGCCGTCTCTCCGGTATCGAGTTTGAGAGCAAACAGACCGCCGCCAGTTTTCGGATCGAGTTCGTACTTCACGCCAAACACGGAGTCTTGCCCTGCGGGCGATCCCGCCGGCGACGGCCGCCTCTCAACGTCCGACAAGGCGACGTACACATTTTTCGCGTCGGCGGCGGATCCCCATTGCACTCCGCCCAGCGTGCCGCCGTGTCCCACGCGCTTCTGCCAGAGCAGCGCGCCATCGCGATCCGCATCGACGGCATAGACAATTCCCGATTTCGCTCCGGCGATCAGCGCGCGGCGGCCGTTCGCGAGGTTCACCAGAATGGGAGACGATCCGAAGTCGAAATCAGGCCCTTTGGACTCCGGACAATTTGCCTGCTTCTCTCCTGGTATGTCGCAATCGATGTTATACGCGTCGCGCTTCCACATCTGGCTCGACCAGAGCAGTTTTCCCGTCTCCAGATCGAACGCTACGAACGCGTCGGAAGTGTCCGCGGGGGGATCGGAGTAGCTGTCGCCCGTGGTCACGTAGATCCTCTTGCTCTTGAGATCCACGGTCGGCGACGACCACACGCCGGCGCCCGAAGGCCCCCAGAGCTGCACGCCCAGCCGGTTTTTGCGAAACGGCTTCGGCTCTTCGGGAATCGTGTAGCTTTTCCAGAGGACTTTTCCCGTTGCCGCATCGAGCGCGGAGACACTTCCGCGGAACTTGCAGCATTCGTATTTCGCGTCGGCTCCCGTCACCTCTTCCAGCGAGGACACCGTCACGTACAGCCGCCCCGCAACGAGCAGCGGCGCCCCGGTGATTTGCGCCGCGGGATGCTCGTCCATGCGAGTCTTCCACAGAAGTTTGCCTGTGATGGCGTCCACCGCATACGCATTCGCGTGCTGATCGCCGAAATAGGCGGCCCAGCCGGACCCGTTCGCGCCGACGCTGATCGCCGTGCGCACCGCGGCCTCTGTGCCGAGCTGCCAGTACATGCATCCGCTCGCCGCGTCGAGCGAATAGACGCGCCGGCCCGCGCTTCCGACGAAGATGCGTCCGCCCACGACAGCGGGTTGCGCGTATGCCTGCGTGGTGTCCACAAAACCGAACGCCCACTTCAGTTTCAGCCTCGGCACTTGATCCGCGCGCAGTCGCGCCATCTCCGCGGGCTGGAATCGGCTTTCGGAGGTATTCGTGCCCCAGCCGTTCCACTGAGGCTGGCCGGACTGCGGAGCGAACGGGCGTCCGCCCGCATGGCAGAAGAATTCCTCCGACGGGACACTTTGCTGCGCCGCAGCCTGACTCGAAAGAAAGTGGCTCACGGCGTCGATCTGCTCGGCCGTCAGATTCGCGCCTTGCGAGCTCATGCGCCCGGTGGTCAGTGCGGACTGGATTCCTTCCGGCGGCATTTCCGACATTGCGGCGCGGCTGGGCGCGCGCGAAACTCCCGCGTCATGGCATGCGGCGCAGCGCTCGCCGTACAGCGCCTCGCCTTCCTTGTTCGCGACGGATTTGTCCTGGCCGGCCGCGAGGGGCCCTGCCGCGACGGCGAAGAGCAGCGCGGCGAGAGATGCGTGGATCGGGAATCGAGTATGGCAGCGCAAGGCTTACCCCCTGGCGCTGCACTTTAGCACGGTTCGTTGATCGCGTCCGGTGGGCGCCGCGCGCATCTCAGTTTTGCTGGAGCCTGCTCTGGCGGCAAGTCCGTTGTGCCGGGTGTTAGGGTATAATGCGCGCCGACTTCGGAAATCCCGATGGAGCAGGCAATGCAGGGAATTCCGATCGAAGAGGAGGTTTTATGAAACGCCGTGATTTCCTGCGGTCCGCAGGAATCGTGTCAGTAAGTCTTCCATTCCTAAAGGCGAACTCCCTGTTTGCCGAGAGCACTGCACCGAGCGGTTGGCGCACCTTCGAAGTCACCACGCACGTTGAAGTCCTGAAACCTTCCGGCACGACGCGGATTTGGGTTCCCGCCCCCCTCACCAGTCAAACGCCCTTTCAGAAGCCTCTCCACAATTCGTTCAGCGCCGAGGGCGGTACCGCCAAGATTTTCAAAAGCAAGGCCGACGCGATGGGGATCATCTCCGCGGAATTTCCCGCCGGCGTGACGCCGACTCTCACGGTCACAAGCCGCGTCGCAACCAAGAATATTGCGGTGGACCTCTCCGCGCCAGGCAAAGCGCCGAAAGCGAACCACGCGGAGTTGGAACATTTCCTCCAGCCGACGAAGCTCCTGCCGAGCGACGGTATCGTGAAAGAGACGGCGACCGAGATTACGAAGGGCGCGACGACCGACGTCGAAAAGGCGCGCGCGATCTACGAATGGATCGTTGACAATACGGCTCGGAATCCGAAGACGCGCGGCTGCGGCGTCGGCGACATCCGCTTCATGCTGGAGACCAAGGATTTGACCGGGAAGTGCGCCGATCTCAACGCGCTTTACGTCGGCCTCGCGCACGCAGCGGGCCTGCCTGCACGCGACGTGTATGGCATTCGCGTCGCAAAATCGGAACTGGGATACAAGAGCCTCGGCGCCTCGTCCGAGAAAGTGACGAAGGCTCAGCACTGCCGCGCGGAGGTGTATCTCCACCAATACGGCTGGGTTCCCGTCGATCCCGCGGATGTGCGTAAGGTCGTGCTTGAGGAACCGCCCGGAAATCGCCCGCTGGACGACGACATGGTGAAGAGGGCCCGCGCCCGGCTATTCGGGTCCTGGGAGATGAACTGGATGGGGTTCAACTTCGCGCACGATGTCGAGTTGCCCGGCTCAAGCGGCAAGCCGCTCGGATTTTTCATGTATCCGCAGGCGGAAACAGCCGACGGCCGGCTCGATCCGCTCGACGCGGACGCCTTCAAGTACGAGATCACGTCGAAGGAAATTACGCCCGCGAACGGCTGACGGACTCCGTCCCGCCGGACCGCCGCAGTTTACACCGCACTACGCCTGTCCTAAGATGTGGCTCATCTCATCCCTCTCGGGTGGGCCACCCTTATGGCGACCGCGCGACAATTCCTCGGCGCAACTCCCCGGCGATGGCTTGAATACCTGGCCGCCATCGTTATCGGCAATGCGATCTACTACTTTTCACTCGTGCCTCATCTTCCTGTAGCGCTGCGTCACGAAGGTTTTGCCATCGACTGGGGCGTCGGAGTGGATTTCGCCGTCTGCGTGGCCGTTTTCGGGTTGATTCGCCTCGGCGCGCGCCTCCAGCAGCGGTAGCGCCACCCGCCCTCTTTTTGCCGAAATTCCCGCTGGGCTAATTTGACCGGAACAATCGGATAGCGGCCCTCGTATTAAATTTTGTACAAGCACTGGGCCGGCGCGAGACTCACCTTGAGCAGACCAGCCATGACTCCGCCGAGCGATAACACCGATTTTCAATGGAGCCAATCCACCTTGGCTGAATCCTCCGATAGTGCCAAAATGGCCTCACCGGGTGCTAACGAAGGTCCCGTTTGGCCGTCTATCCAAGCGGAACCCGGAGAAAGGCTCGAAGCCGGGGCAGGCAAGCTCGGCGGCTCGCAAGCCGGCGGGTCGGCCACAGCGGAATCCCGCTCGGCGGCAGATACGATGGGGATGAGCGTCGCACTCGACGGAGATGCGCGCCAGGCAGCGGCGGTGAAGCTCGCGGAGGAGCAGGCACTCGTCCGGAAGGCCCAGGCGGGAGACCGGCTGGCCTTCGAGGAGCTTGTTCGCCGCTACGACCGCGAGGTTTTGCGCCTGGCTCTGAATCTCGTTCATCGTCCCGAGGACGCCCGCGACATCTATCAGGAAAGTTTTCTGCGGGTGTACAAGAACCTGAACCGCTTCCGCTTCGAGTGCAGCTTCTACACCTGGCTCTACCGGATTGTGACGAATGTGGCGCTCGATCACCTGCGCCGCCGCACCAGCCGCCGCGAGGATCAGGCGCCCGTTCCCGAGGAGGCCGATGGCGGCACGCGCGACTTCTTCGACCGCCAGCCGGAGCCGAGTGCCGCGGCGAATCCCGAAAAGCGGCTGCTCGGCGAGGAGCTTGGCCGGCACATTCAGAAAGCGATGAAGCGCCTTTCGCCCCGCGAGCGCATGGTTTTCGAGTTAAAACACAACCAGGGTTTGCGATTGCGCGCGATCGGCGACATGCTCGGCACCTCGGAAGAAACGGCGAAGAATTCGCTTTTTCGGGCCACGCGAAAGTTGCGCGCGACCCTGGGCGACTTTCGGTAGTCGGCGCGGAGAATGCAGCAGGACATGACGAACGAAGACATGACGAACCAGGCTTGCGGCGAATGGCGGCCGCTGCTCATCCTGCTCGCGGCGGGCGGCGAGCTCGATCCAGCCGGTCAGGCGCGGCTCGCCGCGCATCTTGCCGATTGTGCTTCGTGCTCCGCAACTCTTCAGCGTGAAAGCGAACTGCTCGCGCTTCTCGGTTCTCATCGCGACGAGCCCGGCGCCGATCTCCTTGCGGCCTGCCGAGCGAGCCTTGAAGACGCGCTCGACCGCGAAGAAGAGCGCGGCTGGCTGCGCCGCACGTTCGGCTCGCTGATTCCATCGAACTGGCTCGCGCCGCGTCCGGCTTGGAGTGCGACTGTTCTTCTATTGATCGGTTTCAGCGTCGGCGTTTTCGGGCCTCGGTTGCTCCGCCGCCCCGCAAATGCTGATGCATCGGATGGCGCCGCCGCTTCGAAATCCGCCACGGCTATCGCGCCTTCCAGCCCCGCGGACTCCGGCAGCGCGGCCGGTTCCGCTCTCACGTCTCTCGATTTGCACAGCGCCGACGTCGCCGGCATCAGCGTGTTTCCGTCGGGCGATGAAGGGCCGGCTCGCGTCCAATTGCAGCTCAAGGCGCAACGTCCGGTGACGGTTGAAGGCACCGTGAACGATGACGACGTGAAAGGCGCTCTGCTCGGCGTCCTGAAAAGCGGCGAGCGCTCTTGCCCCGATGTGCGACTCGACGCCGTCGAGTGCCTCCGCGGACGCAGCAACGATCCCGATGTCCGCTCGGTCCTGTGCCAGGTGGTCCACTCGGACCCCAATGCAGCCGTCCGGCTGAAGGCCCTCGAAGCGCTCGATGGAGCGGAGCCTCAGGAGATGGTTCGCCAGACTCTGCTCGACGCGCTGGTGGACGATCAGAATCCGGGCGTGCGCATCGAGGCCGTCAATGCGCTGCGCGACATGGCAGCAAAGGGCCAGGCCGCCTCGGACGATCGCATGTTCTCCGTTCTGCACGACCGCATGCAGAAGGATCCCAACACCTACATTCGCCTGCAAAGCGCGGCCGCGATCCGCGATCTCGGTCCGCGCGAGAAATTCTAGCGATGCGAGGCAACGTGACGGTTCCCGTCTCCCGGCGCGCTTCCAGGAAATCTCTTGCCTCGTTGCTTGTTGCGCCTCTGGCGGTCGGTCTTTTTTTCGCCGCAAGTGCCTCCGCGCATCGCAGAACATCGCCATCGAGTGGCGCTCATTCCGGGCCGCGCTTGACCTCCGAGCTGACAGGCTCGGTGCCCACGCACGAGGGCCAGCGCATTCGCCTCTCGGCCGACCTCGGCAACGTCGTGGTTCGCACGCAGAATTCCGGCAAAGTGGACTACCGCGTTCATCTCGAGACCGACGCTTCGCAAAAAGATGCGCAGCAACTGCTGAAAAGTTTCACGGTGACTTCGCGCGAAACATCCGATGAGGTGTATCTGAAAGCGCAAACGTCCGCGCACTCGACAGGCAGGCTCTGGGCGACGCTCTATTTGAATATTCCGAAGAGCGCCAGCCTGGATGTCTCGACCGGCGGCGGTAACATCGATGCCGGCGAAATCGACGGCCGCGTGACGCTCTCGACGGCTGGGGGCAATATCACCGCGAGCGACATCGGCGGTCCGGCGCGCCTGGATAGCGGCGGCGGCAACATCGTCGCACGGAGCGCCGCCGGAGAATTGATTGCCAATACCGGCGGCGGCCACATCACGGTCGGTTCGATCGGAGGCAACGCCATGCTCCGCACCGGCGGCGGCCACATTCGGGTTACGTCGATTCAGGGAACGGCGCATCTTGAAACCGGCGGCGGAAATATCACGCTCGAGCATTCCGGAGCCGAGCTTGCGGCCGAAACCGGCGGCGGCGAAATCGAAATTGGCGAGGCCGCGGGCCTGGTCCGCGCGAGGACAGGCGGCGGAGGCATCCGCGTGGTACGCATGTTCGGCCCGACCGACCTCGAAACTTCCGGCGGCAGCATCTACCTGACCCAGATCGATAGCGCGGTCAAAGCCTCCACCAGCGATGGCGGCATCACCGCATGGTTCGTCGCTCCGGCGAAGCTGCCCGGCATCTCCGAATTGCAGTGCAGCTCCGGCGACATTGTCGTCCATCTGCCGCGCGAGCTGCCCATCACGATCGACGCGCAAGTACAGCGCGGCGATGAACACCGCGTCATCGTCGATCCCGCTTTCCCGCTGAAGGTGAGCTACGGCGATTCGCCGAAGGGCGACCGCACCGTCCGCGCGGAAGGCGCGCTGAATGGCGGCGGGGAGATCCTTCGCCTGCGCACAGTGGCGGGAAACATCCAATTCGTGCTGAGCGACATGGACAAGCAGTCGCAGATCTACAAGCAGCAGATGTCGAAGCTCCAGCAGCAAATGGACCAGGTGCAGAAAATGCTTCAGCCGCAGTCGCGTGTGCTGGAAGGAGCGTCCGGCGAATCGCAGCAGGGAACCGGAGAGGGCTCGCATCCGTAACACTGTTCGGACGCCCTGAGACATTTGCAGGGCGCCGCTTTGGTGAAAATGGAACACCGGGTTGACCGCTGAAGGTCTCGGAAATTGCACAAAGGGGGCGTACCGTGCAAACGACTCGAGGCAATTTGCTTTTGACGATCGGCGCAAGGCCGTTCGTGCTGCTCGCCTGCGTACTCTCGCTCGCTCTTCCCGCGCTGGCGAACACCGAGCAGGTCTTCCAGGAAACCTTCAAGCTGCCCGCGGGCGGCCACTTCCTGCTCGACAACGTGAACGGATCGGTGCAGGTGGAGGGATGGGACCGCGACGAAGTGGAAATCCGCGCCGTGAAGACGTCGCAGAATGACGCGAGCGATCTCGAGCGCGTGAAGATCGAAGTCGAAAGCCACCCGGGCGAGGTGGACGTCCACACGCGGTATCCCGAGGGAGCGGGCGTCGAGGTCGCGGTGGAATACGTGATCCACGTGCCGAATCGCGTCCTGCTCGGCAGCATCGGCACCGTGAATGGCAGCGTGCGCGTGCACGGCGTGGATGGCGGCGGGGAACTCCGATCCGTGAACGGCAACGTGGAAGTGACGGAAAGCTCCGGCCGGTTCAACGCGAAGACCACCAACGGCAACCTACGCCTCGAGCTTCGCCACTTGATCGACGGCGCGCCCATGAATCTTGAAACCGTCAACGGCTCGGTGGTGCTCGGGCTTCCCTCGAACGCCAGCGCGGACCTCAAGGTCCGGAACATGAATGGCGATTTGTATTCCGAGTTCCCGGTGACCTCCACGACGGACCTTCCGGGCTTGCGCACGTATCGCGGAAAGCTCGGCCACGGCGGCGGCGGGGCAATCTCCGTGCGCACCGTCAACGGCGGCATCCGCCTGCTCCTCGAACATCCCGGAGTCTGACAATCCGCGCAGTTTGCGTCCCGGATGCAGCTCCGGGACGATTTGGATTGCCATCCCGCCTGCCCTGACGAAGGAAGGGAGCGAGCCCGCTCCTCGGCCGACCGCGCGCCGTCTGCGTCCCGGATGCCTCTGCGGGAAGGGATCTGCTGTCGCTTTTGCGAGATTGCCATCCCGCTTTGCCTGAATCCGCCTCGCGCGGATTAGGGAAGCGAGCGTCGCATGCGAAAATTTGGCCTTTAGCGACTCCCGAAAAGTGTGTCGACTTGGATGTGTCATTTCTCTTTGTTTTCAGTGAGATAGAGGGCGCATCAAGTGGCGAGGTGTGTCGACTTGAAAAGCGCCGTGACTCGCCTGCCCGCCGAAGTCCGGAGGACGAAGGAGGGTGATTGGTGACTCGTGATTCGTGCGGAGAAAGGCCGTGGCCGCAGGGAAGTGAAACGCGCGTGAGGGGTCCTGCTCCCCGCTGGTTCATCCGGGGCGCCGACTGCGCGCCAAGTTTGGTTTCTTGGACCACGGCTCCACGCTAACAGAGGGGAAGCGGCTGTCAAGCGTGCGTCCCTGTGGACTTTTCTGGAGGCTCGATGCTAGAGGCTGGATGCTAGAGGTCTCTTGAAGCAACCCGTCGCACCCTTTCCGCCTGTGGCGGACGAAAGGATGCGGCACCCACGAATGTGCTGTGGGGCTTGAAGGGATTCGGGTGTGAGATGTCCACGCGAGGGCGAAATTTCGGCCTACAAAGGCGCTTAAGGGTGCGCCACCCGCCTGGATCGTCCAGCGCCTGGGCTACCTCACGCCAGCCCAGGCTCGCCAGCAGCTCCTTGCGCTCGGAGCTGCTGCATGAATACACTCAATTCAGTGTCCAAAAAATCCGGGGCTGAACAAAATCAGATTCTCGGAACCACGCCGTTCACAGTGGAGAGGTAGTGAAACCCCTTCGCCAAATGAGACACGATTACGGTCTACTCCAGAGAACACCGATTCCGATTCCGTGTCCCTAACGTGTTCCTGGCTGCTTTGAAAAGTGGTGTTGAGTTTAATCTGTCTTCTCAATGCGAGTCGGAAGTCGAGAACCCCAGGGTTACGCTATACGTTGCCGATGTTGGAATGCACGACCGAAGGGAGCGCCATCGATCGCAGGCGCTCTGCGAACCGCGGGTCAGGGCGCAGGCTGTCCCAATCCGGTGCGACCGCCAGGTGAGCGAGCGCTGGGTCGCGGTACGCGATGGCCTGATCAAGGCAGTCGAACGCTTCATCGAGCCGGCCTGCTGCCCCATACAGACCGGCGCGAAAGAATGCCATCTTCAGCAAGACGTCGAAGTCCAGTTGCGGGTTCGTTATCTGGTCCACCATGAATCTTCTCACCCCGGAGAGGCCGGCCGTCGCGCACACCTGCTGCATGTCCGCGATGACCTGCTTGATCACCGCCGCCCTCTCTTCGGGAAAGCCCCACGCGATGGCCTGGCTGGCCTGGCTGACGGTCCAGGCCGCGAATCTATTGACGTCCCCGATCCTCCAATAGACGTGCGTAATGAATTGGCTCGCCAGCACATGCTTCGGGTCGACGTCGAGCGCTCGCTGGGCCCAGACAAGCGTGTCGTCGTACTTCCGCTGATGCCAATACGAGATGGCGATCTGCACCAGAACGCCGGGCGATCGCGGATCGCGTGCGAGCGCCTGCTGCTTGCATCGCAGCCCATCGTCGAGCCGTCCGAGCGCTTCCTGGAGCGACCCATACTGCAGGAGCGCCTCGG
>JGI12269J14319_10001427_pt1 | contig 23747 bp, 30 predicted proteins | sample PeaSoiSIISIP2007_FD_14319 | JGI IMG/M metagenome (IMG submission 14319)
TACCTATGGGTCGCTTCGAGACTCCCAGGTAACACCTTAAGTCTTTGATTTATTGGAGCGGGCGATGAGATTCGAACTCACGACCCCAACCTTGGCAAGGTTGTGCTCTACCCCTGAGCTACGCCCGCGCTCCTAGCCCCGCTGGGGCCGAAAGGAGGCGGCTTATCGCAGAGGGTCCAAGGCTTGGCAAGCGGCGCCTCAGCGCCTGTGCACGGGCGCGGCGAGCCTTCGCTTGTTGACGTGGTCCTCCTGCTTGGTGCCCGCCTCGCCGGGCGCCAAGGCCGGTTCCTGGCCGCGGAAATAGTAGCGCTGCCAGGCGGCCTTCATCGCGGCTGGCTCGCCCTCGAAGATCTTCTGGTTGAACTTGGCGCGCATGTCCTTCCACGCCTCGTAGCGCTGGCCGAGTTCGCTCTCGGAATTCAGCGGCCGCTGCACGACCTCGAACTCTTCCAAGACCTTGTCCTGCGCCGGCACGATGAAGCAGAAGGGCTCCCCGCGCTGGAAGCGCACCTTGCCCGGCCGGGTGAAGATCCAGTTCATCGTGAAGGGGTAGGGCAGCCAGTCGGTCTCGATCAGGCCGACCAAGGGCTGAATGCCGTCCTTCACATGGTTGGGCGGCCCCATGCACCAGAGCGACCAGCCGGGCGGCGTGCGGAAGAGATAGCCGGGGTGGAAGGTCAGCACCCCTCCCGAAAAGTGCGACCTGGCGAAGTCGGAGAACGACTCGTGGGCCGCGCCCTCGATCGTCACGGTGATGTCGCGGTCGTGCGGACCGCCGTTCCACTCGGCGGTGAAGGTGATGGGGCAGAGGATCTCCCAGCCGGTCGAGTTGGCCATGGTCAGCGGCAGGCAGCGGTACGGGTGGCGGCCGGCGAAGCCTTCCATCCAGGCGCGCTGAGGGCGGCCGGGCACGATGTCGGGCGCGACGTCTCCGAGGACGAAACATTCGAGCTGCATGACGTTGGTTGGCCTCGGCTGGCGGGATGATGCGAAACGTCCTAGCCATAGCGCCGATCAGCCGTCCAGGGGTCCGCCGATGCCGACGACGGGCCAAGATGCCCTGTTCGCCCTCCTCGACCGCGCCGGAATCGCGCACGAAACGCTCTGGCACGCGCCGGTGTTCCGGGTGGGCGAGGGCGCTGAGATCAAGGCGAAGCTCGCCGGCGGCCACACCAAGAACCTGTTCCTGAAGGACGCGAAGGACCGGATCTGGCTGATCAGCGCGTTGGCCGAGACGACGATCGACCTGAAGGGCCTTCCCGCGCGAATCGGCGCGGCGCGGCTGTCGTTCGGCTCGCCGGCGCTTTTGGCCGAGGTGCTGGGAGTCGAGCCCGGCTCGGTGACGCCGTTCGCGCTGATCAACGATACGGCCCACCGGGTGACGCTCATCCTCGATGCGGCCCTCACCCGCGCCGACCCGGTCAACTTCCACCCCGTGACCAACACCGGCACGACCCAGGTTTCGATGGCGGGGTTCCACAAGTTCCTGAGCATAGTCGGCGTCGAGCCGCTGGTGGTCGACTTCTCCTAAAGACGCAGCGGAAGCTGCGTGATCCAATTTTACCGCTAAGGACGCGAAGTTCGCGAAGCAACCGATGACGCCCCCGGCGTCTTCGCGCTCTTGGCGTCCTTAGCGGTAAAATAGAGGCATCGCCGCTCGCGCGCCGCTGCGGGACAAAGCGCCGTTGCAGCCGGGCGCGGAGGCGACCATCTTAGGGGGCGCTCCATCCTCTAAGAGATTGAACCACCCATGCTCGGAGAGACGCCGACCAAGGCCGACTTGATCAAGGAAGGCTCGGACCAGGGCTTCGCCGCCGACGTCGTCGAGGCGAGCAAAGTCCAGCCGGTGATCGTCGACTTCTGGGCCACCTGGTGCGGGCCCTGCCGCACGCTCGGTCCGGCGCTGGAGAAGGCGGTTCTGGAGGCGAAGGGCGCGGTCAAGCTGGTCAAGATCGACATCGACAAGAACCCCGTCTTCGCCGGCCAGCTGCGCGTGCAATCGATCCCAACCGTCTATGCGTTCAAAGACGGCAAGCCGGTCGACGGCTTCATGGGCGCGGTGCCGGAGAGCCAGATCAAGGCCTTCATCCAGGGGCTGGTCGGCCAGGCCGGCCCTTCGGACCTCGATCTTGTGCTCGATGAAGCCAAAGCCGGCCTCGAAGCCGGCGACATCGGCGGCGCGGCCCAGCTCTTCGCCCAGGCGCTGCAGGCGGCGCCGGACAACGTCAAGGCGATCGCCGGCCTCGCCCGCTGCTATGTCGCCGGCGGCGACTTCGAGCGCGCCAGGGAGGTCGCCGACATGGCGCCGGCCGACGCGAACGACCCCGACCTCGCCTCGGTGCGCGCGGCGCTGGCGCTGGCCGCCGAGGCGCCGGCCGAGACCGCCGGGCTCGAGCAGCGCATCGCCGCCAACCCAGGTGACCACGAGGCGCGCTTGGAGCTTGCCAAGGCGTTCGCCGCGCACGGCAAGATGGCCGAGGCGGCCGACCAGCTTCTGGAAAGCATCGCCCGCGACCGCGCCTGGAACGACGAGGCGGCGCGCAAGCAGCTGCTGACCATCTTCGAGGCGGCCGGTCTGACGTCGGAGGTGGCCAAATCCGGGCGGCGGCGGCTGTCCTCGATCCTGTTTTCTTAAGAGCGTTCAAAGCGCGGAGGCGGCTCGCATGATCCGCACGTCCCATCGCAAGGCGGCCGACCTTCCGGCGGTGGTTCCGGTCTTCCCGCTCGACGAGGCGCTGCTGCTGCCGCACGGCCAGTTGCCGCTGAACATCTTCGAGCCGCGCTACCTGAACATGGTCGACGATGCGCTCGCCGGCGAGCGGATGATCGGCATGATCCAGACCGTGTCGGGCTCGGCGTCGCGCGGGCCGAACCTCGCCCGCATCGGCTGCCTCGGGCGCCTCAGCAGCTTCACCGAGACCGTCGACGAGCGCTACCTGATCACCCTGACCGGGCTCTGCCGGTTCGCGGTCGTCGAGGAGCTCGGGGTGACGACGCCCTACCGGCAGGTGCGCGCCGCCTATGCCGCGTTCGAGGACGACCTCAAGCCCGAGCGCGACGACGACGGGTTCGATCGGCTGCGCTTCCTGGGCGCGCTCAGGGCCTACCTCGACCGGCGCGGCCTGGCGATGGACGACTGGGAGTCGCCGAAGACGGCGCCGGCGGAAAGCCTGGTCAACGGGCTCGCGATGATGCTGCCGTTCAGCGCGGGCGAGAAGCAGGCGTTGCTCGAGGCGGCGACGCTCGCCGAGCGGCGCGAGGCGCTGATCGCGCTGATGGAGATCGACGCCGCCGAAGACCCGCGCGACGACGCGCCGCCGTCTTTGCAGTAGAAGACGCCCATGCCCCAGCCGCCGCTCCCGCCCCCCGACGTCGACCCGCGCCTGCTCGAGGTGCTGGTCTGTCCGCTGACCAAGGGCCCGCTGGTCTACGACCGCGCCGCCCAGGAGCTGATCAGCCGAAGCGCCAAGCTCGCCTATCCCGTCCGCGACGGGGTGCCGGTGATGCTGCCAGAGGAAGCCCGCCCGCTCGGCGAGGGCGAATGAGCACCGCCGATGCGAGAGCCTGGCCGCTGGAGCTGAAGGTGAGCCGCAAGGCGCGCACGCTCACGATCGCTTTCGACGACGGGCAAAGGTTCGTGCTGCCGGCCGAATACCTGCGCGTGATGACGCCGAGCGCCGAGGACCGCGGCCATGGTCCCGGCCCCGGCCGCACCGTGGCTGGAAAGCGCAAGGTCGGCATCCGTGACGTGCGTCCCATCGGCCGCTACGCCGCCCGCATCGACTTCGACGACGGCCACGACACCGGCCTCTACAGCTGGGACGAGCTCTACCGCCTCGGCCGCGACCACGCGCGCCTCTGGGACGACTACCTCCGCCGCCTCGCCCACGAGCGATTGTCGCGGGACACATCAGCGCCGCGGTAGCAGCGCGGCCCGATTGAACCACGAAGGACACGAAGGACACGAAGGTCAGGGAATGACCTCGAACCTCCCGGCCGGCACGCCTTCTTCGTGTCCTTCGTGCCCTTTGTGGTGAAAAGCAGAGACTTCGCTTCGCGGGGTAAGGGGCCTGGCTAAAGCGCCTCGCCCCGCAGCAGTCGGGGCAAGTCGCCCGCGGCGCCGCCGGCTTCTTGCATGAAGAAGCGGCGGGCGGGGCCGATGCGGTTGACCACCGCCATTCCGGCGTCGCGCACCAGGCGGACAGCGGCGTGGTCGTTGGAGAACAGGCGGTTGAAGACGTCGGTCGCCACCGCGAGCGCGACATTGTCGAACCGCCGCCAGGCGGCGTAGCGCTCGAGCACGCCCCCCGATCCCAGGTCCTCGCCGCGCCGGCGGGCGTCGACCAGCACCTCGGCGAGCGCCGCGGCATCCTTCAGGCCGAGGTTCAGCCCCTGGCCGGCGATCGGATGGATGCCGTGGGCGGCGTCGCCGACCAGCGCCGCCCGGGGCGCGGTCAGCCGCTCGGCCAGCTGCAGCGCCAGCGGATAGACGAAGGTCGGCCCCTCGACCTCGACGCGCCCGACGAAGTCGCCGAACCGGCGCTGCAGCAAGGAGCGGAACGCCTCCGGCCGGGCGTCGCGCAGCGCATCGGCGGCCGCCATGCGCTCGGTCCACACCAGGCTCGCGCGCTGGTCGGTGAGCGGCAGGATGGCGAAAGGCCCTGCGGGCAGAAAGTGTTCGTAAGCGACACCCTCGTGCGGACGCTCGAGGCGGACGGTGGCGACCACCCCCTTCTGCGGATAGTCCCACCCCATCGCGCCAATGCCGGCCTCGCGGCGGACGACCGAGTTCCGCCCCTCGGAGCCGACGACGAGGGGAGCGGTGATCTGGGCGCCGTCGGCCAGCGTGACCCGCGCGCAGGCCGGCTCGAACGCCACGCCCTCGACCCGTGCGGGCGCCATCAGCGCGATCGGCGCCGCCGTGACCTGCTCGGCCAGCGCGGCGCGGATGTGCCGGTTCTCCAGCATGTAGCCCAAGGGCTCGCCGCCGGCGGACTCGGCGATCTCGGCCGCGTCGAAGCGCAGGAAGACCGGCGCCGGCGCGGCCGACGCGGCGCCGGCGGCGCGGCCGTCGGTGACCAGGATCTGCTCGATCCGCTGGGCCCGCGGTTTTAGGGCGCCGCCGACGCCCACGACCTCCCAGGCGCGGAAGGACGAATAGGCGATGGCCGACGCGCGGCCGTCGAAGGTCGGCGCCAGCATGGCCTCGAACGGCTGCGGATCGACCAGCGCGACTTCGAGCCCACCATGCGCCAGCTCCAGCGCCAGACTCGCGCCGGCCATCCCGGCCCCGGCGACGATCACGTCAAACGCTTTGGCTTTCTTGGGCATGGCCGCATATGCCGAGCCAGCGGCGGCGAAGTAAACCCGATCGAACTTCTCCCAGAGGGAGAAGGAGGGGCCCCCGCCGCAGGTGGGGACGATGAGGGGTTACGCGGTTTGGGGTTGCCTGCGGCGCTGTAACCCCTCATCCCCCCGTGCCTTGCAGGCGCGTGTCCCCCCTTCTCCCTATGGGAGAAGTCGCCTGAGCGGCTAGTCCTCGACCTCGTCGTGTTCGAGCTCGGCGGGTTCGGTGGCGGGCTGCAGGGTCGGGCCTTCGTCGACGATGCCGCGCTTGGCGTCGTCGCGGGCTTTCTTCTCAGCCGCCTTCTTGACGATGAAGTCGAGTTCCAGCTGGCCGACCAGGCCCAGGGTCACCGGATCGACCGGCTTGATGTTGACCGCGTTCCAGTGGGTCTTGTTGCGCACCTGGTCGATGGTCGACTTCGTGGTGCCGAGCAGCTTGACGATCTGGCTGTCGGGGATCTCCGGGTGGTTGCGCAGGAACCAGGCGATGGCGTCAGGCCGGTCCTGGCGGCGAGACACCGGCGTGTAGCGCGGCGACTTCTTGGCCGGTTTGAGGAACTCGGCGTGGCGGCTCTTCTGTGCGCGCATGCGGTAGTTCGGGTCGGCGGCGGCCGCGTCCAGCTCCTCGCGGCTGAGCTGGCCGTTGGCGATCGGGTCGGCGCCGCGGATGTCGCGCGCCACCTCGCCGTCGGCGATGCCCTTCACCTCCAGATGGTGCAGGCCGCAGAAGTCGGCGATCTGCTCGAAGGTGAGGGACGTGTTGTCGACCAGCCAGACGGCGGTCGCTTTCGGCATCAGGATCTGATCGTTCATGGCGGGATTCCAAATATGACGGCGCCCGGCCTTTCGGCCGGGCGGGTGTTGCCGCCGATATAGGACCGTTTGCGGACGATTGGAATGCCGGACCGTCAGGCCGGCATGTGGCAGACCGCCTCGATGTTGTGTCCGCCGGGATCGAACACGAAGGCGCCGTAGTAATTCGGGTGATATTGCGGCCGAAGGCCGGGCGGTCCGTTGTCGCGTCCGCCGGCGGCAATCGCCGCGGCGTGGAAGGCGTCGACCGTCGCCCGGTCCTTGACCGCGAACGCCACGTGCAGGTGGCCGGTCAGCGGCGGTCCCTGCACCACCCAGAAGCAGGGCTTTCCCTCCGAACCGTAGCCAAGCGCGATCCGGGCGCCGGACCCCACTGACATCACGACCTCCGCGCCGACGGCGCCGAGCGCCTGGTCGTAGAAGGCGCGCGCCGTTGCGATGTCTGTGACGGCGAGTTCGATGTGGTCGAGCATGGCCTAAGGCTCCGAAAGCGGGCGTGCAGGGTGCGTCGATGTCGCGGCTGGGCGCAAGATTTCAGGCGACGATCCGCGCGGCCGCTTGTTGGCGCCGCCGCCCGGCCTCTAACATGGCGCTCCCATGATCGATCTCAGCCATGCAGCAGCGCCGGCGCTCGCCGCCTTCCTCGCTTCGACGGTGGAGTTCGTCGAGGCGGCCACCGTGGTTCTGGCCGTCGGCGGCGTACGCGGCTGGCGCGACACGCTCGCCGGTGCGGCGGCGGCGGTCGGTTTGCTGGCCCTGCTCACGGCCGTCCTTGGTCCCGCGCTCACGCTTGTTCCTTTGCGCGTGCTGCAGGTCGCGGTCGGGGTGCTGCTGCTCTTGTTCGGGCTGCGCTGGCTCAGGAAGGCGATCCTGCGTGCGGCCGGCGTGCTCGCCCTGCACGACGAGAACGCGGCCTACGCGAAAGAGCGCGACGAAATGCTCAAGCTCGGCGGGCGCGGCGCCGGCTTCGATGGCATCGCCTTTGGCGCCGCCTTTCACATCTGCATGATCGAGGGGACCGAGGTGGTGTTCATCGTGATCGCCGTCAGCGCTGGCGGGGCGGGGCTCCTGTTGCCCGCAAGCCTTGGCGCGGCCGTGGCGCTTGTCATGGTGACGGCGTTGGGTTTCGTGCTGCATCGGCCGATGGCGCGCGTGCCGGAGAACACGCTCAAGTTCATCGTCGGCGTCATCCTCTCCAGCTTCGGCGCCTTCTGGCTCGGCGAGGGGATCGGCGTGGCGTGGCCGGCGCAGGATCTGTCGATCCCCGCGATGATCGTAGGCTTCGGGCTGATCAGCCTGGCGACCGTGCCGATCTGTCGGGCGCGCGGCGTGAAGGCGGCGGCGGTGCGCGCGTGACGGGTTGGATCGTCGACATCGCCGAAGAGATCTGGGGCCTCTTCTTCGACGACCTAGGCTTGGCGATCGCGGCCCTGGTCTGGGTGGCGCTCGTCTGGCTTGGCGCCCGCTGGCTCGGCCCGGCCGCCGGCCCGGCTCTGTTCGCCGGCCTCGCGCTGATCCTCGTCACCAGCGCCCTCCGCCGCGCCGGCCAACGCTGACCTCTCCCTCCCGCTCATCCCCGCGGAAGCGGGTCCCGCTTTTGCGGTTGCTAGACGACCAGCACGATCTTGCCGGTGTGGTTGCTGTCGTCGAGGCGGGCGTGGGCCCTGGCCGCTTCGGCGAGGGGGAAGGTCGCATCGACGATGGTCCTCACCTTTCCGGCCTCGATCCACGGCCAGACGATGCGCTCGACCTCGGCCGCGAGCCGGGCCTTCTCCTCGGCGCCGCGGGGCCGAAGCGTCGAGCCGGTGATCACCGCCCGCTTCTGCATGATGCGGCCGAGGTTGACCTCGACCGACCCGCCGCCCAGCGTCGCGATCATCACGATCCGCCCACCGATGTTCAGCGCCTCGAGGTTCTTGGCGAAGTAATCGCCGCCGACCATGTCGAGCACCACGTCGACGCCACCGGCGTCCTTAGCGACGGCGACGAAGTCGTCCGTGCTCGCATCCACGGCCCTGTCGGCGCCGAGCTTCAGCGCCTCGGCCGCCTTGTCCGAGCCGCGGCCGGTGGCGATGACCTTCGCGCCCGCCGCCTTGCCCATCTGGATCGCCGTCACCCCGATGCCTGACGTGGCCCCGTGCACCATAAGCGTCTCGCCGGCCTTCAGCCGGCCGCCCTCGAAGACATTGGTGAAGACGGTGAACACGGTCTCGGGCAGGCCGGCGGCCTCGACCAGGCTCATGCCCTTGGGAACCGGCAGCGCGTGGCGCGCATCGACGAGCGCGTATTCTGCATAGCCTCCACCGCCCAGGAGCGCGGTCACCGAATCGCCGAGCTTCCAGCGTGGCGCGCCGGCGCTCAGCGCCGCGACCTCGCCGGCCACCTCGAGGCCCATGGTGTCGGGCGCGCCGGGCGGCGGCGGGTAGAACCCCAGTCGCTGGATCACGTCCGGCCGGTTGACGCCGGCCGCGGCGACCTTGATCAGGATCTGGCCTGGGCCGGGCGTCGGCGTCTTGATCCGCACCGGTTTCAGCGCCTCGGGCGGGCCCTTGCCGCCTTCGACGGCGATCGCGGTCATCTCGTCGGGGATCATGGCCACCCTCCCAGGCTTGCGTCATTTGGCGCCTAAGGGTCAGATAGGCGACAATCGAGGCCGAGCGAAGGGAGGACCCCTTCAATGCTGGAAGAACCGCCTCCGCCGAGACGCGGCCGCGGCGACGCCCTGATCGAGGCCTGCCGCGAGGACCTGGACCTGTTTGCAATCGAGGAGCTCAGCGAGCGGATCGAGGTGCTCGAAGCGGAAATCCGCCGAGTCCACGCGCAGATGGAGCGCAAGCAGTCCGGCCGCGCGGCCGCCGATGCGCTGTTCAAACGATAGAAACCTCATTGGCGCTAGACTTGTCGTTCGTGCGCGCCTTGGCATGGGGGTTGCAGCTTCGCCCCCCAATGCGCGCAAGCGTTCCATGGTTTGGGGGGAAGGCGAAGGCATGAGCGATTGGAATGTCGAGCCTTTGCCGGACCAGGCTGGTTGGCGCGCCGGCGTCGTCCTCGACTTCGCGCGCTCGGAGCTGTTCGACCGGACGTTCCAGGAAGGGATGGCGCTGGTCGAGGAGACGGCGAGCTATCTCGACGGTCCAGGACGCCAGGAATCGAAGTCGCTCGATCGCCGGCTCGCCCTGGGCTACGCCGGCGAGAGCATGCGGCTGACCACCCGGCTCATGCAGGTCGCTTCGTGGCTCCTGGTGCAGCGGGCGGTGCGCGAGGGCGAGATGGATCCCGCCCGCGCCTGCGAGGCCCGCTATCGGCTGGGCGGCGAGCGGGCATCGACGGAGCTGCCGCCGCCGGGCCTGCCCGCGGGCCTGCGCGCGCTCCTCGAGCGCTCGGAGCGGCTCTACGAGCGGGTGCTTCACCTCGATCGGCGCATGTATCTGGACCCGGGCGAGGGCGAACGGCCGCACCCGGTGCTCTCACAGCTCGAAAAGCTGCAAGCCGCCTTCGGGCGCTAGGCGGCGCCGAAGCGCCCTATTTCTTCAGGAAACCGCCGTATTTGGCCGCGAAGCGCGAAACGCGCCCGCCGCGGTCGACCAGCGCCTGGTTGCCCCCTGTCCAGGCCGGATGCGTCTTGGGATCGACGTCGAGATGCAGCTCGGCCCCGTCCTTCCCGTAGGTCGAGCGGGTCCGGTAGGTGGTCCCGTCGGTCATCACCACGGTGATGAAATGGTAGTCGGGATGGGTGTCGGCTTTCATCGTGCGATCGCTCGGGTGTGCGTGGAGGCCGGCCGCTATACACGAGGGGGCCTCGGCTAGGCAAGGCGCCGGGACCACGTGGGAAGCGATGCGGCGAGGCGACAAGCAGACGAGACCCGGCCGGGGCGCCAACAGCCGCGTCGCAAAACCGCGCGCCGCGCGCGCGCCGCAACCGGCCCCGCCCACCGGTAAGCCGCTCTTCGTCTTCCTCACCGAACCCGGCGTTGCCGATCTGGCGCTGGCCGAGCTGAAGCATCTCAAGCTGGTCCAGCGGCGGGCGCGGCCGCTCCGGCTGAACCTGCGCAGCCACGACATGCTGGTGCTGCCGGCGAGCCTGGTCGATGTCGCCCGCGGCCGTTCGCGTCTCTGCACGAACATGCTCNNCGCGCCGATCTTCGGACGCGGCGCGATCACGCCGCGCCAGCTCGACCACCTGGCCGCCGTCTTTCGCACCGGGGGGTATCGGCGGCTGGTGAGCTCGGTCGCTGGCGCCGCGTTCGACCGGCCCGAGCTGATGCGCTGGCTGGCGCGCGAGCTCGGCCGCCGGGGCGTGGTGCTGGCCGAGGCCGGCCGCGCGATCCGGCTCTTGGTGGTCGACGAGGCGTTCTACTTCGGCGAGGAACGGCAGAACCATCACGACGCGCCGGGCCGCGCCACGAGCGCGACGCGAAGCGCCGCCCTGCCGCCGACCATCGCCGCCGCCATGGCCTTCGCCGCCAAGCTGGGCGCAGACGAGACCGTCTGGGACCCGACCGCCGGGACCGGCAACGTGCTGGCCGAAGTGCTGGCGCTCGCGCCAGATGCGGCGCTCGTGGTGACGGACGTCGACGCCGCGGCGCTCGGCGAGCTCGAGCGGCGCCTGCCGGCGGCAACCAAGCCTTGGACCCGCGTCGCCGACGCGGCCACGGTCGAGCTCCCCACTCGCACGCTCAGCCTCACCATCGCCAACCTGCCGTTCGGGCGCCGCTATGTGGCGGAGGGGGGCAATCCCGCCTTCTACGCCGCCGTGCTGGCCAATTCCCTGAAGCACGCGGGCGCGGGCTGGCGCGGCGTCTTCCTCACCAGCGACGCCGCGGCGCTGCGCGACGCCGCGCGCCGCGCGGGGCTCACAACGACCGTTGTCGCGGACATCAAGGTCCGCGGCCTCGCCGCCACGATCTGGCGCGTCGAGCGGCCAGACCGAACCTAGCCCCCGTTCTCCCGCGCAGCGGGACCAAAGTTTTCAACCACGAAGGACACAAAGGACACGAAGAGGCAGCGATGGCTGCTGCGCGGCGGCTGGCGCAGGTCCTTCGCGCCCTTAGTGTCCTTCGTGTCCTTTGTGGTTCAATTCGATCTGGCCGCTGCGCGGCGTTTCCAAGAGGAGGCCCTACGCCGCCGCCTTGATCCGCTGGAGCATCTGTCTGTGCAGTTCGGCGTTGGCGGCGCAGACGGAGCCGGTGTTCAGCGGATCGTCGCCGCCATCGGCGTCGGAGATCACCCCGCCCGCTTCGGTGACCAGCAGCACGCCGGCGGCCAGGTCCCATTTGCTCGGGCCGCGCTCCCAGAAGCCGTCGAATCGACCAGCCGCCACGTAGGCCAGATCGAGCGCGGCCGAGCCGAAGCGGCGGACGCCGGCCACCTTCTGCGCGATCTGGTGCAGCTCCTTCAGGAACGCCGCATGGCCGGCGCGGCCCATGAACGGGATGCCGGTGGCCAGCACCGCCTCGCCCAGGTCGCGGCGGGCGGCCACGCGCAGGCGCTTGTCGTTCAGGAAGGCGCCGCGGCCCTTCTCGGCCCAGAACATCTCGTTGCTGATCGGGTTGTAGGTGACGCCGGCGACGATCTCATTGTCGCGTTCCAGGGCGACGGTGATCGACCAGTGCGGGATCGCGTGCAGGAAGTTGGTGGTGCCGTCGAGCGGATCGACGATCCAGGTGTGGGTCTTGTCGGTCCCGGGGATGTGCCCCCGCTCTTCGCCGATGAAGCCATAGCCGGGCCGGGCGGCCAAGAGCGCCTCGAACATCGTCTGCTCGGCCCTCAGGTCGGCGGCCGAGACGTAGTCGGCCGGTCCCTTCTTCGAGACCTGCAACTCGCCCACTTCGCCGAAGTCGCGGTTCAGCCCGCGCGCGGCCTTGCGCACGGCGGCGGTCATCACTTTCAGCAGGGCCGATTGCGTTGTCATCGCCGGCCCTAGTCCGCGCGACGCAGGTACTCGCCCGTCTCCGTCGAGACCACCACCCGTTCGCCGGTTCCCATGTAGGGCGGGATCATCACCCGCATGCCGTTCGACGCCTTCGCCGGCTTGTAAGACGAGGACGCCGTCTGCCCCTTCACCACCGCGTCGGCCTCGACGATCTCGAGCACCACCGTGTCCGGCAGCTCGATGCCGATCGGCCGCTCCTCGTAGAACTCGAGCACGACGGTCATGCCGTCCTGCAGGTACTGGGCGCGCTCGTCGCCGACGAAGTCCTTGGCAAGCTCGATCTGGTCGTAGGTCTTGGTGTCCATGAACACCAGCATGTCGTCGTTGGCGTAGAGGTACTGGAAGTCCTTCTGCTCCAGCGTCACACGCTCGACGGTATCGGAGGAGCGGAAGCGCTCGTTCAGCTTGCGGCCGTCGAGCAGGTTCTTCAGCTCCACCTGCGCAAACGCGCCGCCCTTGCCGGGCTTCACGTGCGCGGTCTTGACCGCCATCCAGAGGCCGCCCACGTGCTCGATCACGTTGCCGGGCTTGATCGCGTTTCCGTTGATTTTCATGCTTCGCTTGGGGTGTGGGAGGCGGGGGCGCTTAAGGGCGCGGGAACCTATCGGCGGCCGTTCGCGAAGGCAAGGCGAAGCCGATCAAGCCGCCCCAAACGCCGCGTTGAATGCGCGGACGGCCGCAGCCGGCCCGCCCGGATAGCGCCACACGCCCGACGAGACGGCGAGGAAATCGGCCCCAGCCTCGATCAGCGGGCGGCAGTTTTCCACCGTGATGCCGCCGATGGCGACGCACGGCGTCTGCATGATGTCCTGCCAGTCGGTCAGCAGTTCGAGGTCGGGATGGCCGATCGTTTCCTTGGTGGCGGTCGGGAAGAAGGCGCCGAAGGCGACGTAGTCACAGCCGGCCTCGGCCGCCTCCATCGCCAGGTGACGGCTGTCGTGGCAGGTGACGCCGACGACGCGGTCGCGCCCGACGATCCGGCGCGCTTCGGCGTAAGGCGCATCGTCCTGGCCGATGTGTACGCCGTCCAGCCCCATCTGGGCGGCGAGATCGGGCCGGTCGTTGAGGATCACCGCGACGCCCTTGGCCCGGGCGATGGGAGCGAGCGCGCGGCAGGCCGCGATGATCGCATCGTCGCTCGCCGGCTTCAGGCGGATCTGCAGCGCGGCAACGTCGCCGGCGTCGAGAGCGGCGTTCAGCGTCCCGGCGAACGCCGCCAGGTCGTCGATGACCGGCGGAGTGATGAGATAGAGGCGGCAGGACGCCAAGGGGCTCAGGCCGCCTTCTCCAGGCCCTCGTCCCAGCGGCCGAGGGTGGCCAGGCTGTTCATCCTGGCGCGGTGGGCGAAGGCGCGTTGGGCGGCGGCGGTGTTCTCCGGCCGCCCCCGCCAGGCGCTCTGCGGCGCGTGCTGCAGCGCGCGGCCGTAGGAGAAGGTGAGCCGCCAGGGCAGCCCGCCTAATCTGTTCATCGCATCCAGATGGGCCGTGGCCGCTTCGTCGCTCTGTCCGCCTGAAAGGAAGGCGATGCCGGGGACGGCGCCGGGCACGCAGGCCTTCAGCGTCGCGACCGTACGCCGCGCCACCTCCTCGACCGAGGCCTGGACCGGGCAGTCCTGGCCAGAGACGACCATGTTGGGCTTCAGCACCATGCCCTCGAGCGCCACGCGCTGCTCGAAGAGCGCGTCGAACACCGCGTGCAGCGTGAGCCGCGTCGCCGCCTCGCAGGCCTCGATCGTGTGGTCGCCATCCATCAGGACCTCGGGCTCGACGATGGGCGTGACGCCCTTGTCCTGGCATATCGCCGCATAGCGGGCGAGCGCATGGGCGTTGGCCTCAACCGCGCCCCAGCTCGGCTTGCCGTCGCCGATGAAGAGGGTCGCGCGCCATTTCGCGAACCGCGCGCCGCGCGCGTGATCCTTGGCCAGCTGGTCGCCCAGGCCGTCCAGGCCCTCGGTCACCGTCTCGCCCGGGAAGCCGGGCAGGGGCTTTGCGCCCGCATCGACCTTGATGCCCGGAACCGCGCCGGCCCGCTTGATCAGCTCGACCAGCGGCGTCCCGTCGGCCGCGTCCTGATAGAGGGTCTCGCGGAAGAGGATGACGCCGGAGACGTGCGCCATGCCCTCGCTCGCGCGGAACAAGAGTTCGCGATAGTCGCGCCGGTTCTGTTCGGTGTTCGTAACCCCGATGGCTTCGAAGCGCTTTTGGATGGTGCCCGTGGATTCGTCCGCCGCCAGGATGCCCTTGCCGGGCGCGACCATCTTGTTCGCGACGGCGTTCAGCGCCTCCAGATCCATCTTTGGTCCCTTCGTTCTAGTGTTCCAATGCGGCCACGCCGGGCAGCGTCTTGCCTTCCATCCATTCAAGGAACGCGCCGCCCGCCGTCGAGACGAAGGTGAAGTCCTTGCAGACGCCGGCCGCGTTCAGGGCCGAGAGCGTATCACCGCCGCCGGCGACCGCCACCAGCTTGCCTGCCTTGGCCAGCGCCGCGGCGTGGCGCGCGGCGGCCAGCGTCCCACGGTCGAACGGCGGCACCTCGAACACGCCCAGCGGTCCGTTCCAGATCAAGGTCTTCGACGAATCCATCGCGTGGCACAGCCGCTCCACCGTCTCCGGGCCGGCGTCGAGGATGCGCTCGTGGTCGTCCAGCTCGCCCAGGCCGCGCACGCGCGCGGCCGCAACAGGCTGCGCCTGCTCGCCGACCACGATGTCGATGGGCAGCAAGAGTTCGCAGTGATTTCGACCGGCGGCGCGCACGATGCTGCGCGCTTCGTCGGCCAGCTCCTTCTCGCAATAGGAGGCGCCGACCTCCCAGCCTTGCGCGTAGAGGAAGGTGTTGGCCATGCCGCCGCCGATGGCCAGGCGGTCGAGCTTGCTGACCAGGTGGGTCAAGAGGTCGATCTTGCTCGAGACCTTCGAGCCGCCGACGATGCCCATCACCGGCCGCTCGGGGTGGCCGAGCGCGCGGTCGAGCGCGGCCAGCTCGCGACGCATGTCCTCGCCGGCGTAGGCGGGCAACAGGTGCGCCAGCGCGTCGATCGAGGCATGGGCGCGGTGCGAGGCGGAGAAGGCGTCGTTGACGTAGAGATCGCCCAGGACGGCGAGCTTCCTGGCGAAGTCCACGTCGTCGGCTTCCTCGCCCGCGCGGTAGCGCAGGTTCTCGAGCAACAGCACCCCGCCGGGCTTTAAGAACCCTTCGGCCCGCTCGGCGACCTCGCCGATGCAGTCGTCGGCGAACGCGACCGGCACGCCCAAGAGCTTCGACAGCGGCTCGACGACGGGTTTAAGACTCATCGAGGGCACGCGCTTGCCTTTCGGCCGGTCGAAGTGGCTGATCAGGATGGTCTTCGCGCCGGCTTTGCGCAGCACGTTGATGGTCGGCAACGCGGCCTTCAGGCGGGTGTCGTCTGTGATCTGCCCGTCGTGCAGCGGCACGTTGAAGTCGACCCGCACCAGCGCCCGCTTGCCGGTAAGGTCGACCTGGTCGAGCGTCCGGAAGGTCACGGGGCTCAGGGCCTTCAGCCGAGCTTTCCCATGACCAGCGCGATGTCGGCCATCCGGGTCGAGAACCCCCACTCGTTGTCGTACCAGGCCAGCACGCGCACAAGCTGGCCGTCGACCACCTGCGTCAGCGGCAGCGCCACGGTCGATGAGGCGGCGATGTGGTTCAGGTCGATCGAGACCAGCGGATCGTGGGTCACCGCCAGCACGCCGCGCAGCGGCGCCTCGCCGGCGGCCTTCTCGAAGGCGGCGTTGACTTCATCCTTCGACGTGGCGCGGCTTGGGCTGACCACTAGGTCGACCATCGAGACGTTCGGCGTCGGCACGCGCACGGCGCCGCCGTCGAGCTTGCCGGCCAACTCGGGGATGACGAGGTTGATCGCCTTCGCCGCCCCGGTCGAGGTGGGGATCATCGACATCGCCGCCGCCCGCGCCCGGTAGATGTCGGAGTGCAGCACATCCAGCAGGTGCTGGTCGTTGGTGTAGGCGTGCACGGTCGTCATGTAGCCGCGCTCGATGCCGACCGAGTCCAGCAGCACGCGGCACACCGGCGCCAGGCAGTTGGTGGTGCAGGAGCCGTTGGAGACGACGCGGTCGTCGGCGGTCAGCGCCTGGTGGTTCACGCCGAAGACGACGGTGCGGTCGGCGTTGTCGCATGGCGCGGAGACCAGCACCCGCTTGGCGCCGCCAGCCAGGTGCGCGCTCGCCTTCTCCTTCGACGTGAAGAGGCCGGTGCATTCCAGCGCGACGTCGACGCCGAGATCCTTATGGGGCAGCTGGCCCGGATCGCGGATGGCGGTGACCTTGATCTTGCCAAGGCCCACGTCGATCGAGTCGCCGTCGACCTCGACCACGCCGGGAAAGCGGCCGTGCACGCTGTCGTAGCGCAGCAAATGTGCGTTGGTTTCGACCGGCCCGAGGTCGTTGATCGCCACCACCTCGATGTCGCGCCGGGCGAACTCGACGATCGAGCGCAGCACGAGCCGCCCGATGCGGCCAAAGCCATTGATCGCGACGCGCACGGTCATCGCCGGGTCAAGTCCTTTTGGGTCGTGAAGCTTGCCGGGCGGTTTTGCGGCTGGGGCGGCTTAAGTCAACCCCGCCGCGGAAGGTTGCGCCATGGCCGCCGCCGGGGCCAAGTCCGCACCGGCGCGGGTGGCCTCGTGATCAGGTACGGCTCAAGCCTTCTGCTCGGCGCAGGTTGAGCGGTGAATCTCGTCGGTCAGCTTGTTGTTGATCTTGATCAGCCGGTGAATGGCGTCGGTCAGCTCCAGCACGGCTTCGGCGTCCTTGAACGTCTGCAGCGCCTGCTTGTCCGACGCGGTCGCCAGCACGCGTTGCCCGACCATGATGATCGACAACAGCACCAGTTGCAGGAATGTCTGGCTGATCCAGGACACCAGCGAGAACACGCCCTGATGGATGGCTTCCGGCAGGCTGATCAACGCCAGGCACGCGAAGGCGTAGGCGCACCACATCGACCCGACCCCCTTGGTGATCGTCGCGGCAAGCCAGCCGTTGAAGCCGATGTGCTCGGCGGCGACCAGGGCCACGCCTTCCGCCTTCCGCCGTGCGATCTGGGGGTGAGGGGTGTGAGCTTCGGTCATGGCCGGCGGCCTCCCAAGAGTGGTTGCAGAGCCGCTTGCATATCCGACCAAGCGCTGCTTCGCTCGGGCTTTCCCCCCAGCCGACATTCGGGAAGAAGGGCCGAAGATGGGTGACACACCCCGGGCGATCGGCGAGATCGCCAGCTACCACGCCCACATCTACTACGATGCGGGCGAGACGCGGGCGGTGGCGGAACAGCTGCGCGCCCGGATCGGCGAGCGGTTCAAGGTCCGGCTCGGACGCTGGCACGACGTGAGCGTCGGCCCACACACCCAGGCGATGTACCAGGTCGCCTTTGAGGCCGACGTGTTCGCCACGCTCGTGCCGTTCCTGATGCTCAACCACGGCGGCCTCAGCATTCTGGTCCACCCGAACACGACCAACCAGAAGCGCGACCACCTGCGCGACGCGCTCTGGATCGGCCGCCCCCTCCCGATCCACGGCGACCGCCTGCCGGAACAGGCCCTGGCCGACGCCGCCGGCGAACCCAACACGACGCCGACGCTGGCCGCGTGAACGCACCCCAACCCCGCGAAAGCGGGGCCCTAGGCTTCTTACCGCAGAGTAAGCAGAGGAGCCGCGGAGAGCGCAGAGCCTTCGCGTTGTCTGCGCTTTCTCGGCGAACTCTGCGGTTGAATCTCTAAACCGCGACCGGCTTGACCTTCGCGGCCGCGTCGCGGGCGCGGGCCCGGGCCTGGTCGACGCCGTCGCCGCGCGCCAGCGCCACGCCCATGCGGCGGCGCTCGAACGACTCCGGCTTGCCGAATAGCCTGAGTTCCGCTGTCGGCACGGCCAACGCCTCGGCAACGCCGTCGAACGCGATGCCCTTGGCGTCCACGCCGCCATAGATCACCGCGCTCGCGCCCGGGCCGCGCAGGGAGACGTCGATCGGAAGGCCGAGGATGGCGCGGGCGTGCAGGGCGAACTCGCTCAGCGGCTGGCTGACCAGCGTCACCAGCCCCGTGTCGTGCGGCCGGGGGCTCACCTCCGAGAACCAGACCTCGTCTCCGTGCACGAACAGCTCGACGCCGAAGACGCCGACGCCGCCCAACGCCGAGGTGACGCGCAGCGCGATGGTCTGAGCGCGCTCCAGCGCCAGCGGCGACATCGCCTGCGGCTGCCAGCTCTCGACATAGTCGCCCTTCACCTGCCGATGGCCGACCGGCGCGCAGTACTGCGTCTCGATCACCCCTTCGCGGTGCATGGCGCGGACGGTGAGCAGGGTGATCTCGAATTCGAAATCGATGCGGCCCTCGACGATCACCCGCGGCTGCTCGACCCGGCTGCCGGCCAGCGCATAGACCCAGGCCGCCGCGACCTCGCCCGGCGCCTCGACATAGCTCTGCCCCTTGCCCGAGGAGGACATCACCGGCTTGATGAAGCAGGGGAAGCCGATCTTTGCCGCCGCGCTCGCCAGCTCCTCGGCGGTCGAGGCGAAGGCGTAGGGCGAGGTCGGCAGGTTCAACTCCTCCGCCGCCAACCGGCGGATGCCCTCGCGGTTCATCGTCAGCTGCACCGCCCGCGCGGTCGGGATGACCACCGCCAGGCCCTCGGCCTCGATGCGCGCGAGCTCGTCTGTGGCGATCGCCTCGATCTCCGGCACGATGATGTTTGGCCGCTCCTGCTCGACCACGGCGCGCAGCGCGGCCGCGTCGGTCATGGTGATGACATGGGCGCGATGGGCGACCTGCTGGCCCGGCGCGTCGGCGTACCGGTCGACGGCGATGGTCTCCACCCCCAGCCGCTGCAACTCGATGATCACCTCTTTTCCCAGCTCGCCAGCGCCCAACAGCATCACCTTGACGGCGGTGGGTGAGAGCGGCGTGCCGATGCAGGTCATGGCCTCGGTTTAGATGCGCGACAACGGAAGTCCAGCCAGGCTCTTTTGAAAAGCCGCGTAGCGGCGAAGCCCTATCTGACCGCCAAGCCCGCCAAGGACGCCAAGAGCGCCAAGCGGTTCGGGTGGGTCGGCGCAGTGGCCAGTTGCCTCTTGGCGTCCTTGGCGTGCTTGGCGGTCAAATTCTGAGGTTCCGAGCCGCCGCGCCGCAGGACAAGCCTGCCGCGGTTACGCTCTCAGTCGCGCTCTCGCGAGGTCGGCCACGGCTTCGGCCGTAATGTTGAACTCGCGGTAGAGGCGGTCGTAGGGGGCGCTGGCGCCGAAGCGGTCCATGCCGATGAAGCCGCCGTCCTCGCCGACGAAACGCTCCCAGCCCTGGCGGACGCCGGCTTCGACCGCGATCCGCACCGGCGATGCGCCGATCGTCTCCAGCCGATAGCTCAGGTCCTGCTGGTCGAACAGCTCCCAGCAAGGCGTGGAGACCACGCGGGTCCCGATCCCTTCGGCGTGCAGCAGCTCGCGCGCCGCGAGCGCGACGGCCACCTCCGTGCCCGAGGCGAACAAGCTCACCTGCGGCGTCCCGTTCGACAGCGCCAGCTCGTAGGCGCCGTGGGCGGATAGGTTGCGGTCGGCCGCCGCCTGTCGCACCGCCGGCGTCTTCTGCCGCGACAGCGCCATGATCGACGGGTTCTCGCGGTGTTTGAGCGCAGCCTCCCAGCACTCGGCCGTCTCGATCCCGTCGGCGGGACGGAACACGAGCAGGTGCGGCATCGCCCTCAACGCCGCCAGATGCTCGATCGGCTGGTGCGTCGGGCCGTCCTCGCCAAGGCCGATCGAGTCGTGGGTCATCACGTGGATCACCCGCACGCCCATCAGCGCCCCGATGCGGATCGCCGCGCGGCTGTAGTCGGCGAAGCAGAGGAAGGTGCCGGAGTAGGGGATGACCCCGCCGTGCAGCGCCATGCCGTTCATCGCCGCGGCCATGCCATGCTCGCGCACGCCGTAGTGCACATAGCGGCCTGAATAGTCGGGGTAGTCGTACACCGCGGTGTTCTTGGTCAGCGTGTTGTTCGAGCCCGTCAGGTCGGCCGAGCCGCCGATCATCTCCGGAACAGCCCCGGTCAGCGCCTCCAGCGCCGCGCCCGACCAGACACGGGTGGCGTTGTCGGCCGGCTCGGCGGCCAGCTTGTCGATGTGGGCGGCGAGCGCGACGAAAGCATCGTTTGGCAGATCGCCGCGCACCAGCCGCTCGAATTCCGCCCGCGCCGGGCTCTCCTTCAGCCTCGCCTCCCAGGCGCGGCGGGCGCGGCCGCCTCGGTGTCCGGCGGCGCGCCAGGCCTTGGCGATCTCGTCGGGGATCGTGAACGGCGGCGCCGTCCAGCCCATGGTGGCCTTCGCGACCGCGATGTCCTTGTCGAACAGGCTATAGCCATGACCGTGCGGGTCGCCCTCCTTCGGCCCCGCGCCTTTGTCGATGATGGTCTTGCAGCTGATCATCGACGGCCGATCCTGGCGCATCGCCCATGCCAGCGCCCGGCGCACCTGAGCGGAGTCGTTGCCGTCGATCGCCTTCACCGCCCAGCTCGCCGCTCTGAACCGCATGGTCTGGTCGCCGGTTTCAGCGATGGTGGCGAGGCCGTCGATGGTGACGTCGTTGTTGTCGAACAGCACCGTGAGCTTGGCCAGCTTCAGCCGCCCGGCCAGGTGGATGGCCTCGTGGCTGATCCCCTCCATCAGGCAGCCGTCGCCGGCGATCACCCACGTGCGGTGGTCGACCAGCTCCGGCCCGAAGCGGGCGGCCATCGACCGCTCGGCCATCGCCATGCCGACCGCCGTCGCGATGCCCTGGCCGAGCGGCCCGGTGGTGGTCTCGACGCCCGGTGTGTGGCCGTATTCGGGGTGGCCCGGGGTCTTCGAGCCCCATTGGCGGAAGGCCTCGATCTCGGCCATCGTCATCGCCTTGAAGCCGGTCAAGTGCAGCAGGCTGTAGAGCAGCATCGAGCCGTGCCCGGCCGATAGCACGAAGCGGTCGCGGTCCGGCCAGTCGGGATGGGCCGCGTCGTACTTCAACGCCTTGGTCCACAGCGCGGTCGCCGCATCGGCCATGCCCAGCGGCATGCCCTGGTGTCCGCTCTTGGCCTTGTTCACGGCGTCCATGCTCAGCGCACGGATGGCATTGGCCATGTCGAGGGGACTGACGGGCATGTTCTCGCAAGCCTTCGAATCGACGGCGCGCTGGGCGGCGAAGGCGGCTTTGCACTCCCCTTCTTCACGGTCAAGCGGGGCCTGCGCCGCCGCAGGCGGGAGTATGATCGATTGAGCCGCGGAGAGCGCAGAGAAGGCGCATAGAGCGCAGAGCCCTCGGCGCGCACCGCGCCTTCTCTGCGCTCTCCGCGGCTCACTTTACGCCTTCTTTCACCACCAAGCACGCCAAGCACACCAAGAGGCCGCGACTGGCCGCGGCGCCATCCTTCTCAGAACCCTTGGCGTGCTTGGTGGTTGAATCAGGCCGTGCCGCTGGCGCGGCTTCGGACTCTCAAGCTGACGCCCACGCTTTCGATCCCCGTTGGCCCGGGTCTATAAGGCTGGCTTGAAGTGAATGCGTGTGAGTGGAGGTCGCCATGACCGACCAGCCCTACAACCCCCTGGGCTTCGACGAGGCGGTGCGCCGGCTCGACCACGCGCTCGCCAGGCTCGAGGTTAGGATGAGCGCACTGTCGAGCCAGGCCGAGGGCGCGAACGGCAACCTGTTCGACGATGACCGCTCCAAGCTGGCGGCCGAGCTCGACACCGCCCGCAGCCGCGAGCGTGAACTGGAAAATGCCGGTCAGGCCGCGTCCGAGGCGCTCGAGCGGGCGATCACCCGCGTGCGCGCGGCGTTGGGGAGCTAGAGCCGTGGCGCAGGTGACGATCGACGTGAACGGGCGGCCCTACACGGTGGGCTGCGAGGACGGCCAGGAACAGCACTTGATCGAGCTCGCGCAGCATTTCGACCGCAACGTCCGCCAGGTCGGCCAGGAGGTGGGCCAACTGGGCGAGGCGCGGTTGTTCCTGATGGGCGGCCTGCTGCTCGCCGACGAGCTCGCCGACCTGCGCGCCCGCCTCGCCCACGCCCAAGCCGAAACCGCCCGCCTGCAAGGCGAAGCCCAGCGGCTGGAAGCGCGGGCGGCGATGGTGCTGGACGCCGCCACGCGGAAGGTCGAGGCCCTGGCGGCGATTTCGGGGTAAGCGGGCAGGCGAACGCCCGAGACTGAACCGCCACCCAGCCCCTGCGGCGCTCGCCTACTCAGCCGTCACGGTCAGCTTGAACGTCGAGCGGGGGGGTAGGTCGCGTTCCCAAGACCGGCGGTTGGAAGCGCGAAGCACGGCTTGCCCAGGCTTGGCGACCACGAACCGCAATTCGCGTATCCCACCGGCTCCGGCGACGCCTTCGCGCATCGTGGTGTAGGCGTCGTGCTCAAGGACCAGGACGCCGCTGTCGTCGTCCTCGACGCGCCAGCGAAAACCGGTCGTGGGGTTTTCCTCCAGCCGAAGCTCCAGACGATCCCCAGGAGCGGCGGTTACAGTCCGCCCCGAGGAGCGCAAATCGAGTGGGATGGTCGTCATTGACTTGAGGCCTCGGGTCAACACGCCTAGCGGGCGCTCGTCAGAATTACAAATCGACCGATTGCGTCAACGACCTCAGCGTGTATCGTGGCGGTTGACAATCTGATCGCGGCCTGCGGGTGGGGCGCGGACAGAATGTCGGGGTAGCGCATTCGGGGCGACGGTAACGGCTCCGGGACGGGCTGGTCGTTGAGGAGGGTTTCGCGACTATCGATCGCGGGACACCTCGCACATCTGTTGGGGTAGGCAATCCAAGAAGGGAGATAGACAGCTATGCCCGAGTATCGCAAAGGCCACGTGCGTCGTCCGGACAAAGATCATCTGATGCTGCTTTCTTATCGGAGACATGGCGACCACTTAAAACAGCTGCAAGCCATACCCCTGCCGGCTCAGTGGGACTCTCGCACCCAAAATCTCGTCGGGCCCGTGAGAGATCAGCAGCAATGCGGCTCGTGCTGGGACTTCAGCGGCACCGGCATCGTCGAAGTCGCTTTCAACAGGGTATCGGCGGCGGCCCAAACACGTTCATTCTCTCGGAGCAGTATACTCTATCCTGCTACCAGAACGGGGGATGTAACGGAGACGACAATACGACCGTCCTCGATTGGGCCAAGAGTCATGGACTGCCTCTCACGGCGGATTATGGGCCGTATCGGGAACAGGTCACCGCGTGCCAATACAATCCCGGCATGCAGCTTTATCAGCCGGACGATTGGGGGTTCGCCGATTCCAACGGCGGATCGGGCGTGACGCCGACGAGCGACATCAAGGCCGCCATCATGCAGTACGGAGCCGTCGGCTGCGGGATCGCGGCGGACGACGCCTTCCAGAACAACCCGGCCGGAACGGTCTTCGCCGGCTCGGGAGCAACGGCGATAGACCACGACATCATCCTGGTCGGGTGGGACGACAACACCAACGCCTGGATCCTGCGAAATTCATGGGGTCCGGGCTGGTGCGAGAACGGGTACATCCGGATCGCCTACGGCGCGAACGCCGTGGGTTCGGAGGCCGTCTGGGCGGTCAAACACCCCGCATAGCGTCGGGTTGAGTTGAGGGCACGGCATGTGCGCGCCCCCGCGCTCAGCCGATCGGCTCGCGACGCAGT
>JGI12269J14319_10001428_pt1 | contig 23740 bp, 20 predicted proteins | sample PeaSoiSIISIP2007_FD_14319 | JGI IMG/M metagenome (IMG submission 14319)
TCCCTCAGGCGGGCCCGAGCCTCGAGGAGCTGGGCGAGCTGGCCAAGACCTACTTCGCCCCGGGAGGCCCCCTGTTCAAGGCCATGTCGGCTCCGGGCGGTGCCTTGACCGACGAAGAAGTGTGGCACAGCCCCAAGCTCCACGCCGCCGAGATCCCCGCCGCCAACGGCATCTGTGATGCGAGATCGCTCGCTCTTCTCTACGGGGCCTGTGTGGACGAAGTGAAGACTCCGTCGGGCGAGACGTTCCGCATCATGGCTGCCGAACAGGTCGATCGTGCCGTGCAGCAGCAGACCAACGGCCCTGACGTCGTGCTCCTGGGATTGGACATTCAATGGGGTCTCGGGTTCAACGTCAACAGCGGCATCATCGGCGCGGCAGGCCTCGGGGGCCCGCGCGCGTTCGGGCACTTCGGCATGGGTGGATCGGCTGGATGGGCGGACCCCGACCTTCGACTCGGCATGGGATACGTCATGAACCGGATGGACATCGGCACCACGGGCGATACCCGGAGCTTCCGCCTCATGCGTTCGTGTATCGATGCGGCACAGCACGCGGCGTGAAGGACTGCGGCAGAGAACGATCATGAAGGCAGCCGTGTACTACGAGACGGGCGGGCCGGAGGTCTTCCGCTACGAAGACGTCCCGGATCCCGTGGCCGGCGCCCAAGAGCTCCTGGTGCGAGTGGAAGCGGTGAGTGTGGAGGGTGGAGACACGCTCGGACGCGCCATGGGCGAGCTCGGCCCCGTCCCCCACATCGTGGGTTACCAATGTGCCGGGACCGTGGTCGCCGCCGGGGACGACGTCGAGGGGTTCTCCGTGGGCGACCGGGTCGTGACCGTGGGTCTCGACGGGTCCCACGCCGAGCTCCGAGCAGTTCCGACGCCGTTCGCGTGGCTGGTACCTCCGGGACTGTCTCTCGACGAAGCGGCGTGCGTGCCGGTCCCGTTCGGGACGGCTGACGATTGTCTGTTCGAATTTGGACGGCTCCAGGCGGGTGAGACCGTGCTGATCCACGCCGGCGGGAGCGGGGTGGGGATCGCCGCCATTCAACTGGCCAGTCGTGCCGGTGCCCGCGTGCTGGCGACAGCGTCGAGTGACGACAAGCTGTCCCGGCTCTCCCCGCTCGGACTGGACCACGGGATCAACTACGCAACGACGGATTTCGTCGACGAGGTCCGCGAGGTCACCGAGGGGCGTGGCGTGGATGTGATCGTGGACTCGGTGGGTGGGCCCATACTCCGGGGAAGCCTGCGGTGTCTGGCCTACCGTGGGCGCTGCGTGACGGTCGGAGACGCAGGCCGCGGTGGGGGCGAACCCCTCGATGTTTCGACGTTGCGCCCCAACAACCAGAGCCTGACCGGGTACTTCCTCGGGGCCGAGTTGTTCCTGACCCCCCGCCCTCACGCCATGATCGCCCGTCATCTCGAGGAGATCGCCGCCGGCAAGCTGCGCGTGGTCATCGACCGCCGCTTCCCGCTGTCAGAGGCGGCGCAAGCGCACGCGTACATCGAGAGCCGAAAGGCGTTCGGCCGGGTCCTGCTCGTGCCCTGATCCGCCCACCGAGGACNGGGGCCGTCACCGATGTGGCCCTTGTCGGGACACCGCATGCTGCCGCAGCCGAGCGACGCCCGCCACAGGGCGCAGCGCAGGCTACGTTCTCGCCGTGGGGGTTCGAGCGGCGGTGTGGGACCTCGGGAGCAGCTCGTTCCATCTTCTCGTCTGTGAGGCCGGCCCCGGCACAACGCTCACCCCGGTGCTCCATCGACGGGCGCTTCTGAACCTCGGCTTGAATGTGGGGGAGCGCGGAACCATCCCTCGGGACCGGGTCGCGGCGTCGGTGGCCGCCGCCAAGCGTCTGCGGGCGGGGCTCTCGGAATCTGGAGCCGACATCGTGGTCGCCCTGGCAACGGCCGCACTGCGCGACGCGGCCAACAGCGCTGAGGTCGTCGAACGCCTGGAGCGGGTCGTCGGTACGAAGGTGATGGTCCTCGGAGGCGAGGAGGAGGCGCGGCTGTGCTTCATCGGACAGTGCGCCGGGATATGGACGGGCCCGGGTCCGACGCTCGGGATGGACCTGGGCGGTGGGAGTCTCGAAGCGGCCGTCGGCGACGCCCATGACATTGCCATGGCCACGAGCGCGGCGATCGGCCCTGCCCGTCTGCGTGGGGAGCTGGGGACGGGTGATCCGCTCTCGGTGGCGGACCAGGTCGCGTTGCGGGCACGGACGTCGGAGGCAATGGCACCGATCGCCGCTGCCATTGCCGACTACCCGGGGGTGTCCCAACGGACCGTGGTGAGTGGGGGGACGGTGCGCGCTCTGGCTCGCCTGGCCACGGCACGCGCCCGACGCAGGCCTTCGGCGGGGCCGGGCGAGGTCAACCAGGTCGAGCTGCCGGCCGGTCAGGTCTTCGAGCTTGCCGACCAGTTGGCGAGACTCGACCTTCGAGGGCGCCTCGCTCTTCCGGGGATGCAGGCCCGTCGGGCCCCCCTTCTCCCCGTGGGCGCGGCCGTCCTGGCCACGGTGGCGTCAGAGCTCGGCGTGGGGCGTTTCGTGGTNAGCGAGTGGGGGCTTCGCGAAGGCGCGATCCTCGACGCGCTCAAGCACCGCTGACGCTCGTGGTCCTCGGCATCGAGGCGATACAGAGCGAAACAGCCGGCACGTCCACGAAGGCGAGCGAGCGACGTGACCAAGGAGAATCCTGACCTGGGCGTCCCCAGGGGCCCCGAGCTCCGGACACGGAGCCGGGGGCGCTTACGTCGTCTTCTTCCCCAAGATCCTGTTCATCTTGGTGCCGCACGTGGGACAGGTCCCCTGCGCGGCCCGCCTACCGTTTGCGAGCTCGACTTCCTGACCCTCAAACTGCCGCTTTTCACGGCATTTCACACAGTAACCCTCGTACGAAGCCACGCTCGTCCTCCTCCACTGTGCGCCCCGCCAGATATCGGGTCGAAGCTATCCCTGCACCCCGCTCCAGACGCGGATGGTAGGCACGGCCCCGGTGCGGCCGGGGTTCGGAGTCGCCCTGGAAGAACGACTCGTCGGCCTCCATGGCGAGGGGGACAGGGGCTCTCGGCGGCTGTGTCAGGGGTCCGAGCCGCTGGCCCGGGTGACGGTGGATTGTCACACTGGACCTACATCCGAACGCCGCCGGGTGCCCCGCTTCGACGAGGAGGTCGTCGTGACGACAGGAACAGAAGAGCCGGTCATCACGATCCTGGCGGAGGAGTGGGACGCCATCGACGCCTTGGGGCGGGACCTCGCCGAGGCCGAGTGGGACCTTCCTTCGGAGTGTCCCGGATGGACGGTGCGCGACATGCTGTCGCATCTGATCGGCATCGAGCGGACCTTGCTCGGCGACCAGGCCCCCCCGCCCCTCACCGACTTGCCGTCGTATGTTGAGAACGAGATCGGTGCTCGCAACGAAGCGTGGGTCGCACCCCGGCGCTCGCGTCCTGGGCGCGCCGTGCTCGAGGAATTCCGTGAAGTCACGGCACGTCGCCTTGCGGACCTGCGCGCCCAGCCCGAGTCCCGTTTCGAGGAGATCGGTCCGAGCCCCGTCGGTGAGGTCCCGTACCGTGAGTTCATGCACGTCCGGGTCATGGACTGCTGGGTCCACGAACAGGACATCCGCGTCGCCACGGGGCGGCCGGGTCACGACTCGGGTCCCGCCGCGCAGCTCGCCATGGACCGGTTGTGCTCGGCCATCCCGTTCGTCGTGGGCAAGCAGGCCCGAGCTCCTGAGGGAACGTCTGTGCGTTTCGAGCTACGCGGACCGTTGTCGCGACGCATCGACGTGGTGGTGCGTGACGGTCGCGCCAAGGCGGTCGCCACGCTCGATGGGGAGCCCACGGTGGTCCTCGACATGCCGGCAGAGGTGTTCTGGCGCCTGACGTGTGGTCGGGTCGAAGGCAAAGCCGCCCGACTCGCCGGGCTCGTCGAGGTCGAGGGCGACGGGGAGCTCGCGTCCCGCGTGCTCGACGCCATGGCGTTCATGATCTGACGGAGCTCCCGCCCACCGTCCGTGGCGGTACCCCGGTGCGACGGGCCCACGACAGGGGCTTGTAGACTCTGCCTTCCTTATGCGCGCCACCGCAGAGCCGGTTGAGGGCAACCGGGTCCGTCTCTCCGTCGAAGTTGACGAGTCCGAGGTGGACCGAGCACTCGACGCGACCGTTCGCCGACTGTCCATCCAGGTGCGCGTCCCGGGTTTCCGTCCCGGCAAGGTTCCGCGCCAGGTTCTGGAGGCCAGGCTCGGAGGAGCGACGGCGCTGCGCCAACAGGCTCTGAACGACGCCCTGCCCGATCTGTACGCCCGCGCCGTGGTGGACACCGAGGTGGACCCGATCGCGGCTCCCGAGATCGACATCAAGTCGGGCGAGGACGGAGGGCCGGTGACGTTCGACGCCGTGGTCGAGATCAGACCCACGGTGTCCATCGCCGGCTACGGCGGACTACAGGTGACGCTGCCGGGCATCGAGGTCGACGACGAGGAGATCACCTCCCAGGTCGACCGTCTGCGCGACCAGTCCGGCGAACTGTCCTCGGTCAGCCGCGCTGCTCGTGATGGAGACCATGTCTCGATCGATCTCCACGGGACCCGTCAGCGCGGCGAGGACCTCCACGTCGAGGACTACCTCTACGAAGTGGGCAGCGGTGCGGAGATCGAGGGTCTCGATGAACAACTCCGAGGCGCCAAGACGGGCGACATCCTCCAGTTCTCGGCACCGGTGCGCACGGGCGACGCCGAGGAGGAAGCGCAGATCCGGGTGCTCGTGAAGGACGTCAAGGAGAAGATCCTTCCCGAGCCCACCGACGAGTGGGCGTCCGAGGCCTCTGAATTCGACACGTTGGAGGCCCTCGAAGCCGATCTGCGGAACCGGCTCCGACAGCTCAAGCTGGTCCAGGCCCAGCTCGCCCTGCGCGAGCGCACGGTCGATGCACTGGTCGGCCTGGTAGCTGAGGACCCACCCGAGTCACTTGTCGAGGAGGAGGTCCGCGAGCGCCTCCACGATCTCGGTCACCGCCTCGAAGCGCGCCATCTGACCGTCGAGCAATTCCTCCAGGCGTCGGGTCGGGCCGAGGGCGAGCTCCTCGGTGAGATCCGGGCCGACGCCACCCGTGCCGTCCGATTGGACCTTGCCCTGCGGGCACTGGCCGACGCCGAGGACATCCAGGTCACAGACGAGGAGCTCGACGAGACCCTGGCGGAGATGGCACAGCAGGCGGGCACGAGTGCCGCCGACCTGCGGCGTCGACTCGACCGCGCAGGCAGGCTGCCCGCGGTACGCTCCGACAGGAGGAAGGCGAAGGCACTGACCTGGCTCTTCGACCGCGTAGATCTGGTCGACGAGGACGGAAAACCCCTGTCCAGGGATGACTTGCACGTGGACGTCGCAGCACAGGGAACGGGTGACGCCGAAGACGGCGACCAAGAGGGCGGCGCCGACGGGGCCGAGCCCGGTGAACGAGGGAGCGAGCACGTGGCGGCTGAAGGACGATCCACCGAGGAGGCGCAGTCGTGAGGGCTGCCGGCGATGCGCAGGGGTATCTCGTCCCGACCGTCATCGAGCAGACGAGCCGTGGAGAGCGTGGGTACGACCTCTACTCCCGTTTGCTCAAAGAGCGCATCATCATCCTGGGAACGCCCATCGACGACACGGTGGCCAACCTCATCTGCGCGCAGATGCTCTTCCTCGAGTACGAAGAGCCGGACAAAGACATCCACCTGTACGTCAATTCGCCCGGCGGGGATATCACCGCCCTCTTCGCCATCTACGACACCATGAAGTTCGTGAAGCCCGACGTGTCCACCTTCTGCTTCGGCCAGGCGGCGTCGGCGGCGGCGGTGCTGCTGGCGGCCGGTGCCAAGGGCAAGCGATTCGCGCTGCCGCACGCTCGCATTCTCCTGCACCAACCCTGGGGCGGTGCCGCCGGCCAGGCGAGCGACATCGAACTGCAGGCCAAGGAGATCATCCGGATGCGCGATCTGCTCAATTCGATGATCTCCGAGGACACGGGGCAGGCCCCGGACAAGATCGCCCGAGACACCGATCGTGACTTCGTGATCACGGCCGACGAAGCCGTGACCTACGGGCTGATCGACGAGGTGATCACGACTCGTGATGCCGTGGGTGCAGCCGAAGCCGTCGGCGCGGCGTAGGCTCGTACAGGGACGAAGGGGGAGACGTGGCGAAGTTCGGGGACGGCGGGGACCTCGTGAAGTGCAGCTTCTGTGGCAAGTCCCAGAAGCAGGTCAAGAAGCTGATCGCCGGCCCTGGTGTCTACATCTGCGACGAGTGCATCGACCTCTGCAACGACATCATCGCCGAGGAGCTTGCCGAGACCCCCGAGTTCTCTTTCGAGGAGCTGCCCAAGCCCCGGGAGATCTTCGACTTCTTGAACGACTACGTGATCGGCCAGGAGTACGCCAAGAAGATCTTGTCGGTCGCCGTCTACAACCACTACAAGCGCGTCCAGGCCGGGACGGCACAGGCGTCCGAGGTGGAGTTGGCGAAGTCGAACATCCTCCTGCTTGGTCCCACCGGCTGTGGCAAGACCCTGTTGGCCCAGACCCTGGCTCGCATGCTCAACGTGCCGTTCGCCATCGCCGACGCCACCGCGCTGACCGAGGCCGGCTACGTCGGTGAGGACGTCGAGAACATCCTCCTCAAGCTGATCCAGGCGGCCGACTATGACGTCAAGCGGGCCGAGACCGGGATCATCTACATCGACGAGATCGACAANATCGCCCGCAAGAGCGAGAACCCCTCCATCACCCGTGACGTGTCTGGGGAGGGCGTCCAGCAGGCACTGCTCAAGATCCTCGAGGGGACAACCGCCTCGGTGCCGCCCCAGGGCGGACGGAAGCATCCCCATCAGGAATTCATCCAGATCGACACGACCAACATCTTGTTCATCTGCGGTGGGGCCTTCGCCGGCGTGGACAAGATCATCGAGAGCCGGATCGGCCGTAAGGGCATCGGCTTCCGGGCCGAGGTACGTCGCAGCACCGAGGCCCGTGACAGCGAGGTGCTCCGCCACGTCCTGCCCGAGGACCTGATCAAGTTCGGTCTGATCCCTGAATTCATCGGTCGTCTGCCGGTGGTGGGCGCGGTGTCGAGCCTCGACAAGGAAGCGCTGATCCGGATCCTGGTTGAGCCCAAGAACGCGCTGGTCAAGCAGTATCGGCGCGTGTTCGAGCTCGATGGTGTCGAGCTCGAGTTCGGTGACGACGCCCTCGAGGCTGTCGCCGAACAGGCCCTGTTGCGGGGCACGGGCGCACGCGGCCTGCGCGCCATTCTCGAAGAGGTCCTTCTCGAGGTCATGTACGACCTCCCGAGTCGGACCGATGTCGGCAAGTGCGTTATCGACCGGGCCGTGGTGCTCGACCGCGTCCATCCGACGCTCGTACCCCAAAGTGAGCCGGCCAACAAGGTGCGCACGCGCCGGGCCGCTTCCTGACAGGTCTCCATCCGGCGGTGTCAGTCCGCACCGACAGCGACGCGGCGCGCCCCGGACGCGACGAGATGGTGGCCTGGCTCGACAGCCACACCGACTACGAGCTGTCGATGCCCACCCGGGTGGGTGCACCCACGCTGGATCGCATACGGGCGTGGTGCCGCCTCCTCGGTGATCCCGAACGATCGTGTCCCGTGGTGCACATCACCGGCACAAACGGCAAGGGCTCGACCGCCAAGATCCTGACCGAGCTCTTCATGGCCAACGGGCTCACCGTCGGTACGTACACGAGCCCCAACCTGGCCCGGGTCAACGAACGACTGGCCCGCAACGGTGAGCCCATCGACGACAGCGAGCTGGCCGAGGTGCTGGCCTCGCTCCGGGAGCTCGAGCCCTTGCTCAGCGACAGGACGACCCGGTTCGAGCTCCTGACCGCAGCCGCCTTCCGATGGTTCGCCGACAGCCCCGTGGACGTGGCGGTGATCGAGGTCGGCCTCGGGGGGCGATGGGATGCCACCAACGTGGTCGAGCCCGAGGTGGCGGTCATCACGAACGTGAGCTACGACCACGTGGAGATCCTGGGCCCGACCCTCGTCGACATCGCCACGGAAAAAGCGGGCATCATCAAGCCGGGAAGCCGCGTTGTCGTGGGCGAGACCCATCCCGAGCTGCTCCAGGTCTTTCGTGACGCCGCCGAGGCTGGGGGGGCGATCGAGACCTGGGTGCGGGGGGTGGAGTTCGACTGCGTCGAGAGCCGGGTCGCGGTGGGCGGCCGGGTCCTCGATCTGCGCACCCCGGCCGCGCACTATCCCGAGGTCTTCCTGGCGCTCCACGGTGCGCACCAAGGTGACAATGCCGCCTGCGCGGTGGCGGCCGCCGAGGCCTTCTTCGGCGCCCCCCTCGCGCCGGAGGTGGTCGAGCACGCCCTGGGCTCGGTGAGGGTCCCGGGGCGGATGGAGATCGTCGGGAGGTCGCCCGTCATCGTGCTCGACGGGGCTCACAACGTGGCGGGAGCCCAGGCGCTGGCCCTGGCACTCGTAGCCGAGTTCGCCCCCGCGGACGACACCGTGGCGCTGATCGGCATGCTCCAGGGCCGGGACCCGAGTGCGATGCTCGAGGCGTTGCGTCCGACGGGAGTACGGACGGTGGTGGCCTGCACCGCACCGTCACCGCGGGCATTGCCGGCGGCGTCGATCGCCGAGGCGGCTCGGGCCCTGGGATTCCAGGCGCTCGCCGCTGACACCGTGATCGACGGCCTCACCCTGGCGCGGGCCCGGCTGTCGCCGAGTGGGACGCTCATCGTGACGGGTTCGCTGTACGTGGTGGCCGATGCCAGGGAGGTCCTCCTCGGATCGACCGAATGGGCCGATCCCGATAGCCTCTCCGAGCCATGAACCGCACCCTTGTGATTTGCAAACCCGACGCCGTCGAGCGTGGCCTCGTCGGGGAACTGGTCGGTCGCCTCGAGCGCAAGGGGCTTCGACTCGGGGCTGCTCAGCTGCGCCAGATCGACGAGGAGACCGCGGCGGAGCACTACCAGGAGCACCTGGGCAAGCCTTTCTACGAGGATCTCGTCAGATTCATCACCCGATCGCCGGCCATGGTGCTCGTGGTGGAGGGCCCCGAGGACACCTGGAGCATCGTGCGCACGATGATGGGGCCGACGAACCCGGCCGAGGCTCCCCCCGGGACCATGCGCGGCGATCTGGGGACGCTTCTGACCGAGAACCTCGTCCACGGTTCGGACTCCGCCGAATCGGCGGCGCGCGAGATCGCCATCTTCTTTCCGGGGCTGACCTGACGTCGTAGGTCCTGTTTCCTCGGTTTGTAGACCGCGTACGGCCTCGATGTCGTCTTGTGTGGTCGGGTGCGGTCCCGTAGCCTGGGGCGCGACCCCCAAGTACAGAGGCGGGAGGCCGCCCGGATTCGGCGACGGTCCCCGCTCCATCAAGAGGTAGATCGACGCCATGCGGGACAACCGGTTCTTCTTGCTCGGCCGCGATATGGCCGTAGACCTCGGCACCGCCAACACCCTTGTGTACGTGCGCGGTCGCGGCATCATCCTGAACGAGCCGTCGGTCGTGGCGGTCAACGTCAAAGACGGCCGTCCCCTGGCCGTGGGTGCAGAGGCCAAGCGAATGATCGGTCGGACGCCCAGCCACATCCAGGCCATCCGCCCGCTGAAGGACGGTGTCATCGCAGACTTCGAGATCTGCGAGAAGATGCTCCGCTACTTCATCCAGCGGGTCCACCAGCGTCGCTTCGCCAAGCCGCGCATGGTGATCTGCGTTCCCTCCGGCATTACCGGCGTCGAGCAGCGGGCGGTCATGGAAGCGGCCGAGTACGCCGGCGCCCGCAAGGCCTACATCATCGAGGAGCCCATGGCCGCCGCCATCGGTGCCGGGCTCCCCGTCCACGAGCCGACGGGCAACATGGTCGTCGACATCGGTGGCGGCACCACTGAGGTCGCTGTCATCTCACTGGGCGGCATCGTGACGAGTCAGTCGGTGCGCATCGGTGGTGACGAGCTCGACGAGGCGATCATCTCCTACATCAAGAAGGAGTACAGCCTCGCACTGGGCGAGCGCACCGCGGAAGAGATCAAGATCGCGTTGGGCTCCGCCTTTGCACTCGAGGAGGAGTTGCACGCCGAGATCCGTGGCCGGGACTTGGTCACGGGACTTCCGAAGACGGTCGTCGTGTCCACCGAAGAGATCCGCAAGGCGATCGACGAGCCGGTATCGGCCATCATCGACGCCGTGAAGGTGACACTCGACAAGACTCCGCCCGAGCTCGCCGCCGACATCATGGAACAGGGGATCGTGCTCACCGGTGGCGGCGCCCTGCTCCACGGTCTCGACGCCCGGCTGCAGGAGGAGACAGGGATGCCCATCGTGGTCGCCCGTGATCCCCTCAACTGCGTGGCGATCGGCAGTGGCCAGTGCCTCGAGGAGTTCGAAGCGCTCAAGCAGGTCCTCATCACGTCCTCGGCGGGGTGAGAGGCGTCCGCGCCAGGCGCGGCCCCCGCTTCGACATCGCAGTTCGGGACCTTCTGTCCCGGCGGCCGCGCGCCGGCGGAGCCGGCTCTCCCCTCTGAGCGGGCTCCTGCATGCCGCGAAGGACACGGCGCGCACGACGGGCTCGGCGGGGGACGACGATCGTGCTGCTCGTCTTGGCATCGATCGCCATCATCACCGTCGACTACCGGGGTGAGGCCCACGGAGTGATCTCGGGCGCCAAGCGCGGGGCTCACGACGCGTTCGCACCCATCCAACGCGGTGTCGATGATCTGGCACGTCCCGTGGGCAGCTTTCTGTCTGGTGCTGTCCACGGAGGCGACCTCGAAACCCAGAACGCGAAACTCCGACGCGAGATCGGCACGCTGCAGCGACAGGCATTGATGTCTCAGGCGGCGCGCAACTCGTTGCGCGCCCTGGAGCGTCTCGACCAGTTGCCGTGGGTCGGCTCCATTCCCACCGTGACCGCGCAGGTGACGGCCCTGAGCCCGTCGGACTTCGCGGCCAGCATCCAACTCGACAAGGGAAGCAAGAGCGGCGTGGCCGTCGGCATGCCCGTCGTCGGTGGGGCGGGGTTGGTGGGCCAGGTCATCGAGGTGTGGTCCTCGGGGTGCACGGTCCGCCTCGTCACCGATGTCGACTCGTCGGTCGGCGTCCGCTTCGGTGCGGCGGGGAACCTCGCGCTCGTCCAGGGCTCGGGCCTGGGAAGAAGTCTGGCTGTGAACCTGATCGCCCCGGGCACCCCGCTGCACAAGGGAGAAGTGCTCACGACGAGCGGTCTCCAGTACGCGCAATACCCCGCCGACATCCCTGTTGCCAGCATCACCTCGTTCTCGTCGACGCCTTCGGCTACCCAGGAGACCGTGTCGGCCCGGCCCCTCGCCGACCTCGCGATCCTGCAGTACGTCGACGTGCTCCAGTGGCAGTCCACGCCATGACACGCGTTGCCCCCACCCCTCGCGTCGGGAGGACCCTGACCACCACCGACGTGGCTCGTTCCACGATCGTGATCGCCGTCGTGCTCGTGATCCAGCACACCATTCTCGACTCGGTGCGGGTGGGTGGGGCCCACCCCGACCTCATGCTTCTCCTGCCCATCGCGGCGGGTTACGCGGCCGGCCCCGACCGGGGTGCGGTCTTCGGGTTCATCACGGGGCTTGTGGCCGATCTGTTCCTGCCCACTCCCTACGGCCTTTCCGCATTGGTGGGATGTCTGCTCGGATACTCCACCGGCTTGGCCACGCGGGGGCTCGTGCGCAGCTCGTGGTGGTTGCCCTCGGTCGTCGCCGCGGCCGCGACGGCCGCCGGCCTGGGCGCGTACGCGATCCTGGGGGCCGTGCTCGGTGACCCCGCGATGCTCAGGACCTACCTCGTTCCCGCCCTCGTGGTGGGAACGCCCTCGGCGGCCCTGCTCGCCGTCCCGATCCTGCGCTTCGTGACCTGGGCCGTGCCCGAGCCGGGCCCGAGCCGCGGCGTCGCCGGCGGCGGGGGCCTGCGGTGAGATTCCGTCGCCGCCGTTTCGCGCTGGCACTGCGTAGCGCCGACACCCCGAAGCGATCACCCCGCCCGGCGCGCTCGAGAGGGGGGCGACTGCGCCACCCCCTCCGTGGTACCCGCTTCTATCCCAAGCCCAAGACGCCGCGCCCGGAGCGTGCCCACGGGCCGAGCGGTCCCCGCATGCGTCCCCGTCGCTCGGTGGTCGATCGGGTGATGACGGTGAGCGAGCCCTCGGCGCCGCGTACGGTGATCCGCTTGCGGGTGCTCGGGGTCGTCGTGGCCGCGCTCTTCTCGCTCATGTTCATCCGCCTGTGGTACCTCCAGGTTCTCGACACCTCGGCGTACTCCAAGACGGTGACCGCCAACCAGGTCCGCACCGTGGAGGTTCCCGCGCCCCGCGGGCTCATCACCGATCGCAGCGACAACATCATCGTGGGCGACCAGGTGACCCAGGACATCACGCTCTCGCGCGTGTCGGCCCAAGAGCACCCGGCGGTGGTGGGGCAGCTGGCCGCCCTCCTCGGGATCTCGTCCGTACAGATCGAGGCCGACCTCGCCAACGTCCAGTACAGCTTGTACAAGCCGGTCCCGATCCTCGAGAGCGCCCCACTTTCGGACGTGCTCTACATCGGCGAGCACGCGTCGATGTTCCCGGGCGTCTCGGCGGTGGCCGACACCAACCGCACCTTTCCCCTCGGGAAGACGGGCGTGCAGATGCTGGGGTACGTGGGTCAGATCTCGAGTGAGCAGCTCCAGGCCCAGTCGTCGCAGGCGTACCAGCTCGGCGATCTCTACGGTCAGAGCGGGCTCGAGAACGAGTACCAGGCCGAGCTGCGGGGACGGCCCGGCGTGGACAAGGTCGAGGTCGACGCGCACGGACAGGTGGTGGGTAGCCTCGGGGAGACCCCCCCCACGGCGGGCGAGGATCTCGTGACCAACATCGACTCCGGCCTCGAGCAGACGTTGCAGCAGGCGCTCGACGCCGAGATCGCGTCGCTCAAGGGGAAGTCCACCGAAGGCGCCGCCGTGGCTCTCGACCCCCAGACGGGCGCGGTCCTGGCGCTCGTGTCGTCGCCGACCTACGACCCGACGTGGTGGACCAACGGCATCTCCACCGCCCACTTTCGCCAGATCCAGGCCACCGGTGCGCAGAACAACAACGCCATCCAGGGTCTCTACACCCCGGGGTCGACCTTCAAGTTGGCCACCGCTACCGCCGCGTTGCAGACCGGGCTCATCAGCCCGGGCTACACCTTCAACGACACGGGTGCGTACACAGTCCCCGGTTGTGCGACGGGTGGGTCGGGGTGCGTGACCTACCACGACAACGAAGGTGAGGTGGGGGGCCGGGTCAACGTGTCCCAGGCGCTCACGGTTTCGAGCGACATCTTCTTCTACAACCTGGGTGTCGAATTCTGGGATCAGCGCAACCGCTACGGCAAGACGCCGATCCAGGACGCCGCCGCGCAACTCGGCTACGGGGACGTCACCGGGATCGACCTCCCCAACGAGACCCACCTGGCCCGGGTGGACTCGCCCACGGTCGTGGCGCGCGAGCATTCCCAGGACCCCAAGGACTACCCCAACGGCGCGTGGTTCACGGGGAACAACCTGGAGCTCGCCTTCGGCCAAGGTGGCACGGTGATCACCCCGCTCGAGCAGGCCGTCGCCTATGCCACCTTCGCCAACGGGGGCACCCGCTACGTCCCCGAGGTGGCCGCCGGCATGGTCGACGCCCACGGCAAGCTGGTGCGCACCATCGCCCCCAAGGTCGCCGGGCATGTNACGTACTCGCCCGGCAACTACCAGGCCCTGCTGTCGGGGTTCNAAGGGGTCGTGCAGAACTCCAAGGGCACGGCCGCCCCCGCCTTCGTCGGCTTTCCCCTCTCCACCTTCCCCCTGGCGGGCAAGACCGGTACGGCCACCACCAACGAGCAGCAGCCCAACTCGTGGTTCGTGGGCTGGGGGCCCGTCCCCGATCCCAAGTACCTGATCGCCGTGGTGGTCCAGGGCGGTGGCTTCGGCTCCCAGGCTGCCGCCCCCGTGGCGCGCCAAGGCTTCGACTACCTCGTGGCCCACCCCGAGTCCCCAGCCCACATCGCTCCGGCCACAACCCCCGCCCCCATCCTCGTTCCCCCGACCACCACAACCACCACCCCCGGGGCCACCACGGCGACCACCTCGACCTCCCCGACGACGACGGCCCCGCACAGCAGCACCACAACCCGGGCGCTCGCCGCCACTCGGCGCCGGGGGCGTCGGGGAGGGCTCTAGACTCGACGGGCACATGACTTCTCTGTGGCCACGGATCGAGCCTCTCCTGGCCCAGGTCACGAAGCCCGCCCGCTACATCGGTGGTGAGCTCGGGGCGCGCCGCCCCATGCACGCACCCGGGCGGGTGGCCTGGTTGCTCATCTACCCCGATACCTACGAGATCGGGCTGCCGAACCAGGGGCTCCAGATCCTGTACGAAATACTGAACGAGCGTGGCGACGCCGTGGCGGAGCGCGCCTACGCGCCCTGGACCGACATGGAAGCCGCCATGCGGGCGGCGTCGGTCCCGCTCTTCTCGCTGGAGAGCAGCTTGGCGGCGGGGGAGTTCGACGTCCTGGCGTTCAACCTCTCGGCTGAGCTCACCTACACCAACGTGCTCAACCTGGTCGACCTGGCCGGAGTGCCGGTGCGGGGAGCGGACCGCGACGCGTCGCACCCCCTGGTGGTGGCGGGTGGCCACTGCGCCTTCAACCCCGAGCCTCTGGCCGACTTCGTCGACGCCTTCGTGCTGGGCGACGGCGAGGAGGCGGTGGGGGACCTGACCGAGGTGATCGGGGCGTGGGGGGCCACCGGTGGGGAGAGCCGCGGCGACCTGTTGCGCACCCTGGCGATGGTGCCAGGGGTATACGTGCCCTCCTGCTACGAGCCCGGTTACCAAGGCGGCCGCCTCACCGGTGTGACGCCGCGTGCGCCCGGTGTGCCCGAGCGCGTGGAGAAGCGGACGATCGCCGATCTGGGCGAGTGGCCCTACCCCAAGCAGCAGCTCGTGCCCTTGATCGAGGTCGTCCACGACCGTCTCAACGTCGAGGTGTTCCGGGGTTGCACGCGGGGGTGTCGCTTCTGCCAGGCCGGGATGATCACCCGGCCTGTTCGCGAACGCCCCGCCGCTCAGGTCAACGAGATGGTGCGCGACGGCCTCGACCGGACGGGATACGACGAGGTCACCTTGACATCGCTCTCGAGCGCGGACTTCTCGGGCATCGGTGACGTGGTGTCCACGGTCATCAACGACCCCGAGTGCTCGGGTCAGGTGTCGGTGAGCCTCCCCAGCCTGCGGGTCGACGCGTTCACCGTAGGGTTGGCGGCCGAGATCCAAAAGGTCCGTCGCACCGGGCTCACCTTTGCACCCGAGGGCGGCACATGGCGCATGCGTCAAGTCATCAACAAGCTCATCCGCGAGGAGGATCTCTACGCAGCGGTCGATGCCGCCTTCTCCCAGGGCTGGAGGCGGGTGAAGCTGTACTTCCTCATCGGCCTGCCCACCGAGACCGATGAGGACGTCCTGGGCATCACCCGCCTCGCCGGCGCATGTGCGGAGATCGGTCGGCGCTACCACCACAACGTGACGGTCACGGCCTCGGTGGGCGGGTTCGTCCCCAAGGCCCACACGCCCTTCCAGTGGTTCGGGCAGAACACGATGGAGGAGCTTCGGCGCAAGGTGGGATTGCTCAAGGACGCGGCACGCGGCACGCGTGGCCTGACCCTGCGCTGGCACGATCCCGAAGCCACGGCGGTGGAGGGGCTCGTCAGTCGCGGCGACCGTCGCATGGGTGCGGTCATCGAGCACGTCTGGCGCCACGGAGGCACGTTTCAGGAGTGGTCCGAATACTTCGACCTGGGGTTGTGGACGAACGCGCTCGATGCGGCGGGGCTCGATTTCGTCGACAGCGTGTACCGCCACCGCGACGAGCACGAGGTCCTCCCCTGGGACCACGTCTCGGCCGGACTGCACCGCGACTTCCTGTGGCAGGACTTCCAAGAGGCCCTGGCCGAACACGGCCTCGAGGACTGCCGCTGGACCCCGTGCTACGACTGCGGGGCCTGTACCGGGCTCGGGGTCGAGCACATGGTGGCCTCGGCCGTGCCTCCCGCGGGCGGGAGCCAGGGCACGGGGCAGGACCTGGTCTCGGGCGGCACCGTGCCGGTCCGGTTCCTCGAGACGGTCGGGGCGTCGATGTCGTTGGGCTCGACACGGGGCCGGGCTCGATGAAGGTCCGTGTCCGCTTCACCAAGGTCGGCCGGGTCCGGTGGACGAGCCACCGCGACGTGGCCCGGATGTGGGAGCGGGCCCTGCGCCGCGCTCGGATGCCCGTCTCCTATACGGCGGGATTCACGCCGCGCCCCCAGCTGAGCTTCGGGTTGGCCTTGCCCACCGGGTGCGAGTCGGTCGCCGAGTACCTCGACATCGCGCTCGACGAACCGGTCGCCCCGTCCGAGTTGGCGCCCCGGGTCAGCCCGATGTTGCCCGAGGGCGTCGACGTGGTGGCGGCGGCTGTCCTCGAGCCGGGGACGAACTCCCTCCAGGAAGACGTGTCCTCGTGCACGTGGGAGATCCGCGTGCCCCGGGTCGGCGCCGGCGAACTCGAGGCGGCGATCGGCCATGCGCTCGTCGCCGACTCCCTCCCCATCAGGCGCGAGCGCAAGGGACGAGACGTGGTCGACGACCTGCGTCCCTCGGTGCTGGCGTTGTCGTGTGCCGGATGTGACGCGGACGGTGCCCACCTCGTGGCCGAGCTCGGCACCCGGCCCCGCGGAGTACGACCATCCGAGCTCGCCCAGGCCTTGGGTGTCGAGCTCGGGCTTGCCCGTAGAACCTGTCAATGGATCGAGCGCGATGGCTCCCGCTGGGAGCCTCTCCGGGCGGACCCCGCGGGGACCGCCGTCATCTGGGAGCGCGCCTCGTGAGGAGTACCAGAAGGGATCGTTCCCATGTCCGATACGAGCGCCGGGCAGCCGACGGCGGAGCCGACCGGCTCCCCGTCTGTCCCCGCACCCACCGACCCCGGGGCGACGAACGCCCTTGCCGGGCTCTACACCGGATCGCAAGGTTCACCCCCGGACCGTAACGGCCCGCACGCCGAGCAAACCGAAGGGCTCGACGGTGGTGAGCCGACCGCGCCCCCCCGCCAGACACCACCTCGCGACCCCACCCCTCGGGAGACGCTGTCCGACCAGACCCCGTCGGGCGACAGCGCGTCACCGGTGAGTGGATCGGGAGAGACCGAATCGGGGGAGACCGGGTCGGGAGACGCGACGTCGGATGATGCGCCGTCGGGCGATGCCCCCCGTGCACCGTCGAACCCACGTCGCCGTCGCAAGCGCCCCGCCGGTACCCGTGCCCCCGGCGCCGCGAGCGCGGAGGCCGTCTCTGAACCCAACGGGGACAGCGGAGCCCGGGCCGAGCCCGGGGACGTCGAAGCGCCCGCACCAGGCGCCGCGGCCGAGGACGGCCAAGGGGCGGAGCCGGGGGAGGCTCCGGCGGCCCCGAGGGTGGGTGACAGGAAAGCCCCCGTGGAGCGTCCCCGGATCGGCGACACCCGCCCCGCCCGCCCACCGGTGCCCCCCGTGCCCCCCGTGCCGGTGACCCCGCTGGCGGCCAAGGCGGTGAAGTCCGCGCCCGCCCCGGTCGCGGTGGCGGCGGTGGCGGCGGTGGCGGCGACGGTGTCCGACGGAGACGGTGAGAGCCCCGAGAGCCCCGAGAGCCCCGAGTCCAAGGCGTCGGGGGGTCGGTCCCGACGTCGCAGTGGCCGCGAGCGGCGGGGGCGCCCCGTGGGCCGGTACCTCATGTGCGTCCACGTCCGCCCCCATGCCACCCAGATCGCCGTGCTCGAGGGCCGCACCCTGGTCGAGCACTACGTGTCGAGGGCATCTGACGACGCCACCCAGATCGACGGCAACATCTATCGCGGCCGGGTCCAGAACGTCCTGCCGGGCATGGAGGCGGCGTTCATCGACATCGGCACCCCCAAGAACGCCGTGCTGTACCGGGGCGACGTCCGCTACGACGTCGAGGACGTCGAAACGGCCAAGAGCTCCTCGGCGCGTATCGAGGAGATGCTGCACCCCGGCCAGGTCATCTTGTGCCAGGTCACGAAGAACCCGATCGGGGCCAAGGGCGCGCGCCTCACCCAGGAGGTTTCGCTGCCCGGTCGTTTCGTCGTCATGGTCCCCAACTCCAGCGCCTTCGGCATCTCCAAGCGCCTCGACGACAACGAGCGCAAGCGATTGCGTCGGATCGTCGACGAGGTGCGGCCCGCCGGGCACGGTCTGATCGTGCGGACCGCCGCCGAGGGGGCCAGCCAGGACGAGCTGCGCCACGATGTCGAACGTCTGGTGGCGCTGTGGGCGGCCATCGAGGCGGAGGCCAACCGGTCCAACGCCCCGGGGTTGCTCTACCGCGAACCCGACCTCGCCGTGCGCATCGTGCGCGAGGAGTTCAACCGTGAGTACCGCAACGTGGTCATCGACGACGAGACCCTGTACGCGCAAGTGCGTGATTACATCGAGCAGGTGAACCCCGAGCTCGTCGACAGAGTCGAGTACTACGACCCGGTCGTCGAGAACCTTCCCATCTTCGAGCGCTTCCACGTGCACGAGCAGCTGCACAAGGCCCTCGATCGCAAGGTGTGGCTGCCTTCGGGGGGATCGATCATCATCGAGCGGACCGAGGCCCTCACCGTGATCGACGTGAACACCGGCAAGAACGTGGGCAAGTCGAACCTCGAGGAGACCGTCTACCGCAACAACCTCGAAGCCGCCGAAGAGATCGCCCGACAGCTCCGCCTGCGCGACATCGGGGGCATCATCGTTATCGACTTCATCGACATGGAGATCCGCGACAACCGGGACCGGGTGTCCGCCGCCCTGCGCTCGGCGCTGGCACGGGACAAGACGAGGACCCAGGTCTTCGACATCTCCGAGCTGGGCCTGGTCGAGATGACCCGGAAGCGGGTCTCGGAGGGCCTGGTGGAGTCGCTCTCGACCGTCTGCACGGTGTGCGGTGGGCGCGGGATCGTGCTCGACGACTCCCTGCTGTAAGATCGCCAGGCTATGTACGCAGTCATCCAGAGCGGAGGCAAGCAGGAGCGTGTGGCCGAGGGCCAGCATCTGCGCGTGGAGCTGCTGGGCGTGCCCGAGGGCAGCGAGGTCGAGCTCGCCCCCGTGCTGGTCGTCGACGACGACCGGGTGCTGGCCACCCCTGCCGAGCTCGCCGGGACGGTGGTGGCCGCCCGGGTCGTGGGGCAGGAGCTGGGTCCCAAGATCCGAGGCTTCACCTACCAGGCCAAGGCGCGACGCCGGCGTCGGTGGGGGCACCGTCAGCAATACGACACCGTCGAGATCTTGTCGATCACGGTCCCCGCGGGCCGCTGACACCGCCACACGGGAGGCGATTCTCATGTCGAAGACAAAGGGCGGGGGATCGACCCGCAACGGCCGGGATTCGAAGTCGAAGCGACTCGGCGTGAAGGTGTACGACGGGACGATCGTCCCCGCCGGGGCCATCATCCTGCGCCAGCGCGGGACCAAGTTCCATCCCGGCGAGAACGTCGGACGCGGTGGCGACGACACGCTGTTCGCCACCGCCGGGGGCGTGGTGAGCTTCGGCACCCGCAAGGGTCGCCGTCAGGTGAGCGTCCGCGCCGAATCCTGAGCCGGGGCGGCCCGCCGCACGCTCCCCCGGGAGGGTGTGACGGTGCCCCGTAGAATCGGAGCCGTGTCCGGGTTCGCCGACGAGGCCCAGGTTCATGTGAAGGCGGGCAACGGCGGTGCCGGTTCCGTGTCCTTTCGTCGCGAGGCCCACGTTTCGCGCGGCGGCCCTGACGGCGGCGACGGCGGCGACGGCGGCGACGTGTGGCTCGTGGCCACCACCAACCAGGCGTCGCTGCTCGGGTTTCGCGACCACCCCCATCGTCGGGCCACCGACGGCAAGCACGGACAGGGCAAGAAGCGCCATGGCCCGCGCGGTCAGGCCCTCGAGGTCCCCGTCCCGGTGGGCACGACGGTGCGTGGTCCCGACGGCGCCGTGCTCGCCGATCTGGCCACGAACGGGGACCGCTGGCTCGCGGCCGGGGGCGGGCGGGGCGGGCGGGGCAATGCCCGGTTCCTGAGCAACCGCCGCCGGGCTCCCGCCTTTGCCGAGCAGGGCGAAAAAGGCGAGGAGCGCTGGCTCGACCTCGAGCTCAAACTGCTGGCCGACGTGGCGCTGGTGGGTCTTCCCAACTCCGGCAAGAGCACGCTGATCTCGCGTATCTCGGCGGCGCGTCCCAAGGTGGCCGCCTATCCGTTCACCACCCTCGAACCGCATCTCGGTGTGGTGCGGGTCGGCCGGCCCGGTGACGAAACCGAGTTCGTGGTGGCTGACGTTCCGGGCCTCGTCGAGGGCGCGGCCGAGGGTCGGGGCCTGGGCCACCGGTTCCTCCGCCACGTCGAGCGCGCCCGCGCCCTGGTGGTGCTGCTCGACCTGGCCCCCGCCGACGAGATGGCGGTGTCCGAGCAGCAGCGCATCCTCCTCGCCGAGCTCGGCCGGTACCGACCCGAGCTCCTCCAACGCCCCCGCATCGTCGTGGGCTCGAAGTCCGACGTCGCCCCCGGGCCTGTCCCACACGGGCTCGAGCTCACCATCTCGGCCGTCACGGGGGCAGGGATCCCGGAGTTGCTGGTCCGGGTGGCGGGCATGGTGGTCGAGGCGCGCGCCGCCGAGGCCGTGCCCAACCGATCCGTGGTGATCCACCGCCCGTTGTCGGAGGAGATCGAAGTGGTCCGGGGCGAGGACGGCTCGTTCGTGGTGCTCGGTCGTCCGGCGCTGCGGGCGGTGGCGTTGTCCGACCTCAACGATCACGATGCCGTGGACTACGTCCAGAGCCGTCTGCGCAGGCTCGGCGTCGAACGCGCCCTGGTGCGGGCCGGGATCCATGACGGCGATGTCGTGCACCTCGGCGAGTTGAGCTTCACCTACCGACGCGAGGACGGGGTCGAGGCGGCGGTGGCCGAACCGCCTCCTCCCGAACCCCGGCGCGGGGGGAGACGAGGCAGGGGAACCGGGACGTGACGGTCCACGACAGTGCCCGCACGGTGGTGGCGAAGATCGGGTCTTCGTCGATCACGAGCGCCGGCGGCGGTGTGGACCCCGCCGCTGTCGACAGGTTGTGTGCCCAGGTGAGCGAGCTCCACGCGCTCGGTCACAGTGTGGTCCTCGTCAGCTCGGGCGCCATCGCGGCGGGGTGGTCCGCCATGGGGGGCGGGCCCCGACCCACCGACCCCGCCACATTGCAGGCGGTCTCCGCCGTGGGGCAGTCGAAGCTGATGCGCGTGTACGACGAGGCCTTCGGGGCTCGGGGGCTGGCCGTGGGGCAGGTGCTCCTGGCCCCGCTCGACTTCATCCACCGCCAGCAGTACCTCCACGCCCGCCAGACGCTGTCCCGTCTGCTCGAGCTGGGTGTGGTGCCGGTGGTGAACGAGAATGACGCCACCTCCGACGACGAGATCCGCTTCGGTGACAACGACCGGCTCGCTGCCCTCGTCGCCCACCTCGTTGCCGCCGATCTGCTCGTCCTGCTCACCGACACGGCCGGCCTGCTCACCGCCGATCCCCGTACCACGGCCGAGGCGTCGCTCATCGAAGAGGTGGTCGAGGTCGACCACGAGCTCGAGACCCTGGCGGGCGGGGCGGGCAGCGTGGTGGGCAGCGGCGGTATGGCGTCGAAGCTCGCCGCGGCGAAGATCGCGGCGTGGTCCGGCGTCGAGACCGTCATCGCCGACGCCGGTCGGGCGGGGGTGCTGCGCGGCGCCATCGACGGTGAGCCCGGGGTGGGTACCGTCTTCCGGGCCCGGGGACGGCGCCTGCCGGCCAGGAAGCTGTGGATCGCGTTCGCCGTCGCCGCCTCGGGGACCCTCATCGTGGACGAAGGAGCCCGTCTCGCCCTCGTGGAACGTGAGGCCTCGCTGCTCCCGGCCGGGGTGGTGTCGGTGTCAGGCCGCTTCGACGCCGACGACGCCGTGGAGATCGCGGGGCCCGACGGCGTGGTCTTCGCCAAAGGGCTTGCTCGTCATGGGGCCGAGCTCGTGGCGTCGTGGGCGGGGCGACGTACGAGTGCGCTGCCCGATGGCGCCGCTCCCGAGGTCGTGCACCGGGACGACCTGGTGGTGCTGGTCTGAGCCCACCCGCTCGTCGACGGGGTCGGGCCCCGTGGCGAGCCGTTCGACGCGAGACCTCCGCCCGGGCAGTCCGCGTGGCGGAGGTACCCTGGAGCATGGGCCGGGAGCACATCGTCGATCTCGGCCGGCGCGCCAAGGCTGCCTCCCGGGTCCTGGCCGGGGCGGACGGCGCCGCCAAGAACGGTGCGTTGCTGGTGGCGGCCGACCTGCTCGAGGAACGGGGCGCCGACTTGCTCGAGCACAACGCCGCCGACCTCGAGCGGGCCCGGGCCGGTGACGCCGCCGACGTGGCCCTCGACCGCCTGCGCCTCACCGCCGAGCGGGTCGGGGCCATGGCCGACAGCCTGCGCCAGGTCGCGGCGTTGGGTGACCCCGTCGGCGAGGTGGTCGAGGGCTGGGTGCGCCCCAACGGCTTGCGCGTCCAGCGTGTCCGGGTCCCGCTCGGGGTGGTCGGTGTCATCTACGAGAACCGACCCAACGTCACGAGCGACGCAGCGGGGCTCTGTCTGAAAGCGGGCAACGCCACGATGTTGCGGGGATCGTCGAGCGCCGCCGCCTCCAACGCCGCCATCGTGGGCTGTCTGCGCGAGGCGCTGGCCAAAGTCGGCCTCCCCGAGGACGGCGTGGTGAACGTGGCCGACACGAGCCACGAGGCTGCGGTTGCGTTCATGCAGCTCAACGGCATGATCGATTGTCTCGTCCCCCGCGGGGGCCACTCCCTCATCGCCTCGGTGCGCGAGCACGCCACGGTGCCCTATGTGATCGACGGGGACGGCAACTGCCACGTGTATGTCGACGCCGGCGCCGATCTCGACATGGCCCTGTCCATCGTGGTGAACGCCAAGACCCAACGCCCCGGGGTGTGCAACGCGGCGGAGTCCCTCGTCGTCCACGAGGCGGTGGCGGGGGAGTTCCTGCCCCGTCTGGGCGAAGCCCTATCGGGTGTCGAGCTGCGTGGCGACGGGGCGAGCCGCGCCCTCCTCCCCGCCATGGCGGTGGCCACCGAGGACGACTTCGGGGCGGAGTTCCTGGGCCCGATCATGTCGGTGGTGGTCGTGGCCGATCTCGACGGGGCCATCGACCACATCACCCGGTACGGATCGGGGCATTCCGAAGCCATCGTCACCAACGACCTGGGCGCGTCGGAGCGATTCTGTCGCGAGGTCGACGCCGCCGCCGTCGTCGTCAACGCGTCGACGCGGTTCATCGACGGGGGAGAACTCGGCCTCGGATCCGAGATCGGGATCTCCACGCAGAAGCTCCACGCCCGTGGCCCGATGGGGCTGCGCGAGCTCACGTGCGTGAAGTACGTCGTGCGCGGGAACGGGCAGGTGCGGCGGTGAGCCCCGCCGGCGACAAGGACGGTGACGAACCCCGACCGCCCGACACCACCGGGATGCTCGGGTTCCCCGACCCAGGCCCGCCCTTGTTCTCGTCGGTGACCGAGGTGCGCGAGCGACTGGCCGCGGTCGGGTACCTCGCCGATGACGGCATCGCCGGCGTCGTCCATCTCGCCGACCGGCTGGCCAAGCCGGTGCTCGTGGAGGGGCCCGCC
>JGI12269J14319_10001435_pt1 | contig 23656 bp, 17 predicted proteins | sample PeaSoiSIISIP2007_FD_14319 | JGI IMG/M metagenome (IMG submission 14319)
GCCGCCGGCATCCTGGACAAAGAACAAGAACAGATCGCGGCCATGATGACCACCGAGATGGGCAAGACGCTGGCCGCCGCCCGCCAGGAGGTCGCCAAGTGCGCCGGTGCCTGCCGGTATTACGCCGACCACGCCGCCGGGTACCTCGCCGACGAGCCCGCCGACGCCGGCGCCGTGGGCGCCGAGAATGCCTACGTCAGCTATCAGCCGCTCGGGCCGGTCCTGGCCATCATGCCGTGGAATTTCCCGCTCTGGCAGGCGATGCGCTTCGCCGCACCCGCCCTGATGGCCGGCAACGTCGGACTGCTGAAGCACGCCTCGAACGTGCCGCAGACCGCACTGTTCATCCAGGACCTGTTCGCCCGGGCGGGGTTCCCGCCGGGGACCTTCCAGACCCTGCTCGTCGGCTCCGCACGGGTCGAGCCCATCTTGCGCGACAGCCGGGTGATGGCCGCGACACTCACCGGGTCCGGGCCCGCCGGGTCGTCGGTGGCCTCCATCGCCGGCAGCGAGGTCAAGAAGGTCGTGCTCGAACTGGGCGGCAGCGACCCGTTCATCGTCATGCCCTCGGCCGACGTGGCGGCCGCCGCCCGGGTGGGCACCTTCGCGCGCCTGCTGAACAACGGCCAGTCCTGCATCAACGCCAAGCGCTTCATCGTGCACGACGCGGTCTACGACGAGTTCGAGCGGCTGTTCGCCGAACAGATGTCCGCCAAGACCGTCGGCGATCCGATGCTGGACACCACCGACGTGGGCCCGCTGGCCTCCGAGCAGCAGCGCGACGACGTCGAGCACTTCGTGGCCGACGCGGTCGCCAAGGGAGCCAAGGTGCTGTGCGGCGGCGCCGCCCCCGAGGGGCCCGGCTTCTACTACACGCCGACCGTGCTGGCCGGGATCACGCCCGAGATGCGCCTGTACCGTGAGGAGGTCTTCGGCCCGGTGGCGAGCCTGTACCGGGTCGCGGACATCGACGAAGCAATCGAACTGGCGAACGGTACCGAGTTCGGGCTCGGCGCCAACGCGTGGACCAACGACGACACCGAGCGGAGCCGGTTCATCCGGGATCTGGAGGCCGGGATGGTCTTCGTCAACGGCAACGTGACCTCTTACCCGCAGCTGCCCTTCGGCGGCGTGAGGACCTCCGGTTTCGGCCGGGAGTTGTCGTATCACGGCATCCGCGAGTTCTGCAACGCCAAGACGGTGTGGATCGGCTCCTAGCCCGGCCGCGGCTAGGACCTACTTCCAGGGCTGACCACGAGGTGTCGCGTGGCTGATCCTGATTACCGCACCTACGCCAAGGCCGGGATGGGCGCGCTGGCGCGGTGGTACGACCCGTCCTCCGGCCTGTGGCAGGGGACCGGCTGGTGGAACTGCGCCAACGCCCTGACCGCGGTGATCCGGTATACCAAGCTGACCGGCGACAGCAGCCAGGCGGGAGTCGTCGGGACGACGTTCACCGCCGCCCGGCGCCAGCACGCCGATTTCATCAACGACTACTACGACGATAACGGCTGGTGGGCGCTGGCCTGGGTCGCGGCCTTCGACCTGACCCGGGACAACCGGTATCTCGACGCGGCCCGCACCATCTTCGCCCGCAACACGGCGGCCTGGGACGCCACCTGCGGCGGCGGCCTGCGGTGGAACACGACGAGCAGCTACAAGAACGCCGTCACCAACGAACTGTTCCTCACCCTCGCCGCCCTGCTGCACCAGCGCACGCCGGGGGACCAGGGTAGCTACCTGACCTGGGCGCAGCGGGAGTGGGAGTGGTTCAGCTCGCGTGACCTCATCGGTCCGGCCGGCCTGGTCAACGACGGGCTCACCGCGGCCTGCCAGAACAACGGTGGCACCACCTGGACCTATAACCAGGGCGTGATCCTTGGCGGGCTCGCCGCGCTGTTCGAGATCACCGGCGACCGCGGCTACCTCACCCAAGGCGAGTCGATCGCCAGCGCGGCGCTCAGCCGCCTGACCACCCCCGGGCCGCCCGGCTCGCCGGGCATCCTGGCCGAACCCTGCGAGGCGGCCGCCGCGGGCTGCAACGGGGACCAGACGCAGTTCAAGGGCATCTTCGTGCGCTACCTGTACGACTTCTGGCTGCAGAGCCGCCAGCCCGACTACCGCGCGTTCATCCTCGCCAACGCAGGTTCGGTATGGGCCTACAGCAAGAACGCGGCCGATCAGTTCGGGCTGCGCTGGGCCGGCCCGTTCGACCAGGCCGACGCCGCCCGGCAGAGTTCGGCCCTCGACGCCCTCATCGCCGCCGCGGCTCTCACCGGCAGCTAACCCTCCCGCCACACCACCTCTTGACAAGGTAGTGATTCATCACTACCTTAAGAGACATGACCGAAACCAGGCAGCGGATGCCCGCGGCGGAGCGCCGCGAGATGGTCCTCGAGGCTGCCATCGCCGAGTTCGCCGTTCACGGACTGGCGGGCACCTCCACCGAGGACGTCGCCCGGCAGGCCGGGATCAGCCAGCCGTACCTGTTCCGGCTGTTCCCGACCAAGAAGGCGCTGTTCCTCGCACTCGTGCAGCGGTGCTACCACCGGGTGGAGGACACCTTCATCACGGCGGCCGCCGGCCGCACCGGCGACGAGGCGCTGGAGGCGATGGGTGATGCCTACGAGCGCCTGCTCGACGACCGGACGCTGCTATTGCTACAGATGCAGGCCTATGCCGCCTCCGAGGACCCCGAGATCCGCGCCGTGACCCGGGACGGCTACAAGAAGCTCTGGGAGCTGACCGAGAGGCTGACCGGGCTGCCCTTCCAGCGCGTGGTGGACTTCTTCGCCATGGGCATGCTGATGAACGTCGCCGCGGCCCTGGACCTGCCCGCCGTCGACGAAAGGTGGACCAGCTGGTGCCCGAAAGACTGACCACGCTTAGTCCCTGACCCAAATTTTTTTTGGCCTAACAAGGTAGTGACTACTCAATACTTAGGAGAGGGCGATGACTACCAGACACCGCACCGCATGGACCTTCGCCATTACCTCGACCGCGCTGTTCATGGCCTCACTCGACAACCTCGTGGTGACCACGGCGCTGCCGTCGATCCGCGACCACCTGCACGCCTCGCTCGAGGGGCTGCAGTGGACGGTGAACGCCTACACCCTCACCTTCGCCGTCCTGCTGCTCACCGGGGCCACGCTCGGGGAGCGGTACGGCCGCCGCCGCCTGTTCACGATCGGCCTCGCCTTGTTCACCGCCGGGTCGGCGGCCGCCGCGCTCGCGCCCGGCATCGGCGCCCTGGTGACCGCCCGGGCCGTGCAGGGCGTCGGCGCCGCCATCGTGATCCCGCTGACCCTCACGCTGCTGTCGGCGGCGGTGCCCCCGCAACGCCGCGGCCTGGCCCTGGGCGCCTGGGGTGCCGTCGGCGGCCTGGCCATCGCCATCGGCCCGCTGGTCGGCGGGGCGGTCGTGGAAGGCGCGTCCTGGCAGTGGATCTTCTGGCTGAACGTGCCGATCGGCGTCGTGCTGCTGCCGATCGCCCGGCTCCGGCTCACCGAGAGCCGCGGGCCCTCGACCAGCCTGGACCTGCCGGGCGTGGTCCTGGCCAGCCTCGGCCTGCTCGGCATCGTGCTCGGCGTCGTCCGCGGCAACGACCACGGCTGGACCAGCGCCACCGTCCTGCCGCCCCTCGTGATCGGCGCGCTGCTCGTGGCCGCGTTCATCGGCTGGGAACTGCGGGCGCGTCAGCCGATGCTGCCGCTGCACCTGTTCCGCAGCCGCGGCTTCGCCGTGACCAACCTGGCCTCGCTGCTGATGTTCTTCGGAATGTTCGGCTCGATCTTCCTGCTCGCGCAGTTCCTCCAGGTCGTTCAGCATTACAGCCCGCTGCAGGCCGGACTGCGGACGCTGCCGTGGACCGCGATGCCGGTGTTCATCGCCCCGGTCGCGGGCGCGCTTTCCGACCGCATCGGCGGGCGGGCGCTGCTGGCCACGGGGCTGGGCCTGCAGGCCATCGGGCTCGGCTGGCTGGCCGCCGTGGCCAGCCCCACGGTGCCCTACCTCACCCTGGTCCCGGCGTTCGTCGTCTCCGGTGTCGGCATGTCCCTGTTCTTCGCGCCCGTCGCCAACGTCGTGCTCAGCTCGGTACGGCGGGACCAGGAAGGCATCGCCTCCGGCGCCAACAACGCGATCAGGGAACTGGGCGGCGTGTTCGGGATCGCCGTGCTCGGCGCGGTGTTCTCCGCCCGTGGTGGCTACGCCAGCGGGACCGCGTTCGTCTCTGGCCTGGCGCCCGCGGTGTGGGTCGGCGCGGCGGCGGTGGCCGCCGCCGCGGCCGCCGCGCTGCTCCTGCCCCGGCTCCGTCGGCAGGAAGCGAGCAGTCCGGGCGTCGAGCCGGCCGCGGAACTCGTTCAGGTTCGCTAACCCGAGCCAGGCCAGGAGCCCGGATCCCGTCAGTGACGGGATCCGGGCTCCGGCATGCCCCCCCGCCTTACCGTTGCCTCCTGGTCAGCTGGTCGCGCAGGCCACGGCGAAAACGGCAGTGACCGTCCGCCAGCGGCGGCAAGACGCGAATATGTGCTGTCCGATTAAGCACCTTCGGGTAATTAGATAATGCTATGGTCCTCTAGCCGGATAGGCCTGAATTAGTTACTTATACGGGGAGTAGCCGTGTATCTGGCTTTCGGGGCAAGAGCTTTGGCTGCGGGCACGCTCGGCGTCGCGCTGGCCGCCACCGCCGCGGTGGGGCTGGTGCTCACCTCGCCTGGCCCCGGGCCCGCTCCGGTACGAGGCCGAACGCAGGCCACCGTGACCATCGCTCCCGGGGTGCGGCACCTCCTGCGGGAGGCCCGGCGAGGTCCGTCGACCACGGCCGAGTGCGAGCAGTCGATGCAGATCGCCTGCTATAACCCGGCGCAGATCCAGCAGGCCTACAACCTGCCGTCGCTTTACTCCCACGGGATCACCGGCAAGGGCGCGACGATCGTCATCGTCGACCCCTACGGCTCGCCGACCATCGTCAGCGACCTGCGCGACTTCGACAGCGCCACGAACGTTCCCGATCCGCCGTCGCTGCGGATCATCAGGCCCGCGGGCAAGGTCCCCGCCTTCAACCCGAACAACTCCGGCATGGTCGGCTGGGCCAGCGAGACCACGCTCGACGTGGAGTACGCGCATACGATCGCGCCCGGCGCGAAGATCCTGCTCGTCGAGACGCCGGGCGGGGGGCGTGCCGGGACCGTCAGCATGCCGCAGATCGTCGCGGCGGAGAAATACGTGGTCACGCACCACCTCGGCGACGTGATCAGCCAGAGCTTCGTGGCCACGGAACAGGCCATCGGGTCCGCCGCGATCCAGTCGCTGCGCGGTGCCTACCTGGACGCCTACTCCGGCCATGTCACGGTGCTGGCCGGCTCGGGGGACAGCGGCGTGACCGGCTTCGAGTCGAACCAGCGGAGCTACTACACCTATCCGGTGACGGCCTGGCCGGCCAGCGACCCGCTGGTGACCGCCGTCGGCGGGACCCGCCTCAACCTGGACGCCAACGGTAACCGGAACTCCGCCGACACCGTGTGGAACGACACCTACAGCCAGACGGCGAACCAGCTGGTCAACGGTAATAATGGGCCGAACCCGCTGGCTGCCGGCGGCGGCGAATCGGTCATCTTCGGGCGGCCCTCGTACCAGAACGGGGTCCGCGGTACCGTCGGCAGCCACCGCGGCGTGCCCGACATCTCGATGAGCGCGGCCTGCACCGGCGCCGTCAACGTCTACCAGAGCTTCGGCGGCCAGGCGGCCGGCTGGTACGCGCTGTGCGGCACCAGCGAGGCGACGCCGCTGTTCGCCGGGATCGTGGCGCTCGCCGACCAGGTGGCCGGCCACTCACTCGGCCTGATCAACCCGGCCCTGTACCAGCTAGCCTCCGAGCACGCTCCGGGCATCGTAAGCGTGACGTCGGGAAACAACACGGTGTCGTTCCAGCAGGGCGGCCGCACCCACACGGTGCGCGGGTTCGGTGCCCGGTCCGGGTACAACCTGGCCGCCGGACTCGGTACCGTGGACGCCCAGTACCTGGTCACCGAGCTGGCCCGCCTGGCCGGCCGCTAAAAGGATATAGATATTACAGTCGTGGTTTCACGCTGGGAGGCATCCCGATGCACGCACCAGATGACAACACCACTCCCTCGCGATCTGTCACCGGCATGAGGCGCCTGATCAGGCCATGGGAGTACCGGCACCGCCGTGCCATCGCTGGCGTGCGCTTTGCCGCCGGCGGCTTTAATCTCGGCCTCGGCCTCGTTCTGCTCTCTCTCGGCCGCAGCGCGGGAACTGACCGAGAGCGGCGCAAATGCTACGGGCTGGCAGCGTGGTTCCTGGTGTCCGCCCCGTTGCAATTCCTGGGCGGCTACCTGGATATGACTGCCGACCGCTCCGCAGGGGATGATGGCGCAGCAGCGCCGACATGACGACCATGCCCGACGCCGGAAACGGCTCATCGACCTCGACCCCGACCTCCACGCCAACCTGGTCGGCTTCTGGCAGATCCCGGTAGAGCATGACATTGCAGCCGCCCTTGACCCCGGCCCGGCTCAGGCAGGCGTAGACCTCGTCGAGCATCCCCGGCCACTGGCCGGGGAACCGCTCCCATGTGGTCGTCGCCGCGACGACCGCTATCGGCCGCCGTTGCTGGACCGCCACCGAAATCTCATACCCCATGCGCCACACGCTCCGTCCGACGCTCAAACCACGGCGCCACCCAAGAACCACGGCGCCACCCAGGAACCACAGTGCCACTCAAACACGGCGTCCGGGGTGCTGCTACCTGTCAGGTCTCATAAATTGAGGCGGCAGATGACGAGCTGGACTCGCCGCGGAAGCCCAGAGCACGGCGTTGCGGTTCTCTCCGCAGTTCGCTGGTGACGCCTCGCTCCGATCTGTCACACTTTGGCACACGCTGTGTGGGCGGTTATGCTCGCTGACCTGCGATGGGGCGGGCTCCTGCGAGGGCGGTACGAGCGGCGATGAACAGTTACACCGACATCATTCCGGACGGCGGCGAGGAGTTCGGCTCTGCGATCGACACGGCCACGGCTGTGGTGGACGGGCGGGGCAGCATCCTGACCTGGAGCGCAGGTGCCCAGCGGTTGCTCGGGTATGCCGCTGGAGATGTGGTGGGACGTCCGGCGGCCCCGTTGCTCGCATCCGCCCTTCCGGCATCGGCTCGGCGGTGCCTGGCCGAGCGGAGAGACTGGAACGGCGAGATCTCGCTGCGGCACAGGGACGGCGGCCAGGTGGACCTGGAGCTGCTGGCACACCCGAGCCAGGGCAGCGACGGCAGCCTCCGGTGGGTCCTGGTGACTCTCGCCGACTCTCGGCCCCTTGCCGGAATGCACCCTGCCCAGTCCGATGCGCCGTACATGGACTGGGCGTTCACCCAGTCACCGTTCGCTCTGGCGATCCATGACAGGGACCTGCTGTGCCTGCGCGTCAACGACCGCATGTGCCAGATGTTCGGGCTCACTGAAGACGAGCTGCGCGGACGGCGCCTCACGGATGTCCTGCCCGGTCCCCAGTACCGCGCGCTGGAGCGTTACATGCACCAGGTGCTGGACACCGGCGAGCCGACGCACCGGGAGACCTACCGCCGGGTACCGGGCGAGACCCGCGAACGCGGCTGGTCGGTTTCCGTCTCCCCGCTGAAGGATCAGGACGGCCGGACGCAGGCAGTGTGGATCGGGGTGCTCAACATCACCGAGCAGTACGCTGCCCGCCAGCGGCTGACCCTGTTGAATCAGGCCGGCACCCACATCGGCACCACCCTCGATGTCACCAAGACCGCCCAGGAGCTGGCCGACATGGCGGTACCGCGGTTCGCCGATCTGGCTGTCGTCGACCTGATTGACGCCGTGCTCAGCGGCGACGAGCCGAACCCGGGGCCGCTCACCGGCACCGTCGCGCTGCGCCGCGTCGCCCATCAGTCCATCTTCGAGGGCGTCCCCGAGGCCGTGATCAAGCCCGGGGACGTCGACGTTCATCCGGAATTCTTCCCGTCAGCCCGTTGCCTGGCCACCGGCAAGGCGGTACTGACCGGCGCGAACGATCCCACGTTCATGTCGGCGACCGGCCACAACCCGGCTCGGGCGGCCACGATCCGCAAGTACGGGCTCCACTCGGTCCTGTCGGTGCCGATACGCGCCCGCGGGGTCACCCTCGGCGTCGCGGTCTTCGTCCGTGGCCAGCGCCCGGAACCTTTCGAGCACGACGACGTGCTGCTCGCCGAGGAGTTCACCGCCAGGGCCGCCGTCTCTCTTGACAATGCCCGCCGTTACACCCGCGAGCGGACGACGGCTCTCGCCCTGCAGCGCAGCCTGCTGCCGCAACGACTCCCCGAACAATCGGCCGTGGAGGTTGCCAGCCGCTACCTGCCCGCCAGTGCCCATGCCGGCGTGGGAGGGGATTGGTTCGATGTGATCCCGCTCTCCGGAGCCCGTGTCGCCCTGGTCGTGGGCGATGTCGTCGGCCACGGTATCCACGCCTCCGCCACCATGGGCAGGCTGCGCACCGCCGTACGAACGCTCGCTGACGTCGACCTGCCTCCAGACGAACTTCTCACCCGTCTTGATGACCTTGTCAGCCGCCTCTCCGCCGAAGCGGATGCCGACAACGGCGACGACACGGAGAACGATGTCGGCGCCACCTGCCTGTACGCGGTCTACGATCCGGTCTCCCGCCGGTGCAACCTGGCCCGCGCCGGCCATCTGCTGCCCGTGCTCGTCACGCCGGACGGCGCTGTCGGCTTTCTCGACCTGCCTGCCGGTCCGCCGCTCGGTCTTGGCGGCCTGCCCTTCGAGAGCATCGAGATCGAACTGCCCGCGGGAAGCGTCCTCGCCCTCTACACCGACGGCCTCATCGAGTCCCGCGACTACGACATCGACCTCGGGCTTGAACGCTTGCGCCGCGCATTGACCCGTTCGGTACCGTCGCTGGAAACCACCTGCGACAACGTCCTGGCGGCCGTGCTCCCTGACCGTCCCGCGGACGACGTCGCCCTGCTCGTCGCCCGAACTCACGCCCTGGAGGGTGACCGGGTCGCCACCTGGGACCTGCCCGCCGACCCGGCCATCGTCGCCGACACCCGCAGACAGGTGGCCGCACGGCTCGCAGGCTGGGGCCTCGACGACGCGGCGTTCGTCACCGGACTCGTCGTCAGCGAACTCGTCACCAACGCGATCCGGCACGCCGGGAGCCCGATCCAGCTCCGTCTCATCCGGGACCGGACGCTCATCTGCGAGGTCTCCGACGGCAGCAGCACCGCCCCGCACCTCCGCCGGGCCCGCGCCTTCGACGAGGGTGGACGCGGCCTGCTCCTTGTCTCCCAGCTCACCCAGCGGTGGGGGACCCGCCAGACCCCGCACGGCAAGACCATCTGGGCCGAACAAGCCCTGTAGTGATGCTGGTGATGTTCTTCATCTCCAAGGAAGAACCTCTTGAATTTCCTACCGGATCGCGGCCGCAGTCCCGGTCCATGCGTCAACGGGAACCCTTCAGGCGACGTGCATGGAACAGTGTCTGGCGGTGGATGAGGGGGAGTCGTCGTGGAAGGCCCGGCCGCAGTGCGGGGCGGGACAGGCCTTGAGACGCAGCCAGGTGCCGGAGGCGGCGGAGCCGGCGATGGCGATGGCGAAGGCCGCCACGATGCTGGGGTAGCTGGCGCGTGCGGCGCTGGCCAGCTGGACCGTGCTGGCGGTATCGACGGTGAGGACCAGACGGCCGTCGGCGAGCGCCTTGCTCAGGCGGGCCGCGGCTTCGGCGTCCTCGCGGCCGTCGGTGTGGGCGGCAAGGACGTCCCTGATCGAGTCGCGCAGGCGTAGCAGGGCGGCGTGTTCTGAGTTGGTCAGGCCAGCCTCGGCGGGCAGCAGTGCCGCCGTGCGGAGCCAGGCCACCGCCTGCTCGCGGGTGCGCAGGTGGTCCACGTCGGGGTCTGCGCTCAGCGTGTTGGCGAGCGACTGGACTAGGCGCAGCGGGCCGGGGGCAGGGTCGAAGCCGTCGTCGGGCACAGCGGAAGAGTCACGGTCGGACACCATCCGATGGTAGCTTCGTGTCGCTCATGTGGCGTGACAACACGATTGTGGTAAATCGCCGGCGGCCTGGCTTCAGCGCGGCGTGACACGACCAGCGGCGCCGTGTGCCCGGCACGAGGACCTGTCGCAGTCCTCGGCTGCTGCTCTTCGGCCAGGCCACTTCCGACCTCTCATCCCACGACCCCGGCGGCGACGCAGGGCGCAAAGACCATCGTTCATGTGACGCCCGGATCCGTGGGCAGGCGGTGGGATGGCCCTGGCGAGCCCGGCTTGCGTAGCGATTGCCGTGCGAAAAATGCGAAACTTGGGCATGCGCGGCATGCTCTGGGCGGATCGAGTGCCAGTGACCTGTAGTACCGGCTGTCCGCATCGCCCCGCTAAGGCAGAGGCGGGCTGATGTACAGCGATCCTTCCTGGGACATCATGCCAGTGGCTAACCCGGAACTGCCGGAGGGCAAGCGGCGGCGGATAGTCCGCGACAGCCTGGCGAAGGACCCGGTCGGCGCGGCAGAGCCGGAGTATCAGGTTCGTCACCGCGACCAGATCGTCGCGCCATTCTCCCTGGATCGTGCATGTCGTCAGCTTCTGCTCCGTGCCCAGGTCGCGATCGACTCGGTTCTAGGTTCCGGCGCTGAGGAGGCAGGGCTGCCTGACATCGTGGCGGAGGGCACGCTGCGCAGGCACGAGTGGGAGATCGCGGTTGCCTTGCGCGACATAACGGAGTTGCGGACGGAGCACGCGTTCAATGCGGCTGACAGCATGGGCCCGCTGACGGATGCCGTTCTCCAGCCGCACCAGCGTGCCTTGCAGCTAGCGCAGGATGCGATCTCGTCCAGGGTGACGGCGCTTGAACGCTACGCGGCTCAGGTCAGCGCGGCTGGAACCGCATACCGGGACTGGCAGGACGCACTGCGGGTTTCGCACCTGAACGGCAAGTACCTTGACCTAGTGGCGCGTACCGCTGCTGACGAGCATGCCGTCGTTGAGATCAGCGGTCTCGCCGAGCAGGCTGCCGAGGCGGCGCAGGCGTTCCGCGATACGGTGCAGCACGTGAGCCTGGCCGCGGCGGCACTCGCGCTTCCCGGCTCGCAGGCCAGGTAGGCCAGCGCCAGTCCGTACAGGCGCTGCGATTGGCCGGATCGGCCCGGGGCACGCGGCGGCGGCCGGCCGGCTGGCGGCGGTCCTCGGCGAGGAGACCCTGGCCGGCGCGGTAGCCACATTGCGCGCCCTGTCGGAGGCACTGGACAAAGTCCAGGCCGGGACCGAAACAGAAGTCCAGGCCGGGACCGGCCCATCGGAATAGACCGAACGGAGCCAGGCAGGGGCCTGCGGCGGGAGAACATCGACATCCTCGATTCGAGCTATCGCGCGCCGACGTCGAGGCGATCACCCTGCTGAACCGGAACGAGCGCACCGGCCCCGATCCGGATAAGTTCGACCGGATCTGGTCAGGCCGGAGCCGTCCGCGGCCCAGCTCACCGGCATCGGATCGCTGATCTCGCCGACGACGCCGCCCGCCTCCAGGTTACGGAAGGCGAGCATGACCCACTGCCCGGCCCGGTCGCGGACCAGGCGTCCGCTGTACAGATCCTCGCCGGTCAGCGGGACGCCGCAGGAACCAGCACGTCGGCGGCTGCGGTCCAGCGGATCAAGTCCTCCGAGGTGGCATGACCGATGGCGACGTTGAGATGCCGCAGCTCAGGATCGCCGAGACGGCGCGGGGCCTTGAGAAAGAACACGTGGTAGGCACGCCCGTCATCGGCGAACCAGAAATCCCAGATCCACGAGTCTGGCAGTCGCAGCACGGCGCGCCTTTCCGTCCAGAGGACACGGCCACTGACGCTGCCGGCTGCAGGGCTCAGCCAACCCGGTCATGATGCCGCGGCCCAATGAATGGTGAAGCCGGCCAGCGTGTAGCCGAGCGCGTTGACAGTGGGCTGAACGAAATTATTCCGGATGATCTGCGCTGCCTGGGCCTCGGCTGTGCCAATCAGCGGACGAGTGATCTGCGGGTTCTGCCTGACTTGAGCGAACGCGAGATTCTGCGCCTGGCTGTACAGCACCGACGCAGCGAACTGCGGCTGTATCAGCGCGCCGCAGCCGAGACCGGGATAGGTCCAGCTGTGCTGCACGTCGATCGGATGCGACAGCGTGTTGTCGACGGTGATGTCGTGAACGGACTGCGGTAGCTGCGGCTGAGGCAGGATGATCGTGACGCTGACCCGGCCGGGCACGCCCGTCGCCGGGCGGCTGAGGACCTGCAGCCGGTAGTGGCCGGACGCGGGTGTCCACCAGGTTGGCCCTGGGTTGAGGTCCACGGTGGCCGAGGCATGGCCGACGGCGGCGAAGGTGCTCGCATACCAGCACGGCCATATGCCGATGTTCTTTGAGACCTTGTGGGTGAAGGTGAAGTTGAAGTTCTCGGTGCCCAGGGCTGGCCGGGAGATGCCCTCGATCTTCTGCAGCACCCAGGGCCCGATGTTGGTATCGGTGGTCGTACCCGCGCTGATCGCCTGCCAGGGCCACGCGAGCTTGATATGGGGCAGGCGGACGTTGATCCCGAACAGGTGCAGGGCCGCCGAGAGCGCGACCAAGACCGCCCAGGCGATCACCTTACGGAATACCAGGCCGACCAGCACCAGGACTGCGGCCCACGCGAGCTTGCGTGGGATACGCCGCCGCGGGCTCGTCCGGACGCTCGCGCGATCCCGCTGAACCGGCGCGCGGCCCGCCTCGCGGTACGGCTGCTGCAGCGATCGCGGTGGCGGCTGCGGCGGTAGGAACCATGTGTCGCCGTCATCCGCGCCCTCCGCATGCGACTCGGCCAGGTCTGTGAGGCCGTGCGACTCGCCCTGCCACAAGGGCGCCCTCCTCGTCCCGCCCGGCCGGTGGGTGCTCAGCATGCCCACGAGAAAGATTAGGAAGCGAATCATCTGGTCTACCTTCTATCCGCTGGTCAGGGAGCTAAGCGAGGGCGGGGTAGCCGAGGGACAACACGACGGGCACCGCACCGAACGGCCTGCGGAAACGCGTGCCCGGCTTGTCAGGCGTATTCGGGTCCTTGATATCGGGCCAGCGCATCTTCACGTGCTGGGCCGTCAGGCCTTCTACCGAGTAGGGGAACTCCATGGCGGAGATGCCGTGCAGCTTCAGCAGGCCACCCCAGCGGAATGCCGCGAAAACCTTCGCGAGGTCGCCAACTGACAGCGGGCGCCGGGCGGTGATGTCGATCCAGTAGACCGCCATCGCGAGTTCGATCAGCTCGCCGGCGCATTGCGCCAGCGCCTCGGATTTCGTGCGGTACACCGTCCGGTCGGCATTGACGGTGCCGAGCTTCTCCCCGTGGACGGGCGAGTAGCGGGACTGCGCCTGGCACTGCATCCAGTCGCAGGCGGCCAGCAGTTCCCACCGGATTCCGCTGCGGCTGGCCACGTCGTCGTAGAGGGGCTCGGCCCGGCTCAGCGGGGCCTTCGCCGAGGTGATGAAGGCTGTCGTAACGGCCTGCGGGATCTGCGGCACGTAGCGTCCGCGCCGGGCACCCGCCTGCGTCCGCCGAGGCGTGACCCTGGGCCCCGGGCGCTGGGTGGTCTGCTGGGCTCGGTGGACGGGCTCGTGGACCGCCGGGGCGGTCGGGCCCGACCCTGTGACGTAGGCGTCGAGGACGCCCGGAATCGTCGCCGCGCCCTGGCTGCCGGTGAGGTCATGGCCAGTCGCTGCGCCCTGGCCGACCAAGCCGCCTTGACTGAAAGCCCCGCTCTGACCGACCAGCAGGCCCTGGCTGACATTCCCGCCGGGATTGGCGGTCCCGCCCTGGACCGCCGGATGGGGGGCGGCCTGCGCCGCCGAGTCATAGCGGTACAGGTTGTACAGCCGCATGATGGCGATGAGGTTCGAGCCGTACTGCGGATCGGTCGCGTAGACGCCGGTCAGGTCGGTCGCGAACGCATCGGGTAGGTGCCGGTCGGCCATGGCCTGCTGATAGCTTGGGCCGCTGGCCAGCAGCTCGCTGTGATCGGCGATGCTCTCGGCCACGTTGTGGTAGACGCGAAAGGCGGCGTTGACCGTCACCCACTGGCCGTTCTCGAACTCTTGCGTCGGCAGTGCGTCACTGCCCGCCGGTCCGGTGCCCTTGATGCCGAACAAGTTGTTATCCCTGATCGCCAGGGCGCTCTGACCCCAGCCGGATTCGTCGATGGCCTGGGCGATCGTCACCGCCGCGGGGATCCCGTACCGGCTCTGCGCCGCCATGGCGCCGGGTGCGATCTGGCTGATGAAGGCCTGCTGGCTAGCGGTGCCCGGGACATGCGACGCGGAAGCCGGCGGGTTGTTCCTGGTATATGACGGCGTGGCAGGCGCGGACGAAGCACCGAACGCGCTGTCCGCCGCCTGCAGCCCCGGAATGGCCGCCGTTCCCGCCCGCTGTCCTTTGCCGGCCCGCGGTCCCGTTCCGGCCCTGGATGCCGTGCCGGCCTGCCCTTTATTGCTTGCCCGCCCTGCCGTGCTGCCTCGCGTCGCGGAACCAGTCCGCGTCGCGGAACCAGTCCGCCCCGAAGATCCGGTCTGCGGCTGGTTGCCGTGGCTGGCCGCGCTGTTCCCGCCGGCTGCTGCGCTGGCCAGCCGCGCGCTGGCCGTCGCGCCGTTGCCCGCCACCATGCCGGCGCCGGCCAGCACGCCTGGCATGGTCACCACGCTCTGCATGCCGGCGCTTCCCGATCCGCTCGCTGTGCCCACCATCCTGGCCGTACCCTTCCTCGCCGCCGTACCGCGCCCGCGTGCCGTGCCCGATCCGGTCGCCGTGCCCTGCCCAGCCGTCCGGCCAGCATTGGCCATCTGGCTGGTCCTCGACGTCAGCGTGGCCGTCCGGATGCCCGGAACCGCTGCCTCACCTGCGTTCGCCGTTACCGTCGTCGGCTGGCCCGGCAGCTGGATTCCGCCCGTCTCGTCGGCGGTGGCCCCCCCGCCGAGCGCAGAGCCGACCGCGGAGCCGAGCGCAGAGCCGACCGAGGTGGCGACGCTGTTCGCGGTGCCGCTGGGCGCCGGACTTACGGTGCTGAGCAACTCGCCGTTGTTGACGAATCCGGTCACGCCCTGGGCGGCCAGCGGACCGGGGAACGTATGCGCGTTGACCGAAAGGTTGGGGCTGGAGTCGCCGCCGATCGTGTAAAGCACTCCGCCCGAATACCTGGTGACGACCTCGACGTGGCCGTCGAACAACACCCAGTCGCCCGGCTGGGGCTGGTAGCCGTCGCCGATCGGATGCCAGCGGTGATGCGCCTGCGCGTCCTGCAAGACCGAGATGATCCCGGGCGAGGCTGGATTGGGATCGACGCGGACGTCGGCCCACTGGTGCAGCGGCCACGGATAGGTCGGTCCCCCGGTCACCCAGCTTTCCTGGCCGGTGGCCTGAGCGCCAAGGGCCAGGGTGAGGCTGGCGAAAGCCGCGCAGGATTCCCCGTGGTCGACGCCGTCGATGCTGTCGTTTCCCCAGATAATCGCTTCCATTTCGGCCGGGCTCTTGGTCTGCGCCATCCGCAGGTAGTAATTGGCCACGTTGACGATGGCTGACCGCAGAGCGCTGTCGCTCGCCGACACGGGCTTGGCGGGTTTCTGGAGGGCCAGCAAGTGGACCGGCATCCGGGTCGGCGACGTCATGTCGTCGACCGTTCCGTGGGCGAAGGCGAATCCGGTCATCGCTCCGCACGTACTGAGGCTGACAAGCGCGGTCGCCTGCTGCCACGTTGGTTTCCTAACGGGATGCACAGAATCACCTTCTTCCACGTTTCGACTCGGCTACTCGGCCGGCTGGCCGGGAATTTCCGCTGTCCCGCCGTGTTAACCCGCGCCGGGAAGGGTCTTGAGAATGGCCTGGACTTGGGCGTTACCCGGGTCGTTCGCGTTCGCGAACAGCACGCTGACGTCATAAGCCTGCATCGCCGTTGCGCCGACCACCCACTGCTTGTAGGCGTCGGCCACCAGAGCGGCCTGGCCGGTCGCGCTGCTCACCGGCTGAACGCACACGCTGGGGAATCCCGCCCGCGCGACGACCGCCGACGACCCGGTGTACGTGGCGCAGTTCGCCGGATCGCTCTCCAACCCGGGCTGGACCGCGGGCTTACCGTTGGCGTTTGTCAAGGTCGCCCCGCCGATGATGTTGTTGATGGCCCGGGCCGCGACCGCCAGGCTGTCGACCGGGTCGTAAGGGTTGTACGGGTGATGCAGGTCAAGCGACCAGGCCACCTCGCCGCCTTGTGTCGGCGTGATCGGTTCGAGCCCCTGCCTGCCGGTCTTCGCGTCGGTGTATTGAGGGTTGTCACCGCTCGTCATCAGGGCGAACACCCACAGGATCTGGCTGGTCGTCTTGCCGCAGGCGAAGTTGAGCTGGCCGGGCTCGGACGCGACGTTGGGGTTCTGGCAGGCCGTCGTGATCTCGCTCTGGACCGTGGCCACGCTTGCGGGCCAGCTTGGGTTCGTCCGGAACAGCAAGAGCGCTGCGATGGCGACGACCACGGCGAGACCGGCCACGCCCAGGACGGTCTTGCGGGAGCGCGGCATGCGGGCACGGCTGGCGCTGCGCCGTCCGCGGTCGATGAGCGCCTGGGTACGCTCCCTGGCCGGCGGTCCGCCGCGGCTGGCGTGCGGCCAGCCGGGCCGGGTGCCGGTCCGCATGATCGTCGTCAGGTCATCCTCGTCCGGCTCAGGGTCCTCATCCTCGATGACGTGATGCAGGTCCCCGCCGGGCTGGGCCCCGGGTAGCGGCGCTTGCCCCGGCGGTACCTGCCGGGGAAGCGGTTGTCGCGGCTGGACCCGTGAGACCCCGGTCTGGCTATCCCGGGTCCTGCGGGGCGCCCCGTCGCGGCCATAGCTGGTCTCGGCGAGTTCGCGGGCATGGGCCTCGCGCAAGTCGAACAGCTCGTTCTCGAGATCTGCGGTTCTGATTTCTAGCTGCGTTAGCCACTCCTCATCGGTATCGGTAAAGTTTTCGAACTCCTCATTCATCGCGTTCACCTCCAGCGTCTAGCTTGAACTGGGGCACCCCGGACACGCGGCCGGCGTGCGGTCCGCCTCGGCGGCAGTTACCTAGGCGGGTGGAATTCGCCTGGGCGAGATGAGAGGTCGCGGGCCACCGGGACCCGACCGACCGGACCGCGCCTCTGTCTCACCGAACCGACCCATGCCTGCTATTAGAACACAAGATCGATCATCATGTGAAGCCTTTGTTGGCGTAGCTTACCTGCGTTCGAAGGACATTCTGCGGGGTCAGCCGCCGGCGGGGCTCAGAGTGGCTCGCCGCGGACCGGGCGCCCCGGCCGGGCGTCGCCCGCGATGTCGCCGTCGCGCACGACAAAAGTGCCGTTGACCAGGACATACCGGATTCCTGCAGAGGGCAGCGTGCTACGCAGGTAGCTCGCGCGGTCGGTGATCGTCTCCGGGTCGAACACCACGATGTCGGCGTCCATGCCCGCTTGCAGCCGCCCCTTGCGGCGCATCGCCGGTACCCGGTCCTCGAGCAGCCGGGCGGGGTCCAGGCTGCACTTGGCGAGTGCCTGGTCCAGGCTGAGCGGCCCGTCGCCAAGCCGCCCGCCGTGGCCGCGGGTGAGCAGCCGCAGCGCACGGCTGAAGGTCCCGGCCGTCCGCGGATGGGTGATCGCGACGGGCGGCAGCGGCCACGCCAGCGGGTCGGCCGGGGGAGCCGTCCAGGTTAGCGGCATGGCGTCGCTCGCCACCATGGCGCCGGGGAAGGTCAGCGAGCGCATCAGCAACGCCCGGTCGGCCGGGTCGTCCTCGCCGAGCATCTCGATGATCACGAGACCGCCCGGATCGGACTGCCGCAGCTCGCGAAGGCGACCCTCGCTGGCGATCCGCTCGCCGGTCGGCGCATAGGTGAGCGAGGACGGCACCAGGCCGCGCTCGCCGAGCCGTTCGGGCGCCAGGAACGCCGCGCCGATGCCGGTCATGCCCGACCCGTACGGATAGGCCTCGGTGCTGATCGGCGACCCGGCGGCCTGGGCCCGGCCCACCAGCGTGAGGACCCGGTCGATGTGCCGCTGGGAGGTGCTGTTGATGTGACAGTAGTGCATGTGGGCGCCGGTCTGGCCGGCCGCACGGACGATCTCCTCGGCGCCGTCGATGACCGCGCCGGGCACCATCTCGATGAGGTCGCGCGCATGGGTGAAGGCGGGCAGGCCCGCCTCGGCGGCGAGTGCGGCGACCTGCAGGTACTCGGCCGGGCTGGCCGCGGGCGCGTACCCGAGCAGGACGCCGATGCCAAGCGCCCCGTTCGCGAGGTCGGCCGACAGCCGGTCCAGCAACGCGGTGACCTGCGCGGGCTCCGCGGGACGCTGCCAGGCCGGGTCGGATATGCGGGCCATGAACGCGCCCAGGCTGGCGTCCGGCGGCAGGCCGCCGACCGTCTCCATCCGGGCCAGCGCCCAGGAGGCGGCGAAACCGTAGTTGACGGGTCGGCCCTGGGCGGCGGCGCGGCGGTAGGCGTCGGCGACCGGGGTGACGCCTGCCTCGAGCTCCAGCGCGGTGGTGACGCCGTCCATGGCCTGCAGCCGCAGGCCGCCCAGATCGCTGACATGGCTGTGCAGGTCGATGAACCCGGCCGTCACCACCTGGCCCGCCACGTCTACATCGGTGGGCGCGGCGGGCAGTCGGCTCCCGATCGCCGCGATTCGTCCCGGCGCGAGCGCGACATCCCGCACCGCGTCCAGCCCCGATTCGGGATCGATCACCCGGCCGCCGCGGAGGACCAGATCCCAGTCGCTCACCGCCGCCTCCTCGGCACCAGTGTGCCAGGCGGCATCAGTGTGCCGGGCGCCGCCGGCTGTTAGCCTGGCCACGTCGGCCGGGGACCGCGGACGGCGCGCGGCCGGCAGACGGCGGGAGGGCAGATGGCGAGCGGCGAGACGCTACCACGCGGCGGCGCCAGCCACCACGCAGGAACTGGCCCGGGCCCGGTCCCGAGCCGTGGCGAGACCGTCACCGGCGTCGTCGTGGTCGCGCATGGCGGCCAGTCGTCCAGCACCGAACCCACCACGGCCACGCAGCCTGCCGTGCTGCGCATGATCCCGATCGCGGCGGCCATCCGGCACGCGCTACGGGGCAGCGGCACCGTGGTCCTGCGGCCCCGGTTCGGGCTCCGGGGCTGGAACGGCGACCAGGCCTCACCGGTCCATGACCTGAACCGGGCTCTCGACGGCATCGTCGCGACTTACGGGCCCGTCCCTATCGTGCTGATCGGGCACTCGATGGGGGCGCGCGCGGCGATGCGCGCCGCCGGGCATCCGGCGGTGTACGCGGCCGCCGGCCTCGCTCCGTGGCTGCCCCTGGGTGAGCCGGTCGAGCAGCTCGCCGGACGGCGCGTACTGGTCGCGCACGGGACCGCCGACGGCATCACGAACCCGCAGGAGAGCTGGGCCTACGTCGAGCGCGCCCGGGTGGTCACCCAGGTAGCCGCCATCGAGGTGCGCGACGGCGATCACCCGATGGTGCGGCGCGCGCGCCTGTGGCACGCCATCGCGGCCGAATTCGCCCGCGCCGCCCTCGAGCTGCCTGCCGGGTCCAAGGCCGCCGGGTCCAAGGCCGCCGGGTCCATCGCTGGCGGGGTCGGATCGGTGACCGTCGCGGTCACGACGACGGCCTGGGAGCCTCCCCGCGCCATCCTGTGACGGCCCGCGACCTGCCCGGCCCGCCGGCCGCCCCGCACGCCAGGGGCAGCCGCTACACCGCGGTGCGCCCGCCGTCCAGGGACAGCACCGCCCCGTAGACGAAGCTGGCCGCGACCGAGGCCAGGCATGTGATCGCCGCCGCCAAAAATTCTGCGAAATCAGCCGGTCATGAGTGACGCGACGTGCGCCAGCACGGTGTCGAGCGCGGCTTCCAGCGGCTCGGTGCTGCGCCGGATCTGGGTCAGCAGCAGGCCGCCCTGCAGCGCGGCCAGCGTGGCCGTGGCGAGCTGGCCCGGGTCCGCGGCGGCCGCCAGCTCACCCCGGTCGTGCATGGCCTGGTAACCACCGCGGATCCCGGCCTCCCACCGGCCGAACCCGCGCGCGACGACGGCCCGGGCCCGCGGGTCGGTCTCGGCCAGCTCGCTGCCGAGCGAGCCGATCGGGCAGCCGCCGCGGCAGTTCAGCGCGCGCTGGTGCGCCACCAGGAAGTCGCGCCAGGCACGCAGGCCGGCCAGCGTGTCCAGGCGGGCGAACATCGGCTCCTGGCCGCCCACGATCGTCTCGTTCTGGTACTCGATAACCGCCCTGACCAGGGCTTCTTTATCGGAGAAGTAGTGGTAGATCTGCGAGCTGCTTACGTCGGCGGCGGCCCGCACGTCCTCCATCGTGGTGCCGGCTACGCCAGCCTCGAACATCAGCTCAGCGGCCGCCGCCACGATGCGCTGCCGCGTCTGCCGCCCCTTGCTGGTCAGCTTGCTCGTCATGCCTGGACCCTACCCTTTCTGGATTCCTTGATCCAGTCAACCGCCGGCTCGTCCAGCTCACGACCGCGGCGCCGCGATCTGCGCGGTCCTGGTCTTCGCGGCCGGCGCCACCGCGAGCCATCGCACCGGCCGACCTCGGCATGAATACCTGCGCCTGCACCTGGTCCGCATTAGGTCGTCGCCGGTAAGGCTTAAAGCTAATTCAAGTGAATTGTCCAAAATAAAGCACGTTCGGTGCCATCTGCGATGCTGCCGGCTTGGTAGCCGCTAAAGGTCTCCGTAACGGTTCGTGTACGATCGCAGGCCGGGGCTACTGCACGTTCATATCCGTGCCATAGAGTCCGCCTTGCAGCCAGCGCACACAGGAAGTGAGATCGCCGTGACTTTTCCGGATCCGTACGCCCCGGGAGCCGGTCAGGACGCTATTCAAGCGCCGCACAACCAGGGTTATAACCCGCCGCCGCCCAACCAGGGATATTTTCCGCCGCCGGCCGGCCCTGGCTATAACCAGGCGAACCAGGGATATGACCAGGCGCCGCCAAGCCCGGGCTTTACCCCGGCGCCCCCGGCGCCCCGGTACCCGCAGCCTACGGCTACGGTCAGTATCCGGCGGTCGGCGTGCCGCAGGGGATGTACTACGACCAGCCTTCGGACCTGCTCTTGCCGGACGGCACCCAGCTGGCCAGCGTGGGCCGTCGCATCGGCGCTTATTTCCTCGCCATTCCGCTCGCCATCGTCACGCTGGGCATCGGCTACATCATCTGGGGCCTCATCGTCTGGGGCAACGGGCAGACCCCGGCGCTGCAGGTGCTCGGGATGCGCTGCTGGCGGCCGGAAACCAACCGGGTGCCCGGCTTCTGGTTCATGGCCCTGCGCGAGATCCCCGGTCGCATCATCGACGGCCTCTTGAGCTTCATCACCCTGATCACGTCGTTCGTGCTCTTCGTCTCGGGCAAGCAGCACAAGGCGCTGCACGACTACATCGCCGGCACCGTCGTGCTGTACGACCCGAACAAGGTTCTCGCCAGCTGACGGTTCCCCGTCACGGGGCACGGATTCGGCTACCGTAAGCGGGTGCCGGAAAACGCCGGGGGAGGCTGTCTGGCCGGCCGGGGTCCGGCGGCGGCTCCGCCGGCGGCGGGCTCGTCGTCGTCAACGTCGGCATGAAGAGCCAGCCCAACGGGTAACTGAGCAGCCATGCGAGGGGACCTTGACGCGGTCGTCGTCGGCAGCGGGCCGAACGGCCTGGCCGCCGCCGTGACGATGGCGGCGGCCGGCCTGCGGGTGCAGGTCATCGAGGGGGCGCCGACCATCGGCGGCGGCTGCCGGACCGAGGAGCTGACCCTGCCCGGCTTCTGGCACGACGTCTGCTCGGCGGCGCACCCGCTGGCGGTCGCGTCGCCGTTCTTCCGGCGCTTCGACCTGACCGCGCGGGGGGTCACGCTGGCGCGGCCCGAGGTGGAGTTCGCCCATCCGCTGGACGGGGGCCGGGCCGCGATCGTGTCCCGCTCGGTGGCTGAGACAGCCGCGCGGCTTGGTGCCGACGGCCGCTCCTACCGGCGCCTGATCGGCCCGATGACCACTCATATGGACGAGATCTGCCAGGCTATCCTGGCCCCGCTGCGCATGCCGCCCGCGCATCCCCTGGCCGTCGCAGGCTACGGCTCCCGCGCCATCCTGCCGGCCTCCGCGGTGGCCAGGCGCTGGCACACCGAGGAGGCTCGCGCGATCATGGCCGGCGCCGCGGCGCACGCCATGATGCCGCTCACCGCCGTGCCGACGGCGGGCATCGGGCTGATGCTGATCGGGCTGGCGCACGCCGTGGGCTGGCCGCTGGTGGCCGGCGGCAGCGCCCGGATCACCGACGCGATGGCCGCCGCGCTGGTCGCGAACGGCGGCAGCATCGAGACCGGCCGCTGGGTCCGCTCGCTGGCCGAACTGCCTTCGGCCAGCGCCACGATCCTGGACGTTTCACCCAAGATGCTGGCGCAGCTGGCCGGCGACCGGCTGCCCGGCGGGTACCGCGCCGCGCTGCGCAGGTTCCGCTACGGCCCCGGGGTCTGCAAGGTGGACTTCGCCCTGTCCGGCCCGGTGCCGTGGACCAACGAGGACTGCCGCCGGGCCGGCACCCTGCACCTGGGCGGCCCCTTCGAGCAGGTCGCCGCCGCCGAGGCCGAAGTAGCCGCGGGCAAGCACCCGCAGGACCCGTACGTGCTCGTGGTTCAGCCCGGCGTCGCCGATCCGTCCCGCGCCCCGGCCGACGGGGCGATCCTCTGGACCTACTGTCACGTGCCGTCTGGATCCGAGGTCGACATGACCGGCCGGATCGAGGCGCAGATCGAGCGGTTCGCCCCTGGCTTCCGCGACCTCATCCTGGCCCGCGCGGTCCGCACCGCCGCCGACGAGGAGGCGCACAACCCGAACTACGTGGGCGGCGACATCGGCGTCGGCCGGCAGACCCTGCGGCAGACGATCCTGCGCCCGGTACCCAGGTGGAACCCATACCGCACGCCGATCCGCGGCGTCTACCTTTGCTCCTCGGCGACTCCTCCGGCCCCCGGCGTGCACGGCCGCTGCGGTGAGTTCGCCGCCCTGACCGCCCTCCGCGACGTCTACGGCATCCGGGACCACCCCGACATCAGTCCCGCCCGCCTTCGCCCGCCCGCCGCCATCCCCGGCCCGCGTTAAAACCCTTTTTGGGGCCGAACGGGCCGTGGTGCACGCTCCGGTGCAGGCATCTCGCCGCCGGGCTGGCCGCCCGGTGAGGTTACTTGGCCGTGCCCTTGATCGAGCCGAAGACGGTCGCCCCGGACGGCTCATTGGACGGCGCGTAATAGGCGACGCAATGCAGCCCTCTGTCACCGCTCGGCCAGGTGGCCGAATCCGGCACGACATCGGTCCAGGTGTACTGCGATTGCGAGTACGCGATTCCCACGTAGGACTGGAATGCGCTGTCGCATGCCGCAGTGGCATCCTTTTTAATGGTGGCGTCGCCGGGATAAGCACTGTTCTTGGGCCAGTAATAGTTATTGGCGTAGAAAACCTCGGCGGTGTGGCCCTGACTGCACGGCACGGCCAGGGACAGCTTCGGCCACGGAGTGGTGAGGTTCAGGTTCAGGTTCGCCCCGGTCAGGCAGTCGCCGACCCGAAGCTGGGTGAGCTGAAGGTTGCCGACCGTCGTGGTCGCCTG
>JGI12269J14319_10001439_pt1 | contig 23618 bp, 18 predicted proteins | sample PeaSoiSIISIP2007_FD_14319 | JGI IMG/M metagenome (IMG submission 14319)
GTTGTTGGCTTCCGCTTCCCGGATGATGCGATCCATCATCTGCACGGCTTCCAGCGGATAGGCGCCCGAGGCTGTCTCGGCGGAAAGCATCAACGCGTCGCTGCCGTCGAACACGGCGTTGGCCACGTCGGAAGCTTCGGCGCGCGTGGGACGCGGATTTTGCGTCATGGATTCGAGCATTTGCGTCGCGGTGATCACCGGGCGGCGCGCTTCGCAGGCCCTGGCGATAATTTGTTTTTGCACCACGGGAACTTTTTCCGGGCTCATCTCCACGCCCAGGTCGCCGCGGGCCACCATCACCGCGTCAGACACATGGAGAATCTCGTCCAGATGTTCAATCGCCTCGGGCTTTTCCAGTTTGGCGATTACGGGCACGTCTTGCTTTTCGCGTGAAATGGCTTTCTTGGCCTGCAGCACGTCCTTCGCGCTGCGGACGAAACTCACCGCGACGAAATTTGCGCCTTGCTCCAAGGCGAACACCAGATCCTCGTGATCCTTTGGCGTGACCGCGGGGATCCGCAATTTTACGCCAGGCAAATTGATGCCTTTGTGCTCGCCGAGGAGTCCGCCGTTGACGACCTTGCACAGCACAAGGGTCGATGTGGTCGAAAGCACATGCAGTTCGATCAGGCCGTCGCCCAGCAGGATGCGGTCGCCGCGCGACACGTCGCGTGCCATGCGCTTGTAGGTGGTGCTCACGCCCTCGCTCGTCCCATCGATCGAACGAATTGAAATCGTAAAGCGCTGCCCCGTGACCAATTGCACGGGCTTCTTGTCCTTGAGCGTGCCCGTGCGGATTTTCGGGCCCTGAAGATCGGCGAGAATCCCGATCGGCGTGGAAAGGCGCGCGGAAGCTTCCCGCAACCGCTTGATCGTCCGGGCATGATCTTCGTGAGTCCCGTGCGAGAAGTTGAGGCGCGCCACGTCCATCCCGGCGCGCATCAGCCGCACGATCATTTCGGACGAGTTACTGGCCGGTCCAAGAGTGCATACAATTTTAGCGCTACGAAAATTCATCGTTTTTGTCCGAACCCATTCTGCCTGGAAGGGGGTTTGAAAACTTCTTCGGCCTACTTCGTGGAGGCGAAGTCGCTCACCACATGATATAGGAAGACGACCCCCTTATGGAAGCTATCGACCGGAATCCGCTCATCGTCGCCGTGCACGCGTGAACTATCGCTTTCGATCATTGGAAATGGCTCTAGGCCATACGCCTGCACCTTATGGAGGCGCAGGCTCGCGGAATCGGTGGCCCCGGTGCCAAGAAGAGGGACCGTGATCGCGCCCGGAAATTCCTGCGGCGTGAGGCGCTCGATGGTCTGATACAAAGGTGTCGTCAAGTCGGAGGGAGGGGCATTTTCTCCGGAATCGGGCGCGAGCTGAAACTTGATTTGCGGGTCATTGACGATCTTGGCGAATTGGCCCATCAACTCCTCGATGGAATGGCCGGGAAGCATTCTGATGTTCAGATTGGCGGTCGCTTCCGAGGGAACCACGTTGACGCGGACCCCGGCCTGCAACATCGTGGGCGCAATCGTATCGCGCAGCATCGAGTTCCACATCGGGCTTTCATCGGAGAGATGCCGGACTGCGAGGTCGGCGCGCCCCGGCTGCTCGAGCGCGCGCATCCATTTGGCGATTTCATCGTCCTCGACCTTTGCGAGTTGCTCGAAATAGCGCAGCGTGATTGTGCTGGGTTGCGCCGGAACTTGATACGTTCCCAATTTTTCGACGGCGGCTGACAAATGGACGACCGCGTTGTCCGGCTTGGGCAGGGAGCCGTGTCCCGAGGACCCTGTCGCAGTTACCGTGACGTTGTAGGCCACCTTTTCGCTGGCCTGGACGCCGACGTATTGCACTTTGGCGTCCTTCATCATCACGCGGCCGCCCTCGTTGAGCGCATAGGCGCAGGCGATCTTGTCCCAATATTTCTGGATGGTCACCTTGATGCTGGCCGAGCCGCCTTGTTCTTCGTCATCGGTGGCGAGAAAAATGACGTCGCGAGCGAGCCGCGCGCCCGAGCGCTTGAGCTGAACCATCGTGGCGATGTTGGCGGCGAGCATGGCCTTGTCGTCGATCGAACCGCGGCCGTACATGTAGCCGTCACGGATATTTGCCGCGAAGGGATCCACGGTCCATTTTTTGGCATCCACGCCGACAGTATCCTGGTGCGCTACGAGGAGCAGGGCATTGGTCGGGTCGGCGAGCGGGCCGGCCTGTAAACGCGCGACCACGATGCTTCGCCCTGGGGCCATTTCGATGACTTCGTTGGAGATGCCTTCTTTTTGAAAAATGGCGGAAATATATTTTGCGACCACGGCCTCATTGCCCGGTGGATTTACGGAATTGATCCGGACCAGATCGCTGAGCCAGGCTTGGGCTTCGTCAGCCAGCTTGCTGAGATCGGGCTTCGCCATGGGCGCTTGCGCCCGGGCGCCTGCGCCGGCCGCCAGGGCCAATGCGACGGTCAAAAGTATCCGGCCTGCACGATGAAGCATTGAGCGTTCCTCCAAGCGAAAATTCAGCCACATTCGCATCTAATTCATCGTACCATGCACTCTTGAGATGCAAGACCGCGCATGCGGGTGCGTGTGCCGGGAAGAAAACTAGATTTTGAACATCCAAGGGCTTGGTGGGAGCATCGAAACAACAGGGTAATCTCGTTCAGCAAGGCTCCGGGATTGGGGGATGGGTGCTCTTTCCTGGGGAGAACGCAGCGATTTGGTGAGGTTTAACAAGCCATGCAAACGCTCTTACTCCGCAGACTGGTCCTGAGCGTGCTCCTCTTCACGCTCCTGGTTCCGCCCGGCGAACTCTCCGCCTGGGCGCAGGATAAGGGCAAGCAAGCGCCCGCAGCTCAGACTGCTCCTGGATTCTCGATCTCCGTCACCGTTCCCGTGGTGAGCGTGGACGTCGTGGTCACCGATAACAACGGAAATTATTTGAAGGACCTCAAGAAGGAGAATTTCCGGATCAGCGAGGACGGCACGGTACAGACGATTACGAATTTCGCGCCCTCCGAAGCGCCGATCACGATCGTACTGCTCCTGGAATTCAGCAAGCTGGGCTATCAATTTTTTACCTACAACGCCGTGAATTGGGCCGCGGGCTTTCTGGGAAATCTCAAGCCGAATGACTGGGTGGCGCTGGAGACGTTTAACATGCGCTCCGCTGTGGAAGTGGATTTTACGCACGATCGAAACGAAGTCTTGCAAGGACTGTCTACCCTTTATTTCCCGCCGTTCAGCGAATCGAATATCTTCGACGCCGTTTCCGATGTTCTCGACCGCATCAAGGACGTCAAAGGCAAGAAAGCCGTCCTCGTGCTCGCTTCCGGAATCGACACGTTCAGCCGGATGACTCTCGACCAGACATTGAAACGAATCCGGGAAACGGACGCCACCATTTTTACCGTCGGCGTCGGTGAGCAATTCTTTATCAATGAGGCGCCTGGAGCATTCGGCCAACAGTTGACGTACATTCAGGCGCAAAACCAACTCAAGACCTTTGCAGCGATGACAGGGGGCCGCTCGTGGCTTCCGCGCTTCGACGGCGAAATTCCGGGCATCATGCAGGAGGTAGCCCAAAGCTTGCGCAACCAGTACAGCATGGCCTATTCGCCGACCAACGAGACGCTCGATGGCAAGTATCGCAAGATCAAAGTGGAGCTGGTGGCGCCGGACGGCGGTCCGCTGACGGTGCTCGATCAGAAGGGAAAGAAGGTCAAGTTTCAGGTGTACGCCCGGCAAGGCTATACGGCGCCGAAAACAAACGTCGACCCCACCACCAAGTAACTGCGGCGCACTTTAGGATTGAATCTTCGCGGCGAGCTCCCGCGCTCGATCGGCGCTGAGCGAAAATTGGGCGTCCATTTCGGGATACGGCGCGCCCTGGCGCGGGCGATAGGTTTCCAGTCCAGCTTTCAATTGGGCCTCGGCGACGCGCAGCCGCACTGCGTCCGTGCCAAGTTCAGCGGCAATCTCGGCCGCGAGGCGCACGGGAATTTTGTATAGCAACCCCTCGTCGTCAAGCACCAGGAACTGGTAATCGCGCGCGTCCTCGTATTGGCCGCCGCGCACGGTTGGCATTTCCCCCTGAAACTGATACTCGTAGCGGCCAGTCGCCGTGCGAAGCCGCGTCCAGCCGGGTTGTGTCACTTCTGCCATCGGCGTTTAATTCTCCTTCGGCAGTCTAACTCACGCCTGGCGGCCTGCGGCAGACCTGTTTTCGGTGCGCGCCATTCAGAGGCCGCTATGTTTTGATTTTACATGGCTGCTTGGTTATGCTCGCCTCGTTCAGGCTGGCGGTTTCGGCCGTTGGCCAATTCATCCGATGGATACTCGCGCAATTCCCGCCTCCTCGACTGCAGTGGCGCATGTGGAAACGAATCGGTCGTTCGTGCGTTCCAAATTTCTCTGGATCGCGATGCTGTTCATTCTTCTTCTGGCAGCGGGAGTCTACTCTCTTCGCTATGAGCTGCGCAGCTATGTTTTTCTGATTCAGTTTCTCGATCCTCATGCTTCCGGCCTTCTCGTGCGGCTTGAAGGGCATGGCCTGGATATACAAGATGTCAGTCTTTCTACGACAGAAGGCCTTGTGCGAGCGCGGCTCTATGTGCCGCGCGGAGTGGCCCATCCGCCGGGCATGGTGCTCGTCCACGGGATTCATCATCTGGGGATCGACGAGCCTAGGCTCATGAATTTTGCGCGCGCCGCCGCGAGCGACGGCTTTTCGGTGCTGACGCCGGAGATCGCGGCGCTGGCGGATTATCACGTCGACGGCGCATCGATCGGCACGATCGGTGAATCAGCCGCCTGGTTGCAGCAGCGGCTCGGTACCGGTCCGGTGACCATCGTGGGAGTGAGTTTTGCGGGCGGACTTTCTCTTCTCGCCGCGTGCGATCCACGCTACGCCCCGCACATACGCGCGCTCGTCCTGATGGGCGCCTACGACAACCTCGGACGGGTTGTGCGATTTCTCGCAACCAGCCAGGCGGAATTCCCGGACGGCCGCACGGAGCCTTACACTGCGCACGATTACGGCGCGGCGGTTTTTGTGTACTCCCACCTGGACCAATTCTTTCCGGCAGGCGATCTGGCCGTGGCGCACGACTCCTTGCGCGACTGGCTCTGGGAGCGACCCGCCGACGCGCAGGCACTCTTCCCACGCCTCAGTCTGCCGAGCCGCGCCACGATGCAGATTCTCCTTGCGCGACAAATCGCCCGATTGCGCCCAAAGCTGTTGGAGGCGATTCAGGCGGACGAATTGCAATTGTCCGCGATTTCACCGGAGGGAAAGCTCGGCGCGCTTCGCACGCCCGTCTTTCTTCTGCACGGCGCCACGGACGATATCATTCCTTCCACGGAGAGTCTCTGGCTGGAGAAGGAAATTCCCAAGCCGTACCTGCGAGCCGCGCTGATTACTCCCGCGTTTTCTCACGTCGATCCCGACAAACATGCTGTGTGGGTTGACCAGTTGCGCCTGGTCGAGTTCCTGGCGGGTGTTTTGCGCACCGCGGATTAATGCGTCGAGGAGGAACTTCTGAGTAGCTCAGACTTCAAGTCTGTGGGGTTTGGTCTTAGCAAGGCCGACCCCCCACAGACTGCAGTGTGTGCTACTGAAACTCACGTTGTGGGAGCGGATCTCAAATTTCAAATTTCAAATCTTGAATCATCGCTGTCCCGTTACAGCTTGCATATGAGCCGGACGCCGCGCGTAAAGCGCAGCCGCAATCTTGAGCATTTCTTCGCGGTCGGAAGCAAGCACAAAGCCCCGTGCGATCAACCTGTCGAGCGCCTCGGCATACAATTTCACGTAATTCGCCTGGCTGCCGTATCGCTTCGCAAGCTCCTCCGCCGAGAACTGTTGCCATCCGCCCAAGTTTCCGCACGTGGCGTCAATCGAAGTCGTCGCGACAGGCGGCACCGAAACAGGAACGGCCCGCCCGACCGGATACTCGACGTCCGGAAAACGGACCCCGCCCAGGGGTTGAGCGTTCTCATCGATCAGGGGCAGGAAGAGTCGCACACCCGGCAGCGGATTAAAGTTCGCCATTCGCGAAAGCGCTGGATCGGGATCCAGTGTAAACAGAGTCGTGGGAGGAAGCTTCGGGGTTTGGCGAGCGGATGGAACGTCGAGTTCATGCTCGAGTTCCAGCGTCACAGCGCGCAGGTAGGCCGAGTGTGGGATGGGATTGAGATCCACGGGCACGCCGCCGTTGCAGCGGGTGGCGCGGGCGCTCCCGGAACTCTGGTCGATCGGCGCCGGGGCGTGTGCGCTCGGCCAGTCATAGCGGCGCATGCGCGGGTTTTTCGTGTCCAAGTCGGTAAGGCTGGCGCGAAGCCGATAAAAATCCGTGTAATTCGCGATGTCGATATAAAAGGGATCGCTCACGTGGCCGCCCAAAATCTGCGAGGCGCGCAGCGGCTTTCCATCGGGCACGACGTAGGGAAATTCCTTCACGCCCGCCTCGGCCGCCAGTTCGTTGATGGCGATCCAGTTGCCCGTGCCGTCGACCGCGATGGCGCCCTGGTAGACCACGCCGCCATCGCTCGGATCGGCGTTAAAACCCTCTGCGAGATAGGTGTCGATGAAGAAGCCGCTCAGGCTGATGCCGCCGAGAATAACCGTGCGGTACGGCCCGAATTCCGCCGGCGGTTTGGCGGCAAGTTGCGTGTGCCCGGCGAGCATCCGGCCAAAGTCGCGGATGATGACTTCGCCAACGCCCTCGGCTTGCACCGGAACGCTCGCGGCGACCCCGGTTTGCCACTGCACACGCGCGTAAGATGTCCCATGCTCGAAAAGAAAGCCGTTTCCGGGATCTCCTCCGTTGGCCGTAGCCGACGGCGGCCCAGCCACTTCGGCTTCCTGCAACTCATTGTAGAAAACCGGCCTGCCCCGATTTTCAACTTCGACAAAGATCGCCGAATTCGTGCCCGCTTTTTCAGGCGCAATAATTTCAAACTCGGATTGGTAGTCGTAGTTGCCGTCGGCGTCGTGCGGCAATTGATCGAACCCTTCGATGGTGTCATGTGGCGCAACGACTCCGGAAACGGTTCCCCAGACACGCTGATACGCGACTCCGCCAAACGTTCCGGTCGGTTGCGAGCCGGTAATCGATACGCCAATGATCCTGGATTGCTCGTGCATGCCGGGTGTGTCGGCGTCGCGGCCTTCTCCGAGCGATGCAGCGCGTGGCAATGCCGTGTATTGCTGCAGGCAAAGAAGCGTGGCGCACGCCACGAGGGTTGCCAATCGGATACGCTTCCAGCGCGGAATGGGCATCTATCGTCCCTCCGGATCTCTGATCTTGCGCAGTATCACGCCGAACGAAAAGCCAGTCTATACCAAGTTGAGACCGTAGGGACATGGAGGACACCGCGGCGCGGCCTTTGTTCTAATTTATGCATCCCCTAAGGCGCGTTCGATTTGCTCTCGCCCTGCAACCCCGCTACAATGAAGGTTCACACCGCACCTGCCCAATCCGTCCCGTTTATCGAGAAAGGCACCATGGCTTCTAGAACCGTCTGGCATTTTGCGTATGGCAGCAATATGAATCGCGCTCAGATGCTCTCCCGCACTGGGAAAATTTTGGAAGAGCACAATGCGTCCCTGCCGAACTTCGAAGTTCGCTTCAACAAGAAAGTTCGCGGCGGCACGGCCGGAGCGAACATTCAACCCTCGCCGGGAAAAACCGTCCACGGCGTGCTGTACAAAATCGAAGAGGGCTCGATGCGTTCGCTGGACCGATACGAAGGCGTCCCGGATCACTATCGGCGCATCGAAGTGCAAGTGACGCCTGAAGGCGGGCAACCCGTTCCTGCGCAGATCTACATCGCGCAGAAAGTCGAAAAGGGCTTGCGCCCATCGGCTCCCTATCTGCAAGCGATGCTGGACGGCGCGGGCGAGCACAATCTGCCGGCTTCCTACATTGGAGAAATCAAATCCGCAGCCGGCGCGGCGTAAGGTAGCACAGGCACTCTTGCCTGCGCGGTTTTTACGATTGAGATTGAACCAGCCCGTCCAGTACGGCTTACGAAACCGCACAGCCAAGTGTGGCTGTGCTACCAAAGCCGAATAGGAGTGACCATGGCTACTTCGTCGTTGCCGCGGGCCGCGTCCCGCGGAGGCAGTTTCCTGGTGGAGTCGTGCACCCCGGAAGATGTTTTCTCTCCCGCCGAATTGACGGACGATCAAAAACTCATCGGCCAGACGGCGGAAGAATTCGTTCGCAACGAAGTGGTTCCCGCCATTCCCGATCTCGAGCAGCACAAACCTGGCTTGCTGCCCGGGCTTCTGAAGAAGGCCGGCGAAATTGGTTTGCTGGGCGGAGGCGTGCCGGACGAGTACGGCGGCGCAGGCCTCGACAAAGTTTCGACCGTGCAGCTCGCGGAAAAATTATCCGCCTACGCTTCCTTTGGAGTGAGTCATGGCGGCCACTCGGGGATCGGCACGCTCCCGATCGTTTTCTTCGGCACCGACGAGCAGAAGAAAAAGTATCTGCCCGTGCTCGCGACGGGCGAAAAGCTTTCGGCCTACTGCCTGTCGGAGCCGCAAGCGGGATCGGACGCGCAAAATTCCCGCACGCGCGCCGTGCTCTCTCCCGATGGTCGCTCGTGGATCTTGAACGGGCAGAAAATGTGGATCACCAATGGCGGCTTTGCCGACATCTATATTGTTTTCGCGAAGGTCGACGGCGAGAAATTTTCATGCTTTATCGTGGAGCGTGGATTTCCGGGATTTTCCGCGGGCGCGGAAGAAAAGAAGATGGGTCTGAAGGGCAGTTCGACGACAGCCATCTTTTTCGAGAATTGCCAGGTGCCCAAGGAAAACCTGCTGCACGACATCGGCCGCGGACACATCGTGGCCTTCAATATTTTGAACGCCGGAAGGTTCAGCCTGGGCGCGTACTGCACCGGCGGCTCCAAGGGCACGCTCGAGATCGCGTCGAAGTACGCGAAAGAGCGAGTGGCTTTCGGCAAGCCGATCGGAGATTTCGGTCTCATTCGCGCAAAACTGGCCGAGATGGCCATCCGAATTTTCGCGGTGGAGTCCATGATTTACCGCTCGGCGGGCCTCATGGACCGCGCCATCGCGGCGGCGGGCGACGGCGCGGACAAGTCGCACCAATCGATGAAAGTGTTCGAGGAGTATGCGATCGAAAGCTCGATCAGCAAGGTCTACGGTTCGGAGCTGCTCGATTTTGTCGTGGACGAAGCCGTCCAGATTTTCGGCGGCTATGGTTTCCACGAGGACTATCCGGTCGCGCGCTCCTACCGCGACTCCCGCGTGAACCGCATTTTCGAGGGCACCAACGAAATCAACCGCATGCTCATCATCCAGATGCTGATGAAGCGCGCGACCTCGGGCGCCTTGCCGCTGATGCAAGCCGGCGCGAAGTTGCGCGAGGAAATCATGGCGGGCCCGTCGTTCGAGGAGGCTCCGGGGGGCGAGTGGGCAGAGGATGAGCGCATCCTGGCCGGAGTGAAGAAGGCGTTTCTGCTCGTGGCCGGCGCGGCGCTCGAAAAATATCGCGAACGCCTGGCGGACCAGCAGGAAGTCGTCGCCGCCCTTTCCGACATCGTGATGGAATGCTACGCGATCGAATCCTCGCTGCGTCGCGTGCAAAAAGCGGAAGCAGCGCGCGGCGCGGCATCCACCGCCGTTATGGCGGACGCGGCGCGCGTGTTTCTGCACGATGCCGCCGACCGCGTTGAGATCGGCGCGCGCCGGGCCCTGGCCGCGGTGCTCGAGGGAGATATGCTGCGCACGCAGCTAGCCGTGCTGCGCCGGTTCCTGAAGCGCGAGCCCGCCGACACGGTAGCCATGCGCCAGCGTGTTGCCGCAGCCGTTCAGGCGGGCGACCGCTACCCCTTCGAGGGCCGTTAAGCCCGCCCGGAAACGAAACAGGCGCTGACCCTTGCCTGTGGAAAACGCAAAAATCTGCTCCTAATTCCTGTAGAATTCCTCTTTAATTCTGTACTAGTAGTTCTAAATCCTGAGTTCTACGGCCAACGACACGCACGTACCATATGAAAAAGCGTGGCTTGCGGTTTAAATGGATCTTGTCTCTTCTGGGCGGGAAATTGCATCTAAGCAGGTAGCGTGAAGAAGGGGGCCATCTTAGTGAAGGTCAGTAAGGTATTCAGTGAGCGGAAAGCTCGGAAGTGGTTGTGGATTGCTCTTGGGGCGCTGGTTGCCTTGCAGCTCTATTTTGTGCAGGAAATGGTTGTAGCCCTGATGCTGTTCACGGGGATTTTTGTCGTTTGCGCGATCATAGCCATGGTCTTGTATCTAGTCGATCGAGCCAGCCGGTGGGGGCTCGGCCTGGCGGGAAACCAGGCAAAGCGTGCGTTAGTGGCGGCCGAGGAGATCAGTAAAAAGCAGCTCCGCCGTCCACGTTCAGAGCCTGCCCAGTAATCGCGCTAGCCTCGTCCGAGCAGAGAAACAAGGCGGCGGCGGCAATTTCGCTGGCGGTTTGACCGCGACCCTGAAGGATCGTATTCAGGAAACCGTCAAGCTGGGCTTCCTTCGAAACGCCCAGGCGATCCGCGAGCGTTTTCCCTAAATCCTTTGACATCTTCGTTTCCGTGACCGGGCCGGGGCAGATCGCGTTCACGCGTACGCCTTTGCGGGCTGCTTCGGCGGCGGCGACTCGCGTCAGTCCCAGCATGCCTGCCTTCGCCGCCGCATAGGGCGATCCCCAGCCAAAGGCCGACTTCGCGGACAGGCTCGAAATATTCAGGATTACCCCTGAGCCGCGCGCGTACATTCCCGGCAGGACAAGCCGCGTCAGGAGATAAGCGCCGCGAAGATGCACGGCGACCACGCGATCCCACTCCACGGGGCTGATTTCCTCGACCGGCTTCACGGGGCCATACTCTCCCGCGTTGTTCACCAGGAGATCGACCCTGCCGAGCTGGGATACGGCCTCGTGGATAAGGCGCTCGCAATCCTTCTCGTCCGCGACGTCGGCGGGAACGGCCGCCGCGCGCCCGCCCGCCTCGCGAACCTCCCGCGCCACCGCTTCAATTTCCGAAACTGTGCGCGCCGCGACCATCACCGCCGCGCCTTCCCCGGCAAATTTCAATGCCATGGCGCGGCCGATCCCTCGACCGCCGCCGGTAATGACCGCCACTTTTTCAGCCAGCAACATTCGCGCCTCCGGAACGATTGGGCAGAATAACATCTGTATCGCGCTGAACAAAGGGACGTGTCCAAAAGTCACGATTAGTGACTGCAAGCGCGAGCCTCGAGTGGTATGCTCCGCATGTGCGCGGCAAGCCACAGCGAAGGATTTCACGGGTGGGTGGCTCGGCAAAGTCGCTCTTGTTTTGCTCCGCGTCAATCGCCGTAGCGGCCGCACTTCTTGCCTGCATTGTCGAAATCGAATCACTTGCCAAGCCGGTTGCCAATTCCTCCAAGTTCACAGTTGGCCGTCTGGGCGATCACTACCTTTTGCTGGTGAACACGGCCATGGCCAGCCAAATGGATGCGCAGAAAATGGGGCAGTTTGATCGCTCCCCCTACGACGGTTTGGCGGTTTCTTTCGCAGGCGCGTATGACGCCTCCCCAGTGCTTTCGCTCGCCCCGATGGAGGCACAAATTGGGCGCTGGGAAAAGTTTACTGCCAAGGACATCTGGCCTTGGGTTTCCTTGAACCGCATGATCGGCGCAGACGACGCGGAAGGGAATCAACTCACCAAGGTCCCTTACTTCCAGCGCTTCCAGGGATTGGATCTGGACGGCAAAGCAGGCGCGCAGAATGATTTTCTGGAGAATTGGCGAAACGCGCTTCGCCTCGCCAGGGAGACACGGGTTCCCGGTATTGTTTGCGACCTTGAGTTCTACAATAACTACAAGGCGTATGACCTGGCCGAGCTCGCCCGCATGACGTCCATGCCGCGCGCAGACGTGGTGAACGCGCTGCGGCAGGTTGGCGCGCACATGGCGGACATCGCCGCGGCGGAGTATCCGGGCGCGACGCTCTTGTTCTTCTTCACTGGCTTTACCCGCCCTGAATACAGGGTGATTGACGGGAAGCCGTACTATCTTGCGGCCACCTACATTGCGGAAGGGCTGCTCGACCAAATTCAGCAGCATCATCTTCCGCTCCGCGTCTTGTCCGGCGGCGAAGTGGGCCTCGGCTATTGCCATAATTCCGTCGACGATCTCCGCCTGGCGATCGAAAAGCGCGCCGCTGACTTTGCGCCTCTTCTTCAGAAATACAATGGCATCCTGGAACTCGCCGGGACAATGACGCTCTGGAGCGATCGATCGGCTAAGAAGAACTGGGTGGCCCAAGGGGCTTGCGGGACCTCATCGGCCGCCACCGTCGAAGATCTCGTCCCGTACATGGAACTGCTGTTTCGGTCTTACCACTATAACTGGCTCTATGGTTCACCCAATGGCGGGTATTTTGCTTTCCAGTCCACAAGCGCGCCACGCTTTGATGCCGCGATTGCGAAAGCAAAAGCCCGCGCGTTCTGAGCTTCAGGTAGCCGGCCGGGGCTTTGAGATCGAGGCTGGGCGCTTCGGTATGCGGCTCTGATAGGAGGCCAATTAGTGGGATGCCTCCTTGCCACCGCACTTTTCAACTTCTAGAGATCTGCGGCGGACCTTCCCATGAACTGGCCTACTACTCCAGCTTTTGAATGCCGGTGCTTTTGGCGCTATCCTACAGACCTGCATCCACCCGCCCATAGATTCATCCACTGGAGGAAACAATGTCGAATTCTGGCCGCCGCGATTTCTTGAAAAATTCCATGGCCACTGCGCTCGCGCCCGCCGCTGAAGGCGCACTGCGCCTTCCGGGCCTGTTTGGCGATCCTGAACCTGCGCAGACGCCCCGCGAGGATTTTTTCAAAGGGTTTAAGACCGAGGAAATTAAAACCTCGGGCGCAACCATCCATACGGTTTCCGGCGGCAATCGCAACGGCCCGCCCTTGCTGCTGCTCCACGGCATTCCGGAAACGCATGTGCTGTGGCGGAAGGTGGCGCCGGCGCTGGCTCAGGATTATTTCCTGGTGATGACGGATCTGCGCGGTTATGGAGACAGCGGCAAGCCCCCGGGAGGCGGAGATCACTTCGCCTACTCGAAGCGGGCCATGGCGCAGGACCAGGTGGAAGTGATGAAGCACCTGGGATTTGAAAAGTTCGCGCTCGTGGGCCACGATCGAGGCGGACGCGCCGCGCACCGGTTGGCTCTGGACCATCCGGAAGTTCTGACGAAGCTGGTCATTCTCGACATCGTGCCGACCTACCTGCTGTACCAAAACATCAACCAGGAGTTCGCCACCATCTTTTATCATTGGTTTCTTCTGGTTCAGCCGCCTCCGTTTCCCGAGACGATGGTCGCCAACAGCGCCGAATATTTCCTGAAGTGCACCCTGCTATGGCTTGGAGGCAGTAAGCTCACGGACCCGTTGCCGGACTGGATCAGCCCCGCGGTCTTTCAGGAATATCTCCACACCTTCCGCAGTCCCGAAACAATCCATGCGATTTGCGAGGATTACCGGGCGGCTGCCTCCATCGATTTGGCGCACGATAAGGCGGACCTCGATAAGAAAATTCAATGCCCGCTGCTCATCCTCTGGTCAGAGAAGGGGCCGTTCCATCGCCTGTACAACGTCTTGCAGACCTGGCGAGACCGCGCCGTCCAGGCGCAGGGCAAGGCGATGCCGACGGGCCACTTCCTTCCGGAGCAGATGCCGGAGGAATTGACGCAGGAACTTAGGGGATTTCTACGGAGCTGAGGGTTTTGTAGCACAGCCACTCTTGGCTGTGTGCCTTTGTTAAGCGCTGCAAAAAGCACACAGCCAAGAGTGGCTGTGCTACTGGAAAAGGTTGCAAGCCAGGCCCTTGTGGTATAAAACGTCTTCCGTCCCACGACCGAACCAAAATTGTTCTATTCGCGCCCAGAGGCCAGTGGAAATCCGTCACGCCTCGGTGCGGACGCGAGCCGATTTCAGAATTCCAAGGAGGATTTGTGAGCCAATCCGTTAGCACGGTGAGCCGCCTGGAGACAGTTTCCACCCGTCAGGTTTCCGACATCGTGATCGCGTACACTATTTTGCGATTGTCCTTCGGGGCCAATATTCTTCTCCACGGTCTGAGCCGCATCCTCAATGGCCGGCCGGCATTTCTCGCCTATTTGACCCACTACTTCGAGCATGCGCACCTGATTCCAGCGAGCTCGTTGCCGGCGTTTGGCGCGGTCCTGCCCTGGCTGGAGACGACACTGGGCTTGCTTCTGATGCTGGGGCTGTTTTCGCGATTTACACTGATTGTGGGCGCCCTGGTGATGACGGCCCTGGTGATCGGCACAAACCTGGCGCAGGACTGGCTGGTCTCGGGGCTGCAGCTGCCCTACTGCTTCATTTATTATTATTTGCTAATCCATCTCGAACAGAACCGCATGTCCCTGGATGCGTGGTGGGGAATCGGCGGGATCTAAGCGAGGACTTTCCCGAAACCCGCAACCTTATAAAACCGCAAGAACGTGGCACCCGTCAAACCATCCTTCGCGCCATCCGTCAAACTAGTGTCCCTCTGCCCGCTTGTAACCGGATTTCAGGCCTCCGGCAACAAAACTGTGTGTATTGCGCTGCGAGAAACTCGTTCTGGCAGCGTGGTTTGCGGGTGCCGGGCGGCGTGCTAGATTTTGAAGTTGGGTGAAATTCCAGCGATAGACTCATGCCAGTTCAAAGACCACCACTCGCGCCGCGTCAAAAGGTCTCTCACGTAGAGATCTACTGGAAGACCGTTACCTACCGCACGGTCGCCGTTTACCTGCTGCTGGTTTTTGCCGTGGTGCTGGCCGTTTCCTATCTGATTTTTCCGGAGGCGTTTGGCGGTGCGATCGCTAAGGTTTCACAAGCGATTGGCGCGGCCACTCCTCCCACTGCGGAGCTGACTGCGAAGCAGGCGAAGTTCGTGAATCTGGACGGCCGCGTGCAAGTCAAAAAGGTGAATTCCGTACAGTGGGTCACGGCGGATTACCGCATGGCGCTTGACAAGGGCGATTTGATCCAGACGGGCGGCGACGGCGCCGCGCGCGTCACGTTCGCCGACGGCACGACGTACACCGTGCAGTCGGACACGCTCGTCACCGTCGAGGAAAATTCGGTCGGACGGGACAGTGAAACGCGCGTGGCCATGCACATCACCTCCGGTGCCGTGGACTTGGCCACCGGCACGTGGGATTCTCCGAAATCGAAGGCCGAAGTTTCATTTTCGAACGCGGTGGCCTCGGTCCAGCAGAACAGCCGCGCGGCGGTTCGAAGCGATCCGAAGACGAGCGAAAGTGAAATCACCGTGTCGGCCGGTACTGCCCAACTCTCGACCACCGACGGCCGTCAGCACGTCGATATAGGCCGATGGGAGCGCGTGACCGTGCCGTCGACCGGAGGTACCGTCGTCAAGTCCAATGTCCTTGCTCCCCCTGATTTGGCACAGCCTCTGAACCTGCAACCCTTGATCGTACCGGACCCCAAGCACACCCCCGTGCGTTTCGAATGGAAACCTGTACCAGAAGCGGTCAGTTACGAACTGCGCGTCAGCCTGACGTCCATGTTTTCCCGGATCGTGGAAGACCGGAAGCTGACCGGAACGTCCGTGGAGATTGCAGGCTTCGATCAGGGTGACTACTTCTGGGATGTCCTGGCCACGGATCAGGAGAAGCGCGTGAGCGCCCCGAGTGATACATTTAAGTTTACGCTCGCGACACAGGGCAAGGGACAGGAGATGTTGCTGGAAGTCGGAAGTACCGAGTTGCATGGTAACGTGGTGGAGATCACCGGGCGCACGGAGCCGGGCGCCGCGCTCATCATCAACGGCGAACAGGTCGCGGACATACGGGGCGACGGCGCGTTCAAATATTTCACGGCCCCGTTGGCGCGGGGCAGCCAGACCATCGTCCTTACTGGACAGAACCGGCGCGGCGGCACGGCGATCAAGCGCGTCGAGATTGTGATTCCATAGCCGGACGGCCGGTGCGAGATCCCGCAGGATCCCGCTGGAAAAAATGTCAGGGAGGGGAAGCCGGGCGGCACCCCACCCGAGGCGGCACCCAGCAGCCGCTCGAGCAGCCCGGCACTGAGGGAACTATGTTCAATAACGGTTACAACCTTCGCTCGGTCTTCAGTTTATTTTCTTCCGACCTGGCGATCGACCTGGGGACGGCCAACACGCTGGTTTATGCCAAGGGCAAAGGCATCGTGGTGAATGAGCCTTCCATCGTGGCCATTAACAAGAACAGCGCCGAAGTGGTGGCGGTGGGCAAGGAAGCTAAGGAGATGCTCGGGCGCACGCCGGGCAATGTGGTCGCCATCAAGCCGATGAAGGACGGCGTGATCGCCGATTTCAAGGTGACCGAAAAGATGCTCACCTACTTCATCCAGAAAGCGCACAACCGGCGCATGCTCGTGCACCCGCGCATCGTGATCGGCGTGCCGAGCGAAATCACGCCGGTGGAAAAGCGCGCCGTGCAGGACTCCGCATATCGCGCGCGGGCGAGCGAGGTGTATCTGGTGGAACAGGCCATGGCTGCCGCGATCGGCGCGGGCCTGCCGATCGAAGAGCCTTCGGGAAACATGGTGGTGGACATCGGGGGAGGCACGACCGATATCGCGGTCATTTCCATGAGTGGGATCGTGTATTCGCGCTCGGTGCGCGTCGCGGGAAATGAAATGGACGAAGCCGTGATGCAGTACCTGAAGCGCAAATACAACCTGCTGGTGGGCGAGCGCACGGCGGAGCAGATCAAGATGGAGATCGGCTCAGCCTATCCGCTCGAAAAGCCGCTGACCATGGAAGTGAAAGGGCGCAACCTGATCGAGGGCGTGCCGCGCACTGTCACGATTGATGACAGCGAAATTCGCGAGGCGCTTTCCGAATGCGTCGCCACGATTCTGAACGCCTGCCGCGTGGCGCTCGAGCGCACCCCGCCCGAGCTTTCCGCCGACATCAGCGACCGCGGGATCGTGCTCACGGGCGGAGGCGCGCTGCTCAAAAATCTGGACAAGCGCATCCGCGAGGAAACCGGCTTGCCGGTTTCGATTGCCGACGATCCGCTGGCGTCGGTGGTGCTCGGAACGGGCAAGATGCTGAGCGATTTCCGGCTGCTGCGCCTGGTCTCGATTGATTGAGTTTTGGAGGACCGGCGCGGTGCGCCGATCCGAACCGGCAAAAAAATTCTGAAAGTTGACAGTCTTCCCCAATGATTGCAATTCCCTCACGGCACAAATCACTGACGTTGCTGGCGACCGTCGTCGTCGCGCAGGTGTTGCTGCTTGCCGTGCAAATCAAGCGCGAGCGGCAGGTGCGTCTGATCCGCGTGTGGGCGGTGGAACTGATTTCGCCGCTGCAGCGCATCGGCTCCTGGACGATCAATGGCGCCGAGCATGGTTGGGGCGGATACATCGGCTTGCGCAGCGCGCAGAAAGAAAACGACGCCATGCGCTCCGAGCTCGACCGGCTGAAAGTGCGCAACGCCGAACTGGAAGGCCGGGCCCTGGAAGCGGACCGGCTGGCCGCGCTGCTCAATTTTCGCACCGCCCATGCCGATACTCCCATGATCGCCGCGCGCGTGATCGGCGCGAGTCCCGACTCCGGGAGCCTGGTTGTAAATATCGACCGTGGTTCGCGCGATGGCATTCGGCGCGACATGGGCGTCATCACGCCGGACGGCGTGGTCGGGAAAATTTTCGCCGTCTATCCTGACGTTTCGCAAGTCCTGCTGATGGGCGACAAAGATAGCGGCGTGGGCGCCCTGCTGGCGGAAACGCGTACGCAAGGGCCCGTGAAAGGAACGGGCGAGCCGCTGCTTTCACTCGAATACATCAGCAGCGACGAGAAGATTACGGTTGGGGAAACGGTGCTGACTTCCGGACAGGACCGCATCTTTCCGAAGGATCTCCCCGTGGGCAAGGTCGTGGATTTTGCATCGGACCCGAAGTCGCCGTTCATGAAGATTCGCGTGAAGCCGGCCGCCCATCTGGACCGCCTCGAAGAGGTTCTGGTCCTTCAGACGAGGCAAGAGTTGACTCCAAAGAAGTCCCCGGACGCCGAAACCGCGCCGGTCACATCTCCGGCCGCACCGAAGGCGGCCGTGGCGCCGGCATTGACGGCAAAAAAGCCAACAGACGGACACTGATCCAGGCCGTGGGAACGCAGGCAGGAGACGATGGAAAGCACAGAAGTCTATATCGGGCCAGAGCCGCACATCGAAGTGCACAAGTACTACGCCGGGGTTGTGCCCGTTGTGGTGCTCTTTGCGCTGGTGCTGCAAGCGTTTTTCCCCGTCTACATCCGCTCCGCCAACTATCTCGAATTGCCATTGCTGGTAACTCTTTACTTTGCTCTCAGCAAGCGCAATCCGTCCTCCGGGCTGGTGCTGGGCATGGTGGTGGGGCTGCTGCAGGATAGTTTGAGCCGCACGCCACTGGGCCTTTACGGAATCGCGAAAACGCTCGTGGGGTACCTCGGCTCCTCGCTCGGGGCCCGGATCGATGTGGAACATCCTATCGCGCGTTTCCTGCTGACGGCCGGGTTTTACTTGTTCCATCACGCTGTCTTCACGCTGACGACCAGAGCCCTGCTGGCCCAACGGAGCGAAAGCTACCTTACGGTTCCGATATTGATCGCCTCGCTCGTCAATGCCGTGATCGCCATTATATTGTTCCCGCTGCTCGACCGCTTCCGGAAGCCCTCTTGAAACAGGGGTATCCGATACGATGCGCGCGATCTTGCACACCCTTGGTGCAAGTGATAGTGTGAACGATGGTTAGGTGTGGAGAAAGCCCACAAGGTGTGCGGGGGATGAGGACCGCACGGAGTCGCTTTGGCCTTTTCTTTGATGAACGATAAACGGCTGCCGACCGAGCGGCTGACGGTTGTTTCGTATGTCATCGTAGGGGTGATCTCGCTGCTGCTGTTTGGTTTCTGGAAGCTGCAGATCATTGATTCGGATCGCTATGCGCAAATGGCCGAGCGCAATCGCGTTCGGTCGATTCCCATCATTGCCCCGCGCGGCTCGATGCTCGATCGCGAAGGCCGCGTCCTCGTAGACAACTACCCCTCCTTCAGCGTCCTGTTGTTGCGCGATGCTCCCGAACAGGTGGAGAAGCTCCTGCCGCAGATTGCCGACGGTCTGGGCATGACGCTCGAGGATGTGAGGCAGGAGATGGAAGCTTCCCGGGCCATGCCGAAGTTTCAGCCGATCGTGATCAAACCGGAAGCGAGCCCATCCGATATCGCATTTATCGAGTCTCACCGCGTCGACATTCCGGTGCTCGAAATGCTGATGGTTCACCGCCGCCGCTACCCGCACGGCGATATGCTCGCCAACGCGGTTGGCTACGTCGGTGAAGTAAGCCCGGAGCAGGTGGAGGCTTCCGATTCCAGCCTGAAGCCGGGCGACATCGTCGGGAAAACAGGTCTGGAGCGCCAATACAATGAAACCTTGATGGGGACGGACGGTTTGCGGCGGGTGATCGTTAACAGCATCGGTAAGGAAGTAGGCCGTCTCGAGCAGAAGGACGCCATTCCGGGCAAACCGATCCAACTGACGATCGACTACGATCTGCAAAACATTGCGGATACCTATATGGCCGACAAAGAAGGCGCCGTCGTCGCCATGGACCCGCGCACCGGGGAAATCCTGGCGATGGTCAGCCGGCCCACCTTCGATCCCAACGATTTCGCGATCCGCATTCCCACGGCGGAATGGCAATCTCTCAATACCGATCCCCGGACTCCCTTGCTGAATCGCGCTATTCAGGGACAACTTGCCCCCGGGTCGGTCTTCAAGATTGTCATGGCCACGGCGATGCTTGAGTCCAAGGACGTCCCTGCGAATTTCACCGCGTTTTGTCCGGGACACGCTGATTTTTACGGACGAACCTTTCACTGCTGGCGGCCGGCGGGGCATGGCATCGTCAATCTCCACACGGCCATCGTGCAATCCTGCGACGTTTTCTTCTATACCCTTGGGCAGCGGCTTGGAATTGACGAGATTCACAAGTACGGCGCCGCCCTGGGCCTGGGCCGGCGCACTGGCGTCGACTTGCCGGGAGAGGAAGCCGGTCTCATGCCTTCGGAAGAATGGGTCCAGCGGGTCTTCCACCATAAGTGGTACGCGGGTGAAACGATTTCTGTGGCCATCGGACAGGGCGCCGTTACGGTCACTCCGATTCAACTCGCGCGCACGATCGGCGCCGTGGCTAGTGGCGGCGACTTGCCCCAGCCGCACCTGCTGAAGAATCTCTCCGCGAAGATGGATCGCTTTCCACTAGCCGAGGACACGGTCGAACAGGTCACGCAGGGAATGTATGGCGTCATTAATGAGGGTGGTACGGGATCGACCTTGAAACTTCAGAATATCGAGTTCTCCGGCAAGTCAGGGACCGCCCAATTGATGAGCTACGGTGCGGGAAGCAAGATGGGAAAGAAAGGGAAGGAAACCAACGGGTGGTTCGTGGGCTATGCGCCGCGGCGTAGTCCGGAGATTGTGGTTGCGGCGGTCATCCAGGGCAGCAGCGAGCACGGGGGAACGACGGCAGGGCCCGTCGTGCGCGATATCGTCAAGGCGTATTACGACAAAAAGAGCGGGATAAAAGTTCAGGAGTATACGGCGAAGGAAGGGCGGCCCAAGGTACTGCCGACCTCCGTGGACGATCCTTCTCTGGATCCGGATCCGCCCAGCCGATAAAATTTTATGCAGAAGGGCACAAGCATTCGCGACTATGACTGGTGGCTGCTGGCGACGGCGTTCGCCATCTGCGGCGTAGGCGTGCTCGAAATCTGGTCCGCGACGCACGCGAGCCACCTCGCGGGCATGCACACGCACCAGATGGAATGGGTCGGCCTGGGTTTCGTCCTGATGCTCCTGTTGTCCCGCGTGGACTACCACACGATCATGGATCAGGCTCCCGTCTTGTATTTGATCGCGATCATCGCGTTGATTGCGGTTCTGGCCATGGGACACACGCGCTTTGGGGCCAGGCGCTGGCTGCCGATCCTGGGCGGTCTTTTGCAGGTGTCAGAACTGGTGAAGTTGATTATAATAGTTGTGCTGGCGCGCTTCTTTTCGGAGGTGCGTACGGAGCAGCTCAGCCTGGGGGATTTGATCAAGGCTGCCGCTCTGATGGGTTTGCCGCTGGCGCTGATCATGTTGCAGCCGGACCTGGGGACAGCGCTGGTGCTCGTGCCGCTCGCGGCAGTAGGGGCTTACCTGGCAGGCTTACAATGGAAACATTCCCTGGCCATTGTTACGCTGGCTGCGATCATGGTGCCGGTGGGTTATCATTTTCTTAAGCCCTACCAGAGAGAACGTGTTACAACATTCCTGCGGCCGGAAGAGGATCCCAAGGGCGCAGGGTATCAGATCCTGCAATCGAAGATCGCCGTGGGTTCCGGCGGATTTTGGGGCAAGGGGCTTGGCAACGGGAGCCAGAATCAATTAGGCTTCGTGCCGGTCCGATATTCGGATTTCATCCTCGCGGCGCTCGCGGAAGAAGTCGGATTTGTGGGAGTTTTCGTCGCGCTGCTTTTGTATATGTTCCTGCTGTTGCGTCTGGTGCAGAACGCCCAGCGCGCGCACGATCGAGCGGGCATGTTTCTGATCATGGGCGTGACGGCAGTGTTAGGTTTCCATGTCCTGGTGAATGTGGCCATGGTGATTGGATTTATGCCGGTCACCGGAATTCCGCTGCCGTTGATGAGTTATGGCGGCTCGGCCACATTGTTCGTGTTTTTGGCTTTAGGGCTGGTGATGAACGTCCGTATCCGGCGTTTCGTCAACTAAGCCGGTAGAATTGCTTTCCGGCCCGCGCCGCGCTGTGAATCAAGTGGACGGCCCGCCGGCGAGAAACAAAAATTTTGGAGCGAGGCAAGTGCCCAGAGGAAGAGCAAATTCAATCTTCACTTCCCCGGCTGTCCCGTCCGCCATGGCGGACGGGACCGAGCGCACCCTTTTTCTTGCGGGCTCTAATTTGAGCCCGCGACCGATGCGCCAGGCCGGAGTGCGGCCATGCCCTCCGAGGAGTTTTCATGTCGAAGGAGCTAGTGATCTCCGCGACCCCGCACGAAACGCGGGTCGCGATTATGGAAGATGGACAGCTTTGTGAAATTTACATCGAACGCGAAAAAGAATTTGCTTTAGTCGGAAGTCTTTACAAAGGCCGCGTCACCAGAGTTCTTCCGGGCATGCAGTCGGCCTTCGTTGATATCGGCCTCGATAGCGACGCCTTCCTGTACGTCAGCGATTTTCTGGAACATCTCGAGGAGTACGACCACGTTGCGCCGGTCGAGCCCAAGTTCCGCAGGCCGGAGCCGGCCAAGAGCAGCGAAGTGTATCCGCCGTCGACGACCAACGGCGGCGTCGTTGCACCCCCGGTCCATGTCCCTGAACCGATAGCGGAAGCCGCGCCCGTTGAGCCTGCAGAGGCTTTTGAGGCTGCTCCCGCCATCACGCCTCTTGAAGGCGAGACGTTCCAGGTTGCTGCCGCTGGCCAGCAGACTGCCTCTGAAAGCGGCGCTCCGCCTTCGGCCCCGATGCAGCGCACCCAGCATCCACCCTTCCCACAAAGAAATGACCGCGGGCGCGGCGGCTTTGGCAATCGCGGCGGACAGGGCGGACGCAACCGGCGCTGGGGACGCCCCGACCAGGGACGCGGCGGACGCGATCGCCGGCCCGGGCGCGATCTGCCGCCGTCCAAATACGCCTCGCCTTCGGATTCGAGGCCGCCGCGCGAGTCTCAGCCTTATGAACCGGCTGCCGCGGATTTCGAGCCCATCATTCTGCCGGGCGAGTCGCTCTCAAAATTCAAAGATCGCGTTCCGTCCGCATCTGCGGCGCCTCCGGCCGAGCATTCTTCATTCGGCGCCTGTACTTCCGCCGCGCCGCCCGCGCCGCGGACGTTCACGGACGAGGAATTGTCCGCGGGATTGCCGGGCGCGCTGTTTGCGACTCCGCCGGCCGCGGTTCCTGAAGAACACGAAACCCATGTGGCGGATCTGAGAGCCGAGGCGCCCGCCAGCGTGCCGGAATATGCCGATGCTTCACCGGACGCGAAACGGGAAATCGCTCGCGACCTCGACAGTCTCGATCCCAGAACGGGCCCGGCGGCGATCACGGACGCGCAGGCCCCGAATAGCTCAGGCCTTTCCGAGGAAGATGTAAGCTCGCTTGCCGAACAGCTCGCCGAGGCCAAGCACGAAGAAGCGCAGGCCGATGCCGAAGAGCGGTCCGAAGCAGTTGAGGCCGTGGCCGAATCGTACGTAGAGCCCGCCGAACTCGAAGAGTTGCAGGAAGCGCTGGACACCGATCAGGAAAGTGAAAGAGAAGATGATCAGGACGCTGAGCAGGAAAACGACCAGGAAGACGATCACGAGAACGCGGCGGCGGAAGCTGACGCCATCGCCGACGAAATGCATGACGAAGCGCTGGCGGCGGAAGCGGCTCCAGGACTCGGGGCAGAACACTTAGCAGAACACGAAGAAGGGCGCGGAGAAGAGCACGGGGGAGAACACGCTGGGGAGCACGCCGGGGCTGACGGCGAAGTTCACGAAGAATTTCACGAGGCCGCGGAAGCGCCGCATGCGGCTGAGGGACAGCC
>JGI12269J14319_10001441_pt1 | contig 23617 bp, 20 predicted proteins | sample PeaSoiSIISIP2007_FD_14319 | JGI IMG/M metagenome (IMG submission 14319)
GCGTGATATGGGCGCGAGCAGATGATGCGAACCTTCAGCCGATTTCGGGGATGCCAGCCGGCAAACGCGTCGATGACGTAAATCCGTTCGCAGATATTGAGATAGTCGATCGCGCGCTCCCGGTTGATACGGAATACGTGTTCGTCGATCGGAACGTTCACCGGTCCCCACCACACATCCTTGTCGGAATCAGGATGTTTAACGATCCGCTTATCTTGCGGCGAGCGTCCAGTCTTCTCGCCGGAATAGGCAACGAGAGCGCCAGAATCAGCAATGGAAGAACCTGCCTCGTAACGAATGGCGTGTTCGTAGAGCTGCGCTGGAGAAGGATTGCGATGCACGGTTTTGACGGTGATGCCGTATGCGATCAGATCGAGTTCGTGAATATTTGCGCCGCTCATAAATTCGGGTATTCGATGATTGCAAAGTCGTTCATCTGCGCGGGTACAGAGCCACGATTGGCAGTCTCGTCGGTATACGAACCATGGCTAGGACACCGCCTGCGCATCGGACTGGCCGATTTTGCGCCTTCAGGCCAGTGCCGCGGGTAATCTCTTCCAATATCGGCTGAGACGGTAAAGAGATTAGTTCCGTGGTGAGCAGGGTTAGTGTGCCAAATCGCCACCGGTACGAGGACGTTTCGCCAAGTTGGCTCTGTGCCATTATTCAATCTTTTTCGGGGATTGATGAAATCAGTCCCGTTCCGCAGTCTAGCGGGACTCTAAACTACTTCTAGATTATTCACGACACTTTACCTAAGTCGTATCACTTTTGAATTAGTCGTTGCCGGACTCGAGCCAATTCTCGACAAGAGGACGCGGCTCTGGGGGCCAAGGGGATGAGGCCGGAGATGGCGCGCCTGACGATGGCGCGCAAAATTGCAGCGATCACCTTGATCGTTGGGAAGAAAGGAGTCCGCTTCGACGCCCAACATTTGAAACAGCAAGCAGCTTGAGCGTCTGTCGAGAGTTCATCCCTGGATCCGTCCCGGCGATTGTCCGTTGGTTCTCCAGACGCTCGGGTTCGAGAGTGAGTATCCATAATCCCGTTAGGCGCGTGCCTGGGGCGCCAAGTCTTTCGAGAAACCCTATGCCCCCTCGGATAACCAGAAAAAGCGATAGTGGCCGGAAACGTTAAACATCAGATGCGGCAAAGTCACCTCGGCGTATCATCCAGGCCGAGATTGCCAGTAACCCTGCAGGAAGCCAAATCCAAAGCAATTCAGTCTGGATAACGGCAACGCCGCGAGCCGTAAAAAAGCGCTCGATGCCTATGGGCGAAACTCGAATTGGAGTCCACGGAAGAAAATAGCGACGATTGTCAAATGGAGCAAAGAAAGCGACCCCAAGACCGCCGTCAGTCATGGCATCTAGAAAACCGTGACTTGCGGTGGCGAGGAAGAAATACATCCACAAAGAGAATCGACTGATGCTGGGAAGACCACGACGAAACGCAACAATTAAGGCAACGGCGGCTACAACGGCGGCGAAGACAATCGAGTGCGTGAACCCCCGGTGGCCCCAAAAGTCACCGTAATGGATGCCGTAATGGAATCCAATGACATCAAGATCGGGAACAACAGAACAAAGTGCGCCAATCGCCCAGACTCGCTTCGGAATGCGCGGGGTGTAGAAGCAGGCTCCTATGCCAAGAGCAGCGACTGCATGTGAGAATACTGACGCCACCTCGAACCTCTCACGGTTACGCCCCGGGCCCTTAGTATAGACACCGCCGTCTAGGCAGACTGGTGCGCCTTGAGGAAGGAATGGACTTGGCGCACGGCCAGCGGAATCCGCTCTTTGGGCTCCTTCCAAGGGAAGATGCTCACTTCGGCTTTCGGCGCGAGCATCGCGCACTCCATGGCGGGGGCGTAAGGGTGCGGCGGGACGTCGTCCGGCATGATCAGCACCGGGTTTTGGCATCCACGCACGAAATCGCGTGTCACGGTGAAGACGAAGTCGGGATTGGTTTCGAACATCCTGATCACAAATTGGTCGGCAGTCTGCAACGAAATCTCTGGCCGCTTGGCGTTCAGCATCGGACCCCAGGTCGTCCAAAATGCGCCCGGGTACTTGCGGTCGCGCATCTCCGGACGCCACCCCACGGGCTGCGCCACCACAGCCGCGGCAACACGATCGGGGGCGCGCTTCAAGAGACTCCAGATGAAAGGGCCGCCAATGCAGAAGCCCATCACCATGAACTTGTCGATGCCCAGATGATCCATCAGACCGAGCTGGTCGTCGGCGTAGGATTCCCACGGCCGGTCGACCTCGACAGGGCCGGTGGACTGGCCGCTGGGGGCGTTGCGCAGGTCCGCGGTGATGCAGCGATACTGTCCCTTGAATTCCTCAACGGCGTTGAAGGGCGAGTTGCCGGAGAAGAAGGCTATGGTGGAGTTCAATCCCCCGCCGGGAAGCAGCATCAACGGGAAACCGGACCCAGCCTCCTCATAGTAGATACGAACGGAGCCTTTTTCGTAGAACTTGCCGGTTCCTCCATTGCTCGCCTGCTGAGCAAAGGCGCGCGGCAAGGCGGCCGTTGCCGCTGCCGCTGCGCCCGCAGCCAGTATGGTGCGTCTGGTTAAACCCATAGTCGGCATCCTCCTTGAACATCGTCATGGCCGGTGTGTGCAACTCCAAGCGCCGGTATGATGCGCAGTTCGAAGGGATTCTAGCACAGGGTCTCTTGGCGCGGAGGGCCAGAAGCAGGAGTTCCAGAGAGTTGCATCCGCTCGGGGAGCAATTGCTCTGCCGTGAATTCGTATTCCGGCCGCGCGCCCTGCGACGCAGCGACGGCGGCGACCAAAGTGAATTGAGTTATGAGGCCGGAGTTTTCTTAGGAAACTCGGCGATCGAGTCGCCGATGAATTCGAGATAAGTACGAATGTGGCCTTCAAGCTGATCGGTGAAATTGGTGGAAATCTCCGCGGCTCGTTCTTCCAGGTTCTTTTTGGCATCGCCCGTGGCCGACGCGATCAGGATGCGTATCGTATCTTGCGCGGTGTTCTCGAAAATTCGCGAAAGCTCACGCAGCTTTTCGTTGCACTGGTTCAAAACCGCAGCGGAGCTTTTGTCCAGTTCGCCGTGAGCCTGCATCAATCTTGCGTTGGCGCCGGTTTCGAGCTCGTTCGTGACTCGCGCGTAAATCGCTTGCGATTCTTCCTTAAACACAGTCTGGGATGTCACCAACTTCTGAAGATCCGCTCTGGCTTCATTCAGCACAGGGGCGACCTGTTCTCGCAGCCGCGATACGAAGCGGGCTGCCGCTTCGGTGTGCGAGGTTTCGAGCGAGCGTTCCAGCTTCTCAATCGTGCAGGCCGCCATGCTGTCGGCGCGATGGTTCAGTTCATTTCCATGAACCAGCATGCGCTGCTTGGCGCTTTCCAGATCTTGCTCGACAGCCCCGATCAAGCGCTCGTGGCTCGTTCGGACCGTGTTCTCCGACGCCTCGGTCAATGCTTTCAACGCCCGCCGGGCCAATTCATCTTTCGATGTCGCGATCACGCGCTCAATCGTTCCAGCCGCTTCGATCTGAAGCTGGGCGCGAAATTCGTCCAGGTAACGGTTCCTTTCATTCGTGAGGGTCACCGCCGCGATTTCAGAGACCGTGGATTGAATCTGGTTGCTTAAGCCGCCCATAAGGTCAGAAAACCAAGGGGACAGGGAAGCGGCCGCGTCACCTTTCTTCAGAACGGGACCTGGGGTTGATCCCCCGTTCCGGTTCTGCATGGTTTGCGGTTCGGTCCGCGTTACCAGCCGCAGTTCTCGTCCAGAATTAGCCTCTGCCGCTTTGCTCTCCTGCGCGGGAAGCCAATCCTCCGGCGGCGATGGGAGGCCCCAAATATTGCCGGCGATTTCAAATTCCACCGCGACGTCGTACGCCGGATCCGCGGAGGCGTTGAGCTTTTGAATCCATTTCACTCGCGCTCGATTGGAGCTTTCCGAGTGGCCTTTCGCGCGCTGCCCAATATCCAGGATCACGATTTCACCCGGAAGGACCTCATGTTTCATTTTGTAAGTGCAACCGTGACAGCTAATGGTGGACGTTGTAACTTCCTCCCGGTAGGGTGCACGGAGGGCATCTACGCCCTGCACCGCCAGCGGTAAGGCTTTTTCAATGCGTGAGCTGCGCCGTTTTTGCGCGTACGCGACCTGATTAGATGACATCGAACCCTCCCACTGGGGCATTCAGAGTGGATCAAGGCCGTTGCAAGGCGATCCTGAGATTCTTGCGATCTGCAGCAATCGTCTCTCAGCGTTCGTGGAGATTCAACTGGCCGCTCAGCCAGTTGTCACTTGTACTTTCGCCTGCTCTTTTGTCCCTGTCCGAATGACACGAGCGCCAGAGTCGGCTTCCAGTTGAACCTCAATGAAAATGTCCCCTAATGAGCGCCCTCGGAAGGAGGCCGGATGGGGAGGAAGGGGATAAGCGAGAAGCTGTTGGGTCGAGTTGATGCGCTGGTGCGAGTGAAAAGCGATGTCCGATATGAGCGCGTATGGATATTATTCTGCACTTCGCAATCTACTGGTGTAAGCAAAACTGGCCAGGCCTTGAGGCGTACTTGCCAAAAGAAAGATTTCGACTGACTTTCAGATTGTGAAGATTGCCGGAAGAAGCCCGATGAATCGAGCCAAGTACGTAGAATCCTAGGACTCCGACACCGACGCCTGTAAAGAATTTCCGAAATGAATTCCGTTAAATACCAGTTCATTTCGTCGGAGGCATCCAAAACCAAACGCGCAAATCGGATCGAACTCTAGTCGAGCGGTTCGACCTTGACAATCGATGCGCCGTGGTTGCTGCCAATCCAAAGAGTGCCGGGGTTCTTCGAATCGTCGACATAGACACGGCGGATGTTGGTCGGGCGCGGCAGCATGTATTCCGTATACTGGCCGCTCTTGATATCAAGACGCGCCACACGGTCGGTTTGCATGGACCCGGTCCACGCCTCACCGTTGCGGTCGGCCAAGGCGTCATACGGAGCGCTCCACGCCGTTGGCACCTTCCACTCGGTGATGCGTTCGGTCTTGGGATCGAACATGCCGATCGCGTTGCCCTGATATTCGGCAAACCACAACCGGCCCTGTGGATCGACGCGGCCTCGCCGCGGGCGGGAGTCTGGGGTCGGAGTCCGATAGACGGTCGGATTCTTCGTCTTGGCATCGATCTTGACGATATTCCCGGCCGAAAAATCGAGCAAATAGAGGTTGTTCTGCGCGTCCGAGTGGATGCCGTACGGCCCGATGCGCTTGCCGGTCTGCGGATCCTTGAAGTTGCCAAGGTTCTCCATCTTGTTGGAGATCAGATCGAGCCGGTAGATGTTGCTGCCATCCGAGTTCTTGATCCACACTTTATTGTCGGCAGGAGTGCCTTCGATTGCGATATGGCCGAGCTGGCCACCGTCGGTGTCCCATTCCTTTGGCGTGCTCCAGAATCGGAATTTCTCGGTCTTCTTGTCGAACTTCGCGATGGCGCTCTGGTACATCACGCCGACCCAGGGATTGTCGTCCGTGTCGAATTCCAGATCGAGCGTGCCTTCCGGCCATCCCGGTTTAACTACAGGGATCGGATATTGGGTCACCGCGCCGGTCTTCGGATCCATTTTGCCGAGGAACATCTGACCGAAGTCGGAGTACCAGACGTTGCCTGCCCGATCGAGCATCACGTCGTGCGGCTGAATCAAGGGATTTGGCAAATCGTATTCGGTGATGATCACATGCGTGGACTTGCCCGTGAGCCGCGGTTGCGTCTTCAGAGGAAAAGTCCAGGTCGGCTCCTGGCTCAGGTTGACGCTGGCGAGCCATTCCGCGGTCTTCCTGCCGTTGCCGCCGCGTTCCACATCGCGGCTTGCAGTGCCAGTGAGACGCTGCGGCTTCAGGGGAGTGCTTCCGGGATAATAGAGGCTCATCCGGTGGAAAACTTCCATGAACTCGTCGGCGTCATGCGTCGATTTCATGATGCGCTCGAGCGTGTGGCAGCCGGTACAATTGAGCAGGAAGCGTTTCTGCTCGTCCGTGCCGGGCATGCTGATCAACCATTCTGCATTCGTGAGATGGCCGGACAAGTTCTTCGCTTTTTTGAGCTTGATCTCAGCCTTGGCTTCCTGGCCTGAGGCGACATCCGCGGCTCTGGCTCCGTCCAGCTCATAGCCGGCCGCGCGCGCGGTCAATGCGTAGTGTCCGGGTTCGAGTCTCGCAGCCGGGAAAGCAAAGCGGCCCGCGGCGTTGGTAACAACGCTGATGCTGATTGTCGAGGCGTCCTTCTTCGCGCTGACTACCACACCTTCCATCGGACCTTCCTCAGCGGAAGTGACCTGCCCGCTCAACGCTGATGCCGTCTGAGGCTCCGCGTGAAGTCGAGGGGACGCGATTTGAAGAAGGATGGCAGCAAGAGCACCACCTGCGATAAGCAAGACTCGCTTGGTTTCCATCATCATCTCCTCGCCTTGGAATGGGTAAACCGGAATTATTATCCTCCCGATGCGGATCTTAACGGAAGACAATCATTCAAATAGGCAGCACCGGCGGTGGGGGCAGGGTACTATCCCCCCGATCAACGCTGGGCAGAACAAGATAATCAAATTTCCAGCTACTCGAAGCCAAAAAGCCACATTCCGAGAAGACGACTAGAACGGTGCGCTGTCGATCCGAATGGTTGTTCTACATGCCGAATTTCAACCGTTCAGAGAAGCAACCAACCGCCGTCAACACTCAGGTTGACGCCATTTACCGACTGGTTTTCCAAGAGAAAGATCACGGCGCCGGCGATGTCCGCCATAGTCGGCAATCGTCCTGTCGGCGTGCGAACTCTCACTCGTTCGAGGACCTCGGGCGGTTTTCCGCTCCAGGCAGGACTGTCCCCGACGATCCCCGGATGAATCGCGTTCACGCGAATTGGTGCGAGCTCTACAGCCAGTGTGTGCACCATGGTGGCAATCCCCCCATTCACCGTAGAGACGGTGGTCGAACCCGGATAGGGCCGTTCCTTGGCCTGCCCGCCGAATAAGACGATGGAAGCATTTGGAGTGAAGCGAGACACGAGCGCGTGAATGACCTCGGGGTAGCCCACGAGCTTCAGCGTCATCAGCCGTGACGCGCGGGCAATATCGAATTTGCGCACGCTGTTGTCATCTCGTTCGATCGCCGCGATGACAAGGCTTTTTACCTGACCGATCTGCGCGAGGCGGCCGGCGATCTCATTCGGATTGGCGAGATCCAATGCGAGGCCCCGGCACCGGCCGCCGATTTGAGCGGCGACGGCCTCGGCTTTAGCATTGTCGCGGCCGGTGATCACGACGTCGTCACCGCGTGCCGCGAGCACTTGAGCGACTTGTCGTCCGAGACCCGAAGTTCCCCCCACGATTACAACACTGCCTTGGTCAGACATACCGCCTCCCGTCCTTTGAAAGATTTGCGCTCAACCACCACGTGCACGGTCTTTCTATCAGCCGATCCCTTCCAGTGACGCCAGCCTGCCGGATCAGCGCCTGCTTTTTCACGCTGAGGAAGGCGCTGCGAGCTTCTCCTTGAGGTACTCCCAGTCACGGTTGAACCGGTACCCGTACCTCGGCGGAAGCTGAGGAGACTGGGTCTCCAGCCAGCGCACGGTGCCCTCGCTTGTGTTGTAAAAGGCGTGTACGCAGCCTACGCCGGTCCAGAACGCATCGCCTACCCGAAGCGTGTACCGGGCGTCATCGGCGACTGCTTCCACACTGCCGGAAAGAATGACGTACGACTCCTCCAGAGGGTGGTCGTGCGGGTGTGCGACGCCGCCGGGCTGGTATTCGACCATGAACATTGTTGAAAGCTGCGCGCCGAGACGCTGATCGACGAGCATTTTTAGCGCGATGCCACTGTAGGCGAGAAGCGCGGTCGACATGCTCGCGGACACCGTCGGAGCGCTGACGCGCGAGCCTGCTTTGAGCTCGTCGAGCACAATATCGCTCTCAAGCATTCGAAACAGGTGCCGGGAACGCGGGTCGCGGATGTCGAGCTGTTTCCTCTCGTACTGCGCGGGCGGGCCCGTGAAAAACGTGTCATCGGGTGCACCCTTCGAACGCGGCTGAGGGGCCAACATATCAATCCACTTCGCGCTGCCCTTCGCAGGCCCCAGCCACGCATGCGGCACACCGACCGGAACGAGGCCGCACGCACCGGGCAAAAGTGGATAGGCGTCGCCGTCCAGGATGAGCGTGGGTTGGCCCTCGAGAACGTAGAAGCTCTCTTCGAATGAGTGCAGATGCGTGTTAATCGCTCCACCCGCTTTGAGGGCGCACAACCCCAGCCCCATGTGCACTGAACCGGAAGTTCCATCGACGAGGGAAGACCGGGTAAACGACTTGCTATTCCCCACATAGGCGGGCACGAGCTTTACGTCCTCTGCGCGTAGCAGATGATGCATGTATTTCTCCTCTCTCTTGTTGCGCGTCGAGATTGTAATGGACGGCCCAGTGTCAGTGTCAAACTTTTAGCCGTCGGGGAATAGCCATGGCGCACTCTTGCGAAATCTAATTTGCCCGGAGAAAAGCAAACACTTCCTGAGCCAGGAAATCCGACTGGTGAAGCCGGGTTGGCGGGCAGATGCCAGGCTATTTCGACAAAATGGTCGAGAGTGCGCTCTCCATTTTCGAAGCGGATGCGCATTCGCCAGTCTTCGCGCGCCACGCAACAAAGCCATCAGGCCGCACGAGGACCGCACCTGTCGAATCGATTCCAAAGGCCGCCGGGAACTCACTTGTGGGATCTGTCAGCCCGTCCGCACCCACGCGATGGACATCGAGATCGATTCCCAGTTTCTTTGATGCCTCCTTGCCGCACCCGCACCATGCATTCGATTCCGCGCCTCCGAGCAGAGCGAAGTTCCTCCCAAATAAGTCCAGCGTGGATATTTGCCGGCCGTCCTGTGCGAGCCAAACGTGCGGGGCGCGCGTTCCCGGACGCCCTTTGGATTCGCGCGGGTTTTCATGGACGCGGGCGTCGTTCGCATCCTCGGGAAGCACAGCGGATGAATGATAGATATACCCCATTTCGATGTTCAGGTCGTTGGCAAGTGGCTGATGCGGATCGGCCGGGAGGTCCGGCGCGACGCGCTTCACGTAGCGTGTGTAGGCCTGCTCAACGGTGAAAGCCGACGCCGGACGCCGCTCGGGCTCGTACGTGGAAAGCAGTTCCGGATTCGCGAGCCCTTTCAGCACCAGGGCAAGTTTCCAGGCGAGGTTGTGAGCGTCCTGCACGCCCGTATTGCCGCCGAAGCCGCCATTGGGCGTCATGACGTGCGCGGCGTCTCCCGCAATCAGGACGCGGCCCGCGCGGAATCGGTCGGCTACATCGGCGGCGGAATCCCAGTGCATCACGTTTTCGATGGTGATGGGGATATCGTCCCTGCCGAGACCCGCGCGAACAAATTCCAGGCTGCGTTGTTCCGTCAAGCCCGTGGATACGTCCGTCACCGGATGGCCGGAATCATTGGCGATGTTGACGGCGAGGAAACCGGACTGGAACGGCTTTTCAATTCGGAAGAAACCGCGCAACACGGGATTGAACACGTAAATGACAGTCAAATTCCGGTCCCGCATTAACGGCTCGACATCGGCGCGGAAATAAATCGTGATGCTCTTTGAAAAAGTGCCGTGGCCCGCCATGTGGATTCCCAGCCGCTCGCGAACGCCGCTGCGCGCGCCATCGGCCGCCACCATATAATGCGCGCGCACAGTAGTGGTCTTTCCCGTGTCGCGGTTGCGGACGATGGCGGTCACCCCGTCAGCGTCCTGCTCGAAGGAAACCATCTCCGTGCCAAAGAGTAGTTCCGCGCCGAGTTCCTGCGCGCGGGACTTCAACAGCGGCTCGAGCAGACTCTGCGAGATGAAGCAGCGTTTACAAGGGCTGATGTCGGTAACGCCGGCGTTCAGGTTCGCGATGTAACGTTCGATTTCCGCGCCCGCCAGCGACTCGACGGCCAGAATCGCGCCATCCTGTACGAATTGCTCATCGGACTTTTCCCGGACGATCTGCTCGACGCCGACGGTGCGAAATACCTCCATCGTACGTTGGCTGATCTGCGCGGCTCGAGGATGAATCGCGGTGCCGCGATGATTCTCGACAGCGAGCGCACGTATCCCGTGGTGGCCAAGAAGCAGCGCCGTGGACAGGCCTACCAGGCTACCGCCAACAATCAAGACCGGAACTTCTATGTCAGGCACGGCCGGGCACCCAGGGGGAAACTGAGGGTAGTAAATCATTTCCGGCGCCCGTAGGCAAATCACCGAATGGCTGGCAAGAATTTGGCTTCGGGAGTATCATGCGCGAAAGTTGAGCAGGTTTCTCAGGCCGCAGAAAATGGGCCCGATGCTTTTTGTCATTCCGAGCGAAGCGAGGAATCTCTCTTTCTTTTCATGGTGTCAAATTCAAGAGAGATTCCTCGCTTCGCTCGGAATGACAAAATAAACAACTTTTTCCGCAGCCTGTTCTGCGTGAATCAAAAACTGCCGTGGTATTTTCGCACGTGGAGAATCGAGGCGCGAATCCATGTCTAAAGCTGCCAGACCTGTCATGTTGGTAGGCGGAGTTCCCGGGAATAGTGCGGAGGAGGTATTTCGAACCCTGGCCCCGATACTCGGGGATCTCGCCGTTGGCTTCACCGACGGAGAATTTGGCGTGCGTCGCTTCTGGATATATTTCGTGCTCGTAAACACCTGGGAGAAGCATCCCGACTTGGAAGAGATCAGGGCTGTCGTTCCGGTCGGAGGCGGGATGCCCGCCTTTCTTCCAAAGGACTACGACACTTTGCAATGGTACGGCGCGAAGCCAGGCGTGAAGAAACTCTCGCGCATTGAGACGCTGGGTTATCCGGATGTGGCGGCCGCGTCTTACAAGGTGTTTTGCCGCCTGCGTGATGAGGGAGTGATCCCACGCGGCGTGCGTTTTCAGCAGTCACTCCCGTTTCCCGACGATGCCTGCCGGCTGTTCACAGATAGCGCCCGGAATATGGACCTGATGGTGGATGCCTACATGGATGTCATGAAGCGCGATGTCGTGCGCCTGTGCGAGATCATTCCACACAATGACCTGGTGATTCAGTGGGACATCAACTGGGAAACCGTCGCACTGGAACACGGCGACCACCTGCCGGATGCCGCTCCGATGCAGTTCAAACCCAATGGCGATCCCATGGATCGTTTCCTACGCTACATCCGAGAGTTGAATGCCCCGATCCCCAAAGCGGTTATCGTCGGCATGCACCTGTGTTATGGCGATCTCCACCACAAGCATTTCAAAGACCCCGTCGACCTGGCGACCAGCGTTTCGATGGCCAACCGGGCGCAGGAAGTTTCGCCGCGTCCGATCAATCACGTGCAAATGTCTGTCCCGCGTCATCGAAGCGACGATACCTATTTTGCGCCGCTCAAGAATCTCCGATTCGGGGATGGCACAGTCTACGCGGGCCTCGTGCATTACACCGATGGAGTGGAAGGAAGCTTGAGGAGGCTGGCGGGTTTCAAGCGGCATTATTCCGGACCCACAGGAGTGTCTACGGAATGCGGCCTCGGCCGGCGCCCGGCCGACCAGTCGCTGAAAAAGCTGCTTGAAATTCATCGCGACGTCGCGGCCGCGATCTGATTCGCTCCGCAGGACCCACAGAAACGGTCAAAAGCCAACCAATGCTGAAGGTGAGAGGACTCAATCGGACCAGGCGAGATAGCCGGGCACGATGAGATTAACGACGGGCACGATCATCAATATGCCCCACCAGTTCGGTTTGTGCCGCGCCTCGGCGATGGCCATCCAGACGATGATCGCGATCACGATGTTGACTAGCGGGATCAGAAATAGGATGAACCACCAGGCGGGCTTCCCGGCGATATTGAACATCAGGAAGATGTTGGCGATGGGAATCCAAGCGAGCCAACCATTCGGGGTATTCGTCTTGGTGGCGATGGTCATGAGCGCCAGGGCGATGTAGACGTAGACCACTGCAATGAATAAGAAAAACGTCGTTCCAAACATCATCGCGACTTTCGGTTCCATGAAGGTCCTTTCCCCGGTGAGAGACGGAATGGTGATTCCGGCACGAGCATGCCGGATTTCCGCTTTAGCCGGAATTTCTGTTTTGACGGCGAGATGGCCGTGATTGTACACCGATTTCGTCTGGCCGCGACCTTGTGGAACCGTGATTGTCTGGAGAGCCAACACGCCGCCGCCTTTTTCAGAATTTGACATCCGGGTGTATATTCGTCTGCGTTGCTATGGACCTACGTTTATGAGCTACTGGATCAGGATTCTGGCTCTCGTTTCCCTTGTCTCCTTGCCCGCTGCCGCGCAAGTGCCGCAGTCGGTTCCCAACGGTCTTCCTTCGTGGGCGTACAACATTCCAGACAAGGTGCAGCCCCCCACTGTTAAAGCGACAGGCCCCGTGAGCGTGCCGGGCAGCGCCAAAGTGTACGACCCCGCTCAAGTCGCCAGCAGCGGGAATCCGCCCGATTGGTTTCCCGATGAACATGGTCCCGCTCCGCGGATCGTGAAAGATGAAACCGGAGCGGCCAAGATGGCATGCGGCACCTGCCACCTCATGTCGGGACAAGGGCATCCCGAATCCGCCGACATTGCCGGCCTCCCTGTCGATTACATCGTGCGTCAGATGAGCTATTTCAAGACTGGAGCACGGAAGGACGATGATCGTATGGGCCCGATTGCGAAAGTCGTGTCCGATGAAGATGTGCGGCAATCGGCCGAGTACTTCGCGGCAATCAAGCCGATCCCCTGGGTGAAAGTGATCGAAACCGCCACGCCGCCCAAGACCTACGTCAGTTCCGCGGCGCGCCATCGCCTTCTGGACCCGGCCGGCGGCACTGAGCCGATCGGCCATCGCATCATCGAAACACCCGTCGATCCAGTCCGAACAGCGGACCGCGATCCGCACTCTGCATTTCTGGCTTACGTTCCTCCCGGCAGCATAGCTAAGGGAGAGGCGCTTGTGAAGACCGGCGGGTCTGGTAAGACGATCCAATGCGCGGGCTGCCACGGGGACGACCAGAGAGGTCTCGGTGAAGTACCAAGAATCGCTGGTCTGCAACCGGTCTATATCGCCCGGCAACTCATCTGCATTCAAAATGGATCGAGCGACGGCACGACCGTGGAGCCGATGAAGAAAGTGGTTGCGAATCTTTCCGAAGACGACATTATTGCAATCTCCGCATACCTCGGGTCGCTTCCGCCGAAGTGAATCCGAGGCTGCCCTCAAGGTTCGGCCTTTTTGGTTTCGCCTCAAGAATAAAAGTGGTTGGCTATTTCTCGAAGTCCACGAACGAGGCGTTGTCGGTGCAGGCCTGCTCCAAGATGTCCCAGTCCGCATGCAGTGAAAAGCCAAAGTGCACATTCCACGGTTTGGCCAGCGCTTTCGGGTCTTCCATGGTGATGTCGAGTTCCAGATTATTCAAATCGAGGCGGTGAAAACGCTCGATCACGTGCAGTTGATCGCTGTGGGCGTGGCCGACGCGGTCGAGCCACGTCTTGTCGTTAAAGCCCACCGTATCCACAACGAAAATATCACCGTCCCAACGGCCGATGGAATGGCCCATGTAGGTCGGCGTGATGTCGTCGGGATGCTTGCGCCCGTCGGTGAAAACGTAGCGCACGATATGGTCGTACTCGTAGATGAATAGGATTGCTTTTGGAGTGTGAATCACCTGCATCGGAACCGGCTGGAGATAGATGCGAGGCGTGCCGGGAGGCAAACACTTAGTGAGGATCGGATCGTTCGTCTCCTTGAGGGTGTACTCGCCGTTGTTGGAAGCCTTGGCCAACTTGAATTGCTGCTGACCCCACTCCGTCATTTCAGGCCCTTGCCTGCCGAAGGTACTGCCGCCGTAGCCGCGGCGCCCGTTCCACACTCCCGTCAAATCGTGGGGATCGTGGGGAGGACCGGGGACGGGAGGCGCAGGGCCACGCATCTGCCGCGGAGCAGCGCCACCCTGCGGGGGCGGATTCGGCGGCGCTTCATCCTGAGCGAACAAAGAAGCTGAGACGAACGATAGAACACTGAGGAGAGGAACAGCGAGGATCCACTGCTTTCGCATAGTTTCAGGATTCCTCAAGACTTTCGGAATCTGGCCTCCTCGCCATAATTGCAGAACTGCAATTCGATCAGAGGCCCTTCCGGCTACGGTGTGGAGGAACCTCCCGCTTTTTGTCCCATCACCCACGCCTTCATGTTCTTCCAGTCCGGGTCGTCCTCGGAGGCGAATTGCCTCCCTCCCTGGTGGGTGTCGGCGAGGCCGCCCGCTTCTGGCGCCATCGGCATTCGCAGAAACAGGCTCAGTTCAGGCTTGCCGGGAACTACCAGTTTCGAGACGATTTCGAAGTTATGGCGAGACTGCTCCTCGGTCCAAAAGCTTGCCCCTTGCGGAAGCATGTCCAGACTGAGAGGTCCGCCGCCATGACGCATGACTTGATGGCAAACGTAGCAGCGGGCGTGTTCGTCCGACCGTTTTTTCAGGAAGATGGGCTCGACGCGCGTTTTGAAGTACTCGTAATCAAGCTGCGGTCCCTGCGCGTCGGGGCCCCCGGAAGTCTGCGCCGTAACGCGGGGAACAAACACGTACAACAGGACGGCAGCGGATACCAGAAAACCAGCAAAAATTATTTTTGGCAGAACCCTTGAAATCATAATCACCTCACGTTTGCCAGCTCAAAGTCTGCGTTACGTCCAGAAGTTCCGCGTCTCTTGCACACGTCCGTTCCACAACTTTAACGCAGCACCAACGTGCTGATCCGGTCGGGCATCTCGTGGACGGGAATGCGAGTCACCTCTTTGATTGCCTGCACATCGATCGCGGTGATCGACTTGGTCCCGCAAGTGGAGACGTAGACGGTCTTGCTGTCGGGAGTGAAGGTGATCCAGGCGGGTCCGCCGCCTCTTGGGTTCTTACCCGGAACCTCGGTTTCGGGCAGGGAGACATGTCCCATCAGCTTGAGGTCGGGGAGAGAGTAGACGAAAACAGCGTTGGCCGGCCTGCTGTTGGTCCAGAGCGTCTTATTGTCCGGCGAAATGTTGATGCCGTGGCTGATGCCTTCGCACCCCGGAGGGAACCCCGAGGGTTCGTCGGGATTCTTGATTCTCGCCACTTCTTTGTGGGTTGCAAAATCCACGACTGAGAATCCGTTCGTTCGATTCAGGTTTGCGAAGATCCGGTGGCCCGAGCCGTCGGGGTTACTCTCAATAATTACCGGGAGCACTCCCTGGTCATACTCGACCTCCCACGCGATTTCCATCTTCTGGAGGTCAAAGACGGTTATGAACTGTCCGCCTGGGGAGCCGGCGGCCGCGAACTTGCCGTCGCCTGTCAATGCCACGTCGTGAAGACCGCGCCTAACAGGAATACTTTTGATCATCTCCAGGGATTTGGAGTCAATAATGTCGAGCGCCCCGGCATCCACCGCCTCTGTGCCGGTATTGCGGATGCAGATAACAATCAGCTTTCCATCACTCGTGACTCCCGCATCGTTGGCCCAACCGCTGAGCGGCACCTTCTTGATCGTCTTTCCGCTCTTGCGATCCCGAACGTCGAGGACGTCCTCGCTCCTGCTGGTGATGTAGAGCCGGCTTCCGTCGGGAGAGAATCGGATCACCTCAGGCGACTCGATGCCTTTGATCACCTCCACGACCTTGTTCGTCGCAGGGTCGATCACATCGATGGTGGTTCCGCCTCGGTTGGCGACATAGATCCGAGCCGTAGCTGCCGCCAAGGGCAACGCCGCGGTCAGCATTCCTAGCAGTAGCCACGCGTTCTTATGCCCGCAGAAATATTTTTTCATGGTGGTTGACGTCATAGTGGGAAGGCGCTCCTTACCCTTCGGCGCAGAGAGTAGAGCCACGCGGGCCCCAAGTCAAGGGACTCAATGGCGGAATTTCATTGGCGGGCCTGTGCGCGAAAATCAGACCCACAGATGCTTACTATTGTAGAATCCCGTGATTGCGCATCTGGAAAGAAACGTACTTTTCGGACAATCCGACTGCATGGCCCAGAGGCGATCGTCTCTCTCGAAAGAGAGTCGCCGGCCATTCCGCATCCTTATATTAGGGACGTGGCGCCTCGATTCTAGTTACCATATAGGTAATGGTTCCTTCGAGACTGCTGAATCGATGCGGCACGCCCGGAGGAATCACGACTACATCGCCCGGTCCCATCCGGCGGCTCTCGCCGCCTTGAATGGTGCCTCTGACGCTGGGGCCGGCGGCTTCTGAAGTGAGGTCCACAGGCTTCCCATCCACGAGCGTGCCGCCGGTCTCAAACATCCCTGCGCCCGTAAGGATTTGGTAGACCTCCGTCACCCTGTCGTGCAGCAGGGAACTATCGGGGGTTTTTCCTGGTATCCGCCGGAGAATCACGATCGTAACTTTGTACGCTCCCGTGTCGACTGTCTTGATCGGTTTGTCAAAGGTCGTGCTGGCCGGCGGCATTTGCGCAAGGGCAGCGTCAATCTCAGCGGTCGTAACGTAAGCTGCGGCGGCGTTGGTGGCCGGTTTGGCAAACAACACCGAAGGAAGACCTGAACACCAGATCGGTACGGCACAGGCCACGAGGGCCGCGAACAAATATGGTCTCGTCAGGAAACGACTACGGCTCATTTGCATGGAGTAACCTCCCACAATTTTTGAAGTACCGGAATGTCTGATGCGATGTGGAACCTGGTGTGATCCTACACCGGCCGCTCGATTGGGGAAAATATATATGCGCTTACCGCCTGTCGAAAACCAGAACATCGCTTACTTCGAGTCCGGAGAAACAGGATCGTAGGAATGTGGAAATCCGTCCCGCGGAACCAAGGGTCACATTCCGATAATTCCTGGCATTTCGCAAGAGATTCATAAGATGCCGGCGCACCCGGTACTCTTGTACCTCAAACTTGGGACTTCCCGCCTATTGAGCTGGAAGCTATTTTCCACGATCATTTGACCGGAAACGCCGAAGAGACAAGGCAGCAGGATATATCTGTCTGACGATCAGGTGAACCTTAGAAATACGGTTCTTTAGATCTTGCTCGGCACTATTGCTTCTCCTGCGTTTACCACTGAGGGACCGCGCCAAGACCACCCTGAGAGGCATTCATTCAGGCGCAGCCCCGCCAGCAGATGTCTGATTGCGGTGTGTTTCGGATCTTGGCGTCTGCACTGTCACGATTCGTGATTCTGTCTAGTCGAGATTATTTTTGTGAACAGGAAGCCTCTGATTTTGGAGCACAAGCCAGAGGTTTCAATTGGAAATTCAGCATGAAGATTAAAATCGACTGGTTGCGCACAGGTCTTCTGGCCGCGGCACTGGCTGCCACGGGCTGCGGAGGCGGTGGTGGAACGTCCAATCCTGTCGTGCCGAACTTAACCATGTATAACTCGAGCGTGGACTTTGGCGACGTGGCCGTGGGAGCCACGACGACGCTGGGAGTGACCTTCTCCAACGCAGGAGGAAGTTCGCTATCTCTCCAGCAAAATTCGATTTCCGGCGCAGGCTTCGCAACCAATGGAATCGGATCGGGAGTAACTCTAGCCCCAGGCCAGTTCGTTACCCTGGCAGTAAGTTTCAATCCGTCCGGATCGGGGAAAGCCAACGGAATGGTGTCCCTGACGAGCAGTACTTCCAACTCACCCATCAATCTCCCCTTATCAGGGAATGGAGTGGTTGCCGCACATTCGGCCGGATTGGACTGGGACGCGAGCACCTCCGTCGTGGTCGGATACAACATCTATCGCAACTCCGCTTCGGATGCGTCCTGGACCAGGCTGAATTCTTCCCCGGTCACTACAACCTCCTACACGGATTGGGACGTGCAAAGCGGCGGGTTCTATTTGTACTCGGTCAAGTCGGTCAGCTCCTCGAACGCTGAAAGCACATTCTCGAAAACAGCGTCGGTCACGATCCCATAACCGTAGTCTTTCCCTCACACTAATGGCGGGAGCGTTCTAGGGGCGTATTCGTGTGCGCTAGACGCCATCGTCGCTATGGAAGTCCTAGAGAACGTAGGTTCAGACTTCGCGGGCGAGGATTCTGAGGCATTGCGCGAGCAATTGGAGCTACGCCCCGACAAACGCATTATCGTAATGTTGCGCAAGCTACCTGACGCCAAAAAGCCAGTTGCCGATGAGAGAACTTTTCGGGACTCGGTGCGGGGAATGGAGCTAGTCCGACGGGAAGAACCAGCTGTTGCTGCATCGCTGATCTCGCGGGGTCTGCTCCTATTGCAAATTTATTGTATCGAGGGCAAGAGAAGAGTAGGATGCGCGTAATATAGGCCCAACTCGAATATTCTGGTGAAGACGGTCCCCTCCTGCGTCCACGCAGGGCACATCCTGAGAGGAGGACAAACTGTGCCAGCCTCATATCACATCGACAAAGCGCGGCGTTTGGTCTTTAGTACTGCATCCGGCCTGGTGACGGCGGCAGACCTGTTGGCTCATCAGCGGCGGCTTCTGGGCGATTCCGACTTCGACCCGACGTGTTCTCAGATCGTGGATTGCACCGCTGCCACCGGGATCGATTTCAGCCCGGAAGAAGTGCGCGCGGTGGCGGCTGCAACGATCTTCTCGGCTCATTCCCGCCGCGCAGTGCTGGTTACGACGGACGAGCAGTTCGGATTTGCCAGCATGTTCAAAATGATGCGTGAAGCGCAGGGCGAATACGGAATCCGCGTGTTCCGCGATCGGGCGGAGGCGTTGCGCTGGGCGATGCCGCAAGAGCAGGCGGCCTCCAAAACCGCGTAGTAGCGGCGCTGGGGAAACGAGCTTCGGCAAGGCGTGGCAGTGTCTCAGTTTGACTATGAAAATGCGAGTTCCGTCCCGAAATACACTGGACGGAAATGGCACTACAAAACCGTCCTGCGTTGTTGTTGGTTGAGTTTGTAGAGGCCGCCCGTTTTTGGGGCGGGCAGCCGTTTGCATCTATTTCCCCTTATAGTCTACAAACAACTCGGGGAACTGCTGCTTCAAAGCACTAATCTTCGGCAGGTCGCAAATCTGGATGTAAGGGTTGTTGGGATTCTTCAGCGCATAGTCCTGGTGATAATCTTCGCCGCGATAGAAGCCCTTGAGTGGCGTGACTTCCGTCACGATCCGCTTCGGAAAAACTTTCGCGGCGTCGAGCTGCGCGATGTACGCGGTGGCAACGCGCTTCTGCTCATCGTTGGAATAAAAGATGGCCGAGCGGTACGAAGTGCCGACGTCCGGTCCCTGCCGGTTGAATTCGGTTGGATCGTGAGCGACGGAAAAGAAGATGCGAAGCAACTGGCCATACGTAATCCGAGAGGGATCGTAGACGACCTCGACCGATTCGGCATGTCCTGTCGTTTCGGTGATTACCTGATTGTACGTCGCGGTCGCCGCCGAACCTCCGGCGTACCCCGCGGCGGTCTTGATGACGCCTTTCACCCGTTCGAACACGGCTTGAGTGCCCCAGAAACAGCCACCGGCGAAAACGGCCGTCTCTCTTCCGGCCGCCGCCGCAAGCGGCGCGTCAACCTTCGGGGGAGGGATTGGCTGGCCCGGCGCGGCGCTTGCGCCATACGCCAGGATCGAGAACGTGAATCCAAGACTCAAAAGCAAGCGTGTTAGCATAGAAATCCTCCTCACAACATCCGATTATAGGACGCTTCTCCCATCAAAAGGGTTCGCAATTAGCGATCGTAGCCTTCGAATAGTTCGCGTCCATCCAGATATCCGTTCGACGGACTAACCACAGGCTAAGACAGCGACCTCTTCCATTTACAGGTTGAACTAAATTGGAAGATTTAATTATCCATAATTTTTCTTACCTTGTTTAGTTATGGGATCTGGTTTCACCCGCCTGGCCGGACAGTAGACCCAAACCCAATTCGGGTCGGAAAACCTCTGCAAGCAAAAATCTGACTTGAGGATTGCCGATTTGGGTGTACGTTATCGGCGGGGCGAGAATTCAAAATGGAAACCTGGGAACGCCAATCTCCCGATTGGCGTTCCCGGGGCTGCGCCCGTTTCGTCTTATATCCCGAAACTGGGACAAGCAGCCGGTGAGGTAAAACAGAGGAGGAACCACAATGAAATTGACCGGTCGAGTGATTGTTGCCGGAGCGATTGTCTGCGCCGTGATCGGCGCCATGACGTTGATAAACTTTTCGAATACCGAGAGGGTGAGCGCGGCACAGCAAAAAGCGGCGGGTCAGTGGGTCGATCCAGCAAACCCGAGCGACGAACTGGTGGACGGCCCGTATCGAGTCGACCCGAACTGGCCCAAACCCTTGTCCACTTTGTTCCCGGATGAGAAGGGCTGGACGTGGGGAGCCGTACAAGGCGTGTTCGTCCAGAACCCGGAACGCATTTTCGTCGTGATGCGAGGCGAGCTGCCCGATTTAACCAACGCCAAGAAAGCGTACGTCGAGCTCGAGACCGCTTTCGGATTGAAGGCGCACGTGGAGGTCCCTGGGCGCGGGATGTACACGCGGAACGCGTCCGTGGGTCCCTACGCCAGCCCCGGCGAGGCCTCCGACGATTACATGGGCGTGGATGGGAAGGACTATCGGTGGAAACACATCATCACGGTTTACGACACCGAGGGGAATGTGAAAGAGGCGTGGACGCAGTGGGATTCGCTCTTCAAGCCGGACAATCCGAACGTGTTGTCCCAGGGCCGCGTTCACAAGATTCTGATCAGTCCCTATGACCCGGAAAAGCGCGTGTGGGCCATCGACGACGGCCACGAGGTCATCCGGATTTTCAGCAACGACGGTAAGAAACTTCTTCAGACGATCGGCACGTTGAACACGACGACCGAGCGGAACGCCAAGATGACCGGCAATACCGCGCGCCCGTCGTACATTCAGAAGACCGGTCCGCCGAGCGAAACCTTCGGCCGTCAGACCGACATCGCGTGGCTGCCGGACGGCACCTTCTTCGTCACCGACGGTTACGAGGAAACGCGCGTCGTGAAATTCGACAAGAATGGCAAATTCCTGATGGCGTGGGGCGAGAGGGGCGAAGCCGGGGGCCATGAGAAGCGGCCAAACTACTTCAATACCGTGCACGGCATCGCGATCGACAACCAGCGCCGGCTCTACATCAACGACCGCAGCAACCGGCGCATCCAGATCTTCGACGAGAATGGAAAATTCCTCAATCAGTGGTATCTCGGCGACGGACCTACCGCGACGTATCACATCTTCATGACCGCGGACCAGCATCTCTGGATGTCGGACGGTCACGGCAACTTCAAGTTCTACAAATACGACTTGAACGGAAAGCTGCTGTATACCTGGGGCACGATGACTCCCGAGGCGGGCGGACTGTGGGGAACGCACCAGTTCGGAGTCGATCAGGACGGCAACCTGTATACGGCAGAGGTGTGGGGCGGCCGTCCGCAGAAGTTCGTCCCGCGCAAGGGCGCCGACCCGGCGTTGTTGATCGGCCAGCCGGTTCGTGCGGCCTGGACCAAGTAGAGCAGCGTAGAACATTCGCAGGCCGGGAGAAGGCATCTTCTCCCGGTTTTTTCTTTGACGCAGGCGCCCGGAGCGCTTTTGTTGCTTGGTGCCGCGCCATTCCAGTAACTCCCCGTAGGTGCTGCTACCGGCAAACGGACTTCTCGAAAATTGGCTTTTTTGGAGTTTCCGCATACTGGGATGGTCCGAAGCCAGTATGGGCCGAAAAGCCACATTCCGATAAGCCGACTCGCGATTATATACTTGACACAAAAGAGTTCTCCTGCTATGCTTTCTTCATGCTTTTCTTCTTGACCCCGGCGGCAATCTTCTTGATGTGCTTGACCACCTTCGGGTGGAACAAGTGCTTCATGAGTTCGTCGCTGGTCATATCCTTCGGATGCTTTTTCTTTTTCATGGTGACGCGATGAACACTCCTAATATCAATTTAACTCAACTCACAGAGCAGTTCGGGACGGATGAAAAGTGCCGCAAGGCTCTGGAACAACTGCGTTGGAAAGATGGCGCAAAATGCCCGCGCTGCGATTCCTCGGCAACTGCCATTGCGAATCGCTTTCAATATGACTGCGACAAATGCCATTATCAGTTTAGTGTGACAGCTGGCACGATCTTCCACGATTCCCACCTCTCGCTTTGGAAGTGGTTTATGACTACAGCTCTGCTGTGCGAAGCTAAAAAAGGAATGTCGGCTTGTCAGATTCAGCGAACCGTCGGAATGAGTTACAAGACCGCATGGTATCTCTGCCATCGCATCCGGGCGGCTATGATTGAAATCGACAAACCCAAACTCAATGGGCAAATTGAAATGGATGAGACTTACATCGGCGGCAAGGCTAGAGGAGGTAAGGCCCAAGGGATCACAGGGCGCGGGAGCGACAAGGAAATCGTTGTCGGAATTCGGCAGCGCAATGGAGAACTTCGATTGTTCCATTCCAAAGACGTGAGAGCTAAGACGCTCGCCAAGTACATCCGAGAGAACGTCAGTGAAGACGCCGAAGTGATCTTTACGGATGATTACCCATCCTATCCTGGGGCGGTCAAAAGAGCGGGCATGGATTCTAGAAAACACAAGGCCATCAATCACTCCAAGAGAGTCTATGTGATTGGGGATACTCATACAAACACCATCGAAAACGCATTCTCCCTGTTCAAGCGTGGCGTTCGCGGAACGTGGCATCATATCAGTGCAAAACATCTTGCGTCCTACCTCGAAGAAATGAGTTTTCGATTCAATAACCGCAAAAACCCTTATCTATTCCGCGATACGATTTTAAAACTAATTGCTTCGTCTAATCTTGAATACAAACGACTAACATCCAAAGAACAAAATGTAGCCTAGGTTGTAGGTGTAAATTTACATCCTTGAAGGTTGTCTTTTGATGTCACATTTACCACAACCGGAATCTGCGGTTCCCATAGTGGACTTGTGGTTTGAAGATACCAATCATTTTGACTCTTCGGTCTTGCCGCCACATTCATACGCGCTCCACCACTGGCTAGGGTCCAATCAAAAATATTAAATGGACCGTCGCATTGCAGGTCACCCCGTACAACAGTCGTACGATTAGTGAGTAGAACAATCTCTGTGACTATCGGTGTCTTGACGATCCCTAGTCCAACAGTCCAAACTCCTACATGAAGTGGTTCAAGTGCCGCGTTTTTCGCTAAGGTAACCACACACGTATTGAATGTTGCTTGTTGAACGTTAATGGTTTGCTGCTGGGAATCTATTCTTTGCTTAAGTAATTCTACCGAGGCACGTTGAGTTGATAGGTCTGACTTGCACAATCCAAATTCATTTCCACGCTGGTCATAAAATCCTTGAAGTGTCTGCCGATTCTTAGCCAAATCATCCTGTAGATGAAATGGTTCCCACATTAGATGTACGATGAATACTAGAAACCACGCAATGACGGCAATAACAACGGCCTCGCCCGCCGTTCGCCACCAATGTTTCATAGCATCTCTCCAACCGTGCTTCTTTGCGAGCCACAGACCAGTAAGCACGAGGATGAGTATGCCAAATGCGATTCCCTGTTTATCTTCCTTGACAAAATCAAGCGAATCTCTAATTCCCTTAATGAAAACCGCAAGCCAATATTGAGCCATTGAATCCGGAACCATTGCACATACCTCCGCAAGAACGTGCTCATCCTAGCACATCC